>Ga0208492_1000434_pt1 | contig 35756 bp, 26 predicted proteins | sample Subbioar_CSW14AB_FD_184820 | JGI IMG/M metagenome (GOLD analysis project Ga0208492, IMG submission 184820) | Serpentinite rock and fluid subsurface biosphere microbial communities from McLaughlin Reserve, California, USA - CR12Mar_CSW14AB (SPAdes) | ecosystem: Environmental > Terrestrial > Deep... | reverse complement strand
CGTCCGTCGCGGCGGCCACATCCTGCTGCACGACATACATCCGGCGCGCTGTGGCTGGCTGGGTCCGCGCTTCCTTCTCGATCACTTCCTCATCGGCAACCCACAGTTCGAGGTGCGGGAGATCGTCACTGAACCTGATTACGGCATGGCGATCATTACCAAACTCACCGACAGGACCTCATTGTCGGGACTCGAGCGGCTGAAGGCTGCGATGCGCGTCTACCCGCATCGCGCTGTGCAGACATTCGTCAACAACGGCTTGCTGCGACGTGTGTTGAAGCCGCTGCTCAACGACAGGAAACTGAAGCGCGCCAAAGCGGCCACCGGCAGCGTTTGAGTTTCGACCTGCGCGCGAGGTAGCAAGCCGGAAGTTTCCCGCCGAATGCATCTGCCAATCCGAGCGCGTGCAGCCCCTGAGGACGCGCATCACCGGCGCGCGAGGACATCGCCTCAGAACGGAATCGCGCACTCCAGCCAGAACAGATCGCCCTTGGTGCCATTCTCGCTCACCACTTCGCGATGCCACTGCGCCACGATTGCCGTCGCCGGATTGAACCAATAGACCAGCTTGGGGCCGATGGCGAACTTCCTCGTCCGCCCACCGCCCGGCACCGTGACGCCATCCACTTCGTCATCCGTCAGGCCATCGGTGTAGTAGCCACTGAAACCCAGATCCCAGTGCAGATCGGTAAAAGGCTTGTAGCCCACGCCGAAAGTGATACTTGCCTGCGGGCCAGCCTGATAGTCGGTTTTCCGATTCTCGTCCTTGAACTCGACAGCGCCATTCAAGGACACATCCAGTCGTGAACTCGGCGTCCAGGTCACCGAACCCTGATAGGTGATCGCCTTGTAGTTGACGTTGCTGTTGGCGAGTTTGCCGGGGTCGTAACTGCCGAGAGGAATATAGATCAGCGGGCCGTGGAAGAAGGTCCAGGCACCGAAGGTGCGGCTCATGTAAAGCGGCTCGAGGCCGATCAGCGTGGGGCCGAGATCCTCGTCATGGCTGCCCGGCACTTTCACGCCGGCATAGATGATCTCGGTGAGCGCACCGCTGGTGAGCTTCCACCCGTAGAAAGTCGAGTTCCAGGTATGAAGCAGGCGTGGCGCGAAGGCGAGGACCTCGACGCTCACTCCGGGCAGTTCGTCGCCCTCACCGTCGCGCACGCTGCCGGCGTCGATGAATAGCGAGTAGCCATAGAAGGCGGTGGTGCCGGGTGCCGGCACGAAGGCGGCGTATGTGGTTTGCGCACCATAGGGAAAGTTCGACAGGCCGCCTTCAGCGGCCCGCACCGGTGAGTTGAGCAGCAGCAGGCCCGCCCCTGCGACCAGAGCAATGCGCACGCACACGAATAGAGTGGACAGCCACACGTCGGATTCTCCCCAGAGCACGATTTGATGTGAATGATGACGGGCGCCCCCTTCCCGACTCCATTCGATGCTCCGGCGCTAAGGCGTGGCAACGAAATAAATATTACCACCACGGACGCGGGACATGGACTGGGACTTGCCGTCATGCAATGACTTCCCCCGCCACGATTCACCTTTCACATGGCCTGTACCCGCAACGAGGACGACAGCCCTTGCGAGATGGATCTGCGGGGCGAGACCTGCATCCCCGAGTGGTTCATCTGGACCTCGGACCAGGGCTATCCGCCGCTGGACGAGGTCAAGCGCATGGTCGAACGCTTCGGCAAAGATGATCTCGCACTATCGTGCGTGCCGCGTGGCAGCGCTTGGCGCACCAACCGTGCGTCGGGCGCGAGCCGCGCGGCACGGACATGCCAGCTCGCCCGGCTTGCCCAAGTCCGGGCAACGTACCCTCTACCCGAAGCGAAGCACGCTCCACTAAATACGACGCACCATTTGCGCTCCAACGCGCCCCAGTCTCACCCTGGGCACAATCGAGCAGCGCAAGTGGCCATCCTCCGACAGGATTAGCCGCGCCGTAGCCGGATACTTCGCCAGTACCCGCCAGTGACAAACGGCGTAACCACAAAAAGAAGGCGCGTCCCCAGGGGCGGGAGTTTAATAGCAGCATCTGATGAGAATATTTGTTATCGACGACGATAAGGAATTCGCCGACAGCATGGCCATGCTCATGGAAGTGTGGGGCCATGAAGTCTCGGTAGCTTATTCAGCAATCGACGGGATGGTCCTCTCCCGACAATGCGAGCCGGATGTCATTCTGCATGACATCGCGATGCCGAACATGTCTGGCTACGGTGCAGTCAAGCAACTGCGAACGCAGCCTCGGTCCCGGCCACTCCTTATTGTTGCCGTCACTGCTCATGACGACGTCGCTGACCGTAACCGGGCACAGAAGGCTGGTTTTGATGCCTTGATGGGAAAACCGGTGGACTTGAAGCTGCTTGACAGCATGCTCAAAGCGCACCAAGCGCGTTTGGCTGGGGCGTGCTGACCGGCAGGCAACCTCGGCACACCCCGAAATCGCAATGCTTCCGCGCATGCCGACCGTTCATGTATGGAAAACGTCCATGCACACGATCGCTTCTCTGGGCGATACCGCCTCTTCGCGATTCCCAATCCTTGGTTTCTTGGTAGCAGCGCTCGCCGCATGGACGATGCGCCGCGGGCGAGCAGCGCCTGGCTATCCCCCAGCCGTCTGCGTCCCCATCATCCAATCTGGAAGCCGCCGCCAACACGCCATGTATGGTGGCGAACAGACCGGCGAATGCCTGCGGCGCAAGGTATGGATGCTTGCCGCTTCGAACATCATGGTGAGAGCGGGAGTCAGGTGGGCTCCAGAACTGGACCAGGTACAACGCGAGCACTGCCGATAGATCGCTTTTCAGGCTCGATAGCGACTTCTTTGTCGCCCCTGCTTTCGGTGCGATTGTCGCAAGGGTCCACCGACCAAGCTCGAAGCAGCGCAACAAAGCCGACGGCAACCTTCAGTTCGCGCGGGGTGACGATATTCGAACTACCTGCGCCGAGCGGCCTTTCAATGATAGCTGAGTCCTTGAATTCACACAGAACGCCATGCGTCTATCCAATTTCATCATCGAAAACCAGGAGCGCATATCCCAGGATTGGAATGCATTGGTTGCCACGTCCAAGTCGGATCAGCCGGGACTGCGTGATCACATCGGACTCATTCTTTTGGAGATAGCGGCCGATATCGAAACCCCCCAGAGCGAACGGATTTGTCGCGACAACTCATTGGGACACGATGATGGCAACGATCGTCAAGTCCTTGGCACGGGTCATCTCAACATCATCGAGCACACCGCTCAGCGGTTTTCCATCGACCAACTCGCCGCTGATTTACGGGCTTTACGTTCCACGGTTCTCGAGTTGTGGTTTGAACATGTGGGCGCAGATCCAGATCAGGCGACCCTCCGTCAGGTTATTCGATTCAACGGAGCGATTGACCAAGTGCTCGCCGAATCGGTGGAGCGCATTACCCGCGAGATACAAGACTCACGTGACCTTTTTTTGGCAATCCTAAGTCACGACTTGCGCAATCCTCTCGGTGCGATTCGAAACTTCACGGAGGTTCTGCGGCAGATGCCGAATCTTTCTCCGGAGAAAGTTCACGTACTCGCTGATCGTATTATCGGTGGCGTCGATCGAATAACGAACATGGTGAATGGCTTATTGGATGTGGCGCGGACGCGTTTCGGCAACTCGCTGCCCATGACGCGCGCACCCATGGAACTGGAACAATTGTGCAGAGAGATTGTGAGCGAAGCTCTGATAGCGAACCCGGGGGTGTCCATAAAGTTCAATTGTAAGGGCAATCTATCAGGAATCTGGGATCGCGTACGCTTGTCTCAAGTGATATCCAACCTGCTCGGCAACGCCATTGAGCACGGGGAGCGGAAAGGACTAATCACATTGACCGCAGTTGACGAGGGTCCTCTGGTGAGGGTCGCGGTCCACAATGAAGGCCCTCCCATACCCGCGGGAATAAAGCCGTCGATATTCAAGGAATTTGTACGTGCGCCAAGGCCTGAGGCCGGATTGAAAGCCTCGGCCGGCTTGGGTCTTGGACTCTACATCGCATGGCAGATCGCTGTCGCGCACGGCGGCGCCATCGAGGTCGACTCGTCCGAAGCCGGTGGCACCATTTTCACGTTACGACTCCCGCGTGACGTCGGCTCACTGTCACCTGGCTCCATTGCTGCACCGTAAGGCCCAGACTGCTAATTCAATGCGGCACTCAACTCCGCCGCACATTGGTCGCACATGCCATGGCGGAACTGGATGGTCGGTTCGGCCATCGTCTCAGTGATAACGTCGTTGCACCACGCGCAGATCACGGCCAAGGGCTGACCGCTCCCGCGACCCTCTTTGCCGTGATTCGATTCATTCGAAAGCGATTTGCGAACAAATTCTGCGGGGGCCTGCTCTTTGAAGGGGTCAAACATGGTTTGTCTCCGCGCAATGGGGAGACGATAACCACGACCCGTCAAGACCACTGTGCGGTTGCGAACACAACACCCGGACTTTGGCTGAAACGCACCTTGCGCCGAGGGACAACCTCAGCCTGGCTCACTGCCAGCGCAGGGGAGGAGTCATCCCATACCTTTTGGCTAAGGAAACAGTCACTGGCGGCGAGCGCTCTATCTCGTTCCCGCATGCGCGGACAGTGGGCCACCGCGATGGCCGGCGACGCTGCGACCTCGCTGACAAGACCATCCACCCGCCGGGATTCACAATCCTGAGCGCAGGCGCAACGCCGCCGGCGACGCCTTTGAGAGCGATAGCAGGAAGGCCGGATACAAGACCGCAACGACGGGCAAGGTCACCAGCACGATGCGGTCCCCCTGGAAGTAGACCAGGACCGACGACAGGAAAATGCACATCACATAGCTGAGCAGCACCAGCTGGTAGTGCCCATCCCGTCTGCGCCAATGCACCAGCGAATGGATGGCAAGCAAAGGCACCAGCAGCAGATGGCAGGCCATGACGACGCGATCGATGCGCATGCTGGCCCGGTAGACCGCGTATTGGAAGGGCGTCAGTTGATCCGCCTGGTCTTGCGCATAGAACCCTTCGCCGCGCTCGAAGTTGTCCTGCCATAGCCGCCAGCTCACATTCCAGGTCGTCGCAGGATGGGCCAGCACATAGCGCAACTGGGCGCGCGGCTCGGGATGCACGGACCTCGCTTCGGCGGCAAGCGGCGAGGCGTAGTGGGCCGCGACGCCCTGCTCCTGCATGCCGTACACCAACGGAAAAAAGCGCAGGCTGAAGTTATAGCTTCCCGACGTCGAGATGAGCGGATAGCCCAGCACCTTGGCGGTGACTGTCAGTTGTGCCGCGATGGGCAGCAACGCCACCAGCAGCAAGGGCGCGCAGCGACGCCAGCCGAGTGCGCCAAACCGCGGGAGATGCATCAGCAGGAACAAGGTGAGGAACGGCAGGAAGATACTCTTGACGATGCAGGCCAGGGCCAGCATGAGCGTGGCCAGAATGAGCGTGGCGCTTGCACCGGCGCCCATGATATGGCGCGTATAGAAGAAGACGAAAGCGCTGATCAGGAACACGCTCATGGTTTCGCTCATGGCATGGTAAGGCGCCATCAGCAGCGTGACGCTGGAAAAGGTCAGCAGCAGCCCCAGGGCCAGCACCATGCGCGATTCGAACAGCCACAACAGCGTTTCGGCGATCAGGAATATCGCCGCCGCCAGCAGCGTGAACTGCGCAAGCAGAAACCACTGCGGCCCGGCCTGCAGGAGTGCAACGAGATAGAGTGGAAACAGGATGGGTCGTAACTCGAAGCTTTGGCGCGGCAACTCGTCACTGATGCCGAGCAGGTAGTTGCCGACATCGCGGAATTCGCGCGCATCCGCACCCTCGAACATGAGCGACGTGAACTTCTCGAACATGCCCGCCCCTTGACCAAGCCAGAGGGAGGCGCCCACATGCAGCAGCACAGCGACGAGCGCCGTCAGGGTGCGTTGCTTTGCTGTCATTTTCGTCCTTGCCCCGGCCGCCGACTCGAATGAAGTCCGTTGCAGCCCCCCAATGCTATTTCCTGCGGGCGGGTTCTGGGAATGGACAGACGTTGGCAACGACACCGCTCGGCGTCCCCGATACGTTACGCGTCCCGTGTCAGCCTTGGCGAGCGGCATGCGCGGGACGACCCTGCCCGTAGACGCCGGCGGGCCCCCCGCCCGAGAGGGCGCGGCCTAGCCTTTCCGCTGCAACTTCGTCGCCCGGCAACGGCTGGCGCGGGCGGCCAGCAGCAATGCCGACCCCAGCAGCGCCGCCGAGCCCGGCAGGGGCACCGCCGCGAGTTCGACGAAAGCGGGGCGCGCGACGGGCGTGACCGCATCGCCGGAAAAGAAGAACGGGTCGTTGATGGCCGCAATCGCGCCGGAAAACATCGCCGGCCCCGCCACGTTCGCAGTCATGAAGTAATTGATGGCAATCGCCTCACCGGGCGAAAGAACGCCCAGATCGATGGCGCCGGCGAGCTCGTCGAATTCATAAAGAAAGGTGCATTGCGCCTGGAATTCGCCACAGCCCGGGCCGCCCGATGCATTGGTGATGGTGACAGTCGGGGAGGCAAACGTCACCAGGGAAACGCCCGGCGTCAAAGCCATGCTGGTGCTGAACGTCGGCCCGCTTGCGAATGAACCGCTGACATCAGCGTGAAAGCGAAACAGATCGCTCGTGATCGGTGTGCCACCGCTGCCGGGCAGCGGCAGTCTCGTCAGCGTAATGAACGCATCGATGCTGGACGACATGCTCAAACCCGGAAACTCGCTGGACAGCGTCAGTTCCATGAAGCTCGGCGGAATGACGAATTCCATGCCGAGTTTGAAGTTCGCCACCGGGCGATCGTTGAACAGCGAAGCCCCGTAGTGAGCGACGCTTTCCACCTTCGCATAGTCAACCAGTGGCCGAGTGAGATGCTCGCGCGCATCAATCTTGGCATTGGTGGCGAAATCCGTCGGCGTGGCGCGCGCCGCGGTGATGGCGTGCGCCTGGTTGAACACGCCGTGCTGGATTTTGGACTCGGTCAGCTCCGTGCCCGGCGCCGCAGGGTCCTGCAACTGCAACGCACCCGGGCCGATCAAGGCCACCAATGACGAGTGCGCCTCAAAGTCATCGCTTATGACCAGGGCCTGCGCATGCAGTGGCAGGCCCGTGAGCAGCGCCCACAGCACCGCGCGCTGCAGCGTGGTTTGGACGGAAAGGGAGGTGTGGAACTTCATCATGAATCTCCAGAACGCTGGTTGGATGGCAAGCGGCGCATCGCATGGGTCGCGCTGGCGGGCTGTCTGCCGGTATTTTGAGAATGCGCGTATTCGCCGGCGCGAGCGAGTGCCCCTGGCGTCGAATGAGAGATTTTCCACATAGATGGGCACGCCGGGCGCCTGCCGGACGCAATCACGTCGTTCCATGACCAGAGCGGCCACCGGGCGCTGACTGCGCTTGAGTCTCGCCCGCCACAGCGGCTATGGTGGAGCCTGCCCAGACCATCACAACCCGCAACCGGAGGTATTCATGACCCAGACGCAAACCCAGGAACTGCTCGGCGCATTGCAGCTCTATTTCAATCTCATGCACGACTGCGATGTGGCGAACTTCGAGCGCGTTTTCGCATCGACCGCCCAGTTGCATGGATTTCGCGAAGGGCAGATGAATTGCTGGCCTGCGGCCCAATACAAGGAAGTGCTGGCCGGACGCACTTCGCCCCAGGCGCTCGGCGCGACACGCGATGACCAGATATTGATGCTCGATTTCACTTCGAACGATCAGGCGCTGGCCAAGGTGCGGGTGCGTATCAACGACATGGTGTTCGTCGACTACCTCTCCTACCACAAGATAGAAGGTCACTGGGTCGTGACGTCCAAGGCCTACCACCGCGAGTCGTAATCCTCTTCCGTTTCCGCATGCGCGGACCGTGGGACACTGCGCCGCTCTGCGCGCCGTGTCCCGCGACGCCGCTGACCTCTGCGCTTCGAGCGCGCCACGCCACCCGCCCACGTCGGCGACGAACAGGCCGGGGTCGGCGCTATGGGTGCCGTCGCACTGAATCCGTCTCCTCGAGAGGCCATCCTGTGCTGGCCTGCCTGCACACTCGAACGCCGGGCACGCTTCAAGGAACGCCATGCACGCCCAAGTCATCGCCCCGCGCCTGCTCGCTCTTGCACTGCTCGCGACGCTCGCGGCCTGTCAGTCCCCTGGCGCAGCCAGCAGCCGTGGTGAAACGGTGTTTCGTCTGCAGAATGCCGTCATGGACCGCTTGATCACCGCGCAGTCGGACGAGGTGGCGATGATCGACGCCAACCGCCCCGACCTCGCCGCATTCGAAGAGCACCTGGTCGATGCCTGCGCCGCCCTCAATCAAGCCGCCGATATCAGTGCGACGGGCGGCGCGCCCAATCTATTGCTGAATCTCCGTGTGCTGGCCTCGCTGTCGGACTGTGAACAGTCCGCCCTCGCGGCCGAGACCAGGCTCCATCGCGATCAATCGCTGCTCGGCGCCCGTCTGCCCTGACGGTCCGCCACGACGGTGCCGCGCTCGCGCGGCGTGATCATGGCGGCGCGGCGGGGGGCAGTGGCTGGACAGGCTTCGCGACGCGGCGTTTCCGGCGCACGTAGAAGGCCATGAGCGGCGTCACGGATACACCGTGCACGACGATGGATACCGCCACCGCGCTCAGGGTCAAGGCGATGATCTGCTCCGCCAGCGCGCGCGACAGGCCGTGATTGATGGCGAACATCAGATAGTAGATCGAGCCGATGCCGCGGATGCCGAACCAGGAGATCAGAAGTCGCTGGTCGCGCGACACGCGCGCGCCAATCAGACCGAGACTCACCGACAGCGGACGCACCACCAGGAACAGCAGCGCGAGGAACCAGCCGGCACGCGGCGGCAGGTGGATGTAGGCGAGCATGGCGCCCGCCAGCAGCACCACCACCACTTCCGCGAGACGCTCCAATTGTTCGTTGAAGCCCTGCACCTCCTGGGTCATATAGGCGCTGGCATGGCGTCCGTCGGTGGCAAGCGCCTCGTGGGCCTCGGCGTTCTGCAATAGCGTCTCGGCCACGGCCGCGCTCTCCATCACGCCAGGCCGTTCCTTCACTCTTTGCAGAGCGAGACCCGCGGCGAATACCGCGAGAAAGCCCGCGGTGTGCACCAGCACGGCAAGTCCATAGCTGAGCGCGATCAGTCCCAAGGCCAGGAATTCATCGCGGCCCACCGACTCCTGGTGGCGACTGCGCAGATACACGACGAGGCGGCCGATGGCCGCGCCCAGTCCGCCGCCGATGGCGAGTCCGCCGGCGCTCGCCCACAGCACATCGCCGACCATCCAGCGCCAGCCATGCTGCCCGAGGTCGTGCAGACCCAGCAGGCCGAGTCCCAGCATGACGAAGGGAAAGGCCGCGCCGTCGTTCAATCCGCCCTCGCCCGTCAGGCTGAAGCGCAGACGGTCGCGATCGCCGACATCCGCCACCTGCACATCGGACGCCAGCACCGGATCGGTCGGCGCGAGTATCGCGCCCAGGAGCACCGCCGCCCCCAGCGAGAGATGCATCAAGCCCATCGCCAAGGCCGCTATCAGTCCGACGGTGAGCGTCATCGAGACCACTGCCAGGCGCGCCGGCAACAGCCAGCCATGATCGCGAAACGGCAGACCGAGCTTGAGGCCCACGGCGAACAAGGAGATGAGCACAGCGAGCTCGGCGACGCGCTCCAACAGCGTTGAATAGAGCAGCGGATCAGGCGCGAAATAGTTCCCCATCCATGGACCGAGCGCGACACCGACCAGCAGATAGAACATCGCCGCCGTGACCGGCAAGCGCCGCACCGAGGTGCCGGACAGCGCCATGCTGATCAACAGCAGGCCGGCGACCAGCGACCACATCGCGAATGACATCGCTCAGCCTCGCCGACGATCGCGCCGCGCCTGCGTATCCGCACGGCGCATGGTCAACGCAAGCGTAATCGGGAAAGCGCGGGCAACAGGTGATACGGCAGTCATGCGAGCAGGACGCTAGCGCTTCCACGCCGCGCCGTCTGTACGACTGCCTACACAGCCCGCACCCACGCATCGACATGCGCAATCGGTACGCCATCGTACAGATGCCCACGCGGGCCCCGCGTAGCCTGCAGGGCTCCAAGCAGCGGTGCAGTAGCACGCACCGCAAGTCCGCCGTCACGGCGAAGGCAAGCGGCGAGACCGCTCGTCAGTTCCCAAGCTCCCAAGGAAACATCATGAACCGAATCCGCATTTCATTGCTTGCCGTCGCCGGCATGAGCATCGCCACCTTCGCTCACGCCGAGAGCGGCGCGCCCTCCGCCACCGCGCCGCCGATCTCGAAGGAAAGCTACGAGACGGCCAAGGCCAACGCCGAAGCGCAGTACCAGGTGGATCACGCGGCCTGCTCATCGCTGAGCGGCAACACCAAGGATATCTGTGTAGTGCAGGCCAAGGGCCAGCTGAGCGTGTCCAATGCCTATGCCGAAGCCTCGTTTGAGAACACACCCAAGCATCGCGAAGCCGCGCGCGTGGCACGTGCCGAAGCCATCTATGATATCGCGGTGGAGAAATGCGATGGACTGGCAGGCAACGGCAAGGACGTCTGCGTCTCGGAAGCCAAGGCGGCGCTGGTCACCAGCACGGCTGACGCCAAGGTCGACCGCGTGATGGCCGATACGCGCCTCGATGCGGCCGACAAACAGTCGGAAGCGCGCTCCGATGCCAAGGCCGAGAAGTCGACCGCCGAATATGACGTCGCCATCGAGAAATGCGATGTGCTTGCCGGCCAGGCCAAGGACGAATGCGTGAGCACTGCCAAGGTCGAATTCGGCAAGCCCTGAGTCAGCGCCCGCTGCGCTGTGACGGACGTCAGCAGGATCTGACGGCCGTCACCTTAAAGGTGCGACGACGCACAGACGTTGCCAAGCGTCGCGCCGACACTCGCAGGACTCACCGTCGGCTCCGCATCGCAAGGCACGCGGCGGCCATCGAACAGAATTGCTTTCGCCGGTTTCCTGGCACCCCCGGAACCCCCCATTCCCCGCCATTGCGACCGGCTTCTTTTTATCAAACGACGAAGGCGCTCACACGTCCCTCGGGCGTTATTCCGGAAATTCCCATTGCGTCAGCCCGATCACTTTGACGGTGCTCAGCAACTGACCGTCATCCCGTGCCGGACGCGCACGCTGATGCTCGACGGTGAAGGGCGCGCTCTGTCCTGGCTCGATGCTCAACGGCAACTGATGGCGTTCCGTCCAGCCGGGCGAATCATCGTCGGTGCGTCGGTCGTCATTCCACAACCAGGCGTAGGTCACGAGCAGTTGCACGTTCTCGATGCGCTTGCTGCCATGGTTGGTGATACGTCCGGACAGGCGCTCCGCCGAATCGACCAGCTCCGCGACAGTGGCGATGGCGGCGAGTCGGTCCGCCGGCACGACGTCATTGGCGAACGTGGACGCGGTCGGCACCATCAGCAGATTGAGCGCGACGATGGCAGTGATCAGCATTTTCATGGCATGGGTCCTCATGGAGGAAACTACTCCAGGTTAATAAAAAGCATAGCGGACGCCGGGCATGAAGCCAGACGCCCCGCGGCAAGGGTCATTGGGGCTTATCCACCCAGGCTACGGCAGCCGCGCGTGTTCCCTCTGTTCGATATCGAACCAAGCCCAACTCAGGCCGGCGACGCGGCGGCCGCCAGCCGCGCTGGACACAAGCAAAAAACCCCGCCGTAGCGGGGTTTCGTTGTTCCGCCTCGAGGAAGCGGAGGGTCGACATCGAATGCAGCGCGGGTCAGCCCGTCACGACGACGCGGTCCTGTGCGGTACGCCGGGGGGCAGGGACTGTGCTTGATTCATCACGTCGTCATCGCCCTTGGCCGCTTCGGCGGGTGGCTCGTTGGAAGAACGTCGACGAATGAAAGGCACGCGTGGCTCCGTCATCGCTTCGTCGAAAGCTGCATGGGCGGGCGTGGCTGGCAGCGCGGGCGGCACCTGCTGCTGCTGCGGTCGGCGTGAGGACGGCGTGGCCGGCGCGGCGCCGGCCTTGGGCGCCGCGCCGAAGCCTTTCGCCTTGCGGGTCGGAACGCTGGGCTTGGTCATGATGCTTATTCCTTGGTCGGCGCCGCCGGCGTCACGACCACCGTCGTGCTGTCACCGCTCTTGCCCGCCTCGCCTTTTTCACCGGGTGCACCGGTCTCGCCGGCAGGTCCCGCCGGTCCCGGTACGGCGACCGCGGGCGCGCCGACATTCACGGTCGGCTTGTCACATGCCGCCAGTCCCACGCTCATGAGCGCAAACAGGGTGGCAGTCAATAGGGATTTGTTCATGGTGTCTTTCTCTGCCGTAAGAAAGGCGTTCTACGGCGTATGGGTGGGCGGTGTGGCGACAGGCGGTCGCGGCGTGCCACATCGGGCATGGGCACGCGCACGACCTCGTGAGCTGTCTACTTCTTTTCGACGGCGTCTTTCAGATCGCCGTAGGCGGACTGCGCGTTGCCGACGGCCTTGTCGACCTTGCCTTCGATCTCGAGTTTTTCGTTACCAACGAGCTTGCCGGCCACTTCCTTGATGTTGCCTTTCACTTCCTTGACGTTGCCTTTGACCTGATCCTTGTTCATATGCAATTCCTCTACTGTGTAAATGGGATGAGCTGATCGCGACAACAAGCATGGCCGTTGAACGCAACGAGGTCGGTGCGACGCAACGCTTAGCGGGCCGCCGCTCTGGCGATGCAGGGCTCAATCGAGGACAGGAACGGGGATGGGGAACGCGAATGGAGGCCGCGACCACGCCGCAGGCTCATCGCGGTTCGCGCACGCAAGCTTGCATGAGGTTCTTGCGCCGCGCCGCAGGGCGCCGGACGCGGCCCTGCACGTCACAACATCGTCATTGCGAGGACCATGGCGCGGAGCTCACTCCGCGCCGGGATCAGGGCCCAGGGTTGGCCGACACCGGGATGTCGTCGTAACAGGCCGTCTCAGGCACGAAGTGCAGTCATGCATGCACGGGCGGAGCGCCGTCGGCATCCTGCAGGGCGGATGGAATTCAGCGCAGGACGAAGGCGCCGGGTGACGCCGGGCGCGACCTTGCCTCGCATGCGTGCGGTGGCAACGGGAATCGTTCGAACGCAAAAGCAAAAGCCGCAGCCATGATGGCTGCGGCTTGTCCAAAGTCGGCGCGAACTCGCCCGCAGGCGAACAGCGCCTTTACGGCAGGATGGTCACATAGACCTGACGATTACGCGGCTCATGCACGCCGTCGGCGGTCTCGACCAGTTGATCGCCCTCACCATGCGCTTCGGTGGTGATGCTGCCGGCGTTCACCCCCATGCCTTCGAGCGCGGCCTTCACCGCGTTGGCACGCCGTTGCGACAGACGCATGTTGTAGTCCTGAGCGCCGACGGAACTGGCATGGCCGCTGACGTTCAAGCGACGTGACTCACCGCTGGCGATGTCGTTCTTGACCTGTTGCAGCACCGCCATCGCGTCCGCGTCTATCTTTGAACTGTCAAAGGGGAAGAACACGTGATAGCTGTCGTCGACCGGTGCCGCGGCCACCGGTGCGGGCGGCGGCTCCGCGACCGGCGGCGCGACGTCGGCGACCGGTTGGGCAGCGGATTCAACCGTCGTCATGGCGGTCATGAAGGATGCTTTGCAGGCCGCGATGTCATCGGGCTGCAAATCCTCGGAGGCCTGTTCCAACCAGCAGTCAAAGGAGGTCTGGGCGCGGGCGGCGGCGGCTGGCGCATCGTTGCGCGCGGTCTTGGCCAGCGCACCGATCAGACGATCGTGCGCCGCACTCAGTTCAGCCACGTAACGGTCCTTGAGGAAGGCGCCGCGCAGCATGATTTCGTCCGGTGCGGTCGGCTGACCGCTGCTCGCTGCCGCGGCGCGCGCAGCATAGGTGGCGGCATCGCGCTCATCGCCCTGCGCGCTTTCGGCATTGGACAAAGCCTGGTAGTCGCTCGCCAGCGATTGTTCGAAGACGTGAGTACCGGCGGCCGGCACATCGGTGGCGGCCGATGCGGGTGGCGTGTGCGCCGCCAGAAAGATGGCCGCGGCCAGCACCGTGCCGGAATGAATGTAATGAGTCATGGAGATCGCTCCTGAAGGGCGGGTCGCCGGCCAGCGCGCGGATGCGCGCGGCCGGACACAAGTCAGCTCGACGTTCGGCCTGTCCTAGAAATCGAAACCAACGCCCACCGAGTAGGGGATGTTGCCGTCGTTGCAGCATTCGTCGATCGGCATCTCATAGGCGATGTTGGCGAAGATGAACGTGCTTTCGTTGACGAAATACTTCACGCCCAGCTCGGGTCCGAACAGCGCCTCGTCATGGATGCCCGCGCCATAGACGCCGCCGAGGTTCATGCCGAGATAAGGCTGCCACTTGGCGAGATCCCACTGATAGGCGGCCTGGAAAATCGTGCGTGCATTGATCAGCGTGCTGTCGCCGTCGTCATTGACCTGCAAGCCCTGCTTCACGCTGAACAACCAGTTCTTGGTGTAGTAGTAGCCCACGGAACCGGTGAGACCGAAATTCGAATTGTCGAAATCGGTATTGGACTGGCCGGTGCCGGTCAAGGTCGCTTCATAGTTGCCGGCATGAGGACCGGGATCCAAGGTGAAGGGCGGCATGCCATCGGCCTGGGCGATGGCAATGTGGCCCATTGCCACCAGGGAAATTGCGAATAGTGATTTCGTCATGCTCTTAACTCCGTCCCGCGTGAATGTTTGGAGGCTCCAGGCGTCGGGACGTACGCGGCGGAACTCGTGCCGGCGGACGGACCGCGGCGATAGGAAAGCTGTGAGTCTTTGGTGATACCCGCCGCGACCTTGCGCCATCGAAAGACGGACATGGACGCGTCGCTATTGCAGTGGGGAGGGGGGTGTCAGGTGAACTCGATGGCGGCACGATAGGCGTGTGCAGCGTATATGTCCGTGCGTCGCCGCACGTAAAGCCCGACTTGTTGCTCGAGCACCGCAGCGTTTGTGTATCTCGCGCCACAAACACCGCGTGACCAATGCATGAGCGCGCGTGAGCTTCGCATCCGATACAGAACTCGATGCCAGGCGAGGTGGGCACGGGCCCTGCGCGATCCGAAGCGCGGCAATATCGTCGGCTGGCGGACTTTGTTGCCCATTGTGCGATTTCCCATTCCGATGTGTCGTCGCGTGCGCCAGCTTATTGCGTTACGGCCGGCGGCTTCTCACCGGTATCCATTTGGAGAGAGCAAGACGATGACATTCAGCTACAGGTCTGTTCCTGGCCGCCGTCCCTGGCCGGCGCTCATCCTCGCGGCACTGACAGGGCTGGCGAGCAACGCCCACGCGGCAGGCTGCAACAACGCCAGTCTGAGCGGGGCTTACGTGGTGGTCGGCACCGGCATTCGAATCACCTTCAATGGCAAGGGCGCGCTGTCGGGTCTGGTGCAGGACGTTTCCAGCGGCGCGTTCCAAACCTATGCCGGGTCAGGCAAGTACTCGGTCAAATCCACTTGTCTGGTCACGCTCAACGTGCAGAGTGCGGTCGGTTCTTCCATCGAAGCCAGAATGTGGCTCTACGATCTCGATACGCAGGGCAAGTCCAGTCTCGCCTATGGCGCAAGCGGCAAGGCGCTGATCGATCACCACAGCAGCGGGACGCCATTCGTCATCGCGCGTCAGATTGGCCGAAAATGAACGTGAGTCATCGCCCAGACCCCGGTCTGCGCGATGACGGGGTTGCGGTGGCGTCGCGGATGAACCACTCGCAGGCGCATCTACAGGCGGCCAGCGGAACTGCCTGAGCAGCGGACACCTCCCCGCTGCGCATATCGGCGCGACATCGCACCGACGCGCGCGACACAAGGCTTGAGTCTGTGCATTGCCGCACAGGCGCGCGCGTGCTTCACTTCCGTCGTGATTTCTCCGCCGCGCCGCGCGTTCACCTATTGACGAGCAACACCATGTCCGAGCCCTCGAGCGAAAAGCTACTCCACGATATGCATGCCTACTGGCGTGCATCCAACTATCTGTCGGTCGGCCAGATCTATCTGCTGGACAACCCCCTGCTTGAAGTGCCGTTACGGCGCAGCGATCTCAAACCACGATTGCTCGGTCACTGGGGCACCACGCCCGGCCTCAATCTGCTCTACGTGCATTTGAATCGCCTCATCAAGCAACACGACTTGAACATGATCTTCGTCACCGGGCCTGGCCACGGCGGCCCTGGCCTCGTCGCCCACACCTATCTCGAAGGTTCCTACACCGAGCACTACCCGGCCATCGAGCAGAGCCGCAACGGCATGCAGCGTCTGTTCCGGCAGTTTTCCTGGCCCAATGGCGTCCCCAGTCATGTCTCGGCCGATACACCCGGGTCGATACACGAAGGCGGCGAGCTGGGCTACTCGCTGGCCCATGCCTACGGCGCGGCCTTTGACAATCCTTCACTCATCGTCAGTTGCGTGGTCGGCGACGGCGAGGCGGAAACCGGCGCGCTCGCCACCAGTTGGCACTCGAACAAATTCCTGAATCCCGCGCACGATGGCGCGGTGCTGCCGATCCTGCATTTGAATGGCTACAAGATTGCCAATCCGACCTTGCTGGCGCGCATCGGTCGCGAGGAACTGACCATGCTGTTGCGTGGCTATGGCCATGAACCGTGGTTCGTGGAAGGCGACGACCCGATGAGCGTGCATCGCGAACTGGCGCAGACCCTGGACGAGGTGCTGGCCGCGATCAAAGCCATTCAGGCGGCGGCACGCAGTGCGGATGCGCCTTCCGACCTGCCGCGGCCGCGCTGGCCGATGATCGTGCTGCGTACGCCCAAGGGTTGGACCGGGCCGGTCGCCGTCGACGGGCTGCCGGTCGAAGGCACCTGGCGTTCCCATCAAGTGCCGATCACGGACTTCGACAGACCCGGCCATCTCGCCCAGTTCGAGCAATGGCTGCAGAGTTATCGGGTCGAGGAACTGTTCGACGCGAGCGGCAAGTTGCGCGATGAACTCGCGACGCTCGCGCCGACCGGTCAACGACGCATGGGCTCCAATCCCCATGCCAATGGCGGTCAGTTGTTGACGCCGCTGGTACTGCCCCATTTCCGCGACTATGCCGTCTCCGTGCCCAGCCCCGGCGCGACCATGGCGGAATCGACGCGCGTGCTCGGCACCTATCTGCGCGATGTCATGAAGCTCAATCTCGCGACGCGCAACTTTCGCGTCTTCGGCCCTGACGAAACCGCCTCCAATCGTCTGCAGGCGATCTACGAGGTGTCGGGCAAGACCTGGATGGCCGATCTCGACGCGAACGATGTCGATCTCAGCCAGGACGGCCGCGTGATGGAAGTACTGAGCGAGCATCTGTGTCAGGGCTGGCTGGAAGGCTATCTGCTGAGCGGCCGCCACGGCCTGTTCTCCTGCTACGAAGCCTTCGTGCACATCGTCGACTCGATGCTCAATCAGCACGCCAAGTGGCTCAAGACCTGTCGCAAGATTCCGTGGCGCAAGTCCATCGCCTCGCTCAATTACCTGCTCACCTCCCATGTCTGGCGTCAGGATCAGAACGGTTTGTCCCATCAGGACCCGGGCTTCATCGATCATGTGGCGAACAAATGTCCGGAGGTGGTGCGCATCTATCTGCCGCCCGACGCCAACACCTTGCTGTCGGTCACCGATCATTGCCTGCGCAGTCGCGATCGCATCAATCTCATCGTCGCCGGCAAGCAGGCTGAATGGCAGTGGCTCAGCATGGACGCCGCCGTGCAGCACTGCGTGGCCGGCGCCAGTGTATGGTCCTGGGCCAGCACCGTGGATGACGATCCGGAACTGGTGATGGCCTGCGCCGGTGATGTGCCGACCCTCGAGACCCTCGCCGCCGTCTGTCTGCTGCGCGAGTATGTGCCCGACATCCGCGTGCGGGTGGTGAACGTGGTCAACCTGATGGTGCTCGCGCCCCAGAGCGAACATCCCGATGGCATGGACGACCGCGACTTCGATGAGCTCTTCACGGTCGACAAACCCGTGGTGTTCGCCTTCCATGGCTATGCCTCGATGGTGCACAAGCTCACCTATCGCCGCCGCAATCACGCCAACATCCACGTGCGCGGGTACAAGGAGGAAGGCACCACCACCACGCCGTTCGACATGGTGGTGTTGAACAACATGGATCGCTATCAGCTGGCTTTTGACGCCATCCAGCGCATGCCGCGCCTGCGCGGGCAGGTGGAAACGGCGCGTGCCCGTTACTGGACCGCCATGGAGGAGCACAAGCTGCACATCAGTCTCCACGGCGAAGACCTGCCGGCGATCCGCGACTGGCAGTGGACGCCGGCCTGAGGCGGCGCTGTCACGCGCGCGGCACCGGCCTCAGGGGGCTGCTGCCGCGCGCGTGATGACTATCTCGATGTGATGCTGGGCGCGGTCTTCGGCCAGGGCCAGGCCGTCGCCGTCCTGCATCACGCCGTCCATGCTGAACGTGATGCCGCTCGCGCCGCCATCGCCCGTCAATGTCGTCTGCCGCACTTCGATGTGATGGGGCGTATCGCGATAACGATAATCCAACGTGTAGCCGCTCCAGCTCGCGGGCAGACAGGGCGTCAGGCGCAGGCGACCCGCGTTCACTTCGAAACCGAGCAGCGATTCCACCATCAGACGATAAAGCCAGCTGGCCGAGCCGGTATACCAGCTCCAGCCGCCGCGACCGCTGTGGGGCGCGACGCCATACACATCGGCCGTCACCACATAGGGTTCGGTCTTGTATACCGTCAGCGCATCCAGTGTGCGGGCGTGATTGATGGGGTTGATCATCTCCAGCAGTTCCCAGGCCCGCGTGCTGTCGCCGCGCGCGGCAAAGGCCATCGCGGCCCACACCGCGGCGTGGGTGTATTGGCCGCCGTTCTCGCGCACGCCGGGCACATAGCCCTTGATGTAGCCGGGGTCCAGATCGGACTTGTCGAAGGGCGGGTCGAGCAACTGCACGATGCCGATGTCACGCCGCACCAGATGCTGGTCCAGCGCTGCCATGGCCGCTTCGGCGCGCTCGGGCGATCCTGCGCCGGACAATACCGACCAGCTCTGGGAAATCGAATCGATGCGGCACTCGGCACTGGCATGGGAACCGAGCGGCGTGCCATCGTCGAACCAGGCGCGCAGATACCACTCGCCATCCCAGGCATGCAGGGCGAGCTGTTCGCGCAGCAGCGCGGCCTGGCTGCGGCAACGTTCGGCAAAAGCCTCGTCGCCATGGGCATCCGCCAGCGGGCCGAAGCGGCTCAGCACTTCGTGCAGGAAGAAAGCCAGCCACACGCTTTCGCCGCGGCCCTCGATGCCGACCAGATTCATGCCGTCGTTCCAGTCGCCGGAACCCATGAGTGGCAGTCCTCGCGCGCCGAAGCGCAGGCCGTGTTCGATGGCGCGCACGCAGTGCACATAGAGCGTGGCGGTTTCGAGACTCTGGCCCGGCAGGTCGTAATAGGACTCTTCGTCGGGGCCGAGCATGCGTCCTTCGAGAAAATGACCATGTTCGTCGAGCACCGCGCGATCGCCCGTCACCGCCACATAGCGACAAGTCGCGAGCGGCAGCCACAGATAGTCGTCCGAGCAACGCGTGCGCACGCCACGGCCGAGCGGCGGATGCCACCAGTGCTGCACGTCGCCCTCCGGAAACTGCCGCGTGGCACTGCGCAGCAGATGTTCGCGCACCAGCGTCGGCGCGGCGTACACCAGCGCCATCACATCCTGCAGTTGATCGCGATAGCCGAACGCGCCACCCGACTGGTAGTAACCGCTGCGCGCCCACAGACGACAGGCCTGGGCCTGATACAGCAGCCAGCCGTTGGCGAGCACATCGAGCGCAGGATCGGGCGTCGCGACCTGCAAGGTGCCGAGGGTGTCGCGCCAATAGCGCCGCACATTGTCCAGCGCCGCGCGCGCCGAGCCCGACACGCGCAGGCTCTGCGCCAGGTTGCAGGCCTTTTCGAGATCGCGCGCCGCGCCGAGACGGAAAATGATTTCGCGCTCTTCGCCATCGACCAGGGTGAAGGGCACCTGGATGGCGCCACAGGGATCGAGTTCGGCGCCGAGGCGACCCGACAGGCGCGTGCGTCGCATCGCCTCCGGTGCCGCGAGTGAACCATTGCGCCCGATGAACTCGGCGCGGTCGCCGCTCAGGGTGCGCGCCAGATCGTCGACATCGAAGAACGCCACACGACCTTCGAATTCGCTGTTGTAGCCATTGCGCGCGAACAGCGCGCCGCTCGCCGCATCGATGGCGGTCACCACATGCATGGCGGTCTTGGGTCGCAGATCGCCCAGCACCCATTCCACATAGCCGGTCGCCGACAGGCGCCGCGTGCGGCCCGAGCCGTTGCGCACCTTCAACACCGAGAACTTCACCGCGTCGTTGAGCGCGACGTAGATCCACAGCTCCGAATGGATGCCGCCGGCCGTGTGCTCGAAGACGCTGTAGCCAAAACCATGTCGCGTGCGATAGGGCATCGCGCCGCGCACCGGCAAGGGCGTCGGTGACCAGTAGTGCCCGCTCTCTTCGTCGCGCAGATAGAACGCTTCGCCGCTGCTGGCGCCCACGCCGTCATTGCTCCACGGCGTGAGACGGAATTCGTGGGCGTTCTCGCTCCAGGTATAGGCGCCGCCCGACTCCGTGACGATGGAGCCGAAATGGGGATTGGCGAGCACGTTCACCCACGGTGCGGGGGTGGTGCGGCCCGCGGTGGTGATGATCACGTACTCGCGACCGTCGGCGCTGAAGCCGCCGAGTTCGTTGCCGAGCAACATGCCCGACACGCCCTGCACCTCGGCCGGCGGTTCCTGCCGGTGGGTGCGGGTCGGCGCGAGACGCGGCACACGGCCGTCGTTCGCACGTCTTTGCGTACTGCGCTTGTCGGCCAGGCCGCGATGCAGAAGTTGATCGCTCAAGCTGCCCTTGTCGTCGGAGATCACCACCCGTGCGACCGCCTGCAGCAGGATGCGGTCCTCATGGGAGATCTGCTCGCCGGAGCGCACGAAGATGCCACCCGCGCGATCGATGGCGTTGGCCGCGCTGCCGTGCACGATGAGGCCCATGATCTGGTCCTGCAGACGTTGCCGGTAGCCGACGTGATCCTCGTTCCAGATCACCAGGTCGACCGCCAGCCCGCGCAGGCGCCAATAGGCATGGCATTGAATGATCTGCCGCGCCAGTTCGATGTGCTCGCTATCGGACATCTTGAGCAGCACGATGGGCAGATCGCCAGAGATCGCATAGCCCCACAAACCCGCCTGACCGCGGCGGTTCTCCGCCAGCACATAGGGGTCGGCGCGCATCGCGGCGTGGGCGAACAGCACCGCGCCCGCCAGCCGGCGGTAGTTCTCGACCTCGGCTTCGCTGGCATTGATCTGCCGCAGGCTGACGCCGCCGTGGGTGGCCGCCAACTCGAAGACCCGCGAGGCCATGTGACGGTCCTGGTATTTGTCGACCAGTTGCAAACAGGTTTCGCGGCTGTCGCTGGCGCCGGTCACCCAGTCGATGGTGATGGTCTGTTCGGCGGCCAGCGTCAGACGCACACGGATGGCGACGATCGGATCGAGCACCGAGCCCGCGCTGCCCGACAGCGTCGCGCCCTCCGCCATCGCCTGCGGCGCGCTGAGATCGCGACCGCGCCCGATGAAGCGCATGCGATCGGTCTCGTAGGACACCTCGCTGATTTCGCCACCGTGGGCGGAGAGCAGATGGAACATCCAGGGCGTGGCCTCCTGCACCGAACGCGGTCGACGGGTGCAGAGAATGGCCTGGCGTTGCGCGATGATTTCGGTTTCGACGAACAGATTGCCGAAGGCCGGCTGCATCATGTCCGCCGCCGGTGTGGCCAGCACCACCTCGGCATAACTGGTCAGTTCCAGGGTGCGCGGTATGCGTGAGCGGTTGGTCACGCGCACACGACGCAGTTCGATGTCGTCCTCGGGCGAGATCACGATCTCGGTATAGGTCTCGATGTCCTGATCGCGGCGCCGGAACTCGGCGCGACCCTCGGTGAAGACCGCCTCGTAACTGGTCGCTTCGCGCCGTGTCGGTTGATAGGTCGCCGACCAGATTTCACGCCGGGCCAGATCGCGCAGATAGATGAAGCTGCCCCACTGATCGCAGGTGCTGTCCTCGCGCCAGCGCGTTACCGCCATATCACGCCAGCGACTGTAACCGCCACCGGCATTGGTCAATATCAGGTGATAGTTGCCGTTGGAAAGCAGATTCACTTCCGGCGTCGGTGTATGCGGACCGAAAGGCACCTGGGTCATGCCGCTCGAGGCATCGGGAAAACTCATGCCGTCGGCGTCGGGACTCAAGCCGCGATGGAAGACCGAGGTCTTGGGCACGCGCTCCTGCAGCAGCAGGAGTGTGGCCTGACATTGCGGGTCCGATGCGAAACGGCGCTGCATGGGTTCGTCGTGCAGCAGTGAATCGAGGGCCAGCAGGCTCATGCCCTGGTGATGGGCCATGTAGGAGCGCACGATGACGCTGCTTTCGCCGCGCTTGAGGCGCGCCGGCGTGTAATCGATGGCTTCGAAGAAGCCGTAGCGTCCTTCCATGCCGATGGTCACCAGCCGTTCGAGATTGGCGCATGCCGCCTGCGGTGCCACCATCAAGGCCAGCACCGTGGCATAGGGCGCGATGACCGCGTCATCGCCGAGGCCCCGCTTCAAACCCAGACCGGGCACGCCGAAAGCGTGGTACTGGTAGTTGAGGTTGGCATCGACGGTGTTGTATCCGGACTCCGACACGCCCCACGGCAGCGAGCGCTGCTGGCCGTAGGCAATCTGGCGCGCGACGGCCGCACGGCAAGTCTGATCGAGCAAGGTGGTGGGGTAGTTCGGCATCACCAGCAGCGGCATCAGATACTCGAACATCGAGCCGCTCCACGATGCCAGCACCGGCGCGCCGCCGGCGGTGGTCAGACGACGACCGAGGGCAAACCACGATTCCTGCGGCAACTGGCCCTGGGCGATGGCGACGAAACTGCCGAGGCGCGCTTCCGAGGCCAGCAGGTCGTAATAGCTTTCGTCGCGACGGAACTCATCGACGTTGTAACCGATGGCGAGCAGATGCCGCTTGCTGTCATAGAGGAAGCGGAAATCCATGGTCGCGAAGTTGCTGGCCGTCGCCACCATCCGCTCGCTCTGCACGATGCGATCGATGGCGCGCGTCGCGCCGTCGACACGCAGGCTGCGCCATTGTCGTAACCAGCCGGCCTGGAATTCATCGACCTCGCCCTGCAGCAGGGCATCGAGTTCGGCGAGATCGGCACGCGCATCGGCAAGCTCACGCAGCGAGTGGATGTCTTCACGTTGCGCGAAGGCTTCGCAACCGGGCGGTGCCGGTGACAGCGACAACCACGGGATGAGGTCGACCAGATCATCACGCAGGTCGCGGCATTGACGGGCGAAGGCATGCAACCAGTAGCTGGCATCGTCCTGCTCCGCTTCGGCTGCGAGCACGTGGGTGCGGTGACTGTCGAGGGCGGTCACGCAGGCGGTCATCGGCTGCAACACCTGCCAGGTCGCCTGCAGGCTCAGCACGGGCAGCGCGCGGGCTTCGTCGAGAATATCCGTGCAGCGTGCGAGCGGTGCGCGGCGCTCCTCGGGCGTGGCCTCGATGAGCAGGGCGAGCGTGTCGTGCAAGGCCGGCAACATCTGCGCCGATACCAGCGGCTGCTGCGGCAGCGCCACCAGCGCGGCGCGCAGGGTCAACAGATGTCCCACCAGATTGCCGCTGTCGACCGCCGATACGTAACGCGCCGGCAGCACCTGCAAAGTGCGCGTGTCGTACCAGTTGAAGAAATGACCTTGATGACGCGCCAGCAAGGACATGGTGGCAAAGCTGTTGGCGGTGCGGCCGAGAAAGCTGCCGGTGGAAATGAACGCGAAGTCGAGCGCCGCGAGATTGGCCAGCAGCCCGAGACCGATATTGGTCGGCGAAGTGCGATGGGCAAGTATCGGGCCGGGTGCGAGCTGATAGTTGTCGGGCGGCAACCAGTGATCGGCCGGCCCCACCCAATGCTCGAAGAAGGCCCAGGTCTTACGCGCGATGCGGCGCAGGTACAGGGTCTGCGCCGCCGTCAGCGTCGGCGCGACTCGCATGCGCGATACGCTCAGGCGCCACGCGAAATAAGGTGCCAGCAACCACAGCAGCGCCAATGGCGTGGCGCTGGGCAAGGCCGACGGATGGGTGATGGCGAAGGCCAGTACCGACGCGCCGGTGAGCGGCGCGACCGCCATGCGGCGATAGTCGGCGGCCAGATCCTGCGGGCGCGCGTCCATGTCCTGGCCCGACACCTGCCATTCCAACAGGTGCTTGCGCGTCACCAGCATGCGCCATGCCGTGGTCAGCATCGCGCGCAGCGTGAACCACGCCTCATAGGGCAGCGTGACGAGATGAAAACCGGTCAGCGCATAGCGCCGCATCGCCGTCTGCGCGGTCGCGAGCAGGTGCGCGCTGAGGGGTACTTCGACTGCCTTGCGACTGAGATCGAGCAACGCCATCAAGGCCGGCGGCAGCAGCGCGATGCCGAGCACGGTGCAGGTCCACAAGCCCGGCGCCGGCAGCACCACCCAGCCGACGATGAGCAGCAGCAGGATGGCTATCAGGGCGAGATGACGGCGCAGGTTGTCGGCGATTTTCCAGCGCGACAACAGCGAAAGCGGATTGGGCTGGCTCTGCCCCTGCGCGTCCGGCACCCACGGCAACAACCAGTGGGCGACCTGCCAGTCGCCGCGTATCCAGCGCCGCTGACGCTTGACGTCGGCGGCGTAGCTCGGCGGATATTCCTCGTACAGATGCACGTCGTTCAACAGCCCGGAGCGCGCGTAGCAGCCTTCCAGGAGGTCGTGACTCAGGATCCGATTCTCGGGCAGGCGATCCGCCAGCGCGCTTTCAAAGGCATCGACGTCATAGATGCCCTTGCCGATGAACGAACCTTCGTGGAACAGATCCTGATAGACATCCGATGCCGCGCGCGTATAGGGGTCGATGCCCGGCTCGCTGCTGCACAGTTCCGCATAATGCGAGCGGTTCGCCGCCGCGAGGGTCGCGCCCATGCGCGGTTGCAAAATGCCGTAACCGCGCGTCACGCGGCGTCGCTGCGCATCGAAACAGGCGCGATTCAAGGGATGGGCCAGGGTCGCGACCATGGCGCGCGCAGCGTCGCGCGGCAACTCGGTGTCGGTATCCAGCGTAATCACATGGCGTATGGGCGACAGCGCGGCGATGTCGCCGACCACCAGCGCGAAGCGCTGCCCATCGCCATCGCGCAGCAGGCGGTTGAGATCGGCGAGCTTGCCGCGCTTGCGCTCGTAGCCCATCCACACGCCCTCGCCCGCATTCCAGCGCCGCGCCCGGTGCAACAGGAAGAAGCGTTCGCCGTCGTTGCTGGGATACTTGCGATTCAAGGCTTCGATGCCATTGCGCGCCGCGCGCAGCAACGGCTCGTCCGTGTCGCAGGTCTCGCTGGCGGCATCGGCAAAATCCGTCAGCAGCGCAAAATGCAGGCGCGCGTCCTGATTGCCGATGAAATGCACTTCGAGTTTCTCGACCAGGACATCGACGCCCTGGACATCCAGCAGCATGGTCGGCATCACGACCAGGCTGCGCATGTCCTCCGGCAGGCCTTGACTGTAGTCCATGCGCGGCAGCGCGCGTGGCACGGCTATCAAGGTCACGATCCAGTTGACCATGCTCGAGGCGAACTGACTCGCGCCCAGCACCGCGGGCAGCGCGAGCAAGGCCAACCACGCGCCGTGCACACCCCCGCGCTGCGCGTGGGTCAGCAGCACCAGCGTGAGCAGAGTCGTGATGAGGGTCGCCGCGCCCAGCATCACCGTCAGCGGTCGGGCGGCCAGGGCACGGCGCACCCGCGCGAGTGGCGTCACACGGAACCCGATCATGGCTTCGAGTTCGGCGCGCCCTTCGTCGATGAGATAGAAACCGAGATGACCACGATAGGGCGTGTCGGGCATGGCCAGCGCGCCGCGGCGCGCGAGTTCGACGACGCTGGCGGCGACCGTCGACTCATCGAGGTGCGAACCGCGCGACAAACGCTCGATGACGTGCCGGTAGCGATCGCGCGTGGCGAAATCCATGGCCGCGTAGGTGCCCTGCGGCTCGGCGCGCAGCACCTGCTCGACCAGACTGCGGTCTTCGACGAAGCCACGCCAATCCATCGCGCCGAGGAAGCGCAGACTGCCGATGCTGCGACTGATGGAAACCTGATCGGCGGCCTGCTGCTGATTCTCGGCCTGCACCATGCGTTCGATGGTGAGGCTGGCCTCGGCCAGTCTTTGCTCTATCCAGTTCAAGGCCAGGGCCAATGCCGGCCCATGGCCCTGCAGGTGACGGGCGAGTTCGGCGACGAAGGCGCTGGCCATGGGCGGATCGGAGCGCGCCATGTCGGCGATCACCAGAATCAGACTTTTGGGATCGCGTTCGGCGACATCCATCATCTGACTGGCCCAGTGATGCGCCTGATTCAGATGCAGACGCGCGGCCATGATGCGCGCCGCCACGCGTCGCAGATTCTCGATCAAGGCCAGCCGCAGCATGATGGGAATGGCCCACAACTCGCCTATCTTGAGCGGCGTGATGCTCTGATAGGCGGCCACGAAGCGGTGCAGCGATTCGGCATCGACGCGCCCGTCACCATGGGAGATCGCTTCCAGCGCGAGATCGTAGACACGCGGCAGGCCGCGTGAGGGCCCCTGGGCGAGGCGTGGCAACTCGCGACTATAGGCTTTGGGAAGATGCAGGCGCGCGGTGCGTATCTGCTCTTCGATCAGATAGTAGTTGTCGAGCAGCCATTCACCGGCCGGCGCGATCGGCAGCCGCTCCTTGACGGCGGCCCGCAGCAGCGCGCGACTCTCGGCCAGCACTTCATCGTTCTGTTCAAGACGTACCAGCAGGCGGCCGGGTGTCCCCGCGCCATCGAGCACATGGGTATGGGCCAGGGTCTGGCCGTGATGCTCCATCTGCTCGGCATTGAACAATTCTGCGCGCAGCGGCATTTCGTTGTCGCCGACGGTGTCCCCGAAGAAACGCGCGCGCCAACGCGCGAAATGAACACTGGCGGCATGCGCCATGGCGCGGGATGAGCTGTTGCGGGTCATCGTTTCTCGTTCATCGCAGAGTGAGACGGTGCCGTGCCTGGGCACAGCGGGCAGCCAGCGCACGCGCGGGCGTCACCGGGATATGGCAAGCGGGTGTCGGTGCAGCGCAGGCAAAGCATCTCGCACCGCGACAGGCAGACCATGACGGGTATACGGCCATGGCGCACAGCGCTCCGTCTGCCAGCGCACAGATAATTCTTGCGGGCGGAAGGGTGGGTGAGCATCGCCGTGCAAGCGGCACTCATGGATAGGGCCTCGCAAGTCACTTGAGCTGTGACCGAGGGGCGGGAACGTGGTTCGATGACGCCCTTTTCACCTCCCCGCGCAGACTTCCGCCCGCGGTTGTGAGATGGACTGTGCGGCCATGGACCTAAGCGGCAGAACGAACAGATTTCCGGCGCCATGACCGCACATAGTCGCCGCCTGCGTATTTCGCGCCACTGCCGACAGGACTCGTCCACTCATGATTCACCAGCTCGCGCCTCTCCCCTATGCCGTCGATGCCCTGGAGCCGCACATCGATGCGCGCACCATGACGCTCCATCACGACATGCACCAATGCGCCTACATCAAAGCCCTGAATGCCGTGCTGTCATTGGCGCCGGAAGCACTGCGCGACAAGGCACCGGCATGGTTGGTGGTCAACCTGGATCAGGCGCCGCCAGCGATGCGCGACGAGTTGCGTCATCAGGCTGGCGGCCATCTCAATCACATGATGTTGTGGGGGAGCATGTCGCCTGCCGGAGGTGGCACGCCACGTGGCGCACTGCTGGCGGCGGTGGAACGCGAGTTCAGCGACTTCGAAACCTTCAAGACCCGCTTCGAAGAAGCCGGCGTGAAGCATTTCGGCGCCGGTTGGGTCTGGTTGGTGGTCGGGGCCGCGCCGCATTTCGAGTTGCGCATCATGACCAGCAAGGAACACGACAATCCGCTCGCCGATGGCTATCAACCGCTGCTGGTGAACGACCTGTGGGAGCATGCCTACTATCTCAAACACGAGAACCGGCGCGCCGAATATCTGCGCGGCTGGTGGGCCATCGCCGACTGGACGAGTGCCGGCGAGCGTTTGCCAACGCCACGCGCATGGCGCAGGACATGACCAGCGCCGCTGCCGTTTCAGCCCTGTCCACCGCGCATTGAGCGCACCTTCAGGCCATTCTTCTGCGTCAACGAGTGCGGGTCTCGCGTTGCGTATCGCGCGCTGGGTTTGTTCCGGTTGGCGTTCCCCGACTGCATTGTGACAACGACACCCGCCCACCGATGGAGACAGCCATGACAAGCAAACAGCCTCTTACCGACATCCCGACCTTGCGTGCCCAGGCGCGTGCCCATATCGACGAAGGCGCCGTGACCGCCGGCTATACGGGCGATCGGCCCGCCGTGCTGAAAATGCTGAACGAAGCCCTGGCCACCGAAGTGGTGTGTGTATTGCGCTATCGTCGCCATCACTTCATGGCGCGCGGCATTCATGCCCGCACGCCCGCCGACGAATTCCTGGTGCATTCCAATCAGGAACAAGGCCATGCCGACCGCCTCGCCGAACGCATCGTGCAGCTCGGCGGCGAACCGGATCTCAATCCCGACAGTCTGACCGCGCGCAGTCATGCCGAATACGTGGCGGCCAACACGCTGGATGAAATGATTCGCGAGAACCTGGTGGCCGAGCGTGTGGCGATCGACAGCTATCGCGAGATGATCCGCTATCTCGGCGACGACGATCCGACCACCGGCCAGTTGCTGCGGGACATCCTGCTGGTCGAAGAAGAACATGCCGACGAACTGGCCGGCATGCTGGCGGGACTTCCGCCCCATCCGTGAGTGCTATGTGCGCTGGCATGCAATGTATGCCAGCGCACCGATAGACGACGACGGCCACGACAGAATCCTGTCCAGGCCACGACTTCATCGCCTCATTTTCCGGTCATGACGCTGGTCCTGCTGCGCGGCGCCTGCCGCGCGGCACTGCTGCGCGTTTCGCCTGCGGGACGCGACACCATTCAATGTTGAATGTCGGCCAGAGCGACAGTAGCCAAGAGGTAGATGACATGAAGTTGCAATTTCTGCGCGTACTGTGTGCGGCCGTCATGGCGGGTGTGCTGGGTGGCTGCGCCACACAAGGCGGCCGCGGCGGCGAAGGCATCGATCCGTTCTGCGCCGCCGTCGGCGGCGTGCTGGGCGGTGGCACGGCCGCCATCATCAGCGTCGCCGCCGGCCCCATCGGTGCGGGCGTCGGTGTGGGTGCGCTGCTCGGCGCGCTCGCCTGTCACGATCCGCAACAGGCCGAGACCACCCACACCGCAACGACCGACACCACGACACGCGTGGCGCCCGCGCCGCAACCGGCCGCGGTGGTCGCAACCGCCGACGTGGACAGCGATGGCGACGGCGTCGTCGACCGCCTCGATCGTTGTCCCGGCACACCGGCCGGCACCCCGGTCGATGTCAACGGTTGCCCGGCCATGTTGCTGAGCCTGACCGGCATCAACTTCAAATTCGACAGTTCGGTCATCGAGCCGAGTTCCAGCGAGATTCTCAATCGCGCGGTGGACAGCCTCAATGCCTCCAAGGATGTTGCGGTGCGCATCGAAGGCCATTGCGACAGCACCGGCGGGCAAGCCTATAACCAATTGCTGTCGGAACGCCGCGCCAAGGCGGTACAGGCCTACCTCGTGGAGCACGGCATTGCCGCCTCACGCTTGAGCGTGGTCGGCAAGGGCGAGAGCGTGCCGGTCGCGTCCAACGACAGCGAAGAGGGCCGCTTTCAGAATCGTCGTGTCGAATTCCATGTGGCCGGCGAAGCCGTGGTTCCTGCTGCGGATAGCGAAAACTCGAAAACGCTGGACCAGCCCGACGCCATCGAATAGCTGCGCGTGCTTGACGCGCCGGGCCGCCCGCGGTGCGGGCCGGCGCGCCCCTGCCTTATCCCCTCCTGGTCCGAATTCAAACTGACGGGCCCCGTCATCCAGTCGCGCGCTGGCCATGCCAGTCTGCCCAGCATCTGTACGCGTGGGATGTACGCCGGGAGATCTGCCTCGCTGCGCGAGCATTTCGTCATTCGCGGGCGTGTGGAGGTCAATTCGGGCGGCAGGCAGCGCGGGTGACAAGCGGTTGACGGACGATCGGAAGCGTCTGCGGCTCCGGTTCAGTAGTCCTTATCCGACAACTATTTTTCTTTTTTTCCGACATTCCACCCTAAGGTCGGCTGACACGCTTTGCCCACTCGGAAAGCCTGCGCCGCGTCCAGCGGCCGATGATTCCGACACAGCCCAATCCCCGCTGTCGCGAAGAATCAACCATGAATTACACGGGGGATACGCTCATGGAAGTCATTCGGGCCGTAGGACGCGTCTACGTCTGGTCTGTGGACGGCCAATATATCGCCTCGATGCCGCTCGCCCAGATGGCAGCACTCAATGGCATGTCCTGCAGTACTTTATTGGATGAGATGTTGCGCTTGCGGCGGGAAAGAGGCCGTGACCCGGCACCGCTGATGATTGAGACCGCAGCGGGTGGCTTCCAGTTAACCTTGACCCCCAAGTCTCCGGACAATACGCAGGCCGATAATGGTCGGCCGTCGCTGTCGCGTCACTCCCTTGCATAGCTGCATGGCTGTCCGTGGACACTCCGGGTGTAACAGTCCAGACGCACCGGGGCGCTCGGCGACTCGGTTTCCCATTGCTCGAGAGATGCCGGCCGAGGCCCCCATCACCTGAGTCCGCTTCCACAATACCAAGGCGGAAGGGCCGTACAGCTTTTACACATGACCATCGTCAGTAACATTGCCGGCATGACTTGAATTCGATTGATTATTTGAATTCCCACAATCCAACCGCGCTTTGCCACTCTCGGCTAAGCGTCGCTTTAAGGCTGAGTGACGAATATGCCCCGTCTGGACCTCGTGACGACTGATGATGATGCTGTGATAGGTGCGGACCGTCGACGGTCCGAGCGCAGGCAGTCGCGGCATGTCGCTGGACTTCAAAACATTCAGAATGACAGAGCCGCTGACATTAGCCGCATCCTGTCATCCGCGAACCAGGGGATTTGGACTATCGACCCGGGCGGCCGCACCACGTTCATCAACAATCATATGGCGAGCCTTCTTGGCTATTGCGTCGACGAAATGATGGGGCGCTTGCATACCGACTTCATGTGGGAGGAGGACCGGCCCCAAGGCGATGAACTGCTGGCGTTGCGTTGCCAGGGAATCGACGGCGTGTGGGATCAACGTTATCGACGCAAGGATGGTTCAACGCTCTGGACTTTGGCCTCCTGCAGTCCGCTCGTTGACGAAGAGGGGCGGGTTTTGGGTGCGCTCGGCTTATTCACCGACATCACCCATCGCAAACAGGACGACATCCTGCTTCGCGAGAGTGAGCAACTTTACCGCGCCATCGGCGAGAGCATCGCCTACGGCGTGTGGATCTGCGCGCCCGACGGCGGCAATACATACGCCAGCGATAGCTTTCTCCGCATGACGGGGCTGTCCCAGGAGCAATGTTCAGGTTTCGGCTGGACCAGGCGAGTGCATCCCGATGACCTGGCAAAGGCGATTTCCACGTGGAACTGCTGCGTCACAACGAAGGAATTATGGGATTGTGAATATCGGATTCGCGGCGTCGACGGCCAATGGCATCACATCCTCTCACGTGGAATGCCGGTATTGGACGCCCGCGACGAACTCATTTGCTGGGCAGGTATCAATCTCGATATCGACGATCTGAAACGAGCCGAGGAAGCGCTGCGCAACGAGCGCAAGCGGCTATCACTCGCCCTCCTGTCCGGCAATATGGGCGTGTATGAATATGATTTCATCAACGGCACTTTATGGTGGTCCGAAGAAACCTATGCCGTTTTTGGCGTCGATCCCAAGACGTTTTCGCCGACCAAGGCGGCCGTTACGGCCATGCTCCACCCCGATGACCGTGAACCACTGTGGCAGCGCTTGCGAGAAAGCATCGCGCAGCAGGGGGCGTTTGTGCACGAGTTCCGGATTGTCCGGCCAGATGGGCAGACGCGGTGGATATCAAATCGGGCGACGGCCGATTACGACGAGGAAGGTCACGCCGTCAGACATTTTGGTATTGCGATAGACATAACAGGCCCCAGAAAAACATTGGAGGAACTTGTCGCCAATGAGCAGCGCATACGCCTGGCCACCGAGGCGACCGGCGCCGGCATCTGGGAATGGGACGTCTCGACGAACAAGATTCACTGGGATAATCAGATGTTCACCATCTATGGCTTGGATCCCACGCCAGATGGTTTTGTCGATTACACGGTTTGGGTCAACGCCATGTTGGCGGAGGAGCGTGCCAATAACGAGAACATGATCCGCAATGTCATGCGTTCGCGGGGGCAAGGCAAGCGCGAGTTTCGGATTCGCCGGACCAACGATGGAGAGTGCCGCTACGTCGAGTCCGTCGAGACGGTGCGCACGAATGCCAAGGGGCAGGTCGCGTTCGTGGTGGGAACAAATGTCGATGTCACGGAACGCAACCGTTCAGAACACGAATTACGTCGATTGACCAACGCGCTGTCCGAAGAGAATCGCCGCAAGGAACACTTTCTCGCCATCCTCGGCCATGAGCTCCGCAACCCGCTGGCGCCCATGCGCACCGCGGTGGAAATTCTCCAGCTAAAGGGGCCGCGCATTCCGGAACTGAACTGGGCGAGGCACGTCATCGTTCGCCAGTTGCAGACCATCGTCCGGCTGGCCGATGACCTGATAGACGTCACTCGCATCAATCAAGGCAGGATGGCACTCAATATCGAGCAAGTGGAACTGGCGAGCGTATTGCAAGTTGCCGTCGAATCAAGTCGCCCGTCCGTCGAGGACATGAAGCATGTCTTGACCGTGACCTTGCCGGCCGAGGCCGTCTATATAACGTGCGATCCCGTCCGTCTGGCGCAGGTGTTCATAAATCTTTTGACCAATGCCTGTAAATATACGGGGAACGGCGGCCGGATTGGCCTTCATGCGCAGACGGTCGGCGGCGATGTGGTGGTATCGGTTACGGACACCGGCATCGGGATTTCTTCCGATAAGCTGGCAACGATATTCGAGATGTTCTCACAGGCCGAAGAGTCGCTGAGCTGCTCGCAAGGGGGGCTCGGTATCGGCCTCGCTCTGGCAAAGAGCTTGGTCGAAATGCATCAGGGAAGTATAGAAGTGCACAGCGCTGGGGCCGGCCAAGGCAGCGAGTTTTCCGTTCGACTCCCGACGGTCCAGGCTCAGCCCCAGTCCACCAACGGACCAGCCGAAACGGATGATGTCGAACCCTCGCCGGGCCAAAGGATTTTGGTGGTGGACGACAATCACGATGCCACGGAAAGCCTGGCGATGCTTCTGGAAATGATGGGCAATAGCGTATGCGTCGCCTACGATGGCGAGCGCGCCGTCGCTGCAGCGCGGGAATTCAGACCCCATATTGTCTTGTGCGATATTGGCTTGCCGAAACTGAACGGCTATGACGTATGCCGCCAGATGAAGGCGCAGGCCTGGCATGAAGAAATGATGGTCGTCGCAGTCACGGGTTGGGCGCAGGACGAAGACAGGCGTCGGTCGACGGACGCTGGGTTCGATTTCCATCTGGTCAAACCTTTGGAACCGCAGACGCTGACGAAACTCCTTGCCACGACGGCCAGTGCAAAGTTTCGCGGGCTGACCTAGTCCTTCGATACCGACATCCGCTGATCGCCTTGAGTCAAGCAGGGCGAAATTCAGCGCAGTTGCGAACGGGACGGCTCGCGCGCCAGCGCAGCGCGAATGTCGTCCGCGTCACGTGTGCCGGCGTCCAAGGCCTTGTCGAGATTGGTGGCGTATTTTTCGATGCGCTTGGCCGGTAACAACGGCTCAGAGGCGTCGACCGTGGCCTCGACCAGTGCCGGGCCATCATGGGCGAGAGCGGCTTCCAGCGCTGCGACGCAATTGCCCGGCGCATCCGCACGGAAGGCCGCAATGCCAAACGCCTGCGCGACTGCAGCGAAATCGATGGGTGTCAGATCACACTCGAACTCGGGGTTGCCGAGAAACATGAGCTGTTCCCACTTGATCTGCGCGAGGGAGTTGTTCTTCATCACCACGATTTTGATCGGCAGCCGGTAGCGCACCACCGTCGCCAGTTCGGCCAGCAACATCGAGAGTCCGCCGTCGCCGGTGAACGCCACCACCTGACGGCCCGGCAGCGCAAGCGCGGCCGCAATTGCATAGGGCACGGCGCAGGCCATGGTCGCCAGCAGGCCCGAGCCGCCGAACATCTGCCCGGCGCGCGCATCGATGTAGCGCGCCAGGACGCCGGTGTTATGCCCGGAATCCCACGCCACGATGGCATCGTCGCGCAGGCGCTCGCTGAGGGCACGGGCGAGAGCACCGGGCGTCAGGCGTCCCGTACCGTTGTCGAGTGAGGTGTCGAGCAAGGTCTGCCATTCAGCCTTGCGCTTCTGCGCACGCAGCAGAAAGCTGCGGTCGACACGCGGCCGCAGGCGCGCGGCGAGCGTGGCAAGCGTGCGGCGTGCGTCGCCGACCAGGCCCACTTCGACCGGGAAACGCAGCCCGATGCGGGTGGCATCGCGATCGATCTGCACACCGCGCGCCTGGCTCGGCTTGGGGTAGTACTCGACATAGGGAAACGTCGAGCCGACGATCAGCAAGGTGTCGCATTCCTCGAATGTCTCATGGGACGGCCGCGTGCCGAGCAGCCCGATGCCGCCTGTGGTCAAGGGATGATCGTCAGGCACCACGGCCTTGCCGAGCAGCGCCTTGACGATGGGCGCGCCCAGCAGTTCGGCCACTTCAAGCAATGGTTCGCGCGCAGCCAGCGCGCCCTGCCCCGCGAGTATGGCGACCCGATGTCCCTCGTTAAGGACGTTCAGCGCGCGCTGTATCTGCTGCTCATCGGGAACACGCTCGCCTTCCGTCTGCGCAAACGAGACGTGATGCCTGACGTTGCGTTCGGAAGCATGCACCTCGTCAATCGGTTCTTCCTGCACGTCGACGGGCATCGCCACATGGGCCACGGTGTGTTGCGCGCAGGCGATGCGACAGGCCAGGGCGACGGCGTTCTCGACATGTGCCGCGCTCATGATGCGAGTGCTGTAGGCGGCGACGTCCGCGAACAGCCTCGGCAGATCCACGTCCTGCTGCGTGAAGGTGTCGGTGAGGTCGTGATACGGCATGCCGGTCACGGCAATCACCGGCGCCTGATCGAACTTGGCCTCGTACAGGCCATTGAGGAGATGAATGCCACCCGGACCGGTCGTGGCGAGACAACATCCCAGCCGTCCGGTCCACTTCGCATGGGCGCAGGCCATGAGCGCAGCCGATTCCTCGTGCCGTACCTGGATGAAGCGCACACGGTCGGCGCGTTGGCGTATGGCTTCCATGATGCCATTGATGCCGTCGCCGGGCAGACCAAAGATGGTGTCGACGCCCCAGGCCATGAGGGACTCCACCAGAATGTCGGATCCGTTGCACGCCATGGCTTGTCTACTTCAGTGGTTGGACCGTTTGTTGATAGGTGCCGATCAGTTCGCCGGCGGCCAGCACGTGGCCCTTCATTGCCGCCAGCACTTCGTCGCGCTCCGCGCCGGCCGGACTGGCGACTTCTGTGTCGAGCGCGAACACCTGGAAGTGATAGTGATGAGGCGGATCGCCGGCAGGCGGCCGCGG
>Ga0208492_1000433_pt1 | contig 35791 bp, 26 predicted proteins | sample Subbioar_CSW14AB_FD_184820 | JGI IMG/M metagenome (GOLD analysis project Ga0208492, IMG submission 184820) | Serpentinite rock and fluid subsurface biosphere microbial communities from McLaughlin Reserve, California, USA - CR12Mar_CSW14AB (SPAdes) | ecosystem: Environmental > Terrestrial > Deep... | reverse complement strand
GTCACCCCATGTGCGGCCGTTTCACCCGCCTCTACTCCTGGAAGCAGCTCTACGAGCTGATGGGCCTCACCACTCCCTCGCAGGACCCCTTCGCCGCCCCCGCTTACAACGTCGCCCCCACCGACCTCTCCCCCGTGGTCCGCGCCACGCACTCCGGCCGAGAGGCGGCGGTCATGCGCTGGGGGCTGGTTCCCTCCTGGGCGACCGACCTCTCAATCGGCAACCGCTGCATCAACGCCCGCTCCGAGGAGGCCGCCTCCAAGCCCGCCTTCCGCGCCGCCATGAAGTCCCGCCGCTGCCTCGTCCCGATCTCCGGCTTCTACGAGTGGCAGCAGATCGGCGGCCGCCACAAGCAGCCCTGGTACTTCACCCCCGCCGACGGCACGATCTTCGCGGTCGCCGGCCTCTGGGAGTCGTGGGGCCCGGAGAACCTCCAGACCTTCACCGTCCTGACCGGCCCGCCGAATGACCTCGTCCGCAAGGTCCACGACCGCATGCCCTGCATCCTGCCCCAGGAGCAGTGGTCCGCCTGGATCGATCCTGCTTCTAACCCCCCGCCGTTACAGGTCTTCCACGCCGAGGGCATGATCGGCCACCCCGTGTCCGCCAAGGTCAGCTCAGTCAAGAACGACTCTCCCGACTTGATCCGTGAGGTCGCGCCAGAGGGATTGTGGTAGGCCTATGCCCATCCCCCGCACGGGTTTAGCTGGTAAACACCAGCTCAAATCCTAACAAATCTCTTGACGCGGGCGTTTGGCTGTCGTTAGATGTCGGCATGGGCAAGGTGCCGTTGGCCAAACTCGCCGAGCAGATTCAGGCCGTGGAAATGGGCCGGTGGAGCACTGCTTCCCCATCGGCCGCTGCCGTCCCTACCGGCATCCCCGCGCTGGACCAGGCCCTGCCCCACACCGGCCTGCTCCGCGGGGCCGTACACGAATGGCTCGGCCCCACCGACGCCCCCGGCGCTTGGCGCCCCGCCTTCTCCCTCCTCATCCACCTCGCCCGGCAGTCCCTCCGGAACGACTACGCCAACCGGCGCGTGGTGTGGATCGGCGAGAACGCCTGGCCCTACGCCCGGGCGATCATCCGTGACGCCTCCGACCGCGCCCTCTTCCAGCGTTCCCTGTTCCTGCTCCCCCGCGACTACGGCGAGCGCGTCTGGGCCATGGAACTCGCCCTCCGCAGCCCCGGCGTGGCATGCGTCGTCGCGGACGCCTCGGGCCTGGACCGCGTCGCACTCCGGCGGCTGCAACTCTCGGCCGAAGCCGGCGACGCCCTCGGCCTGCTCGCCCGCCCGGGGTCCGAAGCCACGACATTGTCCTCTGCCGTCACGCGCTGGAAGGTCACGCCCTGCGCGTGCGACCTCCAGGACGGGGTTACTCAGCGATGGAACGTCCATCTTCTGCGTTGCAAAGGAGTGCAACCCACCACCGGTCCACGCGAGTGGACCATCGAGCGGAACCATGCAACGGGTGCTTTCTGTCTACCTCCCCCAGTGGCCCATCGACCTCCTCAAGAGGCGCAGCGCACGCTCCGGACGGGTTAGCGGCCCCCGCACCGCCCACCTCCTCATCCGCCAGGAGCACCAGTGCGACATCATCGCGGCCTGCTGCGGCCGCGCCCACGCCCAGGGCGTCCGCCCCGGCATGAAGCTCGCCCACGCCCGCTCCCTCATCACGGGCCACAAGCTGCTGGAGGGCCCTTCACGCCCCGAGCAGGACCGGGCCGCGCTGCGATCCCTCGCACGCTGGGCGGTCCGCTTCTCCCCCAGCGTCGCCCCCGACCCGCCCGACGGACTGATGATGGACGTGACCGGCTGCGAGCGTCTCTACCGGGGCGAACGCCGCCTCGCCGAGTTGGTGCTCGACGGCATCCGGCGCCACCGCTTGCACGCCCGCGTCGCAATCGCCTCCACCGTCGGCTGCGCCTGGGCGATCGCCCGCCACGGCCGCCTCGACTGCTCGATGGTCCCGCTGGGGCGCGAAAAGGAGGCACTCTCGCCGCTCCCGATCGCGGGCCTGAGGATCGACCCCGCCGCCGAGCTGGCCCTATTGCAGATGAACGTCCAGCACATCGGCGAGGCACTGGCGCTGCCCCGCACCGAACTGGCCGCGCGGTTCGGGACCGCGTTCCTGCGCCGCATCGACCAGGCGATGGGCACCCTCCCCGAAGGGATTGAGGCACTGCGCCCAGTCACGCAGCCCAGCCAGGAGATCTTCTTCGCCGGCGCGACCACCCACCATGAGGCCGTGGAACGCGCGGCCCAGGAGCTCATCGAAGGAGTCACCGCACAACTCGCGCAGCTCGAGAGCGGCACCCGCGAGCTGCTGCTCACCCTCTTCCGGATCGACACGGCCCCCGTCCGCCTCGGCCTCACCCTCGCCACCCCCAGCCGCAGCAGCACGCACCTGTGGAAGCTCATCCGCCCCCGCCTGGAGCGGGTCAACCTCGGCTACGGCGTCGAGGCCATGACCCTCACCGCCCCCCGCATCGCGACCTTGCAGCACGAGCAGCTCGAGAGCCGTGGGCTGGGCGGCGGGCACGCGACCTCCGACCAGGCACGCGCCGAGGGCGAGTTCATCGACACGCTCGTGAGCCGCATGGGCGCGGAACGTGTGCTCGAGATGGAAGCCCACGAATCCCACCTGCCCGAGCGGGCCTGCCGCATGCGCATGGCGTCTACCTCGCTCATTCCTTCCACCGCCGCGATCACACCCTGCGACCGGCCGACCGCCCTCTTCGAACAACCCGAGCCCGCCGAAGTCCTGTGCCTCACCCCCGACGGCCCCGTGGTCTCGGTCCGCTGGCGCGGCGAGAGCTCCAGGACGCTCGCCTCGCTCGGCCCCGAGCGCATCACGCCCGAGTGGTGGGAGTCCAACCGGCAAATCCCGGCCCGCGACTACTTCCGCGTCCAAGACGAGACCGGCCGCTGGCTCTGGGTGTTCCGCACCATCCCGGCGTCCGCGTCCGGGGCCGCGTGGTTCGTGCACGGGGAGTGGCTGTAAATGCCCGAAGCGCCATTCCCCAAAGCGCGGGCACACCCGCTGCATGCGCTCAGCAGCAGTCCGGACGCGGCTCCCCTGCATGCGGCCCCGCCCTACGCAGAACTCTGCGTGCGCTCCAACTTCACCTTCCTCGAAGGTGCGAGCCACCCCGACGAACTCGTCGCGCAGGCCAAGGCCCTCGGCTACCAGGCGATCGCCATCACCGACACCAACTCCCTCGCGGGCGTGGTCCGCGCCCATGTGGCCGCGGAGGAGGTGGGTATTCAACTCATCGTCGGCTCGCGCATCGTCCTCGACAACCCCCGCGGCCTCACCGTCCTCCTCTACCCCACCGACAAGCCCGCCTACGGCCGCCTGTGCCGCCTCCTCACCACCGGCAAACGCCGCGCTCCCAAGGGCGAGTGCCAGCTCACGCTCGACGACCTCGCCGAGTACCACGAAGGGCTACTCGCGGTCCTCGTCCCCCCGGAGCATTGGGATGAGCACTTCGAGGCCACCGCCCTACGCCTCAAGACCATCTTTGATGACGACCGCCTCTCGCTCGCGCTGGCGTACACCTTCGGCGAGTCCGACGCTACACGCGCAACACGCGTGCGGGCCCTCGCGCACACCACTCGCATCCCGCTCGTCGCCATCAACGACGTGCTGTACCACGCCCCGGAGCGTGCCCTGCTCCAGGATGTCCTCTCGTGCATCCGCCAAGGGTGCACGCTCGCGGAACTCGGCCTTGAGCGCGGCCCCAACTCGGAGCATTGCCTCAAGCCCCCCGACGAGATGCACCGCCTCTTCGCTGTGGACCCCGCCGCGATCCAGCGTGCCCTCGCCATCGCCCAGCGGGCCTCGGGCTTCTCACTCAACCAGCTCCGCTACGAGTACCCCGACGAGGTCGTGCCTGAGGGGTGTACGCCCATGCAGCACCTCCGGGCCCTCGTCGAAGAGGGTGCCCGCGAGCGCTACCCGCTGGGCCTTCCCGACAAGGTCGTCCGCCACCTCGAGCACGAACTCGCGCTCATCGAGGAGCTCAAGTACGCCCCGTACTTCCTCACCGTCCACGACCTCGTCAAGTTCGCACGCTCCAAGGGCATCCTCTGCCAGGGCCGCGGCGCCGCGGCCAACTCCGCCGTGTGCTTCTGCCTGGGCGTCACCTCCGTCGACCCCGACCGCATCGACGTGCTCTTTGAGCGCTTCGTCTCCCGCGAGCGCAACGAGCCGCCCGACATCGACATCGACTTCGAGCACGAACGCCGCGAGGAGGTCATCCAGTACATCTATGCCAAGTACGGGCGCGAGCGGGCCGCCCTCACGGCCGAGGTCGTCAGCTACCGCGGCCGCAGCGCCATCCGCGAGGTGGGCAAGGCCTTCGGCCTCTCGCTGGACTGCGTGGACCGGCTCGCCAAGAGCCTGGGCTGGTGGGAAGTGGGGGGGGTGGACCCGCAGCGCATCCGCGAGATGGGCCTCAACCCCGACGACACCACGCTGCGGTGGGTGGTCGCGATGGCCACCGAGCTCCAGGGGTTCCCGCGCCACCTCTCGCAACACGTGGGCGGCTTTGTCATCACACGCACCCCGCTGTGCGAGCTTGTCCCCATCGAGAACGCCGCGATGGAGGACCGCACCACCATCGAGTGGGACAAGGACGACATCGACGCCCTCAACATGATGAAGGTGGACGTGCTGGGGCTGGGCATGCTCACCTGCCTGCGCAAGGCCCTCGACATGCTCCGCGAAACCAAGGGCATCGACTACTCGCTCGCAACGATTCCCCCCGAGGACGACAAGGTCTACCAGATGGCCTGCCGCGCCGACACCATCGGCGTCTTCCAGATCGAGAGCCGGGCCCAGATGTCCATGCTCCCGCGCCTGCGGCCCAAGTGCTTCTACGACCTCGTGATCGAGGTCTCGATCGTGCGCCCCGGGCCCATCCAGGGCAACATGGTCCACCCCTACCTCCGCCGCCGCAACAACGAAGAAACCATCGAGTACGCCAGCCCCGAGCTGGAGAAGGTGCTCAAGAAGACCCTGGGCGTCCCGCTCTTCCAGGAGCAGGCGATGCAGCTCGCGATCGTCGCAGGCGGGTTCACGCCCGGCGAGGCGGAAAAGCTCCGCCGCACCATCTCCGCCTGGAAGACCAAGGGCCGCCAGCTCGAGGCCTTCGGCGAGAAGCTCATCGAGGGCATGAAGCGCAAGGGCTACAAGGCCGAGTTCGCCGAGCGCGTCTTCGAGCAGATCAAGGGCTTCTCAAGCTACGGCTTCCCCGAGAGCCACGCCGCGTCGTTCGCGCTCCTCGTTTACGCCTCGCTCTGGCTCAAGCACCACCACCCCGACGTCTTTGCCGCGGCCCTGCTCAACAGCCAGCCCATGGGCTTCTACCAGCCCGCCCAGATCGTCCGCGACGCCCAGGACCACGGCGTCGAGGTCCGCCCCGTCGATGTCAGCCGCAGCCACTGGGACTGCACGCTCGAGGAGGGCGCCCTGCGGCTGGGCATGCGCCTCATCAAGGGCATGAACCAGGCGGAAGCCGACAAGCTCCACGCCGCCGCGGCCAGCGCCCCCTTCCGCTCCGTCCAGGATGCCGTGCGCCGCGCCGGCGTGCGGGCCTCCACCGTCCGCCGCCTCGCGGAGGCCGACGCGTTCGCCTCCATGGGGCTGCACCGCCAAGCCGCGCTGTGGGACGCCCACGCGATTTCCGACGAGTTCCTCCCCCTCTTCGACGGAGTGCAGGACGAGCCCTCGACCGCCGCACTCCCGCAGCTCACCGGCCAGGGCCAGGTCGCCCGCGACTACTCGTCCACCGGCCTCTCCCTCAAGGCCCACCCCATGTCCTTTGCCCGTGAGGCCCTGAACCGCGCCGGGGTCATCACCAACAACCTCCTCAAGGATGCAGCAGCACTCCCCGCGGGAAAGCACATCCGCGTCGCCGGCATCGTGCTCATCCGCCAGCGCCCCGGCACCGCCTCCGGCATCGTGTTCATCACCATCGAGGACGAAACCGGCATCGCCAACCTGATCGTCCGCCCGAACATCTTCGAACGCTACCGCGCCGCCGCCCGCCACACCACCGCCATCATCGCCCACGGCAGGGTCGAACGCGCCGGCGAAGTCACCCACGTCCTCGTCTCCCGCCTCGAGAACGCCGACCCCTACCTCCCCGACATCCCGGCGGGGTCGCGGGACTTCCACTGACGCACGTGTAACCCTCTGCGCAAGCTTAACAGCGGCGACTGCCCATCCGGAGGGTGCGGCTTGCACCGGCGGTCCACACCCGGCCGGTGCGTATGGATCTTCAAACCCATGAGGGCTTTGATGCAAGTCGGTATGATGCCCACCGGCACCGTGCGCGGAGCGTCCGCGGGGAGAACGCGACAAGGAAGGCGACTGATGCGATTACGGTGCCTGATATCAGGTCTTTGGCGGGAACTGTGGGGCACTCATCAGCAACGCACCGCTTCTGTTCGCCCAGCGCGGGTGTCCGGGCGGTGGCGGTCGGTGGCGCTCAGCTTCTGTATGGTCCTGTGTCTTGCTCTCACGGCCCCGCGGGCGGCGGCCGCGCCGAGATCTGTCGTTGACCCTGAGTACATCATCGATCATTGGGAAACCGAGGACGGCCTGCCCGAGAACTCCGCGACGGCGATGGCGCAGACCGCCGATGGGTACCTGTGGTTCGGCACGTACAAAGGGCTCGTGCGGTTCGATGGTTTGCGGTTTGAAGTTTTCAACACGGTGAATACACCCGCGCTGACCGACAGCGGGATCGTCAATCTGTACCTGGATAAGGCGGAGCGGTTGTGGGTCAGCACGTTCAAAGGCATGGCGGTTCGAGAGAAGGGCGTGTGGCGGTCCATCGGTGTCGCGGATGGCTGGGTTGGCGGGTATGTGCGAACGTTCGCGGAGCGTCCCACGGGTGGGATGCTGGTCACGACCTTCGACGGAGCGGTGCTGGAGTTCACTGACGGGCAGTTCCGTCGGCTGCCGCCCCCGCCCGGGGACGCCGGGGCAGGCGCGATGGGCGCGTGCGACGACGAGGGAACCTGGTGGGTCTCCAAAGTTGACCGCGTGGCAAGGTGGGAAGAAGGCCGCTGGACAACGGCCGCGGGCGGTGCGAAGGAACTCAGGGGATTTCTAACCGCTCGTTCTGGCGAAGGGCACCTATGGGTCTTGCAGAGCCGGTTGATGGTCAAGGTCAGCAAGCAAGCGGTCATCGAGAGGCGTGAACTCCGGGGTCCCATCGGGGAGCTCTGGAGCGGGTTCGAAGACTCTCGAGGCAACCTCTGGCTCTGCACACTCGGCCAAGGTATGTACAGGCTGTCACCCGACGGAGGTTGCCGCCAGTGGACCACCGAGAACGGGCTTTCCTACGACACCGTCCGGTTCGTCTTCGAAGACCGCGAAGGGAACATGTGGGTCGGAACCAGTGGCGGCGGGCTGATGCGGTTCAGGCCACGCCGGGTCCATTCGATCAAGGCGTTGGACGGACGTGTCGAGCCGGTCGTCAGGTCAGTTTCGTCAACTGCCCAAGGTGGCATCCTGGTGGGGGCGTACGCAGACGGGCTGATCCGCCTGAGTGGCGACGCTCGAACAAACATCCCTTCCGCGGGTCTGGGGTATGTACACAGCGTGCTGGAGGACCGACGCGGCCGCGAGTGGACCGGGACGTGGACCGCCGGCCTGTTCCGCACCGATGGGCCCATCCCTCAGCGCGTGCCGACTGAGTTCACGCCCGGCATGAACATCACCGCGCTCTTCGAGGACTCAGCCGGCCGAGTCTGGGTGGGTGACGGCCATGGAGTCTCGGTGCTCGATGGAGAAGTCTGGCGGGTCCTGGGCCCGAGCGAGGGGCTGCCTCCGAGCGGTGTCTGCAGCTTTGCGGAGGATGAGCGTGGGCGGATGTGGGTGAGCAACTTGACCGGAGTGTTCAGGCTTGAGAACGACCGTTTCGAGGAGGTGAAGTCGCCCGGAGGCGCACCGATCGCTGACATCACATGCTTCAAAACCGAGGCTGGCGGAACGGTCTGGATGGGATCCCGCACCACCGGGCTGCTGCGCTGGCGTGAGGGTCGGCTGGACCGGGTTGAGAGTCGGCTCGGTCGTGCGGGCTCTTCCATTTCCGGCATTCTCGCGGACCACTCGGGCATCTGGTGGCTCGCAACCAACTACGGGATCATCCGGGTCTCCCGGGCCCAGCTCGACAACGTTGCCGACGGCCGTGCCGCCTCCGCGGACTTCCTCCTCCTGGGCATCGAGGATGGGATGGCGACGATCGAGTGCACCAGCGAACGCCAGCCGGTGTGTACGACAGACACGCGGGGCAGGCTGTGGTTTGCGACGGTGAAGGGGGTTGCCATGATCGACCCCGCGACATTCCGATTGAACACCGTTGCGCCGCCGGTGCGGATCGATTCGATCGCATATGCCCGACCGTCCTCGCGCGGCGACAGCGCTTCTGAAGAGGGCTTCGGCTTCAAGGTGGCCGCCCTCGCCGATCCTGATCTGCGGCTCCCCCCCGGATGTCGCCGGTTGGAGTTCAAGTACACGGCGCTGAGCTTCACTGACCCCGCGAAGGTGCGTTTCGAATATCAGCTGGAGGGGCGGGACGAAGCGTGGGTGGACGGCGGTCACCAGCGCTCAGCCGTGTACACCGATGTGCCCCCCGGGGAGTACCGCTTCAGGGTCCGCGCCTGCAACAACGACGGGTTGTGGAACACGGAAAGCGCGTCTCTCACGCTCGCAGTCGCGCCGTTCTATTGGCAGACATGGTGGTTCAAGTCTGTTGTCGGCATCGGGCTGGTGGGGAGCGGTTCGCTGGTCGCGTGGTGGGCCACGAACGCCAGGCACCGCGAGCGATTCAAAGTGAAGGAACGGTTCCGGCTGGTGATCGAGTCCGCGCCCAATGGCATGATCGCCGTGAACGCTGCGGGGCGGATTGTGCTCGTCAATGCACAAACGGAGCGGTCGTTCGCGTATGACCGGAGCGACCTCATCGGACAACCGATCACGCTGCTGCTCCCTGGGCTATTGGACATCAGCGCCGCCGCTTCCGGTGATGGAGTTCACGCCAACGGCACATCCTCCGGTAAACATCAACGTGAGATGACCGGACGCCGCAAAGATGGTCGTGAGTTCCCGCTGGAGGTCGGCCTCAACCCGGTCAGCTCCGCCGAGGGGCCTCTGACCATGGCGTCAATCGTGGACATCAGCGAGCGCAAGCGCTCGCAGGTGGAGCTCGAGCGGCAGCGCCTGGAGGTCACGCACCTGTCGCGCGTGACGATGCTTGGAGAGCTTTCGGGGTCCCTCGCCCATGAACTGAATCAGCCGCTCACGGCCATCCTCAGCAATGCGCAGGCCGCGCAACGCTTCCTCGCGCTCGAGAAGGTGGACCTGCTTGAGGTCCGGGACATCCTGGGCGACATCGTCGAGCAGAACAAGCGGGCCGGCGAGGTCATCCACCGCCTCCGAGTGCTCCTCAAGAAGGGTGAGATCGAGCTCGTGCCGCTGGACATTGGTGAGGTTGTGCGCGATGTGCTCAAGCTGGTGGGGAGCGATCTCATCAACCACGGCGTCACGGTCCGCGCGGACATCCAGCCCCAGCTCCCAATGGTGCATGGGGATCGCGTCCACCTCCAACAAGTTCTGGTCAATCTTGTGATCAACGGCTGCGACGCTATGACCGCCAATCTGCCCGGGAACCGGAAGCTTGGCGTGAAAGCGCAAGTCGATGGGACTAAAGGTGTTCGGGTGTCAGTCTCGGACTCGGGGACTGGGATTGCGGTAGAGAACCTGGACACCGTTTTCCAGCCCTTCTTCACCACGAAAACCACCGGAATGGGCTTGGGGTTAGCGGTCTGCCGCACCATCGTGACGGCCCACGGCGGGGAGTTATGGGCGGCCAACAACGAGGGGCGCGGCGCGGTTTTTCATCTTGTGTTACCGTTGTACAGCGGAGCACACGCATGACCAGCCTGACCGAACCCAAGTCCGGAGATGAAACGGTGTTCCTGGTGGACGACGACGCCGCGGTCCTCACGGCCGTCGGCCGCGTGCTGCGCTCGGCCGGGATGCGCACCGCCGCCTTCGAATCCGCTCCTCGGTTCCTGGAAGAACTGGAACGCGTGCGAGATGTCGGGATGGCGGTCGGCGCGGGGCTCGGTGGATGCCTCGTGCTCGACATGGCCATGCCGGGCTTCAACGGGATGGAGGTCCAGGAGGCCATGGTCTCACGGGGGATCTCGCTGCCGATCGTCTTCCTGACCGGCCGCGCGGACGTTCCGATGACGGTGCGGGCCATGAAGGGTGGGGCGATGGACTTCCTCACCAAGCCTGTGGACGACACGCTGCTAATCCACACCGTTGCCCGCGCTCTCGAGCAGGACCGTCGCGGACGGGCTGAGCGGAACCGCGACCACGGCGTCCGCCAGTCCCTGTCCATGCTGACCCCCCGGGAGCGGGAGGTGATGGACCGCGTCGTAGCCGGCCTGCTGAACAAGCAGATCGCACTCGACCTGGGCACCGCCGAAAAGACTGTGAAGGTGCACCGCGGGCGCGTCATGGCCAAGATGGGCGCCAACTCGGTGGCGGATCTGGTGCGCATGGCACAACGCGCCGATCCACGCTCCACCTTGTGACCGGCGCGGCTTGACGCTACGCTCGCCCCGCCGAAACCGGAGTACCGAAGCGGGATGAACGCAGTTGTCGCACTTTTCGCAGGGATGAGCACCTTGGGGTGCGGCATGGCCGCGCGAGCGCAGGAAGGCGCGGCGGCGGTGCCACCCGCGACGAGCCCGGCTCAGCCCGCGAACCCGCCTCCCGCGAACCGAGCGCTCGCCAACGAGCTGGCTCACGAACCGGCACCCGTCACTACGGATGCTCCCGTGGTGGAACAGGGCACGCTCGCCAGCCTGCTCCACGAGACGTCCCCCGCAACGCGTCGGGCCATCGGCAACTTCTCTGTAAGCGATGACGGCGTCAACACGCTGCACATCGGCGGATTCCTCCAGACGCGCTACGTCGTGAGCGTGCGAGAGGACCCGCCCGAGGGCTCGCAGGAGGTGACCAACGGATTCGAGCTGCGGCGCACGCGGCTCAACCTTTCGGGCAGCCTGTGGGACAAGGACCTCACGTTCAAGGTCGAGGGCACCTTTGGGCGCAATAGCGGTGCATTCGCCATCACCGACGCCTTCGGAAACTACACCTGGGACAACGGCGTCCACGCCCGCTGGGGGCAGTTCAAGGTGCCGCTGATGCGCGAGCAGATGGTGAGCAAGGCGTATCAGGTCGCCGTGGAACGTTCCACCGTCAACAGCGAGTTCACCCAGGGTCGATCACAGGGCGTCGAAGTGGGGTGGGTGGGCCAGCGTTGGCGGCTCACCGGCGCGCTTTCGGACGGGATCAATACCGGGACGACAGACTTCGACGCTTCCGGCGAAGCCGATTACGCGGTCACCGGACGCTCCGACTTCCTGCTGGTGGGCGACAACTTCAAGGTCTTCAACGACTTCACCTCCTGGAAGGGCTCAGAGTTCGCGGCGATGACGGGCGCGGCCATTCATTGGCAATCCGGTGGTGACACCGCGGGCACGCTCGACGCAACCCTGCTGCAGGCAACCACAGATGTGTCACTGGAAGGTGATGGCTGGAGCGCGTTCGCGGAGGGCGTGTGGCGCCGACGCGACTCGGGTGGCGGTGGTGGTGGGGGCGGCGAGGTCAACGACTTCGGAGTCGTCGCCCAAGCCGCGTTCTTTGTGAGTGAGCAGTGCGAACTCTTCGCTCGCTACGACGTCGTCATCCCGGACATCGGCGACAACTTCAACACCGCGACCGCTGGCTTCAACTACTACCTCTCGCCCCGCAGCCACGCGGTGAAGTTCACGGCCGACGCGGTGTGGTACTTCGACGCAGTCACCCAGACGCCAATCCTGACGCCCGGCACGAGTCTGCCGCTGCTGAGCGACTCGGAAGGCAACCAGCTCGCATTCCGGTTGCAGTTCCTCGTGATGTTCTGATGCGCCTGGCAGGTTCGCGGGCCAAGCAATGTGCATAAGTCCGAGCTGTCCACACAATCTTGACCAGTACACCAACTCGTGCGCCCTGAGCAAGGCACCCGCAAGCGGCGCTCGGTAGCACCCGAGTGCGCCACCATAAGTACCTGGGAACCGACGCCTTATGACGAACCGCCCAGAGTGGTTCGACCATGCCCGGTCGTGTTGCCGCTTTGTGCAGATTGAGTTCAACACACGGGACGTAAGACCAAGGTCCAATAGGAATGAATCGGGCGTTCACATACGTTCCGCTCAGTGACACCCACTCCCACCCTGATCGCGATTGTTGACGACGAGGAGCCCATCCGGCGGGCTCTCCGCCGCCTGCTCGCGTCCGCCGGCTTTCAGGTTGACGTGTTCTCCGACGGCGACGGGTTCATGCGTTCCCTCGCGTCACGCACCCCCGAGTGCGTCGTGCTCGACCTGCACATGCCCGAGAGCGACGGGTTCGCGGTGATGGACAAGCTCGTGCTTCTCCCCAACCGCATCCCCGTGGTCGTCATCACCGGCCACGACACGGTCGAGTCCCGCCAGCGCGTGAAGGAGTACGGGATCACCGGCTACTTCCGCAAGCCGGTCGACGGCCAGCAACTGATCAACGCCATCCAGGAGGCGCAGAAGCCTTCTTGACGGTTTCCCGTGACTGACCTGCACCCACACTCACCACCCATGGAGATCCTCCGATGAAGAACGACTCCCGCACACTCGTCACCCCTGCCCTCGGCCTGCTTCTCGGCGCTGCGGCGCTCCTGGGCGGCTGCTCGTCCGCTCCCGAGGCGACGCAGACAGGCTTTATCAGCAGCTACGCGAAGCTCCAGCCCGTGAACGACTCGCGCATGCGATACGTGTCGCCCGCGATGAAGAACTACAAGACGTTCATCATCGACCCTGTGCAGATGAGCTCTGAAAAGGGCGCGATGAAGCCCGAGGACCGCGCCGAGGTTGCCAACTACTTCCGCGAGTCGCTGACCAAAGTCCTCAAGGAGCGCGGCTACGGCGTCACCGACAAGGCTGGTCACGATGTCGCTCGTATCCGTCTCGCGATGACCAACGTCAACGAGTCGAAGTGGTGGATGAAGGTTCACCCGGCATCCAGTCTCGCCGGCGCGGGCCGCGCGGGTGCGGCGATGGAGGGCGAAGTCATCGACTCCGTGACCGGCGAGCAGCTCGCGGCCGTGGTGCAGTCCAGCGTTGGCAGCCAGTTCACGGTGGGCAACTTCAGCACCGTCGCCGACGTCAAGAACATCATCGACTCGTGGGCCAAGAACGCGGGCGATCGCCTCGACGAGATCCGCGGCGGTCCCAAGGCCTGAATCAGAAATCAACGCAATGCCGCGCGGGAAGCGCGCCCACAGGAGCACTGTCCATGATCTTCCAGGCCACCAAGTCCTTCGCCCGTTCCCGCCCCGGTGCGGGCGCCCCCGCGGCGATCCGCATGGGTCTCTCGCTTGCCTTGGCACTTGTCGCGCTCGCGGGGCAGCCCGGCTGCTCTTCAACCAAGACCCGGCCCATGGTGAGCGCCGAAGAGCTCCAGAAGCGGTCCGTCGCCGACAACATCGAAACCCGCGAGGTCTTCGCGGGCGTGGTCGGGCGTCTGATCACGCGCGTTTCCGACCGTCAAACCGCGGGGGAGTCTGCGCCGCAGCAGATGGACATCCTGGCAATGTCGGGCGGCGGCGACTTCGGCGCTTTCGGTTCAGGCTTCCTGCTGGGGTGGGGTAAAGCCCCGACGATGCCGCGTCCGGACTTCGACGCCGTCACGGGCGTGAGCACCGGGGCACTCCTCGCGCCGTTCGCGTACATCGGTGATGACGCCAGCATCGAACTGGTGGACAGCCTCTACCGCAACCCCAAGAAGGACTGGATCGGCGGGGGCGGCCTTCTCTCGTTCCTCCCCTCAAGCCCCTCGTTCATGACCATTCCCGGTCTTCAGCGCGACATCCGCACCTCGGTTGGCGAACAGCTGATCACCAAGATGGCCGCGGAGTCGCGGAAGGGCAAGGTGCTGATCATCAGCGCGACGGACCTAGACCTGGGCCGTCAGAAGTTCTGGGATGTGGGAGCGGAGTCCGAAAAGGCCATTGCCAACAACGACATGGACCGCGTGCAGCGGATCCTCTTCGCGTCCTCGGCGATCCCCGCGGTGTTCCCGCCGATCGAGATCGACGGGGGCCTTTACGCCGACGGTGGCGTGACCGCCAACGTCTTCCTCCGACTGGACCCGCGCTCGCCCCACGCGTTCATCACTCGCTGGAAGGCCGAACACCCCGGCAAGCCGCTCCCCAAAGTGCGCTACTGGGTCATCATCAACAACCAACTCAACCAGACCCCCGCGACCGTGCAGGCCAAGTGGCCGGAGATCCTGGGTCCTGCTCTCGCAACCGCCATCCGCTCAGCGACCATCGCCGAGGTGCGCTGGCTCTCATCGCAGGTCGATTACGTGAACGCCAGCATGGGCACCGACATTGAGGTGCGCGTTGTCTCCATCCCCGATGACTGGCGCGCCCCGGTCAAGGGCGATTTCAAGAAGGAAACGATGGAGTCGCTCTCAGAGCTTGGCCGCAAGCTCGGCGCCGACCCCGCATCTTGGCAGCTGTGGGCATCCCCCGCGCGTCAGAGCACGGCCGCCCCAGCCCAACTCCCTGCCCTGCAAGCCAGCACGGGCACTGCGGCTCCGCAATGAGATCGCGCCGTGTACCTCAGAAAGTGTGAGTGACCCCGCAGACTGCCGTGGCGACAAAGGTCGCACGGGTTTACAGAAAGGAACTCGTTCATGTTCGCACGTCGTTCCCGCAAACTTGGCCTCACAGTCCTAGCGCTGCTCCTGGGCGCGCTGGGGCTGGCGACCGCCGCCCCTGCCCCAGCACAGCCGCCGTCGCAGCCCGCGAAAACCAACGCTTCAGCGAAGAAGCCCAACATTCTCGTGATCTTCGGCGATGACATCGGCTACTGGAACGTCAGCGCGTACAACCGCGGGATGATGGGCTACCGCACGCCCAACATCGACCGCATCGCCAAGGAAGGCGCGATCTTCACCGACCACTACTCGCAGCAGTCCTGCACCGCAGGCCGCGCGGCCTTCATCACCGGGCAGTCGTGCTTCCGCACGGGGCTGCTCAAGATCGGCATGCCCGCCGCCAAGGAAGGGCTCTCCGAGAAGGACCCGACCATCGCCGAGCTGCTCAAGGCCCAGGGCTACGCCACAGGCCAGTTTGGCAAGAACCACATCGGCGACCGCAACGAGCACCTGCCCACCGTACACGGCTTCGACGAGTTCTTCGGCAACCTCTACCACCTCAATGCTGAGGATGAGCCCGAGCACCCCGACTACCCCAAGGACCCCGCCTTCCGCGCCAAGTTCGGCCCGCGGGGCGTGCTCAAGTGCAAGGCCTCGGACAAGGATGACGCAACCGAGGACCCCCGCTTCGGCAAGATTGGTCGCCAGACGATCGAAGACACCGGCCCCCTGACCCGCAAGCGGATGGAAACTATCGACGACGAAACCCTCGCGGCCTCGCTGGACTTCATGGACCGCCAGAAGAAGGCCGACAAGCCCTTCTTCATGTGGTTCAACTCCACACGCATGCACATCTTCACCCACCTCAAGCCCGAGTCCAAGGGCAAAACGGGCCTGGGCATCGTGGCCGACGGCATGACGGAATTCGATGGGCACGTCGGGCAGCTCCTCAAGAAGCTCGACGACCTGGGCATCGCCGACAACACCATCGTGGTGTGGACCACCGACAACGGCGCCGAGCTCATGACCTGGCCCGACGGCGGAACCGCCCCCTTCCGCGGCGAGAAGAACACCAACTGGGAAGGCGGCTACCGCTCGCCCTTCGTCATGCGTTGGCCGGGCGTGATCAAGCCGGGCACGGAAATCAACGGCATCACCTCGCACGAGGACTTCCTGCCCACGTTCGTCGCCGCGGCGGGCGAGCCGGCCATCAAGGAGAAGCTCCTCTCCGGCTACAAGGCGGGCGACAAGACCTTCAAGGTACACCTGGACGGCTATGACCTCCGCACCCTCGTGGACGGCACGGGCCCCGCGGACGGTCCCCGCAAGGAGTTCTTCTACTGGACCGACAGCGGCAACCTCGCTTGCGTGCGGTACAACCGCTGGAAGCTCGTCTTCCTCGAGCAGAAGGCGCACGGCTTCGACGTGTGGCAGGAGCCGATGGTGCCCCTGCGGTTCCCCAAGCTGTTCGACCTGCGGGCTGACCCCTTCGAGCAGGCCGAGGAGAGCGGCGCGTGGGAGAAGTGGCGGATTGACCACGCCTTCCTGTTCGTCCCCGCGCAGGCATACGTCGGCCAGCACCTCCAGACCTACCTGTCCTACCCGCCCCGTCAGAAGCCCGGCAGCTTCTCGATGGAGCAGGTCCTGGAGAAGCTCCAGGAAGGTGGCGGCGGAAACAAGTAACCCAGCCTCATGGATCATCACGCCCGCGCTGCCGAAAGACGGCGCGGGTGATTCGGGGCCGTCGCCAACACGCCAGCGCGCTGCTGGATGTTGGATCGGACTCTCCGCGACGAATCGGTTTGGGAGATCGGAAAGGGACTTGAAGTCGACTGGTACGAGCGTATGACCAAGCTGCTTCTCACAACCTCGGCGATCCTCGAGCTGCCCGTCGGTCTGGCCCTGCTCCTTGCTCCATCATGGACCGCTTCGACTCTGCTCGGTGCGTCGCTTGAGGCCCCGATCGCGTTGACCGTGGCTCGGCTGTGCGGCGCAGGACTCCTCTCGCTCGGTGTCGTCTGCGCGATGGCGCGCCGTCACGCTGCGGACTCCGCCGCGTCGGCGGTCACAGCCGGGCTCCTCATCTACAACCTCGGTGCAGCGGGCGTGCTCGCTCACAGCGCCTTAGCCAACGGACTTACAACCCTCTTCACTTGGCCAATCACCATCCTCCACGCAGCGATGGCCGCGTGGTGTGCCGCCTGTCTTGCCTCCGTCTTGAGAGCCGCACCGCGACCGCTCAGGACGTGATCCACATGTTCCTCCGCCTCGCTCACTGAAAAGGAGACCTGCATCATGACCGTCCACGCTCTCATTGTTCCGCTCGTCGTCGTGCTCGCGGGCACGACCCTCAACGCCGCCCCGCCAGCCGAGGACAAGCTCGACCGCACGGTCCTGCCCATCGCCGAGCCCAAGGTCGCGACGACCATGGAACTCGACGCCCGCAACGCCAAGGCCCCGCCGCGTTTTGAGGTGAAGGCCCCGGCCCAGGCCCCGAACGTCATCATCTTCCTGATCGATGACATGGGCTTCGGCCAGGCCAGCGCCTACGGCGGCCCCATCCACATGCCCAACCTCGAGAAACTCGCCAAGAACGGCCTGAGCTACAACCAGTTCAATACCACCGCCCTGTGCTCGCCCACCCGCGCCGCCCTGCTCAGCGGCCGCAACCACCACGTCAACAACATGGGCTCGATTACGGAGACCGCCACAGCCTTTGCCGGCAACACCGGCAAGCGCCCCAACAGTGTGGCCCCGCTCGCCGAGATGCTCCGCCTCAACGGCTACAGCACCTCGTTCTTCGGCAAGTGCCACGAGACGGCCGCGTGGGAGGTCAGCCGCTCTGGCCCCACCGACCGGTGGCCGACCCGTTCGGGCTTTGACCACTTTTACGGCTTCATGGGCGGCGAGACCAACCAGTGGGCCCCGGCCGTCTACGAGGACATGAGCCGCGTCGAGGTCCCCAACGACCCCAACTACCACTTCACCAACGACATGGCCAACAAGGCCGTGCAGTGGATCAGCGCTCAGAAGTCGCTGACGCCGGACCGCCCTTTCTTCGTCTACTTTGCCCCCGGCGCGACCCACGCGCCCCATCACGCCCCAAAGGACTACATCAACAAGTACAAGGGGAAGTTCGACCAGGGCTGGGACAAGATCCGCGAGGAGACGCTCGCCCGCCAGATCAAGCTCGGCGTCGTGCCCCCCGGCACCAAGCTCGCGCCCAAGCCCGAGGAAATTAAGGACTGGGCCTCGCTCACCAGCGACGAGCAGAAGCTGTTCGCACGCCAGATGGAAGTGTTCGCCGGCATGGGCGAGCACACCGACCACGAGATCGGGCGCGTCATCGACGCGATCCAGGAACTCGGCCAGCTCGACAACACCCTCATCTTCTACGAAGTCGGCGACAACGGTGCCAGCGCCGAAGGCACGATGAACGGCTGCTTCAACGAGATGACCTACTTCAACGGCGTCCCCGAGTCGGTGCCCGAGATCCTCAAGCACTACGACGCCCTGGGCGGGCCTGATTCCTACGGCCATTACGCGGCCGGCTGGGCTGTCGCAGGCTGCACCCCCTTTACCTGGACCAAGCAGGTCGCCGGCAGCGTCGGCGGCACCCGCAACCCGCTCGTGGTTCACTGGCCCAAGGGCTTCACCGCCAAGGGCGAGGTCCGCTCGCAGTGGCACCATGTGGTCGACATCGCGCCCACCATCCTCGAGGCCGCGGGCTTGCCCGAGCCCAAGAGCGTGAACGGCACGGTCCAGACGCCCATCGACGGCACAAGCATGGTGTACTCCTTCGCTGACGCTAAGGCGAAGGACACGCACAAAACGCAGTACTTCGAGATCTTCGGCAACCGCGGCATCTACCACGAGGGCTGGCTTGCCCACACCGTGCACTTCGCGCCCTGGGACCGTCAGCCCCGCGCCGCCCTCACCGAGGACAAGTGGGAACTGTTCAACCTCACGAGCGACTTCGCCGCGGCGAACGACCTCGCGGCCAGGAACCCCGCCAAGCTCAAGGAACTCCAGTCCCTGTTCATGAAGGAAGCGTCGGCAAACCACGCCCTCCCGATCGACGACCGCAAGCTCGAGCGCACCAACGCGGCGTTGGCAGGTCGCCCCGACCTTATGGCCGGGCGCACCTCCCTCACCGTCTACGACGGCATGGCGGGCATGACGGAGAACGTCTTCATCGGCATCAAGAACCGCGACTTCTCCGTCACGGCCGAGGTGAACCCGTCCACCGCAGGCGCCAATGGCGTGATCCTGGCCCAAGGCGGCAAGTTCGGCGGGTGGAGCACCTACCTGAAGGACGGCAAGCCCACCTTCGCGTACAACCTGCTGGGCCTCCAGACCTTCAAGATCGCCGCGACCGAGGCGCTCCCCGCGGGCAAGGCCACCATCCGGTTCGAGTTCGATTATGCCGGCCCCGGCATGGGCAAGGGCGGCACAGTCACCATTCTCGCCAACGGCAAGAAGGTCGGCGAGGGCAAGGTTGACCGCACCCAGCCCTTCATCTTCTCCGCCGACGAGGGCGCCGATGTCGGCACCGACGGCGAGACCAACGTCTCGGATGACTACAAGCAGGGCGACAACCGCTTCGCCGGCACCATCAAGAAGGTGACGGTCGAGGTCGGGCCCGTGCAGATGACGGCCGTGGACGCGGACGCGCATGAGAAGGCACGCTTGGCCAAGAAGATCGCCGAGTAACGGTATCACAGCACAAACCACTCCCGCCGCGGCCAACGTCGCGGCGGGGGCTTGTCTTCCCACTCCGCAGGAACACCGCCAATGACCCCGCTCACAACACGACTGATCCTGACCGCGCGGGCCATCGCGATCACGCTCACCGGCATCGCCGTCGGGCAGCCCAAGACCGACCCTGCGCCCCCCGCGGGCATGGTCCTCATCCCCGCCGGCGAGTTCGTCATGGGCACTGACGAGTCCGCATCCATGCCCAACGAGCGCCCGGCCCACAAGGTCAGGCTCGACGCCTTCTGGATGGACGACCACGTTGTGACCAATGCGGAGTTCCGCAGGTTCACCGACGCCACCCGGTACGTGACGACCGCCGAAAAGCCTGTCGATTGGGAGGAGCTCAAGAAGCAGGTCCCCGCGGGCACGCCTAAGCCTTCCGAAGACATGCTCAAGGCGGGCTCTCTGGTGTTTACGCCCCCCGACCATCCCGTTGACGTCCGCGAACTCGCAAACTGGTGGACCTGGACGACCGGCGCCAACTGGCGGCGTCCGCAGGGGTCGTCCAGCGGCATTGATGGACGCGACGACTACCCCGTCGTACACGTGAGCTGGGATGATGCCGCGGCCTACGCGAAGTGGGCGGGCAAGCGCCTCCCCACCGAAGCCGAGTGGGAATACGCCGCACGGGGCGGCACTTCCGGCACCCGCTACTACTGGGGCGCCACGCTGAAGCGTGACGGCAAGTTCATGTGCAACACGTTCGACGGCATCTTCCCCTACAAGAGCACCGGCGACGACGGATTCAAAGGCACCTCGCCGGTCAAGTCTTTCCCGGCCAACGGCTATGGCCTGTACGACATGGCGGGCAACGTCTGGAACTGGACCGCCGACTTCTACCGCGCCGACTCACACACTCAGTCCAGCGCGGAGGCCGCGAAGTCAGGCGGCTGCTGCATCAACCCGACCGGACCGATCGACACCCTCAACCCGATCCGTGACGTGGTCGCTTCACCCGAGCGTGTGATCAAGGGCGGCTCCTACCTCTGCCACGCGAGCTACTGCGAGAGCTACCGCCCGACCGCCCGCCGCGGCATGCCCCCCGACACCGGCACCGAGCACATCGGCTTCCGCTGCGTCAAGTCCGTAGACCGCGTCGCACCACCGACTGTGAACACCAACTCGAGCAAGCCGTCGAGCTCCAGATAAACAGCCTCCGCGACCAGCTCTGCAACCACCCGCACTGCCGAACCCGCCCGCACCGCCCACCCACCGACCGCGATCGAGATCGACCTTGGCCACCACCGTCACATCTTCGCCCGACCTGCACACGGCCTCGCAGCCCCCCGAGTTCTCACTCGTGCTGGGTGGCCCGCTGTACCAGCTCTTCCGCCGCTCGCGGATGTGCGATCACGGCATGCAGCTCATGCGCCGCCGCATCATGGTGCTGGTGCTGATCGCGTGGGCCCCGCTCCTGGTGCTCTCGCTCCTGGAGGGCCACCTGTGGGGCGTGAAAGGCGATGGGGGACCACTCCCGTTCCTCCGCGATTTAGAGATGCAGGTGCGTCTGCTGCTCGCATTGCCCCTGCTTGTCATCGCGGAGATGGTGGTCCACCAGCGTCTCATGCCGCTCGTGAAGCAGTTCGTGCAGCGCGGGCTCGTCTCCGAGGACGACCTCCCCAAGTTCAACGCGGCCGTGACGTCCGCCTCCCGGCTGCGCAACTCACTGGCAGCGGAGCTCGCGATGCTGGCCGTGGTCTACATCGTGGGCGTCGGCCTCGTGTGGCGAACCGTCGCGCTCGAGGCGCCGATGTGGTACGGCGTGCACGTTTCGGGCCTGCTGAGGCCCTCCATCGCCGGCTGGTGGGTGGGGCTCGTCAGCCTTCCGATCTTCCAGTTCCTCCTGCTCCGCTGGTACTTCCGCTTGTTCATCTGGGCCCGGTTCCTATGGCAGGTCTCGCGCCTCGACCTGCGTCTCATGCCCACGCACCCTGACCGCTGCGGAGGTCTCGGTTTCCTTGCCCAAGTGAGCGAGGCATTCGCCCCGCTGCTCCTGGCCCAGGGCTGCATGCTCGCCGGCCTGCTCGCCAACCGCATCTTCTACGCCGGGGCCGTGCTGACTCAGTTCAAGGCCGAGTTCGTCGGCCTCGTGGGATTCATGCTGCTGGTGGTGGTGGCGCCGCTGCTGGTCTTTACGCCCAAGCTCGCGGCCGCGAAGCGTGACGGCCTCCTCCGCTACGGACACTTTGCGCAGACCTACGCCCGTGACTTCGACCGCAAGTGGTTGACGGGCCGTCCTCCCGCAGATGAGACGCTGATCGGAAGCGCCGACATCCAATCACTGGCCGACCTGGGCAACAGCTTCGAAGTCGTCAAGCAGATGAAGCCGGTGCCCTTCTCCATCCAAACCGTGCTGCAACTCGCGGTGATCTCCCTGCTGCCGGTCCTACCCCTCACCCTCACCATGATGTCCTTGGAGCAGTTGCTCTCACACGTCCTCAAGCTGTTGGTCTGACCGCCGTCTCACTTCCTCACAACGAGATACTGCCATGACAGCCCACACCATCTCCCGCATCACCACGCTCGCGCTGCTCACGGCCGCCGCCACCGGTGTGAACGCGCAGTCGCAGCTCTTCCGCGCTGATCCGGCCCTGCTCGCAGTGATGGCGACGCCAGAGTCTTCCATCGTGCTCGACCTCCACGATGAAAGCTGGCTCCAAACTCAACCTGAGAGCAAGCCCTCCGCCCCCGACGCTGACGCCCACAAAGAAGAGAACACGGGCCAGGACCCCACCAAGCCCCTCAAGCGGCTCGACGTCCGCCTCAAGTACCAGGACCTCCCCGGCGGCAGCAGCGCCGTGGTGCCCACCCTTCGTCTGGACATCCCCTTCCCCGTGGGCGACAAGGGCTGGAAGATCGGCACGCGCTTCGACCTCCCCTTCGTTATCAGCGATGTGCCCAGTTCCGACAACCCTGGCGGCGATTGGCACGGCGGCGTGGGTGACTCCCTTGCCCAGGTCCTGCTCATCACGCCGCCCCAAGGCCGTTGGCAGTTCGGCTTCGGCACGCAGGCCATCTTCCCTACCGGCAGCGAAGATCAGATGGGTACCGGCAAGTGGCAGCTCGCGCCGATGGTCGCGGGCATCTACGCCCTGCCCGAGATCAGTAAGGGCAGCTTCACGGGGCTCCTCGTGAAGGACCAGTTCAGCATCGCCGGTGATGAAGACCGCAACCACGTGAACGAACTCGTGCTCACCCCGCTGCTGAATATCAATCTGCCCAACCGCTGGTTCTTGACCTTCGCCCCCGAGATCAAGTTCAACCTGAAGGATGACGGCGCCGCGTTCGTGCCCTTCGACATCCTGATCGGCAAGCTCATCAGCCCCAAGACCGTGGTATCCGTCGAGCTCAAGGCCCCGCTTCTCGACGATTACAAGCAGTACGACTTCGAAGTCGAGTTCCGCATCGGATTCTTCTTCTAGCTGGCGGCGCGCCCTGCGACCCGCGTGATGCACACCACCCAGACCAAGTTCCCCAAGTGAAAGGTTCCACCATGAACGCCCCGACTCAGCCCCCTCGGTCCAGCCTGACATGGCTCTTCTGCTTCGCCGTCCTTTCCAGCATGTTCGCGCCCCTGACCGTCAGCGCCGACACCCTCGAGCTGCGTGCCGGCATTATCATTCAGGGCCGATACGCTGGCGGTAACGCCGACACGATCCAGTTCGACACCGGCGAAGGCATGAAGGTGCTCAGGCGGGACGACGTCCTCAAGATCAACTTCTCCGCCCCCGCCGCGCCGCCCCCGCCCCCCGCGCCCCCGGTGGCACAGGCCGCCCCCGCGGCCCCCGCCAGCGTCATCGTCCCCGGCGGCTCTCTGCTCGTTATCCAGATGAAGTCGCAGATCACGTCCAATGACAAGGCCGGCAAGGGCTTCGAAGGCGTCCTGATGCACGACCTTGAGGCGGACGGCGTCGTCGTCGCCCGCGCCGGCACGCCTGTCATCGGCAAGGTCAACCAGTCCAAAAAGGCCGGTCGCCTGGCGGGCAAAGCCAAGCTTGAGATCAGCCTCTCCCAGATCAACGCCGACGGAAAGCTCGTGGCTATCGCGACCAGCAACTACGCCGAGGCCGGCCAGGGTTCCTTCAAGAAGACCGCGAGGAACGCAGGAGTGGGGGCCCTCGTCGGTGGCGCGATCGACGGCGGCGACGGCGCCGGCAAGGGCGCGGCCATCGGTGTGGCAGTCTCCGTCATCAAGAAGGGTGAGTCCATCACCATCCCTCCCGGCGCCGTCCTGGAGTTCCGCCTCAGCCAGCCCGTCAAGATGAATTCCGCCCGCTAAACCCAAGCCCAACCGCCGTCTCGAAAGGACGACCCGATGCAACTCCGAACCTCACTGACTCTGCTCGCCCTCCCGCTCGTCCTCCTGTCCGGCTGCTCCACGCAGCCGACCACTGACTCCCGCCCCACGGCAGCCGCGGCCGTCGTGAGCCCCCAGCCCGAACTCTCCCGCGACCCTGCCATCGATGCCTATGTCGCGAAGGTCCGTGCCGAACTCAGCACGGGCAAAGTCAACGTCATCAACGCGGTGATGCAACTGACCCCCGAGCAGGCCAGCGCATTCTGGCCGCTGTACAGCGAGTACGAGGATGAGCTCTTCGCCCTGGGTGACCGCCGCCTCAGCCTCATCGAACGCTTTGTCACAGCCCAGACCAAGGGAACGCTCAGCAACGACACGGCCGGCTCGATCGCCACGGACTGGCTGAAGCTCCAGCGCGACTCCGCTGACCTCATGCAGACCTACTACGACCAACTCTCCAAAGAAGTGTCCCCGCTCCACGCGGCCCAGTTCCTGCAGATCGAGCACCGCATGAACACCGTGATCGACCTGGTGGTCGCCTCCGAGATGCCCTGGGTCATGCAACCCGGCCAGTCCCACACGTCGCCCTGACTTGCCCTGCCCTCCAGCCCCCGGCGACCGCCCCGCAACTCCACCCAATCCCCACACCCGCGCTGAAAGGTCAACGATGAACCCGCTCACCCGCCTCCTCCCCGCCGCCGCAACGTTCGTTCTCGCAGCACTCCCGCTGTACGCGCAGGAGGCGAAGGTCGCCACGACCACCGCCGTGCCGCCCGAGACCAGCACCGCCGCCGCGGCCACTGATGCCAAGGCCGGCAAGGGCATCCTGCCACTTCCCGATTACACCGGCGACTTCTGGACCTGCCGCTACCTCACCGGCGACTGGGGCGGTTCCCGCACCAACATGGCCAACAAGGGCGTGCAGTTCACCTTCGACTTCACCAACACCCTCCAGTCCGTCGTGACCGGCGGCCGCGATTCCGGAACCGAAAACGGCGGCTCCTTCGACAGCCTGCTCACCCTCGACCTCATGCAGATGGGCGTGATGGACGGCGCCCTCATCAAGGTGCGTGCCGAATCTCGCTACGGCAACTCGGTCAACGGCCGCTCCGGCTCGCTCCTGCCAGCGAACACCGATGCGTTCTTCCCCCTGACCGACAGGCTTGACGAGGGCATCCCCGTCACCCTCACCGACGTCACTTACTACCAGTTCCTCTCCGAGAAGTTTGGCCTCTTCCTCGGCAAACTCACCACCCTCGACGGCGACCCCAACGAGTTCGCCGGCGGCCGCGGCGCCACCCAGTTCCTCAACGGCAACTTCGTGTTCAACCCCGTCACCGGCATCTGCGTGCCGTACAGCACCCTCGGCGGCGGCATGGTGTGGATGCCCACCAAGCACATTCAGGTCACCAGCGTGGTCATGAACACCGCCGACTCCTCAACCCAGAGCGGCTTCGACCACGTCGAAGAAGGTTGGACGTCCGTCACCGAGGCCGACTTCCAGTACCGCCTCGGCGACCTCCCCGGCGGCGCCAACGTGAGCTTCGTGTACGCCTGGGCGAACGACTTCAAGTCCTCCGGCCGCCTCGTGTTCGAGCCCGGCGAAGGTGTCGTAGCTCCCACCGATAACGACACCTGGGCCGTCACCATGAGCGGCTGGCAGTACGTCTACACCGAGGAGAAGACCGAAGGCCCCCTCGACCTGACCAATGGTCGCCCCGATCTCCAGGGCATCGGCCTCTTCTCCCGCATCGGCTTTGCCGACCAGGACACCAACCCCATCGAATGGACCGCCAACGGCGGCATTGGTGGCCGCGGCGTCATCCCCGGCCGCGACAACGACGTCTTCGGCCTGGGCTACTTCTACTCGAGCGTCCAGAACTCCCGCCTCCTCAACAGCGCCGGCTTCGAGGACCACACCCACGGCCTCGAAGTCTTCTACAACCTCGCCATCACCCCCGCGGTCGGCCTGACCTTCGACACCCAGGTCCTCGAGTCCGCCCTGCCCAACATCGACACCACCGTGATCCTCGGCCTCCGCCTCAACGTGCGTTTCTAAGTCCCATCGACAGTCCCGCGGACCGTCGCCGTGGCGATCCGCCTGTGCCTCCCTGAACCGTCTTCGAGTTGAAAGGAATCATCGTGAACATCAAGTCAGTTGCCTGCATGACCGCCCTCGCCCTGTGCGCCGCGGGCCTCTCCGTTGGAGGCTGCCAGTCCGACGGCGGCTCCTACGGATCTTCTTACGCCTCCGACGGCGGCCTGAGCGCCGAGGCAAAGGCCGCGCTCTCGCAGCTCAAGGCCGAAAACCCCGCCGCGGCCGCCCTCGCGTCCAACGCCAAGGGCATCCTCGTCTTCCCGAGCGTTGTCAAAGGCGGCTTCATGGTCGGAGCCTTCCACGGCACCGGCGCCATGATCCAGAATGGCCGCACCACCGGGTACTACGACACCTCGGGCGGCTCCTACGGCCTCCAGGCAGGGCTCCAGTCCTTCTCCTACGCCCTGTTCTTCATGTCGGACAACGACATGCGCTACCTCGACAAGAGCGGCGGCTGGGAGCTGGGCGTTGGCCCCAACATCACCGTCGTCGATAAGGGGATCGCCCGGTCCCTCACGACCACGACCGCCCGGAGCGGCGTGTACTGCTTCTTCTTCGACCAGAAGGGCCTGATGGGCGGCCTTGGCATCCAGGGCTCCAAGATCACCCGCATCGACCGCTGATCGCCACTAACCCGTCGGTGCCGCGCCGTCGAAGCCGAGCAACGCCGCCGCACCGATGCTCAAACCACCGGGCCACGTCCCCTCACCGGGACGCGGCCCATTTCCAAACCTCGACCCGTGCAACGTTGAACCCGCCTCTCAGGCGATCAACTCACACCTCGGAGTTCACCCATGCTGTTGAAGCCCCACTGGATCATCACTTCCCTCCTGCTGCTGGTGTTCGGTACGGTCACCTCCGCCCAACCAACCGCAACACCGCCGCCGCAACCCGCATCTCCCGTCCAGTCCGCCGCCACGGCCGAGGATGAAGCCCAGGACCGCGGGTGGCCCCGCTCCTTCGTCGCCCAGGGCCACGAGGTCCGCGTCTACGCCCCCCAGATCGATGAGTGGCCCGGCTTTGACCGCATCACGTTCCGCTCCGCGGTTTCAGTCGCCGAGGTCGGGAGCGACTCGCGCACCTTCGGCATCATCCGCGTCAGCGCCGCCACCAAGGTCGATACCGAAGATCGGATCGTGGTCCTGACCAACCGCAAGGTCGAAGAGCTCACCTTTCCCGACGTGGAACCCGCCGAAGCCGAGCGTCTCAAGGCCATCGTGCAGGCCGCCGCACCCCCGGAGCGCCCGCAGACCGTCTCTCTCGACCGTCTCGTCGCCGCGATGGACCCCGCCAAGGTCGAAGTACGCAAGGTCGACGTCAATATCGCGCCACCCACGATCTTCACCAGCGAAAAGCCAGCCATCATGGTCATCTTCATGGGCAAGTCGCGCTTCAAGCCCGTGCCCGACAGCGACCTTCTCTTCGCCATCAACACCAACTGGGATATCTTCCTCGACCCCGCCACTCAGAAGTACTACCTGCTCAACGAAAAGTCCTGGCTGACAACCAGCGACCTCGACAAGGGCCCCTGGACCGCCGCGCCCACCCTCCCAGCGTCACTCTCCAAGCTCCCGCCCGACGAGAACTGGAGCGACGTCCTCGCGGCCGTCCCCGGTACGCCCGCCACCGACCTTCCCGCCGTCTTCGTCTCCCACGAACCCGCCGAACTGATCGTGACCACCGGCGCCCCGGAACTCGAGCCCATCCCCGGCACCAAGCTCATGCTCGTGGGCAACACCGATTCCAACCTCTTCTACAACACGGCCGAGAAGCAGTACTACCTGCTCACCGCCGGTCGCTGGTTCAAGTCCGCGGCCGTCGCCGGCCCCTGGGCGGCCGCCAGCGGCTCACTCCCCGAGGACTTCAAGCAGATCCCCGAGACTTCGGACGCCGCGGACATCCTCGTCTCCGTCCCCGGCACCGCCGCCGCCAACGAAGCCATCGTGATGGCGTCCATCCCCCAGAAGGCCACCATCAACCGCAATGAGGTCACCGTCAATGTGACCTACGACGGCGCCCCCAAGTTCGAGCCCATCGAGTCCACCACCGTGCAGTACGCCGCCAACACACCCTTCAGCGTCTTCGCGGTCGAGGGCAAGTACTACTGCTGCAACAACGGCGTCTGGTTCGAGGCCCCGACCGCCACCGGCGTGTGGACCGTCTGCACCTACGTCCCCAAGGCCATCTACACGATCCCGCCCACCAGCCCCAAGTACAACGTGACCTACGTCACCGTGTACGAGTCCACGCCTACGACCGTCGTCACCGGCTACACCTCCGGCTACAGCGGCGAGACCGTCGCCGCCACCGGCGCCGTCATGTTCGGCCTGGGCATCCTCGTCGGAGCCGCCCTCGACAACGACGACTGCTGCTGGAGCTATCGCTACCCCTCCAGCTACTTCTCCTACGGCTGCGGCGCCAGCTGGCACGGCGGCCACGGCGGATATGTCGCGCACCACAGCCACTACGGCCCCTACGGCGGGGCCGGCCGCGCCGCCGCGTACAACCCCGCAACCGGGGTCTACTCCCGCGCCGGCTATGCCCACGGCCCGCACGGCTCCGCGGGTTACCGCACCGCGTACAACCCCTGCACCGGCGTCTCCGCTGGCCGCGCCGGCGCCTCCACCCCCTACGGCTCCTGGGGTCGCTCCGCCATCACCAATGGTGACGAATGGGTCCGCGGCGGCCACAAGTCCACCGCCCGCGGCACCGTCGGCGGCATCCAAGGCTCCGAGGGCGGAGGCGCCCTCACCGCCCAGGGCCGCTTCGGCAACGGCGCCACCGTCGCCAAGGACAAGCACGGCGACTACTACGCCTCCCACAACGGCAACGTCTACAAGCGCGATGACAACGGCTGGGAGCAGACCCGCAACAGCAACAACGCTCACCCGCACTCCACCTCTCCCAACACCCACTCCACCCCCTCAACCCATGCCACAACTCGCGCCCCCAGCGCCGAGCTCCAGCAGCAGGCCACCGCCCGCGACCGCGGCAACCAGGCCTCCGCCCGCACCAGCCAGTACAAAAGCAGTGGGGGCCAGCGCTCCGCCCCCTCCCGCAGCCGCAGCACTGGCGGCGGTCGGCGCCGCTAGTTGGTGAACAGCCGTCCGCCCCGGCCTGCGGCTCCCAAGTGCTCCAAGCTGAGGGACTCGTCCATGGCCTTCTCCGTCAAGATCATCCGCGCCAGCGACTTCATCCGCTTTGACGCCGAAAAGCGCCCCAGCATCGCCGCGGGGCGCGATTCCCTGCGCGCCCTCGGCCAGCTCTGCCTCGACCAAGGCATCAACCGCGTCCTCATCGACTGCCGCGCCGTCGAACAGCCCCTCACCATCGCCGATCTCTACACCCTCATCTCCGCACTGCCAGAGCTCGGCTTCCCCCGCCACGTCTGGATCGCCCTCCTGCCCAAAGACGGCTACTTCGACCGCGCCCAGTTTGCCGGCCTCTGCGCCGCCAACCGCGGCTGGCGCGTCGAGCCCTTCCGCCAGTTCGAAGAGGCCATCGAATGGATGTCGGTCGTTGATGACGCGCCCGCCCCCATTCCGTCCGCCCCGCTCCCCGCAAAGGAATAGCCCATGCCCACGACGCCCTCCAAAACCACCAAGCCCACAATCAACCTGCTGCTGACGCTCACCCCCGCACTCCTCGCTCTCACCAGCTGCGCCGAACCCCCCAAGCGCGGCGGCGCCTCCGAACAAATCGGCACCCCAGCCCCCAGCGCGGGCGACATCCCACCCCCCAGCCGCGCCCGCGACATGTCCGGCGGTCGCGGTCTTCGCTGACGCCGATCGCCACCAGGTATAACATCGAATCTCGCGTTCGATCTCCATCCCCTCTTCAATGAGTTGGCGTTGTTGTCGCGCGGCTCTCCTCTTCCTGTCTCTCCTGAGCCTCCTCTGCCTCCTCCGTCTGCCCACCCCCGCCGGCACCGCGCACAATCACGCGCTCTCATAATCCAAAGCGCATCAACCAAGCGTCCGCAGAGCCCGCGAAGGGATCGCTCCTCCAAACTTCTAACCTCAACGTCTTCGGTGCCAACGCGCCGCCGGTCCGCACTACCCCCGCGCACGAAAAAACCCGGCGAGACCCCTCTGCCGCAGAACATCGATTGCCAGTGAAGAATTCACGCCATCGCGCCCCACAGCACGACGAAACGCAAAGTGCCCCCCGAAGGACTCGAACCTTCGACCCGCTGATTAAGAGTCAGCCGGGTGGTACGGCATTTACAGAGAAATCTGCACCTTGCCCGCACACAGGCCCGCACACCGGCGCGGGCGGGTTGAGTATGTCTGCTGAGCTCTGCGAGGTCACTGAAGCTTGGGACGGGTTACCCGCGAGCCTCCGCGATGGGATTGTCGCGATGGTGCGGGCTGCCGCCGACCAGTCAAGAAGTGGGGGAGTGGACCAATGCCCGGGCCGCTCTACACGCGCAACCCCCCCTCCCCCCCGAGGAGGTTTCGCTCAGCAGCTCGCGGCTGCGGCGCGTTGATGGAGACAGTGTATGAGCGACGACGAGCAGAATCTGCGCAACCACGGGCCTCGGAAGAGGTTCGACACGCTGCTTGTCGATCCGAGTTGCACACGCGGCGACTGTCGGCTGATCCGGCGGGCACTCCGGCAGGGGTGGGTGCAGGGCGAAGATGTCGTTACGCTCGTCGAGGACTTCTACTCGAAGGCGAGTCTCAGCGAGGACCGCCCGCCCTTGACTCGGCCGGTGCGCTCGGGGCTGGCCGTTTGCGAGGTGACCGTGGACATCGCCCGCATGACCTTGAACGAGATCGTGCGCTCGCTGCCCTGGTACAGATCTCAGGGGGGGCGTCCACGGGAGCGTCCGATCGCGAACGACCCGAACCGCATCAGCGCCGCGGTCCTCCAGAAGTCCGTGCCTGATCCGGTGTACGTGCGGCAGAGCTTCGGCTTTACCTGGCACACGATGGCGGGAGATAAACGCGAGCAGAGCCTGAGGGCGGAGTGGGTCCCGATCTCCGCCATGAAGTGGAAACTGTGGCTGATCTGCCCGAGGTGTCGCCGTCGCCGGGCATTCATGTATATCGACTGCGCGGGGCTTGGGTGCAGAGTGTGCACGAGGGCCAGGTACGCGGCCCGGTCTCGGTGACTCTCAGCCCCCGGGGGTGCGACCGCTGAGGCGTGAGCCCCCGCTGAGGAGCCGCAGCCCGTTTCCGACCACCAGCAGGCTCGCCCCCACGTCCGCGATCACGGCCATCCAGAGGGTCGCCACCCCCACGAGGGCGAGCACGAAGAAGACCACCTTCAGCCCCAGGGCCAGGGCGATGTTCTGCCACAGGACCGACGAGGTGCGGCGGGAGAGGGCGATGAACTCGGGGATGCCGCGGAGGTCGTCCTTCATCAGGGCGACATCGGCGGTCTCCAGGGCAGTGTCACTGCCCGCGGCCCCCATGGCGAAGCCGATGCTGGCGCGGGCGAGGGCAGGGGCGTCGTTGACGCCGTCGCCGGCCATGCCCACGGCATTGGCTCCCTCGCGCTCCAGGAGCTCGCCAATGTCCCGCAGCTTGTCCTCGGGGAGGAGCCCGCCGCGGGCATCGTCGATGCCGACCGTGCGGGCGATGGCCTCGGCGGTCCTCTGGTTGTCGCCCGAGAGCATGACGGTGCGGACCTTCATGCGGTGGAGCTCAGCGACGGCCTCGACGCTGGTCTCCCGCGGCGTGTCCGCGACCGCGAGCAGGCCCACGACCGCAGACCCTTCCCCGACTACCAGCGCCGTCTTGCCCGCGGCCTCCAGCTCCGCCAGGGCCGCCTCAACCTCGGGCGTGCACACGCCCCGCTCGTGGGCCAGGCGATGGCTGCCTACGAAGCATGGCGCGCCCCCGATGGTCCCCGCGACGCCGCGACCGGTGATCGACTCGAAGCCCTCCACCGGCAGCAGCGGCCCCTTCCAGCCGCGTACCACGGCCCGCGCCACAGGATGATCGGACAGGGCGTCGAGGCTGGCCGCGATCTGGAGGGCGCGGTCCTGCGGAGCACCGCCCCAGCGCTTCACGTCCGTCAGCTCGGGCTGCCCGCGGGTGACGGTCCCGGTCTTGTCCACGGCGAGGATCCGCAGCCCCCGGCCCTGCTCCAGGTACACGCCGCCCTTGATGAGGATGCCACGCCGCGCGGCCGCGGTCAGCCCGCTCACGATGGTCACCGGAGTCGAAATCACCAGCGCGCAGGGGCAGGCGATCACGAGCAGCACCAGGGCGCGGTACAGCCACACGTCGAAGGGCCGCCCCAGCATCCAGGGCACCAGCGCGACGAGAATCGCGAACACCACCACCACGGGCGTGTAGACGCGGGCGAAGCGGTCCACGAACCGCTGGGTGGGCGCCCGCTGACCCTGGGCCTCCTGCACGCTCCGCACGATGCGGGCGAGGGTGGTCTGGTCGCTGCCGCCGCTGGTCCTGACCTCCAGCACCCCGCTCTCGTTGATGGTGCCGGCGAACACCTGATCTCCGACCTTCTTGTCCACGGGCACGCTCTCGCCCGTGATGGGGGCCTGGTTGACGGCCGAGCTCCCCGCCTCCACGACGCCGTCCAGCGGCAGCCGCTCCCCCGGCTTGACCCGCACCACGGACCCGGTGGGCACCTCGGCGGCCGGCGTCTCCACCCACTCCGCCTCGCCCGCCCCCCCAGCGCCCTCACGGCGGACCAGCGCCGTCGCCGGGGTCATCTCCATCAGCGCCCGCACCGCGTTGCGGGCCCGGTCCAGGGAGTAGGACTCGATCAGCTCCGCGGCGCCGAACAGCACGATCACCATGGCGGCCTCGGGCCACTGGCCGATGAACGCGGCCCCGACCACCGCGATGGTCATGAGGAAGTTGATGTTGAGGGTGAAGGTGCGGACCGCGATCAGCCCCTTCTTGAGCGTTGGAATCCCACCGAGCAGGATCGCACCCAGGGCCAGCGCGATCACCCAGAAGGACCGCTCATCGACCCCCGCGAGTGCCAGCCCCTCGGCCGCGGCGGCGCACACGCCCGCCGCCCCCAGCATGATGATCTCGCGGCGTCTGCCCGTGTCGGTGGGGTAGCCCGCGCCGGGCCCGTGCTCGTCGGGGCGCGCCCCGGCGGGGAGACCCGCCTCTTGCCCACCGCCCACCCGCGCGGGAGACGCCGCCGCGCCGCCGCTCGAGGCCGGGGCCCGCAGCGCGGGGGTCATCCCGACCCCGCGGATCTTCGCGGCCAGGGCCTCGACCCCGACCTGGGCCGGGTCGTGCACGACGGTCACGGTGCGGGCCATCACGTCCAGGGACAGGTCCGCAACCCCGCGCACCGGGCCGATGGCGCGCCGGAGCAACTGCTCCTCGGTCGGGCAGTCCAGCTCGCGGACCGTAAACACGCTGGTCACCTGCTCGGGCATGTCATTCCTTCTCTCGGTGATCCCCCGCCGTATCTTTGGCCGTGTGCGTCAGCTCTACCGTCAGCCCCGGGCGCAGCGCCACCGGCAGGCGCACCTCGAAGGAATCGATCGGGCGGGAACGGCGTGGAGCAGGCCGGTGGCTGCCCCCCGTAGGTCCGGGCACACCGGCGACCCCGCGCGGAAAGCCGCGGAAGGGGAGGTCGGCGGAGGCCACCGGCCCGCCCCCCGCCTCCACCACGCGCACACTCACAACCCCGCCCGGCCCGGAGCGGCCGCCGGCGCGCCGAACCCGCCCGCTCACAATCAGCTCGCCGTCCTCCGCCCGCACCCGCGGCCGCTGCTGGAAGTCTTCCGCGGGCGTCGCGTGCAGGGCCACGACCCCCTGCTCGGCCAGGTCCGGCCCCGGCGCGGCGCAGCCGGGCGCGCCGAGAACCACCGCCATCATCAGCAGTAGAGCCCACCCGAGGGCGCGGGCCGCGGCGGGCCGCCGTGTGTTCTGACCGCCAGAGCCGCTCTGCATCGGTGCCTCCTTGCCCTTGCAATCGTTGACCACCCGCCCACCGCTCACGGCCAGCCGTCCTGCCCGGTCCTGTGGATGTACACCTTCCACAGCCACGCCGCCGCCGTCATCGCGAAGAACACCCACGTCCAGGTGCGCAGCGGCACGCCCGAGACCACCCGGTGGATGCAGCTCCCCGTGGCCGCGGCGTACAGCCCGCCCCAGAACACCACCGCGCACAGCAGCGCGAGGATCGTGCCCATGGGCTGCACCCACAGGCTCGCGACCAGGTTGCACCGCACGGCCCAGGCGAAGCTGGTGGTCATGCCGCACGTCATGCACGGGTAGCCGGTGGTCGCCTCGAACCCGCAGGGGGGCAGGCCCAGGGCCGCGTGCGTGGTGATCCCCGTGGCGCTGGGCTTGAGGGACGCGGCCACCACCAGCACCGACAGCGCACCCAGCGCGAGCAGCGCGGCCAGGGCGCGCTCGGAAGGGCGCAGGCGTGCGGGGGCGGGGGCTGGTAGGGGCGGGGGCGGGGTCATGGTTTCATCCGGGGCGGGGGTGTTGCACGCCACGCGCCCTGCGGCGCGGCGCGTGCGGGGAATGGTGCGGCGCCGGCTGGGGCCCGATAGACGCGTGCGGGAAGGTCGTGGGCGCGGGCGGTTGGGCCCGCGGCGCGCGAGATGGACCGCAAAGCGCGTGGCCCGGTTCAAGGGGCGCCCGCAACTCGCCGATGATCGCAGGGGCCGCCGGCGCGGGCGCGTCGGGGGCCGCTTGCACAGGAGCCAGCGCATGCCGCAGGGAGGCCGACACTTTATTCCCAGGCCCGACAACCACGCCCTCGCGTGGGCCCAGGCGTTCCACACCGCCTGCCAGCAGCACGAGGGGGCGCTGCCCATCACCGGTGATGACCTGGATGCCATCGCCAAGGCGGTGGACACCTACGCGCAGGGGCTGAGCAGCGCCGAGAGCGCCCGCGCCCTGGCCATGGCCGCGACGCAGAGGAAGGACGAGGCCCGCGATTCCATGGAGCCGCTGCTGCGGATGTACGCGCGGCGCTTCAAGGCCGACCCCGCCGTGGGGGAAAGCCTCGAGCTCGCGCTGGGCATCACCTTCGCCGACCGCTCCCCCGCCCGCGACCTCACCCCCGCGACCCGCCCGCTGGTGCAGGTCGAAGGTTCCGAGCGGCTCACGCACGGCCTGCGCCTGCGCGACGAACTCACGCCCACGCGCGCCACCCGCCCCCGCGGCGTGCACGGGGCCGAGGTGTGGAGCGCGGTCGTCGAGCCCCGCGGCGAGGCCCCGCTGGATCCCAACCACTACCGCTACCACCGCACCGTCACCCGCGGCAGTGCCCGCGTGGCGTTCCCCGCCGGGCAGGGCGGGAAGACCGCCTGCTACCTGGTGCGCTGGGTCTCCGCCACCGGCGAGCCGGGGCCGTGGAGCTTCCCGGCGCAGGCCACCATCGCGGCGTGAGCCCTGCGTTGCGTGCCCAACGAGGCCGGAAGATCGGGGCGGGCGGCGCCTCATGGCTGCACGTAGATGCCCTGCGCGTTGACCACCAGCACGCCCCCGGCGGCCTGCGCGGCGGTGCCCACCACCACGACCTTGGAGAGCGGTTTCAGCCCGCCCGCGCTCTCCAGCGCGGCGTGCAGCGGCTTGCCCGCGGCGTCCACCACCTGAACCGTGGCGGCGTGCTGGCCGACCACGTCGCGGGGGTCGCAGCACACGTCCCAGGGGGTCTCGCAGTCGGGCATGGGGCCCGCCTGCGAGCAGTCCTTGAGCGACTCGTCGATGAGCGTGAACAGGGCCCGGCCCTCCACGAAGGGTCTTTTGCTCCCGCCGATCCAGCCCGAGAGCACCACGCGCTCCCCGGGCTTGGCGGCGGCCTTGGCGTCCTTCACGCCCAGCGCCTCCTTGGGCGGCTCGCCCAGGAAGAGCCCGGCGGGGAGGGTGGCCGCCGGGGCGCTGCCGACGGCGGGCCCGCCGG
>Ga0208492_1000431_pt1 | contig 35839 bp, 30 predicted proteins | sample Subbioar_CSW14AB_FD_184820 | JGI IMG/M metagenome (GOLD analysis project Ga0208492, IMG submission 184820) | Serpentinite rock and fluid subsurface biosphere microbial communities from McLaughlin Reserve, California, USA - CR12Mar_CSW14AB (SPAdes) | ecosystem: Environmental > Terrestrial > Deep... | reverse complement strand
CGCAGGTGGATCGGACAGCGTGATTGGCACGCGCAGTCCGGCACACAAGCTCTGCCCCAGACGAAGCCCGACATTCAAAGTCAGGACCCCACCACCCCCACGGAGTCACGCTCGGCCCTGTGCCGAGAGTCTCTGTTGGAACACCCGAAGGGACTCGCAAGCGATCCCCTCGAAACCCTCAACCGGGATTCTCGGGATGCGCTTCGCTTACCCGAGAATGACACCGGTGAGGTTGAAGCACCTGCAGGTGCACTGGAAGCGTGCCCCTTGGCACGCGCTCCCGGCGAATGCCGGGATCCAGCCAGCGCGCAACGTGCGCTCCCAACACGCACCTCAATCACTGTCATTCCAGCCGAAGCGCGCCAGCGCGAGCCGGAATGACACCAGTTGTGCGTATGAAAACGGCCTGACCTAGCTCAGGCCCACACCACCAACCGCCCTAACCCGCCGCCCCACCGGCAGGGATCGCACCTTCACGCCTACACCCCGGCCCACAAACCCGCTACGATCCGCGCGACATGCGCGACCCGGTCCTTTTCCCCTTCTACAACGACCTCTCGAGCCTTCCCGGCGTCGGCCCGAAAGCGCGTCCGCATCTGGCGAAACTGATCGGTGGGGAGACCTGGCTCGACCTCATCTTCCACCTGCCCACCAGCTGGATCGACCGCCGCAACCGCGCCTCCATCGATCAGGTCGAAGTCGGCGAGATCGCCACCGTTACCGGCTATGTCGACAAGATCGATCACGCGCGTCTCAAATTCCCCGCCCGTGTCCGCCTGCGCGACGACACCGGCTTCATCACCCTCACCTATTTCCACGCCAACCGGCAGTGGCTCGAAAAGACATTCGAGATCGGCAAGACCATCATCGCCTCCGGCAAGGTCGGCGACTATCAGGGCGGCCGCCAGATCGTGCACCCCGACCACGTCGCCGATCCAGAAAAAGACGACGATCTTCCCGAAGTCGAACCCGTCTACCCGATGACGGCCCACCTGACCCCAAAACAGATCCGCAAGTTCGTCGCCGCCGCGCTCGATGGCATCCCCGATCTCGACGAGTGGATCGATCCCCACCTGATGAAGCGCAACGCCTGGCCCGGCTTCAAGCAGGCCCTCGTCCGCCTGCACCAGCCAAAGGTCTACGACCTCGAAGGCTTCGAGATCGCCCGCGCGCGCCTCGCCTACGATGAAGCCCTCGCCCGCGAGATGGCGATGGGCCAGGCCCGCCTCGCCCGCGAGCGTCGCCACGCCCGACCGATCCCGCGCGCCGTCGGACAGGAAAAACAGATCGTCGACGCCCTTCCCTTCAAGCCGACGCGCGCCCAGATGAATGCCTATCAGGACATCGCGACAGACATGGGCCGGCCCATCCCCATGCGCCGCATGATCCAGGGCGATGTCGGCTCCGGCAAGACGCTTGTCGCCGCGCTAGCCGCAGCGCAGGTCGCGGCAGACGGCGGCATCACCGCGCTGATGTCGCCCACCGAAGTTCTCGCGCGGCAACAGGCCGAAGCCATCAGCCGCTTCCTCGCCCCCGTTGGCCTGCGCGTCGCCGCCCTCACCGGGCGCGACAAGGGCGCCGCCCGCGACGCCATCCTCGCTGATGTCCGCGCCGGAAAGATCCAGGTCCTCTCCGGCACGCAGGCGCTCTACCAGTCCGACGTCGACCTGCCCGAACTCTCCCTCGTCGTCATCGACGAACAGCACCGCTTCGGCGTCGCCGACCGCCTGAAGCTCACCTCCAAAGGCGTCTCGCCCCACACGCTGGTAATGAGCGCCACGCCAATTCCCAGAACGATGGCCCTCGCCGTCCACGGCGATCTCGACATTTCCGTCATCGGCGAAAAGCCCGCCAACCGGCAGGATGTCGTCACCGCCGCCGTCCCCGACAGCCGCATCGACGAAGTCGTGCAGGCCGTCTCTCGCGCCGTCGATCGCGGCGAACGCGCCTTCTGGATCTGCCCCGCCGTCGATAGCGAAGACGCTGGCGATGCTTCCGCCATCCAGCGCCGCGACGTCCTCGCCGGCTACATCAATGCCCCCGTCGCGCTCGTCCATGGCCGCATGCCGCCACAGGATCGCGACAGCGCGCTCGAAAAACTCCGCAGCGGCGAAGCCCGCGTCCTCGTGGCCACCACGGTGATCGAAGTCGGCGTCGATGTGCCCGAAGCCACCATCATGGTGATCGAACACGCCGAGAAATTCGGCCTCGCCCAGCTGCACCAGCTGCGCGGACGCGTTGGCCGTGGCGACAAGGCCTCAAGCTGCCTGCTGCTCTACCAGACGCCACTGACCGAGAACGGCAAGGAACGCCTCGACATCCTGCGCAAGACCACGGACGGCTTCGAGATCGCCGAAGCCGACTTCCGCCTGCGCGGCCCCGGCGACGTGCTCGGGCTGCGCCAGTCCGGCCTCACCGAATTCCGCGTGCTCAACATGGCCAGCGACACCAACCTCATCGAAACCGCGCGCACAGACGCCAAGTCCATCCTGATGGCTGACCCTCAGCTTGTCGGCCCCCGCGGTGTCGCCGTCCGCCGCGCCCGCGATCTCTTCGCCCCCCGCATCGCCGAGATGGTCGCCGAGGAACCCTGAACGCATGACCGCCAAGCCCATCTCTCTCCGCATCGACGACACCACCACCGTCTCCGCCCTGTGGGACAAGCCGCGCGGCGCCACCGCCGCCCTCGTGCTCGCCCACGGCGCCGGCGCAGGCATGACGCACAAGCACATGGAGGCCACGTCCGATGGCCTCGCTGCACGCGGCATCGCGGTCTTCCGCTACAACTTCGCCTACATGGATCGCGGCTCGAAACGCCCCGACAATCCACCCGTCGCCCACGCTGCGGTCCGCGCCGCCGTCGCCCAAGCGAAGAAGCTCGCAGGCGACCTGCCTCTCTTCGCCGGCGGCCGCTCCTTCGGCGCCCGCATGACCTCGCAGGCGCAAGCCCTCGATCCGCTACCCGCCGTCAAAGGCCTCGTCTACTTCGCCTGGCCCCTCCACCCCGCCGGCAAACCCGGCACGGACCGCGCGGAGCATCTTGCGGCCGTGAAACTCCCCATGCTGTTCCTGCAAGGCTCAGCCGACGAACTCGCCGAAACCAAGCTGCTCAAGCCGGCCGTCATCAGCCTCGGCAAACGCGCCAAACTCCACCTCGTCGATCACGCCGATCATTCCTTCCATGTGCCTGCGAAGAGCGGCCGGAAGGATGCGGAGGTGATGGACGAGATCCTCGATGTGGCGGCGGAGTGGATGGCGAAGAACGCGTAGAAGCCCAAACGCGAAGCCTCCCGAGATGTCATTCCAGCCGAAGCGCTTCAGCGCGAAGAGCTGGAACCCAGGGGCTACGCGCGCCGGCACCTGCCGCCCTGGGTTCCGGCTCGCGCATGCGCGCGTCCGGAATGACAGTCGTGAGTTTGCGTTAGCGCTCATGCTGAGCAGGCCGAAGGCCGTCCGTCGAAGCACGAGCGCGGCGCGGGGACCCTTGCGGTACGCCGCCCCAGTCCCTACTTCCCGTGTCCGCCCTTCAGCCCGCTCTCGACCTGCTCGGCCGAGCGGATACCGAACGAGATCACCAGCTTCGCGGCTTTCTCCACCGGCATGTCGAGCTGGCGAATGCGCTCCGGCGTCACGAAAACCAGCTGGCCCATCGCGGGGTTGGGCGAGCTGGGCACGAACACGCCGATGACGCCTTCCAGCGGCCCGGCGATCTCCGCATCCGGCGTACGGCTGGTGACGAAGCCAATCACCCACATCCCCTTGCCGGGATACTCGACCAGCACCGCCTCCTTGAACGACGAGGCATCGTTCGAGGCGATCGTCTCCACCACCTGCTTCAGGATCGAGTAGATCGAGCGCACCAGCGGCACACGCGCCAGCACCAGCTCGCCCCAGCGCACCATCTGGCGGCCGAAGAAGTTGGTGGCCAGGGCGCCCAGCACTGTAAGCGCCACCACAGCGGTGATGATGCCGAGCCCCGGCAGTTCAAACGTGAGATAGGTTTCCGGATTCCACGCCTTGGGGATCAGCGGCACGATCTGCGTGTCGATCAGGACGACCACGCTCCAGACCAGCCAGATCGTGATGGCGACCGGCGCCGCCACGACGACACCGGCAAAGAACCAGTTGCGCAGGCGCGTCAGCGCGCCGCCCTGTTTCGGGGGTGCAGGTGGAACTGGCGCTGGCGTGGTCATCGCGAACCTCCATTTGCATGGTCGCGCGATTCGGCCCGATCCGGCGGGCCATCAGCCCCGCAGCAATCGCCGCAGGGCTGTTTCTGGCGATTTGTCAGGCAGTCTCAGACGTCTGCGGCCACGCGGGCCGTGACGATCTTGCCCGGCGTGCGCGGCGGCTCGCCCTTCGGCAGCGCGTCGACCGCTTCCATGCCGCTCACGACCGTGCCCCAGACGGTGTATTTCTTGTCGAGGAACGAGGCGTCGTCGAGGCAGATGAAGAACTGACTGTTGGCCGAGTTCGGGTTGCTGGAGCGCGCCATCGAGCAGACGCCGCGCTGGTGGCTGACGTCGTTGAACTCGGCGCGCAGGTCGTCCTTTTCCGAACCGCCCATGCCGCTGCCGGTCGGATCGCCGCCCTGCGCCATGAAGCCATCGATCACGCGGTGGAACACCACACCGTCATAGAAGCCTTCGCGCGCCAGTTCCTTGATGCGCTCGACATGGCCCGGGGCCTTCCCCGGCAGCAGCTGGATCGTCACGACGCCAGTGTCGAGCGTGAGGATCAGCGTGTTCTCTTTGTCGGCAGCGGTCACGGGGCAGGCCTTTCAACTACGGTTGCAACGGGCGGCAGGTAGCATGCTTCGTAGGGATCCGTAACCTTGATCTCGGCGAGCTTCGCCGCGAAGTCCGGCCCATCCGTGCGCTGCACGTAGACCTTCGGTTGTTGCGCGGGCGGAAGGTCCGCCACGATCAGTGCCTTGGTCATGATGTCGGCCGTGCCCTCGGGCAGCACGCCATTGTCCTCTTCCTTGCCGAACTTCACGCCCCGGATCACGTCGAGGCCGGAAACCGTCCAGCCCCAGGGGGTGTATTTCTGGTCGAGCCCATCCGGGCCCACGCGCGGATGGCGCATCAGGAAGTACTGCGTGTCGGCGCTGTTAGGATCGTTTGTCCGCGCCATCGAGGTGACGCCCGAACAGTGCAGCATCCAGGTGCGCGCCGTGGCCGGATACGAGATCATCGCGATCTCGTCGGACTGGCCCTGCACAAGGAAGCCGTCGAGATAACCGATCTTGTCGCCTTCCGGCGTCGCGCCGATCCACTGCACCTTCTGCTTCGACGGATCGCGCGACCAGGTGAACTCCCCCTTCAGGCTCGGATACTTCGCCTTGGGATGGACCAGCTCCACATCGCCGCCCTGCACCATGAAGTCGTCGATCACGCGGTGGAACGGAACCTTGTCGTAGTCGCCCGCCCGCGCCACCTTCCTGATCTGCGCCACGTGCTCAGGCGACACGTCCGGCCGCAGCTCGACCAGCACATCCTTGCCGTTGATGGTCAGCTGCAGAAGGTTCTCGGCATCCACCTTGCGCCAGTTGGCCGGATCGTCCGCCGGGCCCGCCCACGCAACGCCGGCAGCCGCCAGCGAGGCCGCGATCGCAGCCACGGTCAGCAGATGTCGTTTCATGCCTACTTGCCCTTCTTGACGCCGTACTTCGCCAGCAGCCGGGTATGGACCGCCGCCGGGACGAATAGTTCGGCGCTTCCGCCGAGCCGCGCAATCTCTTTTACCAGTCGCGAGGACACGGCCTGATGGTGGGGGTCCGCCATCAAAAAGACAGTCTCGATCTCGTCATTCATCTGCTGGTTCATCGCAACCATCTGGAATTCGTACTCGAAATCCGAAACGGCCCGCAGCCCACGGATAATCACCTGGGCCCCGCACTCTTCGGCAAAGTGCATCAGCAGGTTGTCAAAAGGCCGCGCCTCGATCTCGGTGTTGCCGGCCAGCTTGCGCGCCTCGGCCATCACCATGTCGGTGCGTTCTTCCAGCGTGAACAGCGGTCCTTTGCCCTCGTTGATGGCAACGCCGATGATCAGCTTGTCGACCAGCTTCACAGCCCGGCCGATGATGTCCAGGTGCCCGTTGGTGATCGGATCAAACGTGCCGGGATAGAGCCCGATCCGCTTGGTCGGCCGACGGGTCAACGACGCTCTTGCCGCCGCCGCCCCACGCACCGGACGGGGTTCACCCGCCGCCCGTCTTTCCGGCCGTCTCGTCACCGCCCTGATCCTCCAGCCTCTCCACAGAGACGACTCGCTCGCCAGCCGCCACACGCAGCACGCGAACGCCCTGTGTTGCACGACCCGCAATGCGGATCTGATCGACGGCGCAACGTATCAATTGCCCCGCGTCTGTCACCACCATGATTTCGTCTTCGCCCGCGATCGGGAAGGAGGCGACCAGCTTCTGGCCTTTCGACAGCTTGTGCGCGATGAGGCCTTTGCCGCCCCGGCCCGTGCGACGGTAGTCGAACGCCGAAGCGCGCTTGCCCATGCCTTCGTCCGTGATGGTCAGGATGAACTGCTCGGCCACCTGCAGCTGTGCAAAGCGGTCATCCGACAACTCGACTTCGCCGCTGGCATCGGCGGTCGGCGCGGCTTCGCCGTCATCGGCGCCCGTATCGTCCTCGGACTCCTCGACCGACTCGTCACCCTCGGCGCGCCGCGCCGCATTGGCGCGCTTCATGTAGGCGCGCGCCTCCGCCGGCGTCACGTCGATCTGGCCCAGAACGCTCATCGCGATCAGCGCATCGCCCGCGCCCAGCTTGATGCCGCGAACGCCGGTCGACGTCCGGCCCGTGAACACCCGCACATCGTCAACCGAGAAGCGGATACACTGGCCCAGCGCCGTGGTCAGCAGCACGTCGTCTTCCGGCGCACACAGCTGCACATCGACGATGGCGTCGCTGTCGTCTTCCAGCTTCATGGCGATCTTGCCGGCGCGGTTCACCGACAGGAAGTCCGTCAGCAGGTTGCGGCGAACGCCGCCCGACTTGGTGGCGAACAGGATGTTGAGACGTGCGCGTTCTTCCTCGTCATGCGGCAATGGCATGACCGAGGTGATCCGCTCGCCGGTTTTCAGCGGCAGGATGTTGACCAGCGCCTTGCCCTTCGACTGCGGAGCGCCCAGCGGCAGGCGCCAGACCTTCTGCTTGTAGGCCATGCCGGTGGAGGAGAAGAACAGGATCTCGGTATGCGTGTCGGCAGCGAACAGGCGGATGACGAAATCGTCGTCCTTCGTCTCCATGCCGCCCCGGCCCTTGCCGCCCCGGTTCTGCGTCCGGTAGGCCGACAGCGCCGTGCGCTTCACATAGCCACTGTGGGTGACCATGACGACCATGTCTTCCTTCTCGATGAAGGCTTCGTCTTCCAGGTCGAGATCGGCTTCGACGAACTCGGACCGGCGCGGCACCGCGAACTTGTCGCGGAACTCCGTCAGCTCGCCCTTGATGATGTTCAGCACGCGCGCACGCGAGCTCAGGATGTCGAGGTAGTCCTTGATCGCGTCGGCCAGCGCATTGGCTTCCTTGCCGATCTCGTCCCGGCCGAGGTTGGTGAGGCGCGACAGCTGCAGCGCCAGGATCGCCCGCGCCTGCTCGTCCGACAGCCGGATCTCGCCCTTGTCGTTGAAGACGGTACGACGATCAGCAATGAGCCCGATCAGCGGCGCCATGTCCATGGCCGGCCAGGCACGATCGAGCAGCGCCACGCGCGCGGCCTCCGGATCGGCCGAATACCGGATGATCCGGATGATCTCGTCGATGTTGGCCACCGCGAGCGCGAGACCGATCAACACGTGCGCACGATTGCGCGCCTTGTTCAGCTCGAACTTGGTGCGCCGCGCCACCACTTCCTCGCGGAAGCGGATGAAGGCCTGCAGCATGGAGCGCAGCGTCATCAGCTCCGGACGGCCGCCATTCAGCGCCAGCATGTTGACGCCGAACGACGTCTGCATCGGCGTCAGGCGGTAGAGGTTGTTCAGCACGATATCGGCCGAAGCATCGCGCTTGATCTCGATCACCACGCGGATGCCGTTACGGTCGGATTCATCGCGCAGATCGGCAATGCCTTCGACCTTCTTCTCGCGCACCAGCTCGGCGATCTTCTCGACCATGCCGGCCTTGTTCACCTGATAGGGAACTTCCGTGACGATGATGGCCTCGCGGCCGCCCTTCATCGTCTCGATGTCAGTCTTTGCCCGCATGATGACAGAGCCGCGCCCGGTCATCAGGCCATTGCGCGATCCAGCCCGGCCGATGATCTGCCCACCCGTCGGGAAGTCCGGCCCCGGCACGATGTCCAGCAGCGCCATGTCCTCGATGGCCGGGTTCTCGATCAGCGCCAGCGTCGCGTCGATGATTTCGCCGAGGTTGTGCGACGGGATGTTGGTCGCCATGCCGACCGCGATGCCGCCCGCGCCATTGACCAGCAGGTTCGGGAACACCGCCGGAAGCACGGTCGGTTCCAGCTCCTTGCCGTCATAGTTGTCGATGAAGTCGACAGCGTCCTGCCGGATGTCCTGCACCAGGCCCATCGCGGCCTTGGTCATGCGGCATTCGGTGTAGCGCATGGCCGCTGCAGGATCGTTGTCGATCGAGCCGAAGTTACCCTGGCCATCGATCAGCGGCAGGCTCATCGAGAAGGGCTGCGCCATGCGCACCAGCGCGTCATAGACCGACTGGTCGCCATGCGGGTGGAAACGCGCCAGCACGTCGCCCACAGGGCGGGCCGACTTCGAATACGCCTTGTCCGACGTCATGCCGATGTCGAACATCGAATAGAGGATGCGGCGGTGAACCGGCTTCAGGCCGTCGCGCACATCCGGCAGCGCCCGGCTGACGATCACGCTCATCGCGTAGTCGAGGTAGGATTTCTTCAGCTCCGCAGTGATGGAGATGGGTGCGATATGGCCAGCGCCATTGCCATCGCCAGGGCCACCTTGCGGGGCGGTCTGTTCAGGGGTGTCGGTCAAGCAGGAAACGTCCGGACAGAGGGCGGCGGCGCCGCCGGGATTCGATCCAGTCTTCTAGCCTATTTGTGCACCGCCACACAATCTTTGCGGCAGTTGATCCACAGCCCTGACGCTTTGAATACCAAAGACTTTTCGGCGATTTTCGACATCCGCCAGAAAGCCGCGCCCAAACCCTAGTTCCAGACACGATTTCGGCCCGCGAATCCGGGAATTCGCGGGCCGGATTCTGGTCGTCCGGACGGCCCTAGTTGAACGTCCAGCGGGCGCTGATCATGCCCAGCATCTGCGAGTTGCGGCGCTCGTTCTCGATCCGCTGCAACGGATCCTGGTCCCGGCGACCGGGGTCATTGCACGCCGAAGTCGGGCAATAGATCCGGCGCTCGATGTTGAACTTGAACGGATCGAGGTTGCTCAGCTCCGCCCGCAGTGTGAAGCCCGTGTTTGGCTTCCATTCGACGAACGAGTGATAGAAGTTGCGCAGCTCCAGGTGCTCGACCACGTCGATCTGGTAAAAGGTCTCTTCCCATCCCTGGAAATAGCCGAGGCCGAAGGTGAGGTTCAACTCCGGCAGGTCCTGACGGAAGTTGAAGTTGATTTCCTGCGGACGCTGGCCCGAGATGCGACGCTTCTCACCCGTCAGCGGGTCGGTGACTTCGCTGTTCTCCCACTCGGTCTCGACCTTCAGCTCGGCGCCCTTCAGGCCGAGATTGGCAAGCGGCAGGGTGAGGTTGAACGAGATCTGGTCATTCGTGCCATTGCCGATATTGCCGGGCCCGACCACGAGCTGCGTCGTGTCCGGGATACCGTCATTGTCGGTATCGACATCGACGTCGCGCGGGAACAGATCGATCACGTCCGAGATGTCTTCGTGGCGGAAGGTCAGCACTGCTGCTGCGCCGTCCCAGAAACGCTTCTCGTAGGCGGCCTCGTAAACCCAGGTCTTGTCCGGCTCGAGGTCGGAGTTGCCCGTGCTCTGCTGGCCCGAGTTGAGGTTCACTTCCGAAGCAAAGTCCTGGAAGTTGAGCTGGCCCACCTCGCGCTCGATCCGGATACGCAGCTGGTCATCGTCCGTCGGCGACCATGTCGCGACAAGACGCGGCTTCGGATAGGTGAACGAACGCTCCTTGTTGGTGTCGCCCGATTGCGTGATCGTCGACCGCTCGACCCGGATGCCACCTTCCAGCGTCCATTGCGGCGCAAAGCGCCAGGAGCCCTGAACAAAGGCCTCCCCACGCGTTTCCTCGACCTTCACGTCTGATGCCGGCAGCGGGATAGGCGTGCCATTCACGGCCAGCGCTACCTGCTGTTCGCGGTAGTTGTAGGCAATCTCGCCGCCGCCCTCGAACGACAGTTCGGGCGAGAACTTGTAACGCATCACAGAGCGGCCGATCCGCTCTCCGGCTTCGGCGTCGATCTGGAACAGCTGCGTCTCGTCCGGATCGACACCGGTCAGGTCCTCTTCGAGACCCGTGGCGTCGAGCGAGCCGACTGCCAGCTTGGCCAGGCCCAGCGTTTCCCACTCCAGCTCCGGCGACAGCTTGGTCGTGTAGTTGATGCCGACCTCGCCACGATCGTTCGCCGACCGCGACACGAAGGTTTCGCTGTTCGTGGCGGTCGAGAAGGTTTGCTCGTTCTTGAACTCGTCCGTCGATACGGTGCCATTGAGGCTCAGCGTGCCGCCAAACTGCGGGCCCTTGTAGTTGCCGCGCATGCTGTGGACGGGACCATCGCCCTCCGTGCGCGAGTCCTCGAACAGCGTCAGGTTGCCGGCTGGGTCCCTCGTCGTGCGCCACCCCTTGCCAACCGAGTCATCCATCGAGATGCCGCGGCTCACGCTGAAGTCGAACTGGTGATCGCCCACCCGGCGCGTCGCCTGGTAGTTCCAGCCCGGAATCGTCTTGCCCGTCTCGGAGAACAGGAAGCTGCGCAGGCCCAGCACTTGGGTGAATGTATCCGCCTTCTTGCGGATCACGTTGGCGACCACCGTCTGTCCCTGCATGTCGATGCCGGGCACCGAGCCACGGATCACGTCGATGCGCTCGACCTGGTCGATCGGGATGCGCTGCAGCGTGTCACCGAGCCCGTCCGTCTTGCTGGTGGGCCGCGCGCCGTCGATCAGCACGTTGCCCGCCGCGCCCGCAAAGCCGCGCACGCTGTCGCCGCCATCGAAGCTGAAGCCTGGCAGCCGGTTGATCATGTCGAGCGCCGTGTTGGGCCGCGCCGCCGCGAAGTCCGCCGGCGTGTAGGAGATCACCCCCTGTTGAGCCGCAACCTGCTCGGGCGCGGGCGCCTGTGGCGTCTCCTGCCCGAAAGCAGGTGCAGCCAGCACCACGGCGAGAATTGACGCTAAACTAAAAGAATAGTAGCTGGACATTCGTGTCTCCGCTTGGCGGACTCACGCCGCCTGACCCGGATTTATCGATAATCGATAAGAGACCCGTCAGCAAGTACTCAATCTGGGCATTTTAGCCGCATTTGAGCCCGCCCGGGCGCGGTCCGGACGTCAGTCCAGGTCCTCCACGGTCGATTCCGGCCCCAGCTTGTGGCTCAGCGATGCCTGCAGGAAGGCTTCGATGTCGCCATCTAGCACGCCGCCCGTATCCGACGTCTCCACCCCCGTCCGCAGGTCTTTGACCATCTGGTAGGGCTGCAGCACGTAGGAGCGGATCTGCCGGCCCCAACCGATCTCGGTCTTGGAATCGGCCTCGGCCTGCGCCACCGCCTCGCGCTTCTTCAGCTCCATCTCGTAGATCCGCGCGCGCAGCATGTCCCACGCCTTGGCGCGGTTCTTGTGCTGGGACCGCTCCGCCTGCACCGCCACCACGATGCCGGTCGGCGCGTGCGTCAGGCGCACAGCCGAGTCCGTCTTGTTGATGTGCTGGCCGCCCGCGCCTGAAGCGCGATACGTGTCCGTGCGAACATCGCTCTCCTTGATGTCGACAACGATCGTGTCGTCGATCACCGGATAGACCCACACGGACGCAAAGCTCGTATGCCGCCTCGCGTTCGAGTCATACGGCGAGATGCGCACGAGGCGATGCACGCCGCTCTCGCTCTTCAGCCAGCCATAGGCGTATTCGCCCTTGATCAGCATGGTCGCGGACTTGATGCCTGCCGTCTCGCCGCCGTGCTCGTCGATCTCCTCGATCTTCCAACCCCGTGCGTTAGCATAACGCACATACATGCGCCGCAGCATCGACGCCCAGTCCTGGCTCTCCGTGCCGCCCGCGCCCGCGTTGATCTCGATATAGCAGTCGTTGGCGTCCACCTCGCCCGACAGCAACGCCTTCAGCTCGGCGTCCTTCGCCTTTTCGACAGCCGCACGCACGCTGGCCGCCACTTCGGCAAGCGCGCCCTTGTCACCCTCCGCTTCCGCCATCTCCCACAGCTCGACGGCGTCGCTCGCCTCGCGCTCGAGTTCACGGATGTCGTTCATGCCGGTTTCGAGCCGCGTGCGCTCGCGCATCAGCGGCTGGGCTTTCTGAGGATCGTTCCAGAAGTCCGGGCGCTCGGAAAGCGCGTTCAGCTCCGCGAGGCGTTTTTCAGCGACACCCCAGTCAAAGACGCCTCCGGAGCAGGCTCACCGACTGCCGGATCGTCTCGATCATGTTTTCGACTTCGGGCGTCATCGTGTGCTCTGTTCTGTTACGTCCAGCGGGCCGCGTTCTTCAGGTGCGCGTGCGCCGTCTAGAAGGTGCCGTCGTCAAAAGTCAATTCTTCCGGCGGCTTGTTCGGGTCAACTGGCGGCTGCGGCGCGTTGGGATCGACCGGCGCAGTCGTGTCCGGGGCGATAGCCTGCCCGTCCCGCGTCGCCGCGGCCGCCTCGTCGCCCGCCGCCATCTTGCTGTAGTCGACGCGATAGCCGTCAGCGCCAACCGGCGCTTCGCAACGGTCTGTCGGGGCCGAACCCGGACGGAACGCCTCGGTGATGATCAGGCGCGTATCCGGCCCCGGCTGGCATCCGGTGTCGGCATCGACTTCCACATGCTCCACGCCGTTCGGCACACGGAACGCCACGGCCGGGCGATCCTTCAGGGCCGCCAGCATGAAGTCGCGGAAAACCGGCGCCGCGACGCGGCCGCCGCTCTCGCCATTGCCCATGTCGCGCGGCGTATCGAAACCGATCCACACGCCTGCCACGAGGTCCGGGCTGAAGCCCATCGTCCACGCATCGAACTGGTCGTTGGTCGTACCCGTCTTGGCCGCAACCGGCTTGCCGACAGAACGGATGGTCGTACCCGTGCCGCGCTGCACGACGCCCTCGAGGATCGACACCACCTGATAGGCTGTAACCGGATCCATCACCTGCTTCCGCTCATCGGCCAGCATCGGCGGCTCCATCCCGCGCTTCCACTCGGTGGAGCAGTTCGTGCAGGCGCGCTGGTCGGTGCGATAGACCGTCTTGCCGTAGCGGTTCTGGATACGGTCGAACATCACCGGGTGAACCTGGCGGCCGCCATTCACAACTTCCGAATAAGCGACGGCCATGCGCATCAGCGTCGTATCGCCGGCGCCGAGCGCCATTGATTCATAGGCGGGCAGCTTGTCGTACATGCCGAGCCGCTCGCCGATTGCCGACACCTTGTCGAGTCCGATCTCCGAGGCGAGACGCACTGTCATGGCGTTCCGCGACTTCTCGACACCGACCCGCAGCGTGGTGAGGCCATAGAACTGTTCGGAATAGTTCGTCGGCTTGTAGCAGACTTCCTTGCCTTCCTCGCGGATCTGGCAGGACACGTACGGCGTATCGAGCACGCGATAGGACGGCGTCCACTTGTACAAGCCGGTAGAAGGGTCCGGGGTTTCGAACGCCGCCGCGTAGACGAACGGCTTGAACGACGAGCCCGGCTGGCGCTTGGCCTGGATGGCGCGGTTGAACTTGCTCGACACGAACGAGTAACCGCCCGACATCGCCAGCACGCGGCCCGTATGCGGGTCCATCGCCACCAGCGCGCCCTGGATCGCCGGCACCTGCCGCAGGCGCCACGGCGCATTCGCCGCGCGCTGCTTCGGCACGCCATAGTCGGTGATCAGCTGCACGGTGATGTCCGGCGTCGGCGAGCCCGCGATGAAGATCACGTCGCCCGCCTTGAGGCCGGTTCCGCCTTCCTTGCGCTTGAATCCCGAAGCCCACTTTACATCGTCGGCGTGCAGCGTGCCCGTCTCGCCACCATCGAGGCCGAGGCGCACGCTTTCGCGCGACACCGAGCGCACGACGGCAATCTGCCAGTCATTCCCGGCGCCGCCGATCGTGACCTTGTTCTTTTCCTCGTTGGCGAACTTCTTGAGGCTTTCAGCAAACGCATCGTCGACCGTGATCGTACCGATCGGGCCGCGCCAGCCATGGCGGCGGTCGTAGGATTCAAGACCAGCGCGCAGCGCCGTCTGCGCGATCAGCTGCAGGTTGGAGTCGAGCGTCGAGCGGATCGAGAGACCGCCGCCGAGCAGCGCCTTGCTCGCATCCTCGCGGCTGTTGATACCTTCGAGCTTCTTCTGCTCGCCAAGCGCCATGATCTCCTTTCGGAGTTCCTCGACATAATACGCCGACGCCTGGTTCTCGTCCGAGTTCAGGCGATCAACCACTTTCAGCGGCTCGGCCAGCGCGGCATCCGCCGCAGCCTTGTCGATATAGCCGTTCTCCAGCATCCGGTTGATGACGTAGTTGCGGCGCTTGATCGCCGCTTCCGGATTCAGCAGCGGGTTCACACGTCCCGGCGCCTGCGGCAGGCCGCCCAGCATCGCGCACTCGGCCAGCGTGAGATCGCTCAGCGACTTGCCGAAATAGTTCAGCGCCGCCGCACCGACGCCATACGAGCGCCCGCCGAGGTAGATCTCGTTCATGTAGAGTTCGAGGATCTGGTCCTTGGTCAGCATCTTCTCGATGCGCATGGCCAGCACGGCCTCGCGCACCTTGCGCTCAACCGACTTGGTGCTGTCGAGCAGCATGTTCTTCACGACCTGCTGCGTGATGGTCGAGCCGCCCGCCTGGTCCTTGCCCATCAGCGGGTTGAGGATGGCGCCGCGGAACATGCCCCACAGGTCGATGCCCGAGTGTTCGAAGAAGGTCTTGTCCTCGGCCGAGATGAACGCCTGCACCAGCTGGTCCGGCAGCTCCTCGCTCGGCACATAGACGCGATGCTCGGTCGCGAACTCCGCCACCAGCTTGCCGTCGCCCGCATGCACGCGGCTCATGATCGGCGGCTCGTAGTTACGCAGCTGCTCCTCGGACGGCAGGTTCTGCGTCACGATGAAGAACCAGGTCAGCGCGAGCAGGAACACGATCCCGATCACGGAAGCGATCGAGATGAGGATCGTCTTCAGGTTCATACGCGGCATCGTCAGTTGCATGTCTCACCGGCTGGGCGTCAGTGTCCGTCCCATCGCACAGACCAGCCCCCAAGGCAGTCATGGGAAGCAGTCTGACGCTGGAAAGTTCGGAATCACCGAGGTTTGCGGTCACTTTAAGGCGTCAAACCGCCCTGCGACAGGCCCGCCTGAGGTTAAACTCAGCACAGGGTCGCCCCATCGCTGCGACATTCCCGCCCTTTCGTCCTCCCCTGCGCAGCGCAGCGGAGCGGGGGAGGTGGCGCGAAGCGCCGGAGGGGGCGAGTCACACGGGGGCTATAGCCCTGAACGCGCAGGCCCCTCTTGGCCTGCCCCCATCCCGGCCCTCATCCTGAGCCAGTCGAAGGACGCCGTACTTCCCCCGCTTCGCAGGGGAAGATGTATACCGCGCCCGGAACTAACCTACGCCACGCTCCGCTCGGGAAGACTGGCTTCCCCGATCCGGTCGATATCGAACGGCGTCGTCTGGTAAATCTCGTTGATCCAGTTGCCGAACAGCAGGTGGGCATGGCCCCGCCACCGGTTCTGCGGCGGCCGGTTGGGGTCCCCCGCCGGGAAGTAGTTCTCCGGCAGCGCCCCGCCGTCCCGCACGAACTCGCCCTGCAACGTTTCGGTGTCGTATTCGACATGGTTGAACATGTGGATCGACCGCCGCTGCGGGTCGTTCAGCAGGCACAGCCCTGTCTCCTCGCTGTCGGCCAGGGTCTGCAGCCCGGCGCCGGCCGGAAGGTCATCCGCTCGCACCTCGGTCCAGCGCGACACCGGAATCGCGAAATCGTCAGAGAAGCCGCGCAGGTAGGGCGAAGACGGCGCGCGGTTGGTCTGGTTGTAGACCCCGAACGCCTTGCCCGGCAGGTCGTGCTTCGGGACGCCATAGAAGTGATGAACCGCCGCCTGCGCCGCCCAGCAGATGGTGAACGTCGAATGCACATGCGTCTGCGTCCAGTCGAAGATGCGCTGCATCTCGGTCCAGTAGCGCACCTCCTCGAACGGCATCCGCTCCACTGGCGCGCCGGTGATGATGAAGCCGTCGAACTTCTCGTGGCTGACTTCCGACCATGGACGATAGAACGCCGCCATGTGGTCGGGAGAAGCGTTGCGCGCCACATGGTCCGTCATCCGCACCAGCGTCAGCTCGATCTGCAGCGGCGTCGCGCCAATCAGGCGCGCCAGCTGCGTCTCGGTGGTGATCTTGTTCGGCATCAGGTTCAGCAGCCCGATCCGCAGCGGCCGGATATCCTGCCGGATCGCGTCCGTCTCGCGCATGACGATGACGCCTTCATGCTCCAGCGTGTTGCGGGCAGGCAGGTGGTCGGGAATCTTGATCGGCACGTCGCGTCCGTCCTCTAACTCTCGGGGTGACGCTGTGGCTTGATCCGTATCGTTGCCGGCTCGGCCACATCCTCCTTGCGGAGCGCCACCTTGCCCGGTTCCGGCAGGTTGGCGTTGGGCGTCGCCCCAACTCTTGATGCTGCGCCCTTTTAGAATATCGATATGGCGTTTGGCAATAAGGCGAACAGCCAGGCCAGTTGGCCGGGAGGAACGGCGCGATGGACGACTATTCCAGCCATGATGGCGTCGGCCTGGCCGAGCTGGTCCGCAAGGGCAAGGTCTCGCCCAAAGAGCTGACCGAAGCCGCCATCGCCCGGATCGAAAAGCACGATCCGAAGCTGAACGCTGTAGTCTACAAAGCCTTCGACGACGCCCGGAAACAGGCGGCCGGCAAGCTGCCCGACGGCCCCTTCACCGGCGTGCCCTTTCTGATCAAGGACCTCGGCATGCCTGTCGCCGGTTGGCCGCGCAGCTCTGGCAGCAAATACACCCGCGACTTCACCGACACGGCCGACGGCGGCCTCACCGCGCGCTACCGCGCCTCCGGCGTCATCCTCCTCGGCAAGTCCAATACGCCTGAATACGGCATCACCGGCACCACGGAGAGCGCCGCGCTCGGCCCCTGCCGCAACCCGTGGAACCCGAACCACATCTCCGGCGGCTCATCCGGTGGCGCAGCCTCCGCCGTCGCCGCAGGCATCGTGCCCCTTGCCCATGCCTCCGACGGCCTCGGCTCGATCCGCATCCCCGCCGCCTGCTGCGGCCTCGTCGGCCTGAAGGTCACGCGCGACCGCAACCCCAACCTGCCCGATGGTTATGACTATGCGTTCGGCAACGTTGTCGACCACGTCGTCAGCCGCACCGTGCGCGACAGCGCCGTCATGCTCGACGCGACCGGCTATGCCGAACCGAACGCTCCCTATCCTGCGCCGCCCAAGGATCGCCCGTATGCGGAAGAGGTGCAGCGCAGCCCCGGCAAGCTCCGCATCGCCTTCTCGTCGGAGACGCCCAATGGCCGTCCCATCGACGAAGAGATCCGCGCCGCGCTCGAACGCACCGCCGCCCTGCTGAAAGGCCTCGGCCACGAGGTGATCGAACGCGGTCTGGGCATCGACTACCGCGCCCTCTACGCCTCGCGCGGCGCGGCCGCCGCGGGCAACTTCGCCGCCGGCATGGCCCGCCTCGCCGACGAACTCGGCCGCGAGCCCGAACAGCACGAACTCGAACCCCTTACCTGGGCCATCCTGAAAGCCGGCCAGCGCCAGACCGGCGCCGACGTCATGCGCTCCCTGCAGGAAACCCGCATGCTCAACTACAAGACGCTCGCCGCCTTCAACGACATCGACGTCTTCCTCTGCCCCGTCATGGGCCAGCCCGTCCCCGAGATCGGCTATGTCGACCCCGTGAAAGTCGAGCCGCGCGAGGTCAACAAGCGCCAGGGCCGCCTCTACCCCTTCACCCCACCCTTCAACTTCTCCGGCCAGCCCTCGATGAGCCTGCCGCTCGAAACGGATTCACACGGCCTGCCCATCGGCATGATGTTCACCGCCAAATACGCCGACGAAGCCACCCTCTTCCGCCTCGCCGCGCAGCTGGAGAAAGAAGCGCCGTGGGCTGGTCGCAAGCCGCAGGTGTGGGGCTAGCCTGAACCAACCAACACATCCTTCGAGACGATCGCTTCGCGATCCCTCAGGATGAGGCCGGTGATTGCTTCGCTATCACAACACCCACCGCCCTCATCCTGAGGGATCGCAGGCACGTCGTTTCAACACCGGAACTCTATCGGTGCGATCGTCTCGAAGGATGCGCGTTCAACCGCATACCTACCGCGCCGCCAGCATCTGTCCCTGCCCGTCGAAGAACGTATCAATCGCGTCCGCAACCGTCCGCACCAGCTTCTTCCGCTTGGCCTCGGAGGTCAGCGCCGCCACGTCGCTGTCATTGGTCATGAAGCCCATTTCCAGCAGCGCCGCAGGCACATCCGGGCTCAACAGCACATAGAGGCTCTTCTTCCGGTGCGTGTTCTCGAGGATCGGCCAGCCCGATTTCGTCAGCCCGTCCGCGACCATCCCCGCAAACTTCGCCGACTGGTTCTTGGTCTCGCGCTGAACCAGGTCCGCGAGGATCTGCTTCACTTCCTCGGGCCGCTTTGAATCCACTTCGACATCGAGAATCCAGTCATTCTTCTTCCGCGCGCCATCGATGCGTTTCTCGCCTTCAGGCGACAGCGTGTAGACGGAGGCGCCGCTGGTCGCAGGCTTCGGCCCAGCGTCGGCATGCAGCGCGATGAACAGGTCGGCGCCAAGATTGCGCGCCTTGGTGACGCGATCCTCCAGCTCGATGAACACGTCGGTCGAGCGCGTCAGCGCCACATCATAGCGCTCCGTGGCCAGCAGCTGGTCGCGCAGCGCCAGCGCCGCCGCGAGCGTGATGTCCTTCTCGTGCAACCCGTCCTTCGAACTGGCGCCCGGATCCTTGCCGCCATGGCCGGGGTCGATGACGATCAGCGGCTTGCGCGATGTCTGGTGTGTCACCGGCTTCGGCCCGCTCATGTCGCCAATGGCAGCCGCCGCGAACTGCTCGGCGGTGGCGGGTTCGAGATCGAACACCAGCTGGTGTTTCCCGCCGCCATCCTTGGGCGCCAGCGCATAGTCGCGCGCCACCAGCGCGGGCTTCGCCAGGTCGAGCACCAGCCGCGAAGTCGTCGCGGTGTTCTGCGCATAGCGATAGCCGGAAATGACGCCCTTGCCCTTGCCCGAGCCGGCCTCGCTGGTAAGCCCGGCAATGCTCCATCGCACGCGCGGCAGGTCGATCACGATGCGATGCGATCCGGCGGCCAGCAGGAAGACATGATAGCTGAGCGGGGCATCGGACTCGACCACCACGCGCGTGGCCTTGCCCTCGCCGCCAATCCTCACGTCAACGATACGGGCGACAGGCGGCGCGGCTTGCGCGGCCACGCTGGCCAGCATGGCGACGCCAATGATCGACAGGACTGCGAGGAGCCATCTCCGCACGTCGGCCGCACCCTTCAGGAAGCGTTTTGCGGGCCTTCTGACCCAAGCGTTCAGCCATACCGGCCTGTCGTTAACTGTTCGTTTGGATCGCAGCAGGCGCTGGACGGCGCCCGGATTCAGGTGTTCTGGTAGTCATGCTGCGGGGGCGCACGGGACGGGTGCGTACCTATGAAGTCTCTGCGTCTGAGTTTCCTGGCGTGTGCGCTGGCCGCTGGCTGCGCCTCCACGCCTCCCAACCTGAATGATGACCTGATCGTCCGCGGCAAGCGGATCGGCGAGATCGAGCTGGGCATGCCCCTGTCCACCCTGCTGACGGTCAAGGGCGCCCCCCTGCGCACCGCCCCCATCACCTCCACCACCGCCACCACCTACACCTTCGCCAACGGCCTGACGGTCGGCGCGGACGACAAGGTCTACTGGATCATCGCCGAGGACGCCCGTTTCCACACCCAGGAAGGCGTCCGGCCCGGCGTCGAACAGATCTTCGCCCGCGCCAGCATGGGCAAGCCGCGCTGCGTTGAAACTCGTGTTGAAACAACAGTTTATGACTATGGCGACGTCTATTTCGAGGTCGACAATGTGGACGGGCGGGTCGAGCGGGTGGGTGTGATTTCGCAGCAGAGGGCGTGTTCAGGCCAGGGATAGAAAAAACTTAAACCAATTCAGATATATAAGTGCCTATTCAGTCGTCACACTTGTGGATGACAGGTCGGCCGGACGTCATCGCCCTTCCCCTTCCGTCCCAATGCGTGCATAGCTGAGTCCCAAGGCGGTCCTAGCGACAGCCTTGCCGCGTCCTGCTTCGGTTTTTTCAACAGAAACCAACAAGATACAGGGCGTAACGGCTTCGAGCGTAGCGAAGGCCGGCGGTTCCGCCGCCTTCATGGTCAGGGCAATTATGAACGCGTTCTCGCGAGATTCAGTCAGCCCGACCGGACGCCGAGCCTCCTCGTCAACCGACTACGCCATTTCGCGGGCTGTAGCCGCGCATTCGCGCGCCGCCCGCATTTTCAAAGAGGTTCCCCTACATGAGCAAGCTCATGCTTATCGACGCGACCCACCCGGAGGAGACCCGGGTGGCCGTCGTTTCGAACGGTCAGATCGAAGACTTTGACTTCGAATCCAGGAACAAGCGCCAGCTCCGCGGCAACATCTATCTCGCCAAGGTCACGCGCGTAGAACCCTCGCTCCAGGCGGCGTTCGTGGACTATGGCGGCAATCGCCATGGCTTCCTGGCGTTCTCGGAGATTCACCCGGACTACTACCAGATCCCGAAAGAGGATCGTGAAGCCCTCATCGCCGAAGCCGACGAAGAAGACGGTGACGACAGCGATGACGAGGACGGCGAGAGCGACGAGGAGTCCGATGAGGAAGCCGAGCGCAAGCAGAACCGCCGCAACGCCCTCTTCCAGCGCAAGTACAAGATCCAGGAAGTGATCCGCCGCCGGCAGGTGATGCTGGTGCAGGTCGTCAAGGAGGAGCGCGGCAACAAGGGCGCCGCCCTCACCACCTATCTGTCGCTGGCTGGCCGCTACTGCGTGCTGATGCCCAACACGTCGCGCGGCGGCGGCATCTCCCGCAAGATCACCAATGCGGGCGACCGCAAGCGCCTGAAATCCATCACCGGCGAATTCTCCATTCCGCGCGGCGCTGGCCTGATCGTCCGCACCGCGGGCGCCAAGCGCACCAAGAACGAAATCCGCCGCGACTTCGAATACCTGACCAAGCTGTGGCAGCAGATCGTCTCCCGCACGATGGAGTCGATGGCGCCCGCCCTCATCCACGAAGAGGGCCACCTGGTCCTGCGCGCCGTACGCGACCTCTACGACAAGGACGTCGAGCGCATCATCGTCGAAGGCGACGAGGCCTATAACGAGGCCCGCACCTTCGTGAAAATGCTGATGCCCTCGCACACCCGCAAGGTCGTGCAGCACGAAGACCCCGGCCCGCTGTTCGTGGTGACGGGCGTGGAAGACCAGCTCGACGGCATCTTCACGCCGACCGTGCAGCTGCCCTCCGGCGGCTACATCGTCATCAACCAGACCGAGGCACTGGTCGCCATCGACGTCAACTCGGGCAAGGCCACGCGCGAGCGGAACGTCGAAGCCACCGCCCTGAAAACCAACCTTGAAGCGGCTGCCGAAGCCTGCCGCCAGATGCGCCTGCGCGACCTCGCCGGCCTGATCGTCATCGACTTCATCGACATGGAGGACATGAAGAACAACCGCGCGGTCGAGAAGAAGATGAAGGACTGCCTGAAGATCGACCGCGCGCGCGTGCAGACCGGCCGTATCTCGCAGTTCGGTCTGTTCGAGATTTCGCGCCAGCGTCGCCGCGCCGGCGTGCTGGAACTGTCGTCCGAGATCTGCAGCCATTGCGGCGGCACCGGCCGCACCCGCTCGATCGAGAGCGCGGCGATCCAGCTGCTCCGCACCATCGAGGCCCGCGCTGCGGATGACCGCGTGCAGACCGTGCATGTCGAAGCCGCCTCTGACGTGGCGCTCTACCTGCTCAACGAGAAACGCTCGGCCATCGCCGATATCGAGTCCGACAACCACGTCGCCGTCCGCATCGAGGCGGACGAAGACCTGAAGGCGGGCGAGTTCAACATCGAAGGCCGCGCTGATGGCAACGTCATCCAGCCGAAGCCGATGCAGCCGATCGACCTGCGCAAGCTGAAACCGCTGCCGCCGCCGGCTGCCGATGAGATCGAGGAAGACGAGGAAGAAATCGTCGACGACGCCGATGGCGACGATGAAGACGATCACGAAGGTCACGACCACGACGAGGATGATGGCGAGGAAGAAGCCAGCTCCGACGCCGAGGACGATGAGGACGACGACAGCCGCGGACAGCGCGGCCGCCGTGGACGCCGGGGCGGCCGTCGCCGCCGTGGCGGACGTGAGCCGCGTGGCGGACGTGACCGCGACCAGGCCGATGCCGACGCCGGTGAAGCCGGCGAGGAAGCCCAGCCGGTTGCCGCCCGTGAAGACGGTGAACGCGACGAAGGCCGTGGCGGCCGTGGCCGTCGTCGTCGTCGTGGTGGGCGCGATCGCGAGCGCAACAGCAACGACCGCAACCGCATCCCGGATATCGCTGCCGATGGCGGCGAGATGCTGGACGCCATCGCCTCGGCGCCGTTCCTGTTCCTTCAGGCCGTGGCCGAACCGGAACCGGTCGTCGAGCCCGCCCCGCTGGAGGCCCCGCCGATCGAGCCGACCCCGGTGTTCGCCGCTCCCGTGGAAAGCGAGCACGAGGAGGCCCCGGCCGTTGAGCCTGTTCTGGCCGCCAAGCCCGAGCCGGAACCCGCCGCCGTGGTCGCCGAAGTGGTCGCTCACCACGAAATCGCCGCATCCGCCCCCCAGCCTGCGCCTGCTGAAACTCCGGCCGAATCCGCCTCGGCGGCTGCGGCAGAGGCCAAGCGCCATGCGATCCACGGTTCGCCCGAGGAATCGCAGCCTTCCGACGGCGCACCGCCCCGGAAAGCTGGCTGGTGGAGCCGCCGCAAGACAGGCTGACGCGCCCTGACCGGGGTGTTTCTGGCAGCTGGCGGTCTTTGACTATGGCGATCCGGGGGCTAGCTTTGGCTGGTTCACGGGGCTCGCTTGTTCACGGGCTCAGGGAGACGTTCGTATGGGCGTTATGCGGAAGGTCCTGCAAACGATCGCGGCCGGCGCGCTGGCATTGGCGATCCCGCTGTCAGCGTCAGCCCAGGGCCTGATCCGCGATGCCGAGATCGAGCAGATCCTGCGCGACTATTCCAACCCGCTGTTCGCCGCCGCAGGCCTCAAGCCCGATGACGTGAACATCTACATCATCCAGGACGACACCCTGAACGCCTTCGTGGCGGCCGGGCAGAACGTGTTCCTGCACACCGGCCTGATCATGGCGGCCAAGACGCCCGAGGAGCTGAAGGGCGTCATCGCGCACGAAACCGGTCACATCGCCGGCGGCCACAGCGTGACGCGCGAAGCCGCCATGGGCGCAGCCAGCGGCACGTCGCTGGTCACCATGGGCCTTGGCGTGCTCGCCCTGTTCGCCGGGGCGCCTGATGCGGCCCTCGCCCTGTTCGGCTCCGCCCCGCAGTTCGGCCTGATGACGATCTTCAAGTTCACGCGCGCCGAAGAGAGCGCGGCGGACCAGTACGGCCTCGACTTCATGGAGAAGACCGGCCAGTCCGCCGACGGGCTCGTCTCCTTCATGGAGCACTTCCGTTATGAAGAGCTGATGTCGGAGAGCCGTCGCGATCCGTACTTCCGCTCGCACCCGATCTCGAGCGACCGCATCGGCGCGCTGACGCGCCGTGCGCGCGAAGTCTCGGCCAAGGCCAAGCCGCAGTCGCCGGAAGCGATCGAACAGCTGGACATGATGAAGGCCAAACTCGTGGGCTTCATCGGGCCCGCGGGGCGCGTGATGTCCCGCTACCCGGACACGGACCAGTCGATCCCCGCGAAATATGCGCGCGCGATTGCCGCCTATCGTGCGGTAGACATCAAGAAGGCGCTGACGCTGATCGACGAGCTGATCACGGTGCAGCCGGAGAACGCCTACTTCTACGAACTGAAAGGCCAGATCCTGTTCGAGAGCGGCAGGTCGCTCGAGTCCGTGGGGCCGCACCGCAAGTCGGTGGAGCTGCAACCGAAACAGGCGCTGCTGAAGGTCAACCTCGCCCGCTCGCTGATCGGCACCAAAGATGACGCTGCAGTGCTGGAAGCTGAAGGCCAGTTACAGGACGCCCTGCAGCTCGAGCCGGACAATGCCTTCGCATGGAACCAGCTGGCCGTCGCCTATGCCAAGCAGGGCCGGATCGGCGATGCCGATCTTGCCACCGCCGAGGAGGCCTACCAGCTGGGCGACATGAGCCGCGCCTACAATTTCGCCCGCCGCGCCAAGGACAAACTGACGCTGCAGACGCCCAACGGCCAGCGCGCGGACGACATCATGGCCCTGTCCGATCCGCGCAACCGGCGCGGCGGACAGCGCCGCGGCTTCGGCATGGCGATCCACACCGAACATTGATGATGAAATTCGGGCTTTCCCGCCCTAAATCGATTAAGACCCCGCGGGCAGACTGGCCCGGAAGGAACTGACATATGCGTCTTCACGTGACTTTTGCGGCCCTGCTGGCGCTCGGCGCGGCGGCCTGTTCCGGCGGCCAGGCCAAGGCCCCCGACAGCATCGACCGCATGTCCAAGGCCGAGGTGGAATCCATCGTGAAGGAGTATCTCCTCCGCGAGCCGGAAATCCTGTTCGAGATGCAGGCCGCCTACCAGCGCAACCAGCTGGCCACGCAGACCCTCGCCGCCGAAGGCGCATGGGACAAGCTGATGGCGTCGTCCAAGGACGATCCCTTCATCGGCCGCAAGGATGCGCCGATCACCATGGTGGAATTCAGCGACTATGACTGCGGCGTCTGCAAGATGGCGGTGCCGTGGGTCATGAGCCAGGTCGACGACCGCCGCAGCGACATCAAGGTGATCATCAAGGAGTCGGCAGTCCGTGGCGCTGACTCACGGCGCGCCGCCATCGCCGCGCTGGCCGCACACAACCAGGGCAAGTATCGCGAGATGCATGTCGCCCTGATGAAGGCCCCGGCCAACGCCTACACGCCGGAAAACCTTGAGATCATCGCCAGGTCCGTCGGCCTCGATGTCGCCCGCTGGAAAGCCGACATGGCGAAGCCCGAACTCGCGCAACGTGTCGACCGCTCGGTGAGCGAGTTCGACGTCGCCGGCCTGCAGGGTACGCCGTCCTTCCTCATCAACGGCAAGTTCGTCGGCGGCTACGCTCAGGACGAGCTGGAGTCCCTGATCGAAGCGACGCGCAAGCAGATCAAGAGCTAACCGAACCGCCGGACGCTCGCCTCTCCCCCGCGGAGAAAGGCTGTTCAGCGCAGATCGGCGCGCTAAGGACAGAGCCATCCACACGCAGTGAGTCCGTCTGCAAACGGACGAACGCTCCATATGTTTTCCACGACCAGAGTGCCGGCAAGCGGCCGCTTGTGCGCGCGGTAAGTTCCGGAAAGGTCAATCTCCAGGACGCTCACCGGAGGACTCCGCGGCGGCGCCTCGCTAATCGCCTTCATCAGAGCTTCGTAGGGACCATCCGCCAACCGCGACACATCAGGCTGGATCATCACCCCAAGACAAGCCGGATCAAAGAGCGTCACACCATGGCCAGTCGAAAAGTAGCGTGCCTTGGTCCGCACCATTTTGCCGTCAAGCTGGCGCTGCTCGTTGTTGATATCGCAGAACGTCACAGATTTTTCGCTTACCTCTAATTCGCGCGGTATCTGACAGGCTGAGAGAAGCGTGGCAGTCGCCAAGAGTGTCGTGGCCGCTTTCAGCACGGTTCTTCTCCCCCGGGATGCAAACAAGCGGACAAAAATTTTGAGGTCACGCCATTCCGTCGACCGCCCGCCAGTCGACTAAATCAACCCGCCCAGCGGGCTCGACGGATCAGCATAGCGCTTCATCGGCATCCGCCCGGCGAGATAAGCCTCCCTGCCAGCTATCACCGCGTGCTTCATCGCCCGCGCCATGCCGATCGGATCCTTCGCCGCAGCAATCGCAGTATTCGCGATCAGCGCATCGCAGCCCAATTCCATGGCGATCGTCGCATCCGATGCCGTGCCGACACCGGCATCCACCAGCACCGGCACTTTCGCCTGCTCGACGATCAGCCGGATGTTCACGCGGTTCTGGATGCCCAGCCCCGAACCAATCGGCGAGGCTGCCGGCATGATCGCCGCCGCGCCGGCCTCTTCGAGGCGCTTCGCAAACACGACATCGTCCGTGCAATAGACCATCACGTCGAAGCCATCCTTCACCAGCATCTCGGTGGCGCGCAGCGTCTCGATCATGTCGGGATAGAGGTGCGCGGTGTTCGACAGCACTTCCAGCTTCACCAGATTCCACCCGCCCGCTTCCCGCGCCAGCCGCAGCGTGCGCACCGCATCCTCGCCGGTGAAGCAGCCCGCCGTATTCGGGAGGTAGGTGAAACGCTTCGGATCGAGATGGTCGATCAGCCGGTCCGATCCCTTGTCGGCCACGTTCACGCGGCGCAGCGCAACGGTGACAATCTCCGCGCCGGCAGCCTCCGCAGCAGCGGCGTTCTGCGCATAGCTCGCGTACTTGCCCGTGCCCACGATGAGGCGCGAGGTGAATGTCCGCCCCGCAATGATCAACTTGTCGCCAGACTGAGCTTCAGTGTCAGCCATCACCCGCCTCCTACAAACTGCACGATCTCGATCCGGTCGCCTTCAGCGAGTCGCGTGGTTGCATACAACGACTTGGGGACGATTTCCCGGTTGCGCTCCACGGCCACGCCCTTCAGCGGCAGGCGCAGCTGCTCAAGCAGGGTTTCCACCGTGGCGCTGTCTGCTGCCGAAGCAGCCTCGCCGTTAACGAACAGGTTCATTTGGCCAACTCAGGCATTTGATCTCTCTGGGGATTCGCCTACACATTCCCCCGCGCGCCGAGTGCCTTTGGCCCCCGGACAGGGTTCAGGTAAAGGTCTTCCATGAGCTTGACCATCTACTGCCTGAATGGTCCCAACCTCAACCTGTTGGGGGAACGGGAACCGGCCATCTATGGCAAGGGCACCCTCGCCGACCTTGAGAAATACTCGCAGGACGCGGCGGCTGCCGCTGGCGCAACCCTGGTTTTCCGCCAGTCCAACCACGAAGGCGAGCTTGTGGACTGGATACAGGAAGCCCGTAGACAGGCCGCCGGGGTGGTCATAAACGCGGGCGCCTATACACACACCTCGGTCGCGATCCACGACGCGCTCAAGGTGCTGACAATTCCGGTCGTGGAAGTGCATTTGAGCAATCCGGGCATCCGGGAAGAATTCAGGCACAAGAGCCTGGTGTCTCCAGCAGCCTCCGGCGTGATCGCCGGTTTTGGCCCCCTCGGCTACAGACTGGCCATAGAAGCCGTCGTCGCCCTGAACCAGCAGAAGAGAGTTTGACGATCATGGCCGACAAGCCGTCTGAAAAGAATGGCAAGTTCGACACGGGGCTCATCCGTGAGCTTGCGGCGATCCTGCGTGAAGCCGACCTCGGCGAGATCGAGGTCGAGCAGAGCGGCGTGCGCATCAAGGTTGCGAAGGCCAAGCAGGCCGTGACGGTTTCGGCGCCGATTGCCGCCGCCCCCGTTGCCGCTGTTGCTTCGGCCGCCGCTCCCGCTGCTGCCGCCCCGGCCACCAAGGCGTCGCTGCGCGATCATCCGGGCGCGGTGAAGTCGCCGATGGTCGGCACGGTTTACCTGCAGGCCGAAGAAGGCGCACCGCGCTTCATCAAGGTTGGCGACACGGTGAATGCCGGCGCTACGCTCTGCCTTGTCGAAGCGATGAAGACGTTCAACCCGGTTACCGCGCCGCGCGCCGGCAAGATCACGCAGATCCTGATCGACAACCAGCAGCCCGTCGAATTCGGCGAACCCCTCGTCATCATCGAGTAGCGTGATGTTCGACAAGATCCTCATAGCGAACCGTGGCGAGATTGCTCTCCGCGTGCACCGCGCGTGCAAGGAGATGGGCATCCACACGGTGGCCATCCATTCGGAAGCCGACCGCAACGCCATGCACGTCCGCCTCGCCGACGAGAGCGTGTGCGTCGGCCCCGCGCCCTCGCCGAAATCCTACCTGAACATCCCGGCCATCATCACGGCCGCGAAGATAACCGGCGCGCAGGCGATCCACCCGGGCTATGGCTTCCTGTCGGAAAACGCCAAGTTCGCGGAGATCGTCGAGAAGTCGGGCATCACCTTCATCGGTCCGAAGCCGGAACACATCCGGATGATGGGCGACAAGATCACCGCGAAGGACGCCATCCAGACTGCCGGTATTCCCGTGGTCCCCGGCTCCGATGGCGAGGTCGCCACGTTCGAGCAGGCCAAGGCCGACGCCAAGCGCATCGGCTATCCCGTCCTCATGAAGGCCACCGCCGGCGGCGGCGGCCGCGGCATGAAGGTCGCGCACTCGCCCGAAGAACTCGAACTCGCCTTCATGTCGGCCCGCACGGAAGCCAAGACGGCGTTCGGCAATGATGCGGTCTACATGGAGAAATATCTCCAGAAGCCGCGCCACATCGAGATCCAGGTCGTCGCCGACAGCCATGGCAACGTCATCCATCTCGGCGAACGCGACTGCTCGCTGCAGCGCCGCCACCAGAAAGTGTTCGAGGAAGCGCCCTCGCCGGTGATCGACGACGCGGCCCGCGCCGCCATCGGCAAGACCGTCACCACCGCGATCAAGAAACTCGGCTATCTCGGCGTCGGCACGATCGAGTTCCTTTACGAGAATGGCGAGTTCTACTTCATCGAGATGAACACCCGCCTGCAGGTCGAACACCCGGTGACCGAGATGATCACCGGCGTGGACCTCGTGCAGGAGCAGATCCGCATTGCCGCTGGCGAGAAGCTCTCGCTCACGCAGAAGGAAGTGCAGTTCAAGGGCCACGCCATCGAGTGCCGGATCAATGCGGAGAACCCGGAAACCTTCACGCCCTCGCCGGGCCTGATCCAGGAATTCCACGCGCCGGGCGGCCTTGGTGTTCGCCTCGATAGCGCGGCCTATTCCGGCTATCGCGTGCCCCCGCACTACGACAGCCTGATCGGCAAGCTGATCGTCTACGCGCCCACGCGCGCCGAGGCGCTCGCCCGCCTGCGCCGCGCGCTGGACGAGACGGTCGTCGCCGGTGTCGACACCACCCTGCCGCTGCACCGCCGCCTGGCCAACAATGCCGATGTCGCCAAGGGCGACTACGACATCCACTGGCTCGAGAAATTCCTCGGCATGAAGAAGTAGGCTTGGCCTGCTGAAGCGCTGGAACGTCGTCACACATCCTTCGAGACGATTGCCCCTTCGGGCCAATCCCTCAGGATGAGGCCGGCGGTTGCTTGCTCTATCACACCCCCCACCAGCCTCATCCTGAGGGATCGTGAAGCGATCGTCTCGAAGGATGCGTTCAGTTCACGATCCAGCAACGCCTTGAATCCAGAACGGCAACGCGCGACCATAGCGCGAAACGAGTCATCTGGAACACACGCCGTGAGCCGCGTCTTCGGACCCAGTGAACTGCTCGACTGCTACCGACGCGGCGTCTTCCCGATGGCGGACTCGCGCGATGACCCGCGCCTGTTCCTCGTCGACCCGGACCTGCGCGGCGTACTGCCCCTTGATCGCTTCCACCTCTCGAAAAGCCTGCGCAAGACCATCAAGCGCGACGAATTCGAAGTGCGGATTAACACCAGCTTCTCACGCGTCATGGAGCTGTGCGCCGAGTCCGCGCCCGACAGGCCGAACACCTGGATCAACTCCCCGATCCTCAACCTCTATTCGTCGCTGCATCGCGCTGGCCATGCGCACAGCGTCGAGGCGTGGCGCAACGGCGAACTGGTCGGCGGCCTCTATGGCGTCAGCCTGAAGGGCGCATTCTTCGGCGAAAGCATGTTCTCGCGCGCGACCGACGCCTCGAAGGTGGCGCTGGCGCATCTCGTCGCGCGACTGCGCGCGGGCGGATACCGCCTGCTGGATACGCAGTTCGTCACCGCTCACCTCGAAACGTTCGGTGTCGAGGAAGTCCCGCGCGACGAGTTCCACGTCCTGCTGAAGGACGCGCTGCAGGCGGACGGCGTTTTCGGAACCCAGACCTATTGCGGGTTGGAAGTGCTGCAGCTGATCACCCAGACGTCGTAGGTCGGGTGTTCGAGCGCGTTCAGGCCGGGCGAGGACGCATACATCCAGCCGGAGAACAGCAGGCCATCCGGCCCGATCGGCTGCGGCCCGCGATTCATCTGCGGCGTCGCGGAGGCGGGCTTGGCTTCCGCCGGGCCTTCTTTGGCGAGCGAGTTGATCTCGAGGAAGGCGGCCGCCTCAGGCGCATCCTGCGGGCTCGACTGGTAGCACGCGCGCACCGTCACCTTGATGCGGCCATGCGTGATCGACTGGCCAACCTTGGCCGAGATGTCAGTCCAGTTGCCGGTCATCTTGTCGAGCGCGCGCAGCTTCGCGCCGCCGGCGGCCTGCAGCCTGGCGCTCGCCGGCTCGGACACAGGCTGTTGCGGCTGTTGCACGGCAGGCGTCTGCGGCGCGGTCGGGTCCTGCGGCGGCTGCGCGATGGCGACAGCGCCAAAGGCGAGGCCGGCGGCGGCGCCTGCGAGCGCCAGTTTCGAAAGCCAGTTCATAGCGGCGCCTCTTCAGCCGTGTTACCGCCCCCTTGATCGCCCCCGCCGGACGCGTTGCCAACCGCTTCAAGCAGCAGGCTCATGATATCGACAGTTCCGCGGGTGTAGTCGAACACGCCCGTGCCATCGACCGGCAGGTTCTCATCCGGATCGCCGCCGACCAGCACGTAGATGTAGCTGCCGCCCAGCAGGCTGTCGGACTGGATCTGCGCGGTGGAATCGACCGGCAGAACGATGTCCTTGCGCAGGCTCATCTTCACGACGGCCTTCACGGTTTTCGGATCGTAGTCGACCGACGCCACCTGCCCGACTTTCACGCCGGCTACGCGCACGTCCGTTCCCGGACCCACGCCATCGGCGCGGCCAAACTTGGCGGCCAGCATGTAACTGTCGCCCGTTGCTGCGCCCGATTGCTGGGACAGCGAGAACACAAGGAAGAAACCCGCCACCGCAATGACGGCCAATCCCACCAGCGTTTCGAACAGTGACTCGCGCATCAGGGCTTCCAGGCTTCGTAATCGCCAGTGCTCGCGGCGCGTTGTCCGCCCTCAGCCAGGGCGCCCGGCGGACGATAGGCGTCCAGCGTGCCGGTGAGGTTGGGCTTGTGCGCCTTCTCCCATGATTTCTTCGGCAGCGGATCGACGGTCGGCGGCTTGGCGAAAGTGTAGTGCAGCCACCCATGCCATTCGGACGGCACCTTCGTCGGCTCGGCATAGCCATTGTAGATCACGTAGCGTCGCTTGCGGCCTTCAAGGCTCGGCTTGCGCTCTTCGTAGTACTTGTTCCCGGCATCGTCCTTGCCGACATAGTTCGCGCGGCGGCCAATGTCGAAACGGGCGCCGATCGTGGCTCCGTTCCACCAGGTGAAGATCGACTTCAGCATCTCGGCTCCGCAGTGAATTCAGTTAGATAGGCACGAGTTCGGCGGCGCGAATATGGCGCCCGCGAAGAATCGGGTCCAGCAGCCGGAATGCCCGGTTCCTGCGACAAATTCCTGTGTGCAGGCAAGGGCGAAGCACCTCATCATGTGGCCGATTCGGGGCTGGCGGCCCTAAAGTCAGCCGGACGGGCGTTCAGGAGACACACGATGGCCGAGTCAAAGGGCAAATCTTCCGCCCGCCATCTGGCCCGGGTACTGGAAACCGGGGCCGCCCTGCTGGACCAAGGCGACGCCGAAACGGCGCCCGCCCGGCTGGTGAACGCCCACCTTACCGCGATCCGGACGCTGGGCGGCGAAAGCGAGGCGGCCGAGGCCGTCTGCGAAGCCATCCGCACCCGCCGCATGACGCCCATCGCCCCCGCCAGCCGGATCGAGGCGATGATCGCCTCGCCGCTGGAACCGGCGCAGCTCCTCTCAGCCATCTCGGACGCCACCGCCGTCGCCTCGGCCCGCGCCGTGGCGACACAGGCCTTCGTGGCCGTCGCCGATGCGCTGGAAGCCCTCACCATCGAGACGGACGATCAGGGCAGGCCCACCACCTCCGCCCTGATCGACGCCTTCCGCGCCGGCGCGGATGCCGAACTCGTCGAGATCGCGCTCTGCACACCCGGCGGCCCGCGCGCTGCAGCCATCACGCTCCGCCGTCAGGCGACGGGCGCGCGCGAACCGGGCCGGCAGTCCTATCTCATCCCCGGCTGGGCGGGCGTGGACGCGGGCGAGGTCGCCTCCGCCATCGAACGCGTCAGCCGCACGCGCCTCGCCGTGCGCATAGGCATCGGCGCGGAAACGTCCGAGCCGAACCAGCCGGCCATGGTCGTCAATCTGGCGCGCTACGCGGCTTCCGGCGATTTCGCCCTGCTGACCTCCGAACTCAACGCGCTGACCTCCATGGCGCCCACCTGCACGGTTCACCTTGCCGGCCTTGCCGCCGCGGTGATGTCGCAAGGCGTGGCCTATGACAGCGAGGATGGCATTGCCGCCGCCGTGAAGATCTGCGGACTGGCGAAACAGGCCGCCGACAACCTGTCAGTCGATCATCCCTCCGCCGCCGCCATCCAGTGGCTCCAGGTCGAAAGCTGCGGCGCCGATCCGGTCGACCTGCTGCTGGCGAGCGAGGATGAGCAGAGCCCCGAGCTGTCGCAGTGCGTCTCTGCGGCGCTGACCACCGCCGCCTCGAAGCAGGAAGCCGAAGATGTGCGCCTGCGCATCCTTGGCGCGCGCACGCTCGACCAGATCGATGGGCTGGAGCGGAACCGGCTTGAATCGCGCGGGCTGCCGGATGATGCGCTGGATCGTATTGAACAAGCGCTGAAAGAGGGGCTCAGCCTCTCAGCCGCCTTCTCGCGCTGGGTTGTCGGCGACGATGTGATCCGCAAGCGGCTGGGCCTCAACCCGGAAGCCTACGATACGGATGGCGAGGCGCTGCTGCGCGCGCTGGGCATCTCGGCCAAGGAGATCGACGAGGCGCGGGTGACAGTGCAGGGCCGCCGCCGCCCCGTCTCCAACCCCAAATCACCGTTGGCGCGCATCCTCGCCCGCTCGGACGGTGTGACGCCCGAAGCGCGCGTGCGCATGGCCAAGGCGATCGCCCCGATGCTGGCGCGTCCGCCCGTCATCACCATTGCCTCGGGCGAACAGTCCGACACCACCCGCATGACGGTCCATGCCTCCGTCCGCGCCGCCATGGCCGCCGGGCTGGGCGTCCGGATCGAGGCGGGCCGCCCCGCCGTGGACGCGGAGCTGCAGCAGCGCATTTCCGAAGCAAAGCGCCGCGCCCGCGCACCGCTCGCCTCCGAAACCCAGGCCCCCACCTTCGAACGCCATCCCCAACCTGCTGCGGCGGCGCACACGCACGCCCACACCCACGCGCACGACGAAGAGTATATCGCCGAACGCCGCCGCCTCCCGGATCGCCGCAAGGGCTACATCCAGAAAGCCACAGTCGGCGGCCACAAGGTCTACCTGCACACGGGTGAGTTCGATGATGGCGAGCTCGGCGAGATCTTCATCGACATGCACAAGGAAGGCGCGGCGTTCCGTTCTCTCATGAACAATTTCGCCATCGCGATCTCGATCGGCCTGCAATACGGCGTGCCGCTGGAAGAGTATGTCGACGCCTTCATCTTCACGCGCTTCGAACCGGCCGGCGAAGTCACCGGCAACGACTCGATCCGCAAGGCGACGTCGATCCTCGACTACATCTTCCGCGAGCTGGCCGTGTCCTATCTCGGCCGCGACGATCTCGCGGAAGTCGACAATGTCAGCCATGACGGCCTCGGCACGGGCGCGAACGAGGGCGAGGAGCCCACCGTTCCGGTCCAGCCCGTCCGCCCTGAGCAGCTGATCTCCAAGGGCTTCAGCCGCGGCGTGATGCCCGACAACATCGTGCCGTTCACGGCGCGTCGCGTCTCCGAGCGGCTGGAGGAGGCGGAAGGCCCTGCCACAACGCCGCAGCGGAGCATCGACTATCTCTCGGACGCCTGCCCAACCTGCGGGCACTTTACGCTGCGGCCTGATGATGGCGTTGCGGTCTGCGAGGCGTGCGGCGCCACCGTGCAGACGGCCTAGGCAATTTCTGCCCGGCCTGAAACGAAACGGTATCAGCAGCCTGCGGCGCCAATGACGCTTGCTGTCCGTTTTGCGAACGCGTAGCAGCGCGCCGCTCGCAAGACTGTTTCCCGTTTGGAATTCAGTAACGCGCGTGAGCGATTCTTACCGGCCGTACACGTAAACACCGCGAATAGCTCGGAATACCGCCTGCAAACGGCCTCGATTGAACTCTTTCTATCCAACTGCGTTGGTTAAGGGACGACCGGGGCTATCCGGCAAAATCTGGAACGGGACTTGAATGGTTCAGCGCATCGTACTCGCAGTGGTCGCTATCGGCCTTATGTCGCTCTCTGTCCTGGTTTAAATGATCCTCTCCTTTCGGGTTCTGATCGCAGTCGCCGCAATCGGGGCGATGAGCCTCACGGCTCTGGCGCAGACACCCGAAGAGAATGAAGCCGCGCGCAAGGCCACGGCCGAGCGGCTCATGAAGGGAGAGAAGACCTGCAAGGACTGCGACCTCTTCCAGGTCGACCTGTCCTACCAGGATCTCGACGGACGCGATCTTTCAGGCGCCCGTCTTCGCCAGGCCGATCTCAGCCTATCCACCTTCGACAAATCGACCTTCCACGGCGCGAACATGTCGATCGTCAACGCGTTCGGTATCCGCGCCGAAGGCTCGGACTTCTCCAATGTCGACTTCCACGACGCTTCGCTCGTCGGCGGCTGGTTCGGCGGATCGAAGTTCGACAACGCCACATTCGACAACGCCAACCTGTCCGGCTCGGACCTTTCGTCCGCAACCGGCCTCACGCAAGCGCAGCTGAACGCCGCCTGTGGTTATGATACGGCAAAGCTGCCGAAAGGCCTCGTGCTGGCTGCCTGCAAGTCCGCCTAAGCGGCCGGCGGCTCGACCACCTGACCATCCGGCGCCTTCAGCCCCTCAAGCACAGCCCTGAAGCAGTTGCACTTGGCGAGGTCCGCACAGGCCAGCGCCTCAAGCCGCTCAAGCAGGCCGGCCGTCAGGATTTCCTGCTGCGGCTTGTCGAGCACGAGCGCGGCTAGCTTCACGGCGCGCGCCTGCGCATGAGTCAGCCGGATCGTCGTCTTGAAGGGCACGCCGAGGCTGCCAAGGTTCAGCTGCGTCTGCGGACGGCTTGGCACCCAGCCGGGATCGGGCTCAGCCGGCTGCACAGGCTTGGGCGCGGCCCAGGCCTGCGCAACATCGTTGAGCGGAACCTTGTTGGCCGCGGCATCCGGCTCAGCTTCCAGCCATGGCGGGACGGTCGCACGCGCTGCCTGCTGTTGAGGCGGCAGAGGCGCCGACGCGGGAGCGGGCGTCACGGGCGGTTGCCACGGCCTGTGGCCGAAGCTGGGTTCCTTCGAGGGCTGCGCCTCGCCCTTGCGGGCAAGGAGGCTGGCGCTCAGGGACGCAAAAAGCGGTGCTGACATGGGCGGCGCCTCAGTGCGTGGGCCGG
>Ga0208492_1000430_pt1 | contig 35919 bp, 35 predicted proteins | sample Subbioar_CSW14AB_FD_184820 | JGI IMG/M metagenome (GOLD analysis project Ga0208492, IMG submission 184820) | Serpentinite rock and fluid subsurface biosphere microbial communities from McLaughlin Reserve, California, USA - CR12Mar_CSW14AB (SPAdes) | ecosystem: Environmental > Terrestrial > Deep... | reverse complement strand
CATGAATTTTCCCGTTTGTCCTCATTCCGCCGGAGAACCCGGCGGCGTCCTGCACTGGGATATGGGCACGCCATTTCGCGGCGCAATCTGCTAGGATCGCGAATCGTGGGCAGCCGAGGTGATTTCGTGAAACTGCAATTCTGGTTCGAATTCGCCTCGACCTACTCCTATCCCGCCGTCATGCGGGCCGACAAACTTGCCGCCGCCCGCGGTGTCCAGCTTGAATGGCGCCCCTTCCTCCTCGGCCCGCTTTTCCACGCCCAGCAGGGCATGAAGGACAGCCCGTTCAACGTGGTCCCGATCAAGGGCTCCTACATGTGGCGCGATGTCGAGCGCACCTGCGAGAAATACGGCCTGCCCTTCAAGCGCCCGGGGCGTTTTCCCCAGAACGGGCTGATGGCGGCGCGGATCACCCTCTCCCTGCCGCAGGAGCACCGCGCCAATTTCGTGAAGGCGGTCTACCAGGCAAACTTCGTCCACGACCGCGACATCGCCGACCCCCAGATCCTCCATGCCGCAGCGCGGCGCGCCGGCCTCGACCCGCTGGAAACGCTGGCCGCCATGACCTCCGAGCCCATCAAGGACAAGCTGCGCGACGAGACCGCCCACGCCGCCGACCTCGGCATTTTCGGCGCCCCCAGCTTCGTCACCGAGGACGGCGAACTGTTCTGGGGCAATGACCGCCTCGAGGACGCACTTGATTGGACGGTACGCGGAACGCTAAGACCCAACTCGCAAAACTGAAAGTCCGGTATCCAGCCGGCTTGGATGGAGTTGGCCCATGACGTTCGTGCTCAACGAAGAGCAGCAGATGCTGCGCGACAGCGCGATGACCTTCGCGGCCGAGAAACTCCCCGTCAGCCAGCTGCGCGCCCTGCGCACCGCCGGCGCCGGCTTCGACAAGGCCGCCTGGAAGGAGATGGTGGAGCTGGGCTTCACTGGCGTCATCATCCCGGAAGAGTTCGGCGGCTCGGGCTTCGGCTATGTCGGCCTCGGCCAGGTGCTCGAAGCGCAAGGCCGCACCATCGGCGCGACGCCGCTTCTCTCCACCGCCCTCATCGGCGCCTCGGCCCTGCTGATCGCCGGCAACCAGGCGCAGAAGCAGGCCTGGCTGCCGAAGATCGCCGCCGGCGAATGCCTCACCGCGCTGGCCGTCGATGAAGGCCCGCACCACGATCCCGCCCACGTCAAACTCGGCGCAAAGAAATCCGGCGCCGGCTTCGTCCTCAACGGCGACAAGCGCTACGTCGTCGATGGCGCCGAGGCTGACCTGCTGATCGTCGTCGCACGCACCTCGGGCGACGCGGGCGACGCCACCGGCATCACCCTCTTTCTCGTGCCGGCGAACGCCAAGGGCGTCACGCGCACCAACCTGAAAACACTCGACGCCCACGCCGCCGCCAACATCGCCTTCGCCAATGTCGAGGTCGGCGCGGATACCGTGCTCGGCACGGTCGATGGCGGCTATGCCGCGCTCGAGCAGATCCTCGACCGCGCCCGCATCGGCCTCTCGGCTGAAATGCTCGGCGCCTCGGACGCCGCCTTCGAGATGACCAGCGAATACCTGAAAGTCCGCAAGCAGTTCGGCCAGCTGATCGGCTCCTTCCAGTCGATCCAGCACCGCGCCGCCATCATGTTCACCGAACTCGAACTGACGCGCAGCTGCGTGATCGCCGCCCTCGATGCGCTGGACCGCAACGCCAACGACGTCTCCGAGCTGGCCTCGCTGGCCAAGGCGCGCGCCGCCGAAACCCTGCACCTCGTCTCCAACGAGACCGTCCAGATGCACGGCGGCATCGGCATGACCGACGCCCATGACTCGGGCCTCTACATGAAGCGCGCCCGCGCCCTCGAAAACCTCTACGGCGGCGAAAGCTTCCACCGCGACCGCTACGCCCGCATCGGCGGTTACTAGGACAACCCGCCTACTCCACCTGAACAGGCGGCGGACCGTGACGGTTCGCATGCGGCTGGCTGCCGCCCGCCATCCAGACGGCAAGCACGGCCAGCCCTATCAGCCACAGCAGGTTGGCGAAGAAGCCGATGAAGAACAGCGGCATCATCGCGTTCAAATCGAAGGCGTCTGATGTTGGCGGCGACGCAGCCATCTGACGCAGCATCTGTGAGATCACGACGAAGCCCGTGACGCCGAACGGAAGCGGGAGCAGGCCCCAGAACGCGCTGCGGCCAACATCGTGCAGCCGGCGCGAAACTGCCGCCGCCAGCAACACGATCGACATCACGACGCAGATGCCCGACGCCGTGATGATCGGACTGACATCGGGAAAGAGCTCGGGATAGAAACCCTCGATCGAGACGGAATAGCTGCCCGGCCCCTCGGTGACAGTCGTCAGGTCCGGATGCTCAGCCGCGAACCGGGTGATACGCTGGATCATGTCCGTGACGACGACTGCCCCCATGGCAGACGTGCCGATCATCATCAGCCCGATCACCGTGGCGGCATAGAACCAGAAGTCGCGCTGGGTTGAGCGGCCACTGAAGCGCAGCAGGCCGCCAAGGCCCTGCGACAGCGAATGCAGATACTGGTTCATGCTTCCCCCACGCCTTCCAGCCGCCGCTGGCCTTTTCGTCTTGCGGGTATAGGCTGGCAGACGGGGAAAGTCAGCGCAAACGCGGCGGGAGACACATGTCCAACTGGAATCAGCAGAACAGCGATCCCGTCACGCGCGGCCTGATGACCGGCTTCCCCCCCAAGCGAGACCTCACCATCCGCCCCGAAGGCGGCGAGCTTGGCGGCAACTCCTTCCCCAACACGCGCTGGGCCTTCAGTCACCAGCGCGAACTGAAACCCACCGCCACCGTCAGGCGCGGCGCGGCAGCTCCCAGCGCCCTTCCCCTCGCCCTGCGCGATGACATCGATAGCGTCACCTTCACCACCATGGAAGGCGAGCAAACGACATGGGGCGCTTCGGTCGAAGCGCTCTACACCGACGGCATCGTCATCCTGCATCGCGGGAAGATCGTCTACGAAACCTATCGCGGCGCGCTTTCGGCGGAGCTGCCGCACATCGCCTTCTCCGTCACGAAATCCTTCGTCGGTCTGATCGCCGCGACGCTGGCGCATGAAGGCGTCATCGACGTGGCGGCGCCTGTCGCGCGCTATCTGCCCGAACTCGCAAAATCCGCCTTCGGCGACGCCACCGTGCGGCAGGTCATGGATATGACCACCGGCGTCAAATACTCGGAGAACTACACCGACCCGCTCGCCGAAGTCCGTACGTATGGAATTGCTGCGGGCTACAGCAAGCCGCCCGAGGGTTATGACGGCCCGGACTCCATCGCCAGCTTCCTCGCAACCCTGCCCAAGCAGGGCGAACACGGCGCAGGCTTCACCTACAAGACCTGCAACACCGAAGTTCTCGCCTGGCTGATCCAGCGCGTGACGAACAAGCCGATGCCGCAGCTGATCTCCGAACGCATCTGGCAGAAGCTCGGCATGGAAGAGGACGGCTATCTGCACGTCGACCCCGTCGGCATGGCCGCCTGCGGGGGCGGCCTCAACCTCGCCCTCCGTGACCTCGCAAGGTTCGGCGAGATGATGCGCAACCGCGGCCACTTCAACGGCCAGCAGATCGTCCCCACGGCGGTCGTCGACGACATCGCCGGCGGCGCGAAGAAGGAAGACTTCGCCAAGGCCGGTTACGCCACCATGCCCGGCTGGAGCTATCGCAATCAGTGGTGGGTGAGCCACGACAATCTCGGCGCCTACACGGCGCGCGGCATCCACGGTCAGGTCTGCTGGATTGCGCCAACCGCGGAGCTGGTCATTGCGCGCTTCGCCTCGCACCCTGTCGCGGCAAACGGCAATTCGATTTTGGACAAGGTATCCCTGCCCGCCTACGCGGCAGTCGCCCGGCATTTGATGCGCGGCTAGGTCGGGAAGCCAGCGCTCGTCCTTCGACGGACGGCCGTCGGCCTGCCCAGGATGAGCGTTTCTTATGCGGCGCCCCTGTAGCGCTCATGCTGAGCGGCGACCGGAGGGAGCGCCCGTCGAAGCACGAACGCGTGCTCACCGGCGTGACAACACCTCCTTCAAATGCCAGTTTCCTCAAGGGGGATGGGCATGCAGATTTGGGTCTACATCCTGAAATGCGCAGATGACTCCTACTATGTAGGCACGCATCGGGGCCCCGATCCGCTCGTACGCGAGTCCGCGCACAATGACGGGCTCGACCCCAGATCGTATACCTACAAGCGACGCCCAGTCGCGCTCGTCTGGTGCACCGAGTACGAAGACCCACTTCAAGCCGTCCTGTTCGAGAGGCAACTGAAAGGCTGGTCGCGCGCCAAGAAGGAAGCGGTGATCCGGGGAGACTGGGCCGCCCTGCCAGCCTTGGCGCGAAGCCGGAGCAGGCAACCGTGAGCCCGCGCTCGACCTTCGACGGGCGCTCCCTTCGGTCGCTGCTCAGGATGAGCGCTTCTCTCCATCAACGCAGGTAGCCAAGTAGCGCTCATGCTGAGCAGGCCGAAGGCCGTCCGTCGAAGCACGAGCGCGGGCTCCCCGCCCCCTCAACATCCAACTGCCAATCCCCATCCACCCCGCTAGTGCCCCCGCCAACAAAAACACCGGGAGACTGTCGCCCTGGCCCGATAATGTTCTGCACCGTGAACGTCAGCCGCGGCTAGCGCTGGAGCAGCCCACGTCCGAGCAGCCGACCACCGCCGTAGATGAGCAGGCCGACGATCAACAAAACCACGCCCGCGCCCAGTGTCAGACTGCCGGCCGTCGGCCTGCCTGATGGCATTAGGACGATAAAGGCGTGGCCCATCAGATAAGTCGCATAGAGGATCACCAAAAGGCCGGGGGTACACAAAATCCAATACAGCACGCGATCATACGTGGAGACGGCTTTCGGCCCCTGGCCCGAACTATCTGCATCATCACCATCCATGACTTGATCCTAGACCTAGCCAAACTCAGCGGAAAGCGGCCCTCACTTCCCCAACTTCAATCCCGCCAGCCCGATCGACTCCTGAGCCTTGAGCCTCTTCCACACACCCGGCTCCGCGGAAAATTCCATCAGATGGTCGCTGTCCAGAACACCCAGCAGCCATGACACACTGGTGCATTGTCCTATAGACCAAGAGTTGTTCCCGGACATCACTAAACCCGCCCCCACTTGTGGGGAAGACCGGTGGGGGTCTGACATCGCCCTAGCCTTTCGCATCCACGCCGCTAGTGTCCCCGCCAACAAAAACACCGACCCCGGGAGACCACCGCCATGATGATCGACAACCTGTTTTCGCTGAAGGGCCGAGTTGCTCTCGTCACCGGCGGGTCGCGCGGCATCGGCAAGATGATCGCGCAGGGCTTCGTCGAAAGCGGCGCGAAGACCTACATCTCGGCGCGCAAGGCGGATGCGTGTGATGCGACCGCTGCCGAACTCACCGCGCTGGGCCACGCGCCGTGCATCTCGCTGCCGCAGGACATCTCGACGGTCGCGGGCGCCAAGATGCTCGCCGAGGAGATCTACAAGCGCGAAGGCAAGCTCGATATCCTCGTCAACAATGCAGGCGCTGCCTGGGGCGCGCCGTTCGAGGAATTCCCGGAAGCGGGCTGGGACAAGGTGATGAACCTCAACGTGAAGTCGCCCTTCTTCCTGACGCAGGCGCTGCACGCCGCGCTGAAGAAAGCGGCAAGCCCGGCGCAGCCCGCGAAGGTCATCAACATCTGCTCGATCGACGGCATCCGCCTGAACCCGTGGGACACGTATTCCTACCACGCCTCGAAATCGTCGCTGCTGTATCTCACCAAGCGGATGGCGGCGCGCCTGATCGACGACAACATCGTCGTCACCGCGATCGCGCCGGGACCGTTCGCATCGGAAATGAACAAGGCCGCGCGGGACGAAGCCGAAGCCGTCGCCAAGCGCACGCCGTCGCGCCGCATCGGCCGCGACGAGGACATGGCCGGCACGGCAATCTTCCTTGCATCGAAAGCCGGCGACTATGTCGTGGGCGACTCGATCGCGGTCGATGGCGGCATCGCCTACGCGAGCCTGCCGAAAGATGGCCCGAGCTAGGCGCTGTCCGGCCGGTTATTGCAGGACCGGATAAGTTCCCTTGAACTGACAAATTAACCGCTGCGTGTCGTGCGGAACCGCTGCGCCGCCTGCCTCGTTCTGGGTTGACCACTCAGAGCGAGGAAGGCGGATACGCCATGAGCACGCATGCAGTAGAAGACCTGGTTTTTCATCCCAAACGACACTTCGACCATCCGGACGAAGTCGTGAAGGACAACGAACTCTCGCACACCGACAAGGTGCGCATTCTCGAAAGCTGGAAACTGGACGCGCAGCGGCTGGCTGACAGCACCGCGGAAAACATGACGGGCGGTGAAGAAACCGACCTGCGTGAAGTCGCGCGCGCGCTTGTCCAGCTGAAAGACATGGAGCCGCCGCAATTGGCCATCCAGCGCAAGCAGGATGCGCCGGTCATGTCCGGCATGGTTCTGGGATCTGTGCTGGGCGCTGGCGTCGGCCTGATCGCCACAGTTGCGGTCGCCACGGCGTCCCTGGCGCTGATCGCGCAGACCACTGTCGCGGGCCTCATCATCGGCGGGGTCGCCGGGGCCATCAAACGGCCGCTGCGCTAGTCGCAACCGCCACAATTCAAGGAGATACCCATGAAACTCACCCTCATCGCCATAGCAGCCCTTGGTACACTCGCCGCTACAGCCTGCACATCAAGCGGCAACACAGAACGCGGCGCCGTCACTGGCGCCCTCCTCGGCGGCGCCGCCGGCGCCATCATCGGCAACAACACGGGCTCAGGTGATGCAGGACAAGGTGCAGCAATTGGTGCAGCAACTGGCGCCATCGCTGGTGGCGTCGCCGGCGCCCAGTCCGACCGCAACAACAACCAGCAGGTCGGGCCGAATGGCGAGCCGCTGCTGTATGACAGCTATGCTCGCCGTTATTACTACGTCGATCGCCGGAGCGGGCGTAGTTACTGGGCTAATGGCGAGTATCGGGGCTGAACCCAGCCTGGGTATGTGGGAGGGCGCCGCGATAGCGGCGCCCTCCCACATCTGCCGCGGGAACTGCTGGGTGGGGTGTGGCGTTCCGGTTTCAGACAGAACAGTGCCGTGAGTGACATGAACGACCACGAAGAACGCAGATTGATGGAGGAGCTCGACCGGGAGGTTTCCCGGAAGGGAAGCCTGTTTGCGTTGATTGCGTGCCTGGCAATCGCGACCGGGCTCGCCGTGGCCGCCGCCGTGGCCATGGTTCCCGCCGTCTAATAGGCAGGGATTACATTCGATTCGACGTAGGGAACCCGATCGGCCGCAAGGATGCGGATCCGGACCGACCGGCCGCCGGCGGGGAATATATCCTCTTCCATCTTGCCCCTCACCTGCTTCGCAAACGCTGTCATCAGCGTTGCGCCGATGCTGGAGGATGTACCCACTGCGCCCGTGTAGGGGGCGCCATTGTCCTGGACAGCGAGCACGGTGTCGTCGGGACCGATCCTGTAGCTGATCTCGATAAGCCCGCCGCCGCCGGGCGTCACGTCGGCGAAGGCGTGCTTGGCGGCGTTGGTGACGGCCTCGGCGGTGAACAGCGCCATGGGCACGGCGATGTCGGCGTCGATGGTCTCATCATCAATATTGGCGGTGACCTTGAAGCCGCGATCTTCCGCACCCACAGCGTTGGCGAGGTTGGCGGCCAGCTGGGTGAAGAAGCTCTTTGCCTCGACCGAGCTGATATTGTTGTGCTCGTAGAGTGAGGAGTGGATCAGCGACAGGGCGTTGATGCGCGCGCGCGCATCATCGAGCACGGCAATAGCGGCCGGATCCTTCAGCTTGCGGCCCTGCAGGCTGAGCAGGCTGTTGATGATCTGGAGGTTGTTCTTCACGCGATGGTGGATTTCCTTCATCGCGGCGTCTCGCGCGACAAGCGCGGTCTCCATGCGGCCCGTGCGGTCGCGGATGCGGACAGCCATTTCCTCGAGTGTGTCGGCAAGGACGTTGATCTCGCCCGGGGCCTGACGACGTGCGCGCAGCGGCTGCACCGAGAGCTTGCCGCTGGCATAGAGGCCGGCTATGCGGCGGAGGTAATCCAGCCAGCGCAGCACCAGCCGGTCCATCGCCAGCCACGCCGTAACCAGCGCCAGCAGCCACGCCATCAGCGGCAGCGCAAAATTGCCGAAAGCCGACACGTTTTCGAGCGCGATCGGCGGCGGCGTCGGGGCCGAAACCATGGCGTAGAATTCGTGGCCCGCGAGCGGGATGATTGCCGTCTGGCGGCTTTCGCCCTGGTTCGACTGCAGCTGGAGGAAGCCGCCGCGCTGGGGATCGACCCTGGCCATCGTGGCGCCGTCGAACATTTCCCAGAAAGAGCTGGCGAAGACACGGCCGGAGACATCGACCAGCGACACCTCGTAATTCCGCGGCAGATCGGTGTGTTCGAGCTGGGAGACCAGGACGTTGATCGGCAGGCCCAGCACATAGGCTCCGTCGAAGGCGCCGGTTGACGTTTCACGACGCAGCGCCGATGCGACGACCCACTGGTGGGTCACCTGCCCGAACACCGCACCGGAGAGCACGAAGGGCCGGGGACCATCGCGCACGGACTGAAACCATTCGCGCGCGTTCACATCCGTGCCGGGCGCGCCTTCCTGTGTGGAGCACTGCACGACGCCATTGGCGCCCACGACACCGAAATTCGCGAACTCCGGCAGCGCGAGAAGGATCTGCTTCAACGGCAGATCGCACGGGTTGCTGGAGGCGCCGGCGCCGATGAGATTGAGGATGGACGGCGCCGAGCCAAGCAGGCTTTCGGCGCGGCTGGCCGCAACGCGCGCAACCAGTGTCATGGTTTCGCGACGATACTGGGCGTCCCGTTCAATATCCCCCGACCAGCGTATTCCCCCGATCACCAACACCGGCGAAAGCGCCGCTGCGAAGATCAGGAGGAGCAGGACGCGGAGCGATAAACGGCGCCGCGGCGTTTCCTCAGTTGTCACCCCTCGACCTCACTCCACCCTCAGCGAGAGCAGAGGCCTGTTGTAGAATATCGTCAAACGCGTTGTCCGCCCCGATTTCGTGCTCGGCGGGGTTTCTTGTGCCCGTCTCGTTCAACATCACTTCCAGCGCCTTCCGGGCCCGGCTGACGCGGCTCTTTATCGTGCCGACGGCGACCTGGCAGACTTGCGCCGCTTCTTCGTAGGCCATGCCGCCAGCGCCGACGAGGATCAGGGCGTCGCGCTGGTCCGCCGGCAGCTTGTTGAGGGCGGCGCGAAGCTCCAGCAGCTCCATCGGAGCGGTTGGGTTGTCCGCGGCAAGAAGCGTGTTTTCGGCAACCTCGGTATCGAGGGGCGCCGAGCGCCAGCTGCGCCGTTTTTCGGAATAGAACTGATTACGCAGGATCATGAAGGTCCACGCCTTCAGGCTGGTGCCCGGCTCGAAAGACGCGCGCGCCTTCCAGGCCTTGGCCAGCGCTTCCTGAGCCAGATCGTCGGCAGCTGTCGGATCCTTGCAGAGACTGCGCGCGAAGGCGCGCAGGTGCGGGATCAGGGCGACAAGTTCTGTACGGAAGGTCGCCTCGTCGGCGCCGGCCGATGACGACGCATCGCCTCCTCCACCGCCGGCATGGCTCTGCCGTTGCGTCACCTTATGGATGTCGCTGGAATCAACCATTTTACCGCCACTTGTCAGGGTTTTGGCCTGTGAGCCGTTGTTTCGGCCTCAGGCTGCTGCCCGTTTGCCTCCCCGGCCTTGCGTTCGTCTGCCTGCTCGAGAAAGCCCAGAAAATCGTCGGGGATCTCCTCGCTCACGACGTCGTCGTACATCTGGCGCAACCGGCGCCCGATCGGGTCCTGGCGGCGGCGAGCCGTTCTCGGATCCACCGGTCGGGAGCCCGAATCATCCCCGGTCATGTCTTTGCCCATATGGCTTTGCAGCCTCGTTTTGTAAGCGGGGGAGCCCCGCGACAGCCACATAACGTGCAATAGAACAGGTGGTTCCACAAAATCGGAGAAATCCATGGAACCCGGTTTGCCGTAGGACGTTCGGTCTTTCGGAGAGACCTGGATTAGCGACGTGCGGGAGATTCTATGAGCCTGGTTCAAAAGCTTGGACCCCATCTGCCATTTCTTCGCCGCTACGCCAGGGCCCTGACCGGGACCCAGAAAAGCGGCGATTCCTACGTTAAAGCGGCCCTTCAGGCGCTGGCATCAGGTACGCACGAGCTCGACGACCTGCCCCCACGCGTCGCGCTGTACCGGCTTTTCCATGCGATCTGGGGCGCGACGGGCGCCCAGTTGGAAACCGCCCCCGAGAGCGCAAACACGATCAGCGAGCGCGTCCTGCGTATCCCGCCGCGCCACCGGCAGGCCTTCCTGCTGACCGCGCTGGAAGGGTTTTCCCCCGAAGAAGCCGCCCAGATCCTGGGCGAGCAGCCGGATTCCCTGCGCGACCTGATTTCCCGCGCCCAGTCGGACATCGAGAACGTGCTGGCGACCGACGTCCTGATCATCGAGGACGAGCCGGTGATCGCCGCCGACATCGAGGCGCTGGTGCATGACCTTGGCCACCGCGTCACCACGGTCGCCACGACGCGGACCGAGGCTGTGAAAGCGGTGAAGATGGCGCGGCCGGGCCTCGTCCTGGCGGACATCCAGCTGGCCGACGGCTCCTCGGGAATCGATGCGGTGAACGACATCCTGCGCGGCATGGACGTGCCGGTGATCTTCATCACCGCCTTTCCCGAGCGCCTGCTGACCGGCGAGAAGCCGGAGCCGGCCTTCATGATCACCAAGCCCTTCCAGCCGGAGACGGTGAAGGCGGCGATCGGCCAGGCGCTGTTCTTCCACGAAGAGAAGCCGGTAGCGGCCTGATCCAGAATCCGGTTGAACGACGATACGGCCCGGTGGGAAACCTGCCGGGCCGAACCTTTTGTGGTTTCGGATTTGGGAAATCAGATCCGGTCGGACTCGGCCTTTGGCTGGGCCGAGCGCACGGGAGCAGCGGCGTTGTCCGGGCCTGAGACAGGCTTGCGAAAGATGACGCTGACTTCCCCCATCGGCGAGGTGGATGCGCCACCCGGGCGAGCAGCCAGGCGGATGCGATCCGCCGGCACGCCGGAGGCGATCAGCTCGGAAGCGACATTGCCGAGGCGCGCAAGCGCGAGCGGGACAGCGTCTTCTTCGCCGGTGTTGTCGATCTGCGTGACGAGATCGATGCCATCGGGTTGGCAGGCAGCAGCCTCGGCGCCGATGCGGCCGATAAGGGAGACGGTTTCCTCCGAGGGCGTGGCTTCGCCGCGCGCATAGTAAACGGAGAGGAGACCGGACGGGCACGCAGCGGAGGTGACGGCCGCGGGCGATGTCTGCGCCAGCGCGAGCTGGGCGAATGCAAGGGAGCCGGCGACGATGGTCAGCCCTGCTCCGCAAACTGCTTTCGAGATGGCAAACATGGTTACTGCACTGGCTGGACGCCGGACCTTAACGCGACATGCATAACGGGCGCCGCTGCAAGGGACGTGCAATCGCGCCCGGGCGAGGCCCGGGCGCGCTGCGCATCAGGCGCTAGTTGGCATCCTCGGCGGCCTGGTCGACGGCCTGTCCGGCGGCCTGCATGTCTTCGCCCACGCCTTCAACGGTGTTGCAGGCGGTGGCGGCCGTGGCGAGCAGTAGAGCAAGAGCAGCGAAAGCGGTCTTCATCGTGAAACTCCATGTCCCTCGGCGACTGCCGCCGATCACGAATGGAAACGCGATCCCATCGCCGGAAGTTCCATTGCGGCGGCGCCATGATCAGGCGCGCTGCCTGTGCATCGTCGCCTGCGCATCAGCGATGGCGGCGCAAGCATCATGATGTGACGGAACCGGAGAGCCATGGGGACGTTTCAATCCCAAACCATCGGACATAGGGAGTAGATCATGCTTGGATGGGCCCTCACATTTCTCGTGCTCGCGCTCGTAGCCGCCGTACTCGGCTTCGGCGGCATCGCCGGCGCGGCGACATCGATCGCGCAACTGCTGTTTGTCGTCTTCCTGGTCCTGACGGTCGTGGCCTTCGTGGTCAGGGCGCTGCAGGGACGCTCGGTACTCTAGGGCGTGGGGCGCAACGCCCTCGCCCCGACCGGACTGCGGAAGGGCTGGCGGATCGCCGGCCCTTTTTGCTGCGCAAAACGGGGTTTTCCGGGCGGTCGCGGCAGCAGTTCCCATCGCTGCGAAAATGCGTATGTTGCGCCCCGCTGAGACAGGTCGGGCCTGTAGCTCAATGGTTAGAGCCGGCCGCTCATAACGGTCTGGTTGCAGGTTCGAGTCCTGCCGGGCCCACTCGGCTTTCTTGTCTGGCGGCAAACGACAGGTTCGAGTCGCTCAAACCAATCAGCGTCGGGAGGTTGGCAGGCCTGCGCGCCCTTGGTCTATTAGTGATCATGGGAAGACTTCTCAACCTGACACCCCTGCAGATGTGATCCATGACCAACACCAGGAAGATTGTCGCACTGCTCAATGCCCGACCCGGCAAGGAAGATGAGTTGAGGTCACTGCTTCTCGGGATGGCGCCCGATTGCCGGGGCGAACCTGGATGCTTGCGCTGGGACGTGTGGCAGGACCCTGGCGCACCTTCCGCCTTCGTGCTCGATGAACTCTATACGGATACCGCAGCCATAACCGCTCATCGGGAGACAGCTCACTTCAAGGCCTACCTGTCCCGCATCGGCGATCTGGCCGAACGCCGGGCGTTGGTTCTCGATCCAGTGGATGTCAGCGAGCCCTGATTCCGAAGCGCTTGGGCCAATGCGCCTTGCACATGACGCAATACCTCCGGTCCCATTGACTTCCGCTCGCGCTCGCCAACGGTGCTGCGGAACCGGAGATGCCAATGACCAGCTATGGCGACTACCAGCTTGAGATCTACATGGCCGGGTTGGGCGGCCAGCTGCCAAAATGGCCGGTTGATTTCGCATCCTGGGAGAAGAGAGCGGAGGCGGCGATGTCGCCATCCGTTCTCAACTACGTACAAGGCGGTTGCGGCGACGAACACACGCAGGACGACAACGCGAATGCCTTCCGCAGATGGGGCATGGTCCCGCGCATGCTGGTCGATACGAGCAAGCGTGATCTCTCGATCGATCTCTTTGGTTGCAAGCTCACCACACCGCTTTTCATGAGCCCCATTGGCGTAACGGGGCTGTGCACCCAGGACGAGCACGGCGATCTCGCCGCGGCAAAGGCTTCTGCGGAAACAGGCGTGCCGCTCACTGTTTCGACCCTGACCAACGATCCGCTGGAAGACGTGATAAGGCAGGCGGGACCTACACCATCCTTCTTCCAGCTCTACACGCCGAAAAGCGAAGACCTGACGGCCAGTCTCGTCAGCCGTGCGGAGGCGGCGGGATACAAGGCGATCATCGTCACGCTCGACACATGGGTCACCGGCTGGCGGCCGCGCGATCTCAACAGCTCGAATTTTCCGCAGCTGCGCGGTCACGTGCTGCAGAACTATTTCACGGACCCTGTCTTCCTGAAGTTGCTCGGCGGAAAGCCACAGGATGACATGCGTGCGGCCGTCGGCCTGTGGGCGAGCCTGTTCGGGAAGGTGCTGACGTGGAACGACATTGAATGGTTGCGCAGCCTGACCCGGCTGCCCGTCGCGCTCAAGGGCATCTGCCATCCCGACGATGCGCGGCGCGCGGTGGATGCGGGCATTGACGCAATCTACTGCTCCAATCACGGCGGACGCCAGGCAAATGGCGGTATTGCGGCAATCGACATGTTGCCGGCTGTCGTTGACGCTGCCGGCAGCCTGCCTGTCCTGTTCGACTCGGGCGTGCGATCTGGCTCGGATGTTGTGAAGGCCATCGCCCTTGGGGCAAGGGCCGTCGGGGTCGGGCGGCCTTACGCCTATGGCCTGGCAATTGGCGGAGCGGACGGCGCGGCCCACGTCCTGCGCTCGATCCTTGCGGAAGCCGACCTGATGATGGCGGTGAACGGCTATCCCACGCTGGCCGACGTCAGACGTGAGGGCGCCCGCCGGACTGCCTAGGACGCATCGAGCCATGCAAATTTCGCATTATCCCAGCCCGCGCGAGGCCTTTACCACTCGATCAACAGAACACGGCGCTCGGGGAGGAAAGTGGCGCTCAATCCGCACAACCCGCTCTGGGCCGCGTGGGTGACCGGGCGCGCCGCCAGCAATGGCTGGCTGACGCTGCCGCATGTCATGGTCGCGGAGGCGATGGCGGCGCAGGGCTGGGACGCCATCACCCTCGACATGCATCACGGCTTCATCGACCACGCCGACCTGATCCCGCTGATCGGCGTGATCGGCGGGGCGGGAAAGGCGGTCCTGGTGCGGACGCCGTGGAATGACCCTGGCGCGATCTATCGCATCCTCGACGCCGGCGCCCTGGGTGTGATCTGCCCCATGATCAACACCGCCGCCGAAGCCGAAACGCTGGTGAAGGCGGTGAAATACCCGCCGCTGGGCAATCGCAGCTTCGGACCGATCCGCCCGCTGATCCGCGAGGGAACCGCCTACGTCGCAGCCGCAAACGATGCCTGCCTCGCCCTCGCCCAGATCGAGACGCGGCAGGCGCTGGCCAATCTCGACGCGATCCTTGCAACGCCGGGACTCGACGGCGTCTATGTCGGCCCGTCCGACCTTGCCTTCGACCTCGGCCATGCGCCGCATTTCGACACGGCGAACGAAGACCTGCTTGCGATCTTTCGCGACGTTGCTGCGCGCGCCCGCTCGCACGGCAAGATTGCGGGCATGCACAACGCGACACCGGACTATGCCCGCCGGATGGCGGACATGGGTTTCCACCTTGTGACGTTCGGATCCGACATCGGATTCGTGCTCGCGGGCGGCCAGGCCGCCATGGCTGCCTTCGCGGCCCTCGCGGATACGCAGACGACAGACCCCACGCGCACGAGATACTGATGCGCATGACCAGTCAGGAAGGGTAATCGATGCTGGCTCTCCTTGGACTTGCGATGATCGCAACGTTCATGACGCTGATCATGGCGCGCGTGCTGGCCGCCGCCGTCGCGCTGGTTCTCATTCCTATCATCTTTGGCCTGCTGGCCGGCCACGGCCTCGATATGCTGGACATGGCCGTGGGCGGGCTTTCGGAACTGGCGCCAGTTGCTGTCGCGCTGGTTTTTGCCGTGCTCTATTTTGCAATCATGATCGATGCGGGGCTGTTCGACCCGCTGGTGCGCGCCGCCGTGCGTTTCGCCAAGGGCGATCCACTGCGGGTGACGCTCGCAACCGCGACGGTGTCGACGCTTGTTGCGCTCGATGGCGATGGCGCCACGGTGGCGCTGGTGACCATCGGCGCCTTCCTGCCGCTCTACAAGCGGCTGGGCATGAACCCGCTGATCATCGGCGTGCTTCTGACGCCGATTGCGCTGAGCGGCTTCACGCCGTGGGGCGGCCCGCTGGCGCGGGCGGCGGCGGCGCTGAACGTCAACATGGCGGACGTGTTCATTCCGCTGATCCCGACGCTTATCATCGGCGTGCTCAGCGTATTCGGCATGGCCTGGTGGCTGGGGCTGCGCGAACGCAAGCGGCTGGGCGTCGTAGATATCCAGACGGAAACGGCGGCGCAACTGTTCGACCGCCCTCCGGGCGTCGAGCGGCCACGCCTGATCCTGGTGAACCTGGCTCTGACGCTGGCGCTGATGGTGTCGATCATCATCCAGCTGACACCCTTGCCCATCGCCTTCATGATCGGCCTGTCGCTTGGGCTGGTCATCAACTACCCGCGTGTGTCGCAACAGCGCGACCGCATCGCAGCGCATGCGGCCAACACGTTGCCCATCGTGATCCTGATCTTCTCCGCCGCGATCTTCACCGGCATCGTCGAAGGCACGGGCATGGTGACCGCCATGGCGCAGGGCATTGTGGACGTCCTGCCCGAGCAGCTCGGCCCCTATTTCGGACCGATCATCGCGGTCGCCAGCGGGCCGCTGACCTTCATCCTGTCGAACGACGCCTACTATTTCGGGATCGTGCCCGTGCTGGCGGAAACGGCGGGACATTATGGTCTGGAGCCGGTTGAAGTGGCCCGTGCATCGCTGCTGGGCCTGCCCATCCATTCGCTGAGTCCGCTGGTTGCGGGCATCTACCTGGTGACGGGGCTGCTCAAGGTCGAGGTGGGCGACCTGCAACGCTATGGCCTGCCCTATGCATTGCTGACGTTCTTCATCCTGATCGCAGGTGCGCTGCTGACGGGCGCCGTGCCGATCTACGCGGGCTAGCGGAACGCCTGCCCTCCATCACGCATCAATTCATGCCAAGAACGCGTGCGCGCGAGCGGGAACGCTCGCGCTAGAAAAGCGCGATTGCACACAGAAGGCGCAGGCGGCGCTCCGGCGGAGGACAACCATGATGGCGCGGCTCGGATATGGCGTGGTTGCGGCGGCATTGGCCGCGCTGGCGGGCTGCACGGCTCCCCAGCCAAAAGCGGCCACGCCGGAGGGAACATTGCCCACCGGGCCCAAGGCGGGCGATATGAACCTCTCGCCCTTCTATCGCTGGAGTGGCACAGAGCCGCTGCAGCCGGGCGCAATGTTGCGGCGTGAGGCGCTGACATTGCAGGCGGAGATGCCAGCGGCAGCGGATGCATTCCGCATTCTCTACGGCGCGAAGGATACGCGCTGGCGCTCCGGTCCCGTCGAAGTGAGCGGCGTGATGTTCATTCCGAAGGGCGAGACGCCCGCAGGAGGATGGCCGCTGCTGTCGTGGGCGCACGGCACGCTTGGCATTGCCGACCGCTGCGCGCCGTCGTGGACGGGCCTGCGGGCGCGGGACGCCACCTATCTCAACCGCTGGCTGGAAGCCGGATTTGCCGTGGTGGCGACGGACTACCAAGGCCTCGGCGGGCCCGGACCGCACCCCTATCTCGACTGGCGCGTGGAAGGCACGTCCGTCCTCGATGCAGCGCGCGCCGTGGTAAGCGCCGAACCGGGGCGGATCGCGAACCAGGTGTTCGTCGCCGGGCAATCACAGGGATCCGGCGCAGCGCTTGGCGCGGCCATGCTGGCAGGCGAATACGCGCCAGGCCTCAACGTGCGCGGCGCGGTGATCACAGGTTTCAACCGCAACTTCCCGGACGGGCCGGTGAAAATTCCACCGCGCATCTCCTCCAACATCTTTCTCAGCTATGCCTCGGGCGGCCTGCGCGATGACGCGCCGGCGATCGATGCAATCATGAGCGACAAGGGCGCGGCGGTTCTGGCTGCAACGCGAGAAGGCTGCTCCTCGGAAATCAGCGCGGAAGCTCGCCGGCAGGGTATAGGCGACATGGCGGACGCTTTCACCATCTCGATGGACCAGCTTGCCGCCATCAGCCCCCCGATAACCGACATGCCGCTGCAGGCCGCAGGGCGCCCGCTGTTCTTCGGCACAGGCATGGCGGACGAAACCACCACGCCCACGCTTCAGCACGCCGGCGTTTCAGCGATGTGCGCCGCAGGCGATGCGGTGACATGGCGACGCTATGACCGGCTGGGCCATGACGGCGCCCTGCTCGGCTCGCTGAACGATTCCGTGTCGTTCGCCAGGGCGCTGCTGAACGGCACTCCGCAAGCATCGGACTGCGCGCGCCTGACGCCGCCGGGACCGATCCAGGAGCGTGACCCGAACGCGCCGTTCAACGATGATTGAGCTGGACGGCCGGCGCTCCCCTAGCTGCGCCCATCGACCACGACGCACGCCTTCGGCGGCGACTTGCCGTCGAGCACCGCGACGACGCATTCGGATGCGATCATGTTCGTACGATCCAGCCCTTCGCGCGTGGAAGCGCCGGCATGGGGCGCTGCGACCACATTGGGCAGGGCCAGCAACGCATCCGTGACAGGCTTCATCGCAGGATCGCTCTCGCTCTCGAACACGTCGAGCCCCGCGCCGCCGAGGTGACCGGACGTCAGCGCGGCCAGCAGGTCCGCGTCGCTGACGAGGCCGCCGCGCGCGCAGTTGAACACGAAGGCGCCGGGCTTCATCTTCGCGATCGCCGCGGCGTCGATCATATGGCGCGTGCGCGCGTTCAGCGGCGCCTGTAGGCTGATGTAGTCCGACTCGCGCAGGATGGTGTCGATGTCGGTAAAGGTGACACCGGTGCGCTCCGCATAAGCGGCATCCGCGTTGTGATCCGATACCAGGACGTTGGCCTCGAAGCCCTGCAATCGCTGGACGAGGCTGCGACCGATGCGGCCGAGACCAATGACGCCAACGGTCTTGCGGTAGAGATCCGTGCCCATGAGAATTTTCCATGGCCCCAGCTGCATCTGCGCGTGGGCTTCGCGGAAGCGGCGCCCGACCGCGATCATCATGCCGATCACCTGGTCCGCTACTGTGGCGTCGTTGCCGCCCGCGGCAATGGTGACGACGCGACCGAGATCGCGCGCGGCTTCGGTATCGACACGCTCATAGCCGACGCCGCGGCGCGAGACGATCTGCAGGTCCGGCAGGGCGGCGAGCACCTCGCGCGTGATGCGGGCGTGGCCGACGATCCAGCCGGCTGCGCCGCCGACGAGTTCCACGATGGCGGGAAGATCGAGCGTGGCTTCGGTCATCCCCTCCGGCATCTTCGCGATCACAACGTCGCAGCCGTGCCCACGCAGGTAAGCGATCGAGGCCTCGTCGAAGAAGTTCTGGGTGACGACGACGCGCCGGGAATTCGAAGTCATGCCTGCGATCCTTGCCGCCGGAGCCACGGGTTGGCGGCGAGATGCCCCATCTCGAAGCTGACGATGTCCTCCCGCGCCTGGAGCGTGACACCGATGGCGTCGAGGCCGTGGATCAGCGCGTGCTTGCGCGGCGCATCGATGGTGAAGGCGAAGCTGACATCGCCAGCTGTGACAGTCTGCTGCGGCAGGTCGATCGTGACGGAAGCGCCCGCCGCGTCGCTGGCGATACGCGTCAGGGCGGCGACCTGCTCTGTCGTCGCCTCGATGGCAAGAAGGCCGTTACGCGCGCAGTTGTCGAAGAAGATACCGGCGAAGGTCGTGCCGATCAGGGCGCGAATTCCGAACTGACGCAGGCCCCACACGGCATGCTCACGGCTGGAGCCGCAGCCGAAATTGGGTCCGGTGACGAGGAAACGCGCCTGACGCCAGGGCGACCGGTTGAGGATGAAGTCCGGCGTCTCGACGCCGCTCGTATCGAAGCGAAGGCCGTGGAAAAGCCCGGCATCGAGACCTGCACGATCGATGCCCTTCAGGAACTGTTTGGGCATGATGACGTCGGTGTCGATATTGGCGCCGGGCATGGGCGCTGCAACGCCAGTGCGGACGGTGAATGTCTCAGAGGCCATGGATCAGCTCCATCGCCCGGACGTCGGCGATGTGGCCGGCGATGGCAGCGGCGGCAACCATGGCGGGGCTCATCAGGTGCGTGCGCCCGCGGGCGCCCTGGCGCCCCTCGAAATTGCGGTTGGTGCTGGACGCGCAGCGTTCGCCGGGGGCCAGCACGTCGTCGTTCATGGCGAGACACATGGAACAGCCGGACTGCCGCCATTCGAAGCCGGCGGCCTTGAAGATGGCGTCCAGGCCCTCCGCTTCGGCCTGGCGACGGACGGAGCTGGAGCCGGGCACGATCATCGCGCGCACACCCTGCGCCACCCGCTGCCCGCGCAGGACGGCGGCGGCGTCGCGCAGGTCTTCGATGCGGGCATTCGTGCAGGAGCCGATGAAGGCGCGATCGATGCGAATGGACGACAGGGGCTGGCCCGGCTTGAGATTCATGTAGTCGAGGGCGCGTTGATCGTCGTGGGTCACCGGGTCAGGCACGATGCCGGAGACAGGCGCAGCCTGGTCGGGGCTGGTGCCCCAGGTAACCATGGGCTCGATGTCGCGCAGGCGGAGATCGACCTCACGATCGAACACGGCGTCCGGGTCTGACTTCAAGGCGCCCCACGCCTTCACGGCGCTGTCCCACACCCGGCCCTTCGGCGCGCGTGGCTTGCCGCGGATGTAGGCCAGAACCGCCTCATCCGGCGCGCACAACGCCCCGCGCGCGCCGCACTCCACCGCCATGTTGCAGATGGTCATCCGCCCCTCGACGGAGAGCGCGGCCAGCCCGTCCCCCGCAAATTCGATCGCGTAGCCCGTGGCGCCCGAAGCGCCGATCCGGCGGATCAGCGCCATCACGATATCCTTGGCCGTCACGCCCGGCGGACGCGCACCCAGCAGGTTGACGCGCATGTTCTTCAACCGTCGATAGATGACCGTCTGCGTGGCAAGGTAGTGCTCGATGTCGGACGTGCCGATGCCGAAGCCGAGCGCACCGAAAGCGCCATAGGTAGTCGTGTGGCTGTCGCCTGCCGCCACCGTCATCCCCGGCAGGATCGCCCCGACCTCCGGCATCACCACATGCTCGATGCCCTGCATGGGATGCAGGATATCGAACAGCTCGATGCCGAAGTCCTTGCAGTTCCTGGCGAAGTACTCCGTCTGCAGCTGGCCGCCTGCGTCCGGCATGCGGCGCGTACGCACAGCAGCTGTCGGGTTCACGTGGTCCACGACGCCGAGCGCTGCTTCCGGGCGCCAGACATCCCGCCCGGCCTCGCGAAGACCGGAGAAGGCCTGTGGGCTCGTGTATTCGTTGAGGACGGTCCGGTCGATGTAGAGCAGCACGAGGCCCGCCGCCGCATCCACCACCCGGACGCAGTGCGCATCGACAATCCTGTCGTACAGCGTGCGAGGAGCCGATCCTGTCGTCATCTTCACCGCGCTACCAGATCGACCGGGCGAGGTGGAATGCGAACTTGGCATGATATCATGTCAGCCGCCTATTGGCGGATCGCGTGCGGAGCCCGTAGCGTTTTGACGGTCCGGACAGCACAAGCGCCGCCGCGCGAAGCACGCTTTCGGGGCCTGTCATTCCAGCAAATCGAGGAAGGCGCCGCTACGATGGCTGACGGACCAAAGACCGCACGGCGCTCGCAGAAATCGCTCGGCGGCGCGCTCAACGGGTTTACCCCGCGGTCGTGGCTGCGCGCGAGCGGCGTGCCGGAAGACCAGTTCGACGGGCGGCCGGTGATCGGTATCTGCAACACATGGTCGGACCTCAACCCGTGCAACATCCATTTCCGCGAGATCGCGAGCCACGTGCGCGCGGGCGTGCTCGAGGCTGGCGGGTTCCCGGTCGAGTTCCCGTCGATGTCGCTGGGCGAGAATTCGATGCAGCCGACGACCATGCTGTATCGCAACCTCGCGTCGATGGAGGTCGAGGAATCCATCCGCGGCAATCCGCTGGACGGCGTGGTCCTGCTGATGGGCTGCGACAAGACGACGCCCGCGCTGATGATGGGCGCGGCCAGCGTGAACCTGCCGACCATCGGCGTCTCGGGCGGCCCGAAACTCAACGGCAAGATGCGCGGCAAGGAGCTGGGCGTCGCCGACCTGTGGAAGGCGGCGGACGACCTGCGCGGCGGCAAGATTGGCCTGTCGGACGTCGCGGAGATGGAATCCTGCGTCAACCGGTCGAACGGCCACTGCAACATCATGGGCACGGCCTCCACCATGGCCTGCATGGTGGAGGCGCTTGGCGTCGGCCTGCCGGGCAATGCGGCAATCCCCGCCGTCGATGCGCGCCGCACCGTCCTGGCGCGGCTGGCGGGACGCCGCATCGTCGAGATGGTGCGCGAAGACGTGAAGCTCAGCGACATTCTCACGCGCGCGGCCTTCGAAAACGCCATCCGCGTCAACGCCGCCATTGGTGGATCCACCAACGCCATCATCCACGTGACCGCCATCGCGCGCCGCATCGGCGTGGAGCTGAACGTGGAGGACTGGGACACTCTCGCCCGCCCCGTTCCGACACTGGTGTCGCTGCAGCCCAACGGGCCCCACATGATGGAGGACTTCTTCGAAGCCGGCGGCCTGCCGCCCGTCCTGCGCATGCTCGGCGAGAACGGCATGCTGCACAGGGACTGCATGACAGCGAACGGACGCACGATCTGGCAGAACGTCGAAACGGCGCCGTCCTATCGTCCCGAAGTCATCAGCACGTATGAGTCGCCGTTCAAGCGCAATGCCGCCCTCGCCGTCCTGAAGGGTAATCTCTGCCCCGACGGCGCGGTCATCAAACCCTCGGCCGCCGATCCGAAGCTGCTGAAGCACACCGGCCGGGCCGTTGTGTTCGAAAGCTTCGAGGACCTGCAGGCCCGCATCGACGACGAAGAGCTCGATGTCGATCCCTCCTGCGTGCTCGTGCTCAAGAATTGCGGCCCGCGCGGTTTTCCGGGCATGCCGGAAGTCGGCAATTTCAAGCTGCCGAAGAAGATCCTGCAGCAGGGCGTACGCGACATGGTGCGCATCTCGGACGCCCGCATGAGCGGCACGGCGTTCGGCACGATTATTCTGCACGCCTCCCCCGAAGCAGCCGTCGGCGGCACGCTGGCCCTCGTGCGCGACGGCGATGTCATTTCGCTCGACCTCGATGCCCGCAGCCTCACGCTGCAGGTAAGCGCGGACGAGTTGGCAAAGCGGCGCGAAAGCTGGAAGCCCACGCAATACCAAGCGGCGCGCGGCTACACCAGGCTCTATGTCGACACCGTTAACCAGGCGAGCGACGGCGTCGATCTCGACTTCCTGGTTGGCTCCAGCGGGCCGGACGTGAAATACGTCCCCGACGCCCACTGACAGCGAGGCGTCAGAGAACCTTGCCGGGATTGAGCAACCCGCGCGGATCGAGCATCGCCTTGAGCTGCCGCATCAGCGCGATCTCCTCCGCACTGCGCGAGACTTGCAGCCAGGCGCGCTTCTCGAGACCCACGCCGTGCTCCGCCGACATCGAGCCGCCGAACCGGCTCAGCGGCGGATAGACGATCTCCTCCACACGCCGCCGCGCCGCATCGCTCCACGGGCGCGGCGAGACGATGAGATGGAGATTGCTGTCGCCGATATGGCCATAGACGAGCGACCGGACCGCATCGCCCCACTCCGCCGCCAGCGCAGCCTTCATGTCGGTCACGAATTCCAGCATGTGCGGCAGCGGCAGGCTGACATCGAACATCACGCCCGGCGCCAGCGCCTTGATGAGAACTTCGGACTCCTCCCGGATCGCCCAGATCGCATCGCGCTGGGCCTTCGATCCGGCAATGACGGCATCCTCGGCAAGACCCTGCTCGACACATTCGGTTAGCACGGCTTCGACCAGCGCAGCGTCCCGCGCTGCATCCGTGCCTGTCGCCTCGATGATGACGTAGAAACCGTGGCCGCCGGGCAGCGGCGCCGTGTGCTTGCCGCTCTCGACGGCGACGAGCTCATAGAATTCCCGCCACATCACCTCGAACGAACTCAACAGCGACCCCAGCCGCTGGCTGGCAAGCGCGAACACGCGCTTGAGCGCCTCGAAATCCCTGACCGCAAGCATGGCCGTTGCTTCGCTCGTCGGCATCGGCCGCAGCCGCACGACCGCGCGCGTCACCAGCCCGAGCGCCCCCTCGCTGCCGATGAACAGCTGCTTCAGGTCGAACCCGGCATTGTTCTTAAGCATGGCGTTCATCGAGGAGATGACCCGCCCATCCGCCAGCACGGCCTCGACGCCGAGCACATTCTCGCGCGTCATGCCATAGCGGATGACGCTGTTGCCGCCCGCATTGGTGGAAATGTTCCCGCCGATGGTGCACGAGCCCCGCGCGCCGAGATCCACCGCGTAGATCAGACCATGCTCCGCCGCCGCCTCGTGGATCGCTTGCAGCGGCACGCCGGCCTCGACCGTCATTGTCATGCCGACAGGATCGACGGTTTCGATCGCGCGCATCCGCTCGAATGAGACCATGATGTCGGTCTCCTTCGCATCCGCGCCGTGCGCGAGCCCGGTGAGGCCGCCCGCAGGAACAACCGTCTGCCCCATCGCGCTGCAGATCTTCATCACGTCCGATAGCTCGGCCGTGGTGCGCGGCCGGACGATGGCCCTTGCGCCGCAGGCCGTGCGGCCTGACCAGTCACCGGGGCGAGCGCGAACGGCCTCGCCCGCAATCAGGCCGGCATCGCCGACAACGGCGCGGATCGCCTCCAGCGCGTCAGGCACGAAGCGCACGCTCTTCGGCGGAGAATCCTTCGTCGCCTTCTTCCACCGGCACCCCGAGCGTGTTCGCGAAGGTCGACATGTAGGTGTAGAGCGCGTGCACGCCGATCATGTCGAGTGGCGCTTCATCGCCATAGGCGATGATGTCGGCCCAGCTCGCATCCGTGAGACGCCCACCCGTGTGGATGTCATCGACAGCCGTGACAGCCAGCCTGTCTTCGCGCACAAGCCCGTCGGCGCCGGCAGCAACCGCACGGATTTCGGCATCGCCAAGACCGAGCTGGCGGCAGGCGGTCCTTTCCTGCGCCCAGAGATTTTCGCAGCCGTAGAGCCAGGCCGTACGCAGCGCGGCGACATGCACCATGCGCTGCGGCAGCAGGCAATCCTTCTGGCGCAGGATGAAGGAGGCGATGGTGCTCACGAAACTCGGCACATGCGCAAACGTCTGCATGAGCGTCGTTGCAGCGATCGGCTCGCCCTTCAGCGGCTTCAGGGCGGTGACCTGCGCCTGGTTGTAGAGCGCCGGATCGACAGGCAGGAGACGCGTGGGATAGCCGCCGACTGGCGGCGTGGTGAGCTTGCGCAGCAGACGCGTCTGGCTGCGCAGGCCGGCGAGTTCAGGGCGGTAGCCGGGAACATCGTCCTCGAGCTGCGCGCCGACCGAGTTCGCGAATGCGGCCATCAAGACATAGACGCCATAGGTCCCCACCGCATCCGAGACCGCTTCCGGATGCCACGCGCGCATGGCCGCCCACGTTTCGTCCGACAGGCGGTGCTGCGTGTAGAACGCATCGGCGGCATCGGCGAAGACGCGATCGAGGCCGGTCAGGCGCGTATTGGCGGGTCCGGTGGCGACCGCGAGCAGGTCCTCATCGTCGATGCCGTCCTTGCGCGCGGAGAGACGGTGGCGCGACCAGAGATATTCGCAGTCGTAGAGCCAGAGCGTGCGCTCGCACAGGAACTGGAACTGGCGCATGGTGAGGACGTGGTGGTCCTGGCGGATGTCCAGGCCCTCGTTGATGGACGCCGCGTTCGCGAAACGGATCATCACGCGCATGACGTTGGAGGCGTCGGGCTTGCCCTTGCGCCCCATCATGCGGCTGCGGTTACGTTCGGCGTCCGACAGCGTCGAAAAGTCGACGACCGGCGCGACGCGCTGCGGATGGATCATCGCTTGCTCCTGCGGCGCGGCACGCTCAGCCGAGTTCGATATCGAGGATGTAGACGTATTGCTGGCCGGAGTGCAGGTCGCGTTCCTCGATGCTGCCCTGCGGCGTCTTGCGCGGGTAGGAAATCTTGAGAACCTTCAGGCTCGGCACGGGATAGTGGACGACCCCCTTGGGATCGATGCCGTAAACCTTCGCGATCGCTTCCGCACTGAGCGCGGGGCTCTGCGAATACCGGTCGAAGTTTTCCTGGCTGTCGAACATGAGGTCGATCGTGACCCAGAACGGGCCCGCGACCTTCGAGCGGATGTGACGGCAGACGTCCTTGAGCTTAGGCATCGATCATTTCCATGCGCACGAGTTCCATGGGATCGTCGACCCTCACGACGTGGTTAAGCACGAACTGGTAGACCGGGCCGCGGTCGATATCGCCTGGCGTGAAAGGCCAGCCATAGCTGGGCATCGCCATGCCGAGGCGCACCGGCATGTGGAAGAAGTAAGGATTGCAGGCCTTGGCGATCTCGCTCGCCAGCGCCTGCGTCTTGGCGGTGATCACGCCCATGAGGCCGATCTCCATCGGCTTCGATCCCGGCGGCGGCTTCACGCCGCTGACGCCGTTGTAGCCGTACATGCGCAGCGAGATGTGGAATTCGCTTTCGTCGAGACCCGTCGCCGACTTCGCGCGCTCGGTGAGGCGGAGCAGCATGTGGTCGTGGAAAACCTCCGGTTCGGCCAGCACAAGCGGATCGGAAATGCCGACGATCATGATGGTCTGGAACTGGCTTCCCGAAGCGCCTTCGATCTTCATGGTGTAGGGCTTGGGGTCCCACACGGAGCCGGTGACGCGTACCTTGCTGTCGGTCATCGCGGCGTATTCGCAACGCGTCACATCCAGCTCCCCGCCCGGTTCGGTAAGGCGCCACGGGCTCTTGTTCTCGTAGAGCAGGTGGCCGGAGATGCTGTCGGGCGTCGCCTTGAACTTCGGCGAGGCAGGCTCGACATCGAAGCCGTCCGCATGGATCTCGATCAGGATGCCGCGCTGCCCGGTGTTCGACGTCGTGGACTGTCCGCCACATTCGGCAATCTTGCCGGCGTGCCAGCTCGGCCCGGCCGGCGCGCCTTTCCACAGCGCGAAGGCGGCAATCACGGCAGGGTCGGACGTGCGCCCGCCAATGATGATGTCGGCGCCCGCGTCGAGCGCCTTGTGATACGGCTCGGGCCCCATCAGCGCGACGATGTGCAGGCAGCTGTCGATCGTCGCCGCGTCGAGATCGCCGAGCGGCGGCAGGTTGATGACTTTTCCTTCGGCCAGTTTCCGCTTGATGGTCTCCTGCTGCTGCTCCGAATAGAGCAGCGCGATCTTCGGCTTGTACCCCTGCTCGCGCGCGATCTCGAGAATGACGTCGCGCGTCCAGTTCACGTTGAGGTCGCCGCCGGCCTGCGCGGCCGTGCCGATGAGAAGCGGGATCTTCGCCTTTTGCTGCGCGGCCATCAGCAGCGTCAGGTCCTTCTTGACGGATCCGCGATCGTTCTTCGAGATGCCCTTGGCGAGATAGGCGGCGCCCGCATCCGTCGAGCCGGCGTCGGTTGCCATGGCCTGTGCGCCCCACGCGATGGCGTAGTCGACTTCCTCCGGGAAGAGGCCGACCCCGAGCGACCCCTGGGGCACGTAGATTTTCACCGATGTGAACGGGCCTGCCATCTGCTTCCTCGCCAGTCTTTCGGATCTGTGTTCCGGGCCAGACTTCCGGACCTGTCGTCCGGCCGTGGGTAAGTGTCTAGGCGCGCCCCCGCCAATAGAAAAGCCGACACAAACTATGCGCCAGCCTGCGCATCGGGGCGGCGCCATGCCGAATGCGGAACGTAGCATGCAAAACAAGCAGGAGAGCGAAGCCGCCATATGCACTAGCAATCGACGCAGGCGGCGAGCGGAACAGGGCCATGCGCTTCATCAGCTATCTTTGGGGCGGCTCGGAAGGCGTCGGCATCCGCAGCTATGACGGATATCGCGGCCTGCCCGTGGCGCAGCTCGGGGGCGACCTGCGCGCCTATGTCGGACAGGGCGCCGCAGCGATGGGCGCGCTGGGCGCCCGCCTCGGCGATGCGCCGCTTCTGGCGGCTGGCCAGTTCACGCTGCTGCCGCCGATCCCGAAGCCGGACAAGATCTTCTGCATCGGCCTCAACTATCGCCGCCATGCGGTCGAATCCAACCTGCCGATCCCGGATTATCCCGTCGTGTTTTCCCGCTATCCGACCAGCGTCGTCGCCCATGGCGCACCGCTTGTCCGTCCCAACGCCTCCACCTGGTTCGACTATGAAGCCGAGCTTGCCGTGGTGATCGGCATGGGCGGCCGCCACATCGCGAAGGACAAGGCGCTGGGCCACGTCGCCGGCTACGCCGCCTTCAACGACGGCAGCATCCGCGACTACCAGATCAAGACGCCGCAATGGGGCATGGGCAAGAATTTCGACGCGTCCGGCGCGTGGGGCCCGGAACTCGTGACGGCGGACGAACTACCGCCCGGCGCACGCGGCCTGCGCATCGCCACCCGGCTCAACGGCGAGACCGTGCAGGACTCCAGCACCGACGACATGATCTTCGATGTCGCCACCCTCATCGAAGTCCTGTCGGAAGCCATCACGCTCGCCCCCGGCGACGTGATCGTCACCGGCACGCCCGAAGGCGTCGGCGCAGCCCGCAAGCCGCCACTATGGCTGAAGCCCGGCGACGTCTGCGAGATCGAGATCGGCGAGATCGGCATCCTCGCCAACACGGTCGTTCAGGAAGCGGCCTAAACCACCGGCGTCTCGTTCATGCCCTTCACGATCGACCAGAACTGCTCCGCCACCGGGCTTTGCCGCGCCCGCGCACGGTAGAGCCGCACATCGATCGGCACGTCCCACTCCTCCCCGCCCGCGCGCACAAGGCTGCCCGCATCGAGATCGCGCCCGACCACGCTGACCGGCAGCCACGCCACACCCCGCCCCGTCCGCGTCATCGCCGCCAGCACCGTCGCGACATGCGCGGTGAATGCCGGCGTCAGCCAGGTCGGCGGCCCATCGCGCGACAGCGTCGCGGCCAGGATGCGCCCCATGCCGGACACGTCGCTATAGGCAAGATGCGGCACCGGCGAATCCATCGAGCCCGGCAGTGAGAACAGGGGCGTCCGCCCATCCTTCGCCGGCGCACACACCGGAATCAGCGTGTCGTTCCCGATCACGATCGACACGAAATAGTTCGGCATGAACGGTATCGGCGTCGAGGGGTGGTGATGGCACAGCAGGAACTGCGCCTGCCCCTGCAGCATGATCTCCTCGCACCCAGCCATGTTGTCGGTGACCAGGCTGACCGACGCCGTGAAATTCTTCTGCGTCTCGATCCGCTCGAGCCAGTCCGGGAAGAAGGTGATCGACAGCGCGTGTGTGGACGCGAACTTCAGCGACGAGGCCCCGCCCGTCGCCGCTTCCTGCACCTGGCTGCGGCCGTTGAGCAGGCGGCGCAGGACATCCTCGGCGATCGGGCGGAACTGCTCGCCCGCAGCCGTCAGCTCGATGCGATGCGTCGCCCGGTCGAACAGCGGCGCGCCAAGCCATGTCTCCAGCATGCGGATCCTGCGGCTGAACGCAGGCTGCGAGACGTTCTGCTTCTCGGCGGCGCGGGAAAAGCTTCCCGTCTCCACGAGCGCCAGAAAATCCTCCAGCCAGTCGAATTCCACGCAGGCCTCCTCGTCGTTTAGCGCAGGATACACGGGGGCGCGGCATCCGCGATAGCCCTTCCCGCCCGCGCGCGGATCAGGCCGGATCGCGCTCCGGCGCCATGCGCGGAGCCGGCCCCTCGATCCCCGCCTCCACCGCAATCTCGCGCGCGTACTGCGCATCGCGCGCATCCAGCGCCCGCCGGATCTCCGCATGCTGCCTCGGCCCGAGCCTGTACCCGATCATCGTCAGCGCCCCGAGCGTGCAAAACACCAGCGGACCAGCCAGATACACCAGCTGCAGGTTGTCGATCGCCAAAGGCGTGTTCACCGCCCCGTCTTCCGGGTTGTACCCGAGCGACGCCAGCACCGTGAACGTCACCCCGACCGAGATCGCGCTCGACACCTTGTTCGTCATCGTCGTCACCGCATAGAGCAACGCCGATCGCTCGCGGTTCTGGTCGAGCCGGATCTCGTCCGCCGCATCGGCCGTCATCGCCTTGGTCAGCACGTTGAACCCCGCCGCGAAGCTGCCGATGACGAACATCGCCGCCACCCCGACCGCGACATTGCCCTGCGGAATCAGCGGCAGCAGCAGCAGGCACGCGCCATAGCCGATCACGGAAATGATCGTGGTCGTATGCTTCGGCACGAACGTCGCGAACTTGCCCATGAACGGCGCGCCGATGATGCCCGCGAGAATGTAGGTGACGAGCAGCATGCTCGCCTCCCCCGTCGAGAATCCGCGGCTGTCGGTGAAGTAGAAGATGTAGATCGCGCTCGTCCAGCCCGTCCCGAATGTCAACGCCAGGTCGCACGACGCGATCCTGAGAAAGGTCGGACGCCGCAGCACGGAGATATAATCGGCGAACCGCACGCCATGATCCCGCGGCGTCGGTACGATCCGCTCCGGCGTGCTCAGCACCAGCACGGCCGTCGACACGGGCGCAAGCAAGAGCACCCACCACCCGATGATCGAAACGTTGGCCGCCTCGCTGACGCCCATCGCTTCCGTGATGATCGGGATCAGGATCACCGACGCCCCGCCGCACAGCCCCACGGCCGTCAACGCGCCGAACACGCGAGACCGGTCGTCATAGGTCGGCGCAAGCGTGACCGCCCAGGCGCGATGCGACAGGTCCAGCATCGATTGTCCGAGATAGACGATCAGCAGCCCGACAACAAGATAGGCCACGCCCACGCTCGGCGGCGCGAAGAACATTGCGGCGACACCGGCCATCATGAAAGGGCAGCCGATCATCGTCCAGAGCCGGTAGCGCCCCCATCTGGTGTTGGTCTTGTCCATCACCAGTCCGAGCAGGCCATCGACGGGAATGTCGATGACGCGAACGATGAAGAAGGCCAGCCCCACAAGCGCAAGGTCGAGCCCCACATGGCTCGCGAAATGCTGCGGCAGGTAGACCGACATCGAGATGTTGATCGCGGAAATCGGCAAGCTGGTTGCCGAAAAGGCGAGTATCCCGATGAGTGAGAGCTGCTTCGCGCGCGCCTCTGTCATGCACCTGCCTCCCTGGTTACAGGCAGGGAGCGTCTCGCCCGGACAATGCGTCCCGGTCCAACCGCCGTCGGCGTTCCCCGTCTGCTCGTTTCTCGGAGGCGGTCGATACACCTCACTTATTGTATGACCTCAGCCTCGCAGTCGCGCTGCACTCTTCCAAGCGACGCAGCGCGATCATTTCATTCGGGATTTGCATAAGTCGCCCAATATTGCCGGTGCTAGCGTGCCGCCCAACCTCGGGAGCCAACGAGGATCGGGAGGACATCTATGCGAAAATTCACCGCGCGCGCGGGCCTGCTCGTTGGAGCATCACTGGCCACGTTTGCCGCATCGCCCGCGACAGCGGTCGCGCAGGAACCCGTCGCCCAGACCGTTTCCGGGGAGCAGAGCGCCTCCGAAGACAACGACCGGGTGATCGTCACCGCGCGCCGGCGCGAGCAGGACGTGCTCGAGGTGCCCGACTCCATCTCGACCTTCTCGGACGAGATCATGGAAGTCGGCGGCCTGGACGAGGTCGACGAATTCATCGAGCTCACGCCAAACGCGAAGATCACCACGGACTCCGAAACGTCGAGCGAGATTTCGGTCCGGGGCAGCGGGCGCAACACGCAGGACGAGGATCCGGGCGTCGGCATCTATCGGGATGGCGTCTATATCGGCGGGCGGCTGTTCTCGACCGCTACCTTCTACGACCTCGAGCGGGTCGAGGTGCTGCGCGGTCCCCAGGCGGGCCTGTACGGCCGGAACGCCGTCGGCGGCGCGCTCAACGTCATCAGCAAGCGCCCCGAGCTCAACGAATTCAGCGGCTATGGCGAGCTGCGCGTCGGAAACCTGCAACGGCAGGAATTCCGCGGCGCGGTGAACATGCCCGTCGGCGAAGATGCTGCCCTGCGCATCGCCGGCCTGCTCGTCAACCAGGACGAAGGCTTCGACTACATCGTCAATCAGGACAAATACACCGATGGCGGCGAGACCGGGTCGATCCGCGCCAGCTTCCTGATCTCCCCAACGGACGACCTCGAATTCCTGACCAGCCTCGAGACGATCCGCAACGATGGCTTCCAGAAGCTCATCATGGATTCGCCGAACGGAACGGTCGGCTACCTCGACAATGACGACGTCATTCCGATACCGGGCAATCCCGGTTTCTCGGCCGACGACACCGACAACCAGTTCCGCGACTGGCCGACATTCCAGACGTTCGAACAGTGGCAGTTCACGCAAGAGGCCAACTGGACCCTGGACCCGGGCGTCCTCACCGGCCTCTTCAGCTTCCGCGAAGCGTCCTACGACCTCAGCCGCGACGACGACTATACCCAGTTCCAGATCAGCGGCCGCGAATACAACGCCGAACAGGAATCCACCTATGCCGAAGTCCGCTTCGCGTCGGATGAAGTTGGCGGCTTCAGCTACATCATCGGCGCAAACTATCTCGGCGAAGATGTCGACCTGACCTACCGATCGCTCAACGGCGGCGACTTTGCCGGCGCCCTCTTCGGCATCAACCTCGCCGAAATGTACGCCAGCGGCGTGACGCCTCCGGGCTCCGAACCGATCTGGGATGCGCTCTTCGGCGCGCCAATCCCTGACGGCACGCCGATCGACGTCATCGGCCTGACGCCGGGCCTTACCGGCCTCACGGGCTTCCTGGGCGACTCGGCCTTCATCCAGTTCGACAACGTCCAGAGACTGGACTCCGTCTCGGCCTTCGCGGAGGTCAATTACGAGTTCAGCCCGGAATGGGAAGTCTGGGCCAACGGCCGCTGGACGCGCGACGAAAAGGATATCGTGTTCGGCCAGAACTTCATCGGCGGATGCGACGCCTGCGTCGAAGTCATCGGCGCCTTCACGGGCGCGACGTTCGAGGTTTCCGGCGCCAACAGCGCGTCGTTCGAGAACGCCAGCTTCGGCGGCGGCGTGAACTGGAAACCGACGACCGACTTCATGGCGTACCTGAAGGTGGTTCAGGGCTTCAAGGCTGGCGGCTTCAACCCGATCTCGGCGACGCCTGAACTGCAGGCCTTCGACTCGGAAGAGACGCTGGGTTACGAGGCCGGCCTGAAGTGGGAGCTGTTCGACGGCGGCGCGATCCTGAACCTGTCGGCCTTCCTGCAGGATCGCTCGGATGCGCTGGTGCAGATCGACGACCCGAACCTCGATCTCATTTCGCTCGGCGTCAACGCCGGCGAGATCCGCAACCAGGGCGCCGAGGTGCAGCTGACGCTGAATCCACTCGATGGCCTGCAGCTCGATATTGCGTACGGCTATCTCGACGCGAAGTTCGAAGACTTTGTCGCTGGCGGTGACGACTTCTCCGGAAACCAGGTGCCGAGGACGTTCGAGCACTCGCTGTCGACCATCCTGACCTATGAGCGGCCGATCACCGACACGATCGACCTCTACACGTTCGCATCCTACAGCAATGGCTGGAACGGCTTCACCGACAACGACAATCTCGCGGAACTCGACAATCCCGAAACCGTCGACCTGGCGGCCGGGATCGAAACCGGCGACTGGCGTATCGGGGCATTCGTCAACAACGCGGCGGACAATCGCTATGTGGCGTGGGAACGCGCAGCCGAACTCGTGAACCGCCGCGGAACCTTCGCGCCGGGCCGTACCTATGGGCTCCAGGTCAGGCATTCATTCTGAAGACACGCGCAGCGATCACACCTGAAACTTTCTCCCCGGAAAGTCATACTGTCAGCGGTCCTCGTCGGGCCGCTGATCTTTTTTTGAGGGCGCAACGTGAACCTTCGTGACATCACAAAGCGAACCGCCGCGGCGTTTCTGGACTGGCGCGCCGTCACGCTGGCGCCGCTCGAAACGCCGGTCTTCAGGATCCTCTGGGTATCCGCCTTCGTCTTCAATTTCGGCGCGGTGATCCAGTCCGTCGGCGCGGCATGGATGATGACGACGCTCGCCGCGTCCGAACTGATGGTGTCGCTTGTCCAGGCGGCGACCTTGGCCCCTTTCCTGCTCCTGTCGCTTCCGGCAGGCGCCCTGGCCGACAGCGCGGACCGCCGCGTGATACTGATGGTCGCGCAGTTTGGCGGTTGCCTCGTCGCAGGCGTCCTTGCGGTGCTGGCCTGGTTCAATGCCGTGTCGCCCTGGATCCTGCTGGCCGCAACCGCGATGATCGGCGCCGTGACCGCGATCCAGCAACCGGCCTGGCATGCCTCCGTCGGCGATATCGTCACGCGCGAGCGCCTCCCTGCTGCGGTCGGATTGAACTCCCTTGCGTTCAACCTGGCGCGTTCGACGGGACCGGCGCTGGGCGGCCTCATCGTCGCGATCAGCGGTCCGTTCGTCGCGTTCGCCTTCAACGCCGTTGCGTCCCTTGGAACAGGGATTGTCATGGCGACGCAGAAGCTGCCGTCTCCGCCGCGCACCGCGCCGCCCGAGCCGCTTCACGCGGCGATCGCCACGGGCCTGCGCTACGTCGCAATGGCCCCCGCCCTCAAGGCGACCCTGCTGCGCAGCACCCTGCTTGGGCTGGGCGGCGGCGCCATATGGTCGCTGCCGCCGCTCATCGTGCATCACCGGCTGGAGGCCGGCCCGGTCGCCTATGGCCTCTTGCTGGCCGGGTTCGGCACGGGCTCGGTTGTCGGCGCACTTCTCAGCATGCGCCTGCAGATCCGGCTCGGCGCGCCGCGTCAGGTCCAGATGGCGCTCGCAGCGCTTGCCGTGGCCACGGGCGGAATCGCGCTCAGCGAGTCTGTTCTGCTGTCCGTCCTCTTCATGACGGTCGGCGGCTTCGGCTGGAACGCCGCCATGACCACGCTCACCAGCGCGATCCAGCTTGCGAGCCCCCGATGGGTTGTCGGCCGCGCCGTCGCGCTCAGCCGCCTCTGCACCTTCGGCGGCCTCGCCCTCGGCTCGGTCCTGTGCGGCGTAACCGGCGAATTCTCCAACGTGATGATCGCCTGCGGCCTCTCCGCCCTGATCCTGCTCGCCGGCCTTCTCCTCCCCGGCATCCACCTCCTCCCCGACCGCACCTCCCCCGACCTGACCCCCGTCGGCCGCACCCCCCGCCCCCCCGCAGCCACCCTGTCGCCAAACAGCGGCCCCATCACCTTCCTCATCGAATACCGCTGCGCCCCCGCCGACATACCCGAACTTCAAGCAGCACTACTCCCCCTCCGCCCCCTCCGCCTCCGCAACGGCGCTCGCAACTGGAGCATGTCTCAGGACATCGACGATCCGGCGCTCTGGATCGAGCGGTTCGATGTAGCGACTTGGAACGACTATGTTCGCGGCATCACGCGCGGAACTGTTGCGGACGAACCGACCATGGAACGCGCCCGCACGTTCCGGGTGGCTGGCCCGGTACGCCGATTGCTCAAACGACCATCAGGCGCTTTACCAGTCGTCGAAGAGAATCCGCCCGACGGCTCAGATGCAAGCTAGAAGGCTAGATTCGCCTTAGCGGCACGAGGTTTTACAAGGACCCGAAACGACCTCCAAATTTGTTGGTACATTTGTTGGTACAAATTTCCCGAAGTCGCGCTTTCAGCTTGGAATTGCGGCTTATGGGTTCTGCCGGGCCCACTCGGCTTTCTGCGCAAGTTCAGTTCGTGATTTCGGTCCTCACAGCCCCGCCGCCAACCCTCCACCCTGGCGCCCGCCGTGGCGAAACCTGCTATCTCTATCGTTCCCTCGCATTATCCCGCCGGCAGAGGCGGGAGGCGGCGCTGACGGGGGTTTGGTGGATCCCGTCAGCGCCTCTTCCACATGACGGATGACTGGTCGCTCATCCGTCACATCCCGGCATTGAGTCGGCAGGCGCGGGAACCGGTGAGACCGATCCCGCGCCCGCCCCTGTTCAGAACGGCACGACGTCGTAGAGCGACGGCGAGAGGTGACGGAAATCCAGCGCCTGCTCATCGAAGAGGCTGGGCGCGGGAACGGCCAGCTCGACAGGGCTGGCGATGTCCAGCGGCTGCAGATGCCCCGGATCGGCAAGCATGGTGCGGCCGAGGTCGTGACCGGCCAGCGACAGATCCGTATGCATCAGGAGATCCGTCAGGTCAGGACCGCCCAGGGCGCTGAGTTCCACGCCACGCGGCGCGGCGCGCGTGAGACCGACATGGTCGGCCATCATGTCGCGCAGGGCCTGCCGGCTGAGACCGGACAGCAGCACGTCGAGACCGCCCGAAAGCCCGAAGGACGGGACCATCGCGCTATCCACCGCCGGCGCGCTGTCCGCGACGGGCTGCGCCGTCGTCGTGCGCAGGTCGTTGGCGAGCGTTCCGTTGATCACGTCCTGGGCGCGGACGTTGCCGATGAAGGTATCGGCGCCGCCATTCGAGTCGAACACCAGGCGGTGGGCCGAGGTGAGGCCCGAGATGTCGATCGTATCTCCCGCGCCGGTGCCTTCCACCGTGATGGTGCTGTAGTGCAGGCTTGTCTGGGTGAAGTCACCCGCCACGATGATCGTGTCGCCGCCGCTGGAGCCGCCGTCGATATTGCCATTGCCGTTGTCGGCCGTGACGTTGAGCGAATTGATCTTGATCTCCTCGA
>Ga0208492_1000429_pt1 | contig 35945 bp, 28 predicted proteins | sample Subbioar_CSW14AB_FD_184820 | JGI IMG/M metagenome (GOLD analysis project Ga0208492, IMG submission 184820) | Serpentinite rock and fluid subsurface biosphere microbial communities from McLaughlin Reserve, California, USA - CR12Mar_CSW14AB (SPAdes) | ecosystem: Environmental > Terrestrial > Deep... | reverse complement strand
GCGCCCGCGAGCTCGTTCGGGCTCGCCCTGGCGGCCCTGGGCATGGTGGCGGTGCGTCGCCGTCGCCGGCGCTGACGACGGGCGTCAAAGGTCAAAGGTCGAAGGTCAAAGGTCAAAGGTCGAAGGTCGAAGGTCGAAGGTCGAGTCTGCCTCTCGATTCGACCTTCGACTTTTTGACCTTCGACCCTTCGAATCAGCCGCGCAGTCTCTCGACTGACGACTGACGACAGACGACTGACGACTTCACTTCGGACAAGCACCGCCTTCGACGCAGATCGGGAACGTCGCGCCCGCTACGAGCTTCGGGCAGCACGTGTTGCCGCCGCCGCACGTGGCGCAGGGGCAGGTCGAGCACTCGACGGCGACGCGGTAGTTGCGGCAGCCGCCCGCGACGCAGACCTCGTCCTGGTTGCACTGACGGTCGCACGCGCCGCAGTGGGTGGGGTCGGTCTGCAGGTTGACGCAGCCGCCGGCGGCAGAGCCGAACGACGTGCAGCGAGTCGTACCGGTGCTGCACGTGCCGGTCTTGCAGACGCCGCCCTCGCAGTTCTCGCCGGCCGCGCAGGCCTTGCCACAGGCGCCGCACGCGCGGGGGTGGGTTGCCGTGTCGACGCAGGTGGTGAACGAGCCACCGCCGCCCGTGAACGTGCACGAGGTCAGCCCGGTGCGGCAGACGCAGGTGCTCGCGCCGTCGCACATCTGGCTGTCGTTGCAGCGCGTGCCGCACGCGCCGCAGTTGTTCGGGTCTTCGGTGGTGTCGGTGCAGAAGCTGCCACCGCCGCCCGTCGGGCAGCTGCCCGCTCCGGTCGGACAGGTGCACTTGCCCGAGACGCACGACGAGCCGGTGCCGCAGCGAGCGCCGCATGCACCGCAGTTGTTGACGTCGGTGGTCGGGTCGACGCAGCGGGTGCCGCAGGTGATGATCCCTGCGCCCGTCTTGCACTTGCAGGCGCCGGTGTCACAGGTCTCGCCGGACAGGCAGCGCGTGCCGCACGCGCCGCAGTTGTTCATGTCCGTGTTGGTGTCGGCGCACGTCGCTGCGGCGCCGGTGCCACAGAGCTTCTTGCCGGTCGTGCAGGCACATGCCGTCGCGCCCGACGCGGTGATGCACACCTGGCCGGTCGCGCACTTCGTCGCGCACGAGCCGCAGTGGTTCGGATCGGCGGTCAGGTCGAAACAACCGCCCGGACACGCGGTGCCCGTCGCGCAGCTGTCAGGAGTTGCGTCGCCGAGCGGCGAGCCGGTGTCGACCGCGCCACCGGTGTCATCCACCACCGTGCCGCTGTCGGTCGTTCCACCGCCGGTGTCCTCGCCGCCCCCCCCGGTGTCCGCACCACCGGAGCTGTCGTCGACGGAGGCATCGACGTTGCTCTCTTCCTCAGGCGAGGTCGATCCCCCACAGCCGATGGCCAACACGAACGCGAGAGAGGCAAGCGGAGTAAAGCGCATCGAGGCAGTCTAACGTGCAGCCTCGGCCATCCGCCACCAAGCCGCAGTCGCCTCTCTCAGCGCGGACCGTACCCACCAGGTGGGGGGCCGTAGCCGGCGGGAGGAGGTGGATACCCAGCCCCATACCCACCGTACCCTCCAGGCGGATACCCCGGCGGTTGCTGCGGAAATCCCGGGCTGGAAGGTGGTTGACCGACGGTTCCGGTGAGGCGCGTGAACACGACCGCGTGCGCGACGCTGATGACCGCGGCAGCAGGCAGGATGCCGATGCAACACGCCGCGAAGCCGAGCAACGAGACCCCGAACTGGTAGATGCCGAGGACGAAGAGGCTGCCCTTCTGCCCGGTGGTGGTCTCCCAACTCGCCTTCAGCGCCTCGACCGGTCCCATGTTCCGGTCGACGATGAAGTACGGGTACAGGCTCAGGCCGAAAGCGAGGATCACGCCCGGCACGATCAACAAGGCGAAGCCGATCAACAGGATCAGCATGTGCAGCATCATGCCGCCGAGCATCGCGAGGAAGCGTGGCCCGCCGGAGAACACCTGCCCGAGCTCTGGGGTGCCGCCTCGTGCAGCCGTGAGGTACATCCGCGTGAACCCGGCTTGGAAGAACGCCTGGAGCACCCAGCCGACGAGGCCTCCGACTCCGAACAACGCAACGAAGGTCACGTCCTCGAAGTCGAACTCACCGTGCAGCGCGAACTGGCGATAGAAGCTCGAGATCTGCTGGGGAGCAGAGGCTGCAGCACCGCCGATCATCGTGCCGAAGACCAGCGGCACCCAGTGGACCTTCACGATGTCCCACCCGCGACCGATCACCTCGCCGGGCTCCCACGGCAGCGGCTCGCCCGGCGGCGTGACCTGCGGCGCCCACTGGGGGTTCTGCGCGGCGGGCGCGCCGTATGGGTTGTAGGCCATCAGGAGCCTCGATACGTCGAGTAGCCGAACGGCGAGAGCAGCAACGGCACGTGGTGGTGCTGCGCCGGATCGCGCACGGCGAACGTGATCGCGACGGAGGGGAAGAACCCGTCCTTCTCGTACGCGGAGACGTCGAAGGTGAGGCGGTAGGTCGCGGCCTCGAGCGCCGTGCCCTCGGGCAAGAGCGTCTTGAGGCGACCGTCGTCGTCGGTGACACCGCGACCGAGCTCGCGGAAGCCCTCGCCCTCGCGCTTCTCGAGGACGATGGGCACTCCCTTGGCCGGGCGGCCCTGCGCGGTGTCGAGGACGTGGGTCGTGATGCGGCTCATTTTGATCGTCGTCTCCTGATCCAGCAGCTTGCGCAGGCGAATGCGGGTGATCTTGCGTTGCTCTTCGGCGGCGACGCGGGCCTCGGTCTCGGGGTCGTTGGCCAGTCGGGCCTCCGCGATCGAGAGCATCTCCTCGGCAGACTTGCCCGTCGCGCAGACGATGTAGATGTGACCGAAGCGCGCCTCGTACTCGGCGTTCGCCCGCGCGAGCGCCTCCTTGGTCGACTCGCTTGCGCGCTCGGCACCGGCCTGTTCGCCCGACGACCACGCCTTCTCGGTGCCGGCCTTCTTGTCGACGTCGCGCTGGCTGCCGATGCGCGGGTGCGCCGCGAACGCCTCGAGCCAGTCGGTCTTGTCGAGCGACCACCAGATCGCGTCGGCCTGCCCGAAGAGCGCGTCCTCGTCGGCGAACGGACGCGCCGCGACCATGCGCTGAACCCACCGGGACGATCCGCAGCACTTGCGGAGCTCGACCGACGCGACATCGCTCGGCCACGCGTTGATTGCGCCGAGCGTCACACCGGCGCTCCGTGCACGCGCAGGCGACTGATGCCGCCGTCGGGATGGATCGACAGGCGCACGTGGGTGCACCCGCGCGCGCCGTTGGTGAGCTCGCCGGCGACCCCATTCGCCGCACCGGTGAAGAAGTGCCGGGTGTGCGCGCGCAGCTTGGTGCGCGGGAGCAGAGGGAACCAGGAGTCGGCGTGGAGCTCCGTCGGATCGGCCCCGTCGGGCGCGTCGACGCCCTCGAGCCAGCAGCTCTCGGGGAAGTTGCCCTTGAAGTGGTTGGTGTCGACCTCGATCGACCGCACGGTGCCGCGACGACCGAGCTTCACGATGGTCCAGTCGTGACCCTCGCGGCGCTTGCGACGGGTCTCCCACCCATCGCCCATGTTCACCGAACGACCCGGCATGATCAGGTTGTGACGCGAGCCGAAGAACATGTCGTTCGCGGCCACGACCTGCCCGCCGTGCTCCACCGCGGCGAGATCGACCGTGGCGCTGCGCGCGAGCAGCCGCGCCCAATCGGGCACCACGGCTCCGTACACGCGCAAGCGCGCGATGCCGCCGTCGGGGAACATGCGGAGACGCAGGTGGGTGAATCGGCGATCGGTGACGGCAAAGGGCGCGAAGTTCGAGTTGTCGCCCGCGAGCTCGGTCCGCGGCAGCACCTCGGTCCAGGCGATGCTCGGATCGAGCAGCGCCTTCGCGTCGGGATCGCCGTCGACCTCACAGCCGTCGATGGCTGCCGCTTCGGGGTAGTTGCCTCGGAAGAAGCTCGTGTCGATGTCGACGCCGCGGAGCATGCCGGGCATGCCGAGCTTGATCAGACACCAGTCGTGGGTGTGCCCCTCGACCCTGCCGAACGAGCGCCGCGACTCCCAGCCGTCCATCAGCTTGCCGCGGTCGGTGTACGCGTGGGGATCGAACACCGCGCGCGCTCCCTTGAGCAGGTTGACCATGCTCGCGAAGAAGTCGTCGCTGCAGGCGAGCGTGGCTCCTCCCACGCGCTCGGCGGCGAGGTCGGGCAGCTCGGTAAACGGGGGACCGGGACGAACAGGCGCTTCGACGATCATGGGTGAGCTCTCGTGGTTCCAAGAAATCGACTTCAGCGACGCACGCGGAGACGCTCGCCTCGGGGCGATCCACGCGAAGAGCCATCGTAGATCGTCTCGCCGCGGAGGATCGTGCGCTGGACCACGCCACGTAGCGTGCGGCCTGCCCACGGCGTGACCTTGTGGCGGTGCTCGATGCGGGCGGGATCGACCGAGAAGCTGGCGTCGGGATCGAAGACCACCAGATCGGCGTCGCGACCGACCTCGATGGCTCCCTTGCGCTCCGAGAGCCCCGCGAGCTTCGCGGTGACGGTGGAGGTCCAGCGCGAGACGTCCGCGAGCGAGAAGCCGCGACGGGACGCTTCGGTCCAGACCGAGGAGAGACCGAGCTGCAGGCCGGCGATGCCCCCCCAGGCCGCCATGAAGTCGCCGGCCTCCATCTTCTTGAGGGCGGGCGTGCACGGCGAGTGGTCCGAGACCACCTGCGAGAGGGTGCCGTCGCGCAACGCGTCCCACAGCGCCTCGCGGTTGTCGCGCTCGCGGATCGGGGGGCAACACTTGAACGGCGTCGCGCCCGCGGCGATGTCCTCGGCCGCGAACGTCAGGTAGTGCGGGCAGGTCTCGGCGGTGATCGGCACTCCCGCCTTCTTCGCATCGCGCAGCAGCGGAACCGCGTCCGACGACGAGAGGTGCACGACGTGAGTGGGACACGAGGTCTCGCCGGCGAGGCGGACCATCCGCGCGATCGCTTCGTCTTCGGCGATGCGCGGGCGCGAGGCGAGGAACGTGGCGTACGCACGAGGGTCGCCGGTCGATGCAGCCTCTGCCGCGGCGATCGCCACCGGGTCTTCGGCGTGCACCAGGAGCACGGCCCGATTGCGGGCGAGGATCGGCATCGCGATGCGCAGGTCCTCTTCGGCCGCGTTGGGAAAGTCGTCGATGCCGGAGTGCACGAGGAAGCACTTGAACCCGGGCACGCCGTCTTCGAGCATGCCCTCGAGCTCGCGCTGGTTGCCCGGCACCACGCCGCCCCAGAACGCGACGTCGACGTGCAGCTTGCCCGCCATCGCCTCGTCCTTCGCGCGGACCGCCGCGCGGGTGGTCGTGACGGGGATGCAGTTGAGCGGCATGTCCACCACGGTGGTGATCCCCCCCGCGGCGGCCGCACGGGTGGCGGTGTCGAACCCCTCCCATTCGGTCCGGCCAGGTTCGTTCACGTGGACGTGTGCATCGACGACACCGGGCAGCACCACGTGCTCGTCGGCGACGTCGAGCGTGCGCGCGCCCGGAGGGACGTCGTCGAGCCCCGCGATGGCATCGATGCGGCCAGCGCGCAGGTGGACGCTCCGGGGGACCAGCGCGTCCCCAATCAACACGCGACGCGCGCGGACGACGAGGTCGGGCTCGGGCATGGAGGGCGGAGGATAGCGGCAAAAACCGCTCTATCCGAGGGAGAAAGTGCCTGCCCGTCACCGGTCCGACAACGGATTGTCACGCGGCGGCATTTGAGGTCACGCTTGACGAGTGCGCCTACTCGCTTCGCTCGCCCTGTTCTTCGGTGCCCTGTGTGCTTGTGCGAGCGAGCCTGCCGCGCCCGCGCCGAGCGACACAGCCGATGCCGGCGACGAGCCGCTCGACTGCCCTCCCGCCCTCGCGAGCCCCAAGCCTCGAACGGGAGCGACGCCAAAGGGGCCGCTCGACGACGTCCTCCACGTGAATCAGCTGCAAGCGAAGGCGACGCACAACAGCTATCACCTGCGCCCCCAGGGTGGAGTCGTCGACTGGCGCTACTCGCACGCGCCGCTCACGACGCAGCTGCAGGATCAGGGCGTGCGCGGCGTCGAGCTCGACCTCCGATTCGACGAGACGTGCGGCAGGTTCCAGGTGTTCCATCTGCCGCTCCTCGACCCCAACACCACGTGCAAGGTGTTCACCGATTGTCTCGCGGCCATCCGCACCTGGTCGGACGCGCACCCCGCCCACCACGTGCTGTTCATCCACATCGAGCCGAAGGACGGCTACGAGCCCGCGACGGGCGAGGCGCGCTTCGCCGCGCTCGAGCGGGAAGTGCTCTCGGTGTTCCCCCGCGAGCTCGTCGTCACGCCCGACGAGGTCAAAGGCAGCGCCCCCACGCTGCGCCACGCGGTCACCACCAAGGGCTGGCCCACGCTCGGGCAGACGCGTGGTCGCGTGCTGTTCTACATCGACCGCTCCGACGCTTGGCGCGACGCGTACGCGCACGGTCGGAAGGACTTGGACGGCCGACTGATGTTCACCGACGCGGACGAGGCCGACCCGTTCGCCGCGGTGCTCGTGCGCAACGGTGCGCTGAGCGACAAGGACACGATCTCCGCGCTCGTGAAGAAGGGCTTCATCGTCCGTACCTTCGCGGACAAGAGCGTGGAGGGCGCGTTGGCCAACGATCGCTCGCAGATCGCGCCCGCGCTCGAGAGCGGCGCGCAGATCGTGAGCACCGACTTTCCCGCCAAAGTGCCCGAGACCGAATACTTCTTCGCGATCCCAGGCGGCTCACCCTCGCGCTGCAATCCTGTCACCGCGCCCGCCGATTGCACCAGCGCAGCCGTGGAATCGGGCATCTGAACGCGCGAGTGAGCAAAGGGGGAACGGCCCTCGGCTGGTACGCCGGCCGCAACCACTTCCGCGCATGTCACGGATGTCTTGGATGCTCGTGCTCTTTCCCCTCGTCGTCGCGTTGGGTTGCGGAAGCCGCGCCGCGACCAAGCCGGGCACGTGTTCGGCCGCGGCGTGTGCCCGACCACACGTGCGGGTCGCGGCCGTGCGGACCGCGCAGCGCCTGCAGCGCCAGGAGACCAAGCAGACCCAGGCTCCACCGCCCTCGCCGACCGGCGTCCCGTTGACCGATCCCGAGCTGCCGTACGCGCAGCGCGTGGACCCGTCCGGCTGGTCGGGACACTCGGTGCCGCCCGCTGCAGAGGAAGAGCCTTGGCCGGCCGCGGTCGGTGGCGGGCCCGCAGCCGACGACGAGAATCCGTACCCCGATGATCCGGGCCCCGATGCGGGCTCGGGTTCGGACTGACTCGCCTTGGGAATCGTCAGGGCGCGAGGAGCTGCCGGTAGGGCTCCCAGCCGTCACAGCGCACCGCGCCGTTCGTCGACACCACGCAGATGCTGTTGCCGCCGACCGCGAGGTCGTTGACCTCGCGCAGGTCGCGATCGAACGGCGCGTGCACGTCGCCGACACAGCGCGCGCGGCCGGTGTCGAACAGCACGCAGGTGTGCGAGAAGCCGAGCGAGAGCCGCACGGCGCGGCCATGGAGCTCGCGCCCCACCGTGGGCACGAGCCGCGCCTCGTGGGTTCCGTCGCCGAGTTGCCCTTCGAAGTTGGCACCGAAGCAGGACACGACCCCCTCGTCGGCGCCTTCCCGGAGTCGAACGCACGTGTGCGCGAACCCCAACGCGACGTCGATCACACGACCCGGACCGAGGCCGCGTACTGCGACGGGCCGCTCGCGGTTGTTCATCGTGCCATCGCCGAGCTGACCGGCCATGTTGCCGCCCCAACAGTGCAGGTCGGTGGGGCCGAGCGCGCACGTGTGATAGCTGCCGGCGACGATCCGGCGGGTTGCGCCCGGAAGGGATACCCGCATGGGGGTCGGACGATCGGCGGTGCCGCCATCGCCGAGCTCACCGTCGGCTCCGTAGCCCCAACACCAGACGGCGCCGGTCTCGGCGGGCGCGCGGGTTCGGGCACAGGAGTGGTGCGCTCCGAGCGCGAGCTGCTCGACGCCTTCGAGGCCGAGCACCGGCCAGGGGACGCTGCGATCCACCCGCAGGCCGTCGCCGAGCTGCCCTGCGGCGTCGTACCCCCAACACATGACCGTGCCGTCCACGCGACGCGCGCACGTGTGGTAATCGCCGACCGCGACCTCGACTGCGTCCGACAGCGCGAGCACGCGGACCGGGCGAATGCGATCCTCGACGCTGCCGTCTCCGAGCTGGCCGTAGTCGTTGCGCCCGACGCAGCGCACCACCCCGTCGCTCAGGACTGCGCAGGCGTGGAAGCGGCCGAGCGACACCTGCGAGACGCGCGCCGATGCGGCGGCACCGACCAGGGAGAGGGCGAGCTCGGGGTCGTCGGGGCGAACGAGCGACAGCGGATCGCGCGAGCACGCGGAGCAGCCCAGAACGAGCAAAGCGAGCAGGCGCGAGAGGTACACCCGCCCTCACGTCTGCAGCCCCCGAGCCAGACGGCAGGGCCTTCAGAGCGTGATGTGCGCGCACACCGTCAGGCGCGATCCTGCTGGGTGATGGGAAGCTCGAGCACCGACGCGAGCGCCTCGGCGAGCTCGGTGTGTCGGAACACGTAATGGGTCCTCTTCGCGACCTCGGGGACGACGCGCTGCGAGCCGAGGATCATGTGGGCCATCTCGCCGAGCACGGCGCGCAACGCGAAGCTCGGCGCGGCGAAGAACGCCGGTCGACCGAGCGTGCGCGCGAGCACACGGGTGAACTCCGCGTTGGTCACCACAGCGGGCGCAGCCACGTTCATCGGGCCGGTGACCGCGTCGTTCTTGGCGGCGTGGATGAGCAGGCCGACCACGTCGTCGATGTGGATCCACGGCATCCACTGCTTGCCGTCGCCGAGGCGACCGGCGAGCCCGGTGCGAAAGACAGGCAGCATGCGCGCGAGCGCGCCGCCGTCGCGGTCGAGAACGATCCCCATGCGCGCGTTCACGACCCGCGTGCCGAACGTCGCGGCCGCGTTCGCCTCGCGCTCCCAGGCGACGCAGACCTCGGCGAGGAAGCCCTCGCCCGGAGCGCTCGCCTCGGTCAACACCTCGTCGCCGCGCGCGCCGTAGATCCCCACGGCCGACGCACAGACCAGGGCGCCGCCGATCATCCGTCCGCGCATGCTCGCCACGATGGCCCGGGTGGACTCGACGCGGCTCTCACGCACGCGGCGCTTGTGTGCTTCGGTCCAGCGATGTCCGGCGACCGGCTCGCCGGCGAGGTGGAACACGACGTCGACCCCATCGAGCGACTCGGCGGGCAGATGGAGGCCGTCCCATATGACCGGGGTGGCGCTCGGGAACGCGCGCGAAAGGCGCTCGCGGTCGCGACCGACGACACGGACTTCGTCGCCAATGGCGAGCAGACGCGCTGCCAGGCGCCTTCCGATGGACCCGGTCGCCCCGGTGATGAGAACGCGCAACAAGACCTCCTTGGTTAGTTTCCGTCTGATGCGCGTTCCCGCGCCAGGTCCCCGCGCAAGCCGAGCAGGTGCACCACCGCATAGGCGACGACTACGCCCACGGCCCAGGTCCGCGAGGGAGCGGCGACCACCTCGGTGGCGATGGACTCGATGCCGAAGAAGCGAGGGTAGTTGGGCGCGGAGATCGAGGAGAGCATGCGGTCGAGCCCCGCAAACGCGAACAGCGCTCCGAGGAACGCACCGCCAAGCAGCGGGCCGACCGGCCCGAGCGATTCCGGACCGCCGGGGATGACCCGCGAGGCCGCCGTCGCCGCCCGCGGGGTCCGTTGGCCGACCACGTAGCCAATCACGAACGCGATCGCCGCTGCGAGCACCGTGTGCTGGAAGCCGAGCACACGCCCGCCGGCTCCGCTCGGTTTGCCAATCGCATCATGCAACGCGCTTCGGAGATTCGTGCGATCGAAGGCCTGGAGGATGACGGCGTCGCTCGGAGGCGGAGTCTCGTCCCTTCGTCCCTCGCGAATGGCCTTCGATTCCCGATCGATCCACCCGCGCAGGGCCTCACGCTCGGACGAGGGCACGAGCTTCTCGTCGACGAAGCGCGCGACGTCCGGAGACGCGACACCGTCGTCGAAGAGCGCGATGGGCGCCATCGACCGCCGTGCCATCGTCTCGAGGCGCGCGTTGGACCAGGTGAGCAGCGACAGAGTCGCGACCAGTGGCACGAGCGCGGTGAGCGCGTCGAGCACCACCCGCGCCGTGCCCTCGGTCGGACGCGCGCCGCGACGCAAGCCGATCAAGAGCGCGATCAGGGGCGCAACGACGGCCATGCCAGCGATGGCGGGGAAGACCCGCTCGAGCACCCGCGGGGTCGCGAGGTTCGTCACCGAAGAGGCTGCTTCTTCGGCGCGCCCTGACCACTTGCTCGCGAGATCGGCACGCCCGCGTGCGGTCATCCAGGAGGCGAGCGCGCGCCACGCGGAAGGACCGCCCTCGACGCGAGGACACAGGCGGAACACACGCTCCTCGATCCGGTCGACGTGCTCCACGTCCCCGAGCGACAGCGCCTCGAACAGCGCACGACGCGGAACGCCGAGGAGCACCTGATGGGCCATCTGGCTCTGCAGCCGTTCGGGGCGCAGGCCGGCAACGCGGAGCGCGCTCATGCCGCGATCGAAGGCGCGATCGGCGGCCTTGTTCGCGCCCTCTTCTTCGAGCAGCGTGGCGACGCGGAGCAGGTCGTTGAACGGTGCGCCCGGAAGGTCGGCCGCCGCATCGAAGGCCTTCTGCGCCTCTTGAAGCCTGCCGGCACGCGCGAGCACCTGCCCGCGGAGCAGCGGGAGGAACGCGTTGGTGTGATCGATCGCCTCGCGCGCGGCGAGGGCGGCGAGCACCATGTCGCGCTGGGCATCGGCGAGCGGCTTCTCCAGATCGTAGCCGAGGGCGACGGTGCGGGCCTCGCGCAGCGTGAGGTACGCGTCGAACGGACCGCCGCTCCAGAACCCCCTTCCCGGGCGCGGACCGTCGAGCGAAACGACGATCGGCACCTGCTCTCGCACGAACCCGAACTCGGTCTTGGGTGCGAGCGTGACGGTGAGCGACCGATCGTCGCGGGGAGACAACGCGACGATCCGCGCAGGCAGGCGCGTACGCGCGACGATCGCCTTGCCGTCCCACTCGAGTAGATCAGCGCCGTACGCGTAGATCTGTCGCGAGCCCACGGTGGTGAGCGGCAGGGGCCTTCCAGGCTCGGTGCTGGTCGCGGGCAGCTCGGGGTGCGTGGGCGTGTCGGCCTGCGCCGCGCCACTCTCGATCGAAAGCGCGCCGCACGAGACGGCGAGGCCGAGAGTGATCCGGAGCAGGTTCCCGCGCGACATCCGCCCTACCCTACTCCGTGCTACACGACGGCCGCCATGTCGGATGGGGCGCTCGGGTTTCTTGGCTTGTGTCTGCCGTCGATCCTCTCGATCGTCGACCCGCTGGCCGCCGTGCCGGTATTCGTCACGCTCGTCGCCAAGGACCCGCGCCCCGAGCAGCGGCGCACCGCGCTCCGAGCGGTCCTCACGATGGCGATCGTGCTCACCATCTTCGCGGCCGCCGGCAACGCCATCTTCCACTTCTTCGGGATCACCGTCCCGGCGTTCAAGATCGCGGGTGGAGTGCTCTTGTTCTCGATGGCGCTCGAGATGATGCGCGCGACCCCCTCCGCCGTGCGCACCAAGCCCGAGGAGCAGACCGAGGCCGAGACGAAGGAAGACGTCGGCATCGTCCCCTTGGGCATCCCGCTCCTGTCCGGGCCGGGCGCGATCGCCACCGCGATGGTGTGGGCCGCGCGCGCCAAGGGGCCGACGCAGAACGCCGCCCTCTATGGCTCGATCCTCGTCGTCGCGGTGATCACGCTCGTGGTGTTGCTCTCGGCGACTCCTCTGCTCGCCCGCCTGGGAAAGACCGGGATCAACATCACGACGCGGATCATGGGGCTGATTCTGGCGGCGACGGCAGCGCAGTTCCTCTTGGACGGCTGGCGGGAAGCGCACCTCTGATGCGTTCGCTTTCGCCTTCGCGTAGGCTCCCCCGCGATGGTCGCTAGCCGCGCATCCTTCGGCTTCGGCCTCGCACGGTCGCTCGACTTCCACGCGAGCCTCTCGACCTTCACCGAGCTGTGCGAGTTGCTCGGCCGCGACATCGGCACGGTCGTCTATCCGCACCATGCGCTCAGCTACGATGCGCTCGGCGCCGGCCTCGAGCGCGGCGAGCTCGGGCTCGCCTGGATGCCGCCGATCCCGGCCATCGAGGCTCTCGATCGGGCGCAAGTGGTCCTGTTGGTCGCGCCGGTGCGGCGCGGATCGACGATGTACCATTCGGCGCTCCTCGTTCGACCCAACGGTCCGACCACGCTCGAGGGGATGCGCGGTCTGCGCGTCGGATGGGTCGATCGTGCGAGCGCGGGCGGGCACCTCGTGCCCAAGATGCACCTCGCGGCGCAGGGCCACCCGCTGCGCGGGTTCTTCGCGCATGAGGTCTTTCTCGGAAGCCACATCGCCGTCATCGACGCGCTGCTCTCGGAGCGCATCGACGTGGGCGCGACCTTCTGCCAGATCCAACCGGAGACCGGCCGGGTCGTCCACGCCGCGTGGACCTCTCCCGATGGCACGATCGCGCGGCCGGTACAGGCGCTCACCACCATCGGCCCGATCCCGAGCGACGTCGTCGTCGCGAGCAGCCGCCTCTCGAACGAGGTCCAGCATCGCGTGCTGCGCTGGTTCCTCGCCCCGCCCTCCGCCCGTGCCAAGCAGTTGCTCGCCCAGATCGTCCGCGCAGACCTCTGTCGCTCCGTCGCCCCTTCGCACTTCGGACCGCTGCGCCGCATGATGGTCGCCTCGGCCGCGCGCGGCGAAACGCCCTGGCGAGATCGAGGTTCGCTCCCCCCGCCCCGCTGAGCCTGGCCCCGAAAGTAGCAAGGCTCGACGGGTGATCCCGCCGAGCCCTACCGGAAACGCCTTGGCTGTTACGGGGCGTAGGTCGCGTTCGCCTCGAACGACAGGATGCGGCCGCACGGCGCGGCAGCAGCCCCGAGCGAGCCGGAGCAGGAGCAGTTTCCCTCGAACGAGGTGTGATGCGACCGCAGGTGCGCCATGACCATGTGGGTCACGTCGTGGCCGCCGTCTTTGCACTGCGGGTCGGAGCAGGGCACGACGAACAGCGCCGCCGCTCGCGGCACGACCACGATCCGAACGTGCTCGGACTCGGCGAGGGCGTGCTCACCACGGCGAAACCGCATGGCGAGACGCAAGGTGCGGAGCGAGGGAACCTCGTCCATCAAACGCGGCGCGACATCCTCGCGCTCTTGACGCTGACGCTGACGCTCGACGGCTTCGTGATTGCGGCGTTGATACACGCCCATCACCAGTCCCGACGGCCGCCGCGATCGCCGCCACGGCCACCGCGATCACCGCCACCACCACCGCCACGACCGCCGCGGCCACCGCCGCCGCCGCCACCGCCACTGCCACCGCCGTAGCCGCCACCGCCGCCACCACCACCGAAGCCACCACCACCACCGCCGCCGCCGCGAGCGGGACGCTCCTCGGCCTCGCGGACGCGGATGGCGCGACCATCGAGGTTGGCGCCGTCCATCGCGGTGATCGCCGCCTTCGCCTGGTCGGGCGTCGCGAACGTGACGAAGCCGAACCCGCGCGAGCGGCCGGTGTCACGATCCATCGCCACGTGAACGTCGGTGACCTCGCGACCGTCGGCCGCGAAGGCGTTGCGGAGCGACTCCTTGTCCGTGTCGTACGAGAGATTGCCGATGTAGAGACGCGAGCTCATGACAGTGTCGCCTTCCGGGTGGCTCTTCCATGCAGGCACGCGGGCTGTGCCGCGCGCGCCAGTGACGTTCGATGAGACGGCAGCCACCGTAGCGCACCGGGGGGTTTCCGCAACCGTCATGGACGGGTTGGAGACGGCTCCGAGCGCGCGCTCAGGGCAAAACGAAACCGCGCGATGCGACCCACGCACGGACCTTCTTCTGAATCTCGGCGTTCTCGCGGTGGAGATCGACGTCGGGCCGCGCACCGAAGATCCGCGCGAGCGCGTCCACCGTCCAGTAGCGCAGCAGCGGGACCGGATGTGTCGCGTGCGCCACGAGGTACGGCACCGCCGGACGCAACCGCGCCTCGCCTGCGAGCGCGATGGCGAGCGCCTGTTCGTGCGGCTTGCCCCGATCGAGCGTGGCGAGCACCGGCGAGCCCTCGAGCGGCCCGTACAGGTCCTCGAGCGCCTTCTTGTCGTAGACCTTGCCCCACCAGGCCTCGAGCGACTCGATGAGCTCCTTCACTGTCTTCTGCGTGTGGCAGAGCGCGCACTCGAGGGGACGATCGTGCTCGACGCGGACCTTGTCGTTGGGCGACCCGATGCGGTGGTAGCGGACCAGGCGCCCCTCGAGGCCCATGTTCTTCTTCGGCAGGTGACAGGCGACACACGCGCCCCCTGCGCCCTTCGGATCGTGGTGCGCGTGCGCTCGGTGTGCATCGGGCGACGCGTACTTGCCGTGGCAGGTGGTGCAGACGGCGTCGTCGGCCCGCGCCACGCCCTTCGGATCGTGTGGGTCGTGGCAGGTCGTGCACGCGAGCTTCGATGCGCAGCCGCCGAGCAGGAAGTCGCGCGCCTCGCCGGAGTTGATGTGGCTGCCGCCGGCGTCCTTCGCGCGCAGCCCTCCCTCCCAGGTGAAGGGGTACGCGCTGAAGAGCACCTGGTGACACCGCGCGCACGCGCGGTTGATCGCCTGGACCTTCTCGTCACTCCCCGCGGGGGGCGTGACGGAGAGCCACGGGGCCTTCGGCCACAGACTCGGACGAATCCGCGGATCGTTCGCGTGAGCCTTGCTGCCGTTGTGACACGACTCGCACCCGATGCCGACCTCGAGGAGGTCCTTCTCGTCGAACCGGGCCCGAATCGACGCCGTCGCGCGGTCGATCGCGATGGCGTTCGATTTCGAACGCGCGACGGAAACGGCGTCGTTGGCGTCGAGCGTGCGCACTTCGGTGTAGAGCGCCTGGACGAACGCGTCGTCGTCGAGCACGCGATACGTCGCCCGAAGCGGCGGCGGCAGGAGCGCGTCGACCACGACCCCCTGATAGGGCTTGGCCCCCTCTCCCCCGAGACCCCCGAGCCCCGCGAGAACGATGTCGAGATACGGCTCGGTGTTGTGGCAGAAGATGCACCGCCGACGCCACTCGCCCGACGCACGGAGCCCGGGACGCTCCTTCTCCATCACCGAGTAGCCTTTGTAGCGGAGCTCCTTGGTGCCGCGCATGAACGACACCGGGAGGATCTTGTCCTCGCCCTTGGTCTCGGCGTTCTCGTCGGTGCTCGTGACCTCGACCCCGGCGAAGTCCTCGCGGTAGCGACCGCCGATCACCTTGGTGACCCGATAGAGCACCGAGGCGGCCTTCTCGGCGGCCTCGAGCCTGACGTACTTGCGGCCGCCGTGGGTCTCGAGCGTCGCGAAATCGCGCTTGAAGTGGAACACGGTTCCATCGAAGGGCGCGTCGACCGCCGTGTTCTCGATGCGGCGGGTCATGCCGTGCATCGGCGTCTTCATCCAGCGATCGTGGAGCTCGCCGTGACACGGCGCGCACGCGGCGCTCCCAGCGTAGTCGGCACGGGTGACGTTGCTGATCAGGCTGGGCGCAGGCGCGTTGGGCGCCGTGACCTTCGTCTTCCCGCAAGAGACGATCGCGAGGAGCGCGATCGCGAACGAGACTCCTCTCACGCGACCAGCCCACCCACCGCCCGCGCGAGCTCGGCGCGCTCCGCCGCACGATCGATGCGCCGCTGGCGGGCGAGCCAGAGCCACGCGGGGCCGCGAATGCCGTTGCGGCGGACCACGTTGGTGACCTTTTCGCCGAAGCGGATGCCTAGCTCCGGCACGACCCAACCCGGCCGACGCAGGGCCTCGCGCGAAAGGAGCGCGAGCAGCGCCTCCCGGTGACGCGCCCGGTGGACCGTCAGCGACTCGCGGTCCTCCATGAAGACGATGAACACGGCGACGTCCGGGTCGAGTCGCTCCACGAAGCGCAAGGTCTCGTGCGCCTCGTCGACGGTCTCGTCCTCGGCGCCGAGGACGAACGTATGGCAGTCGAGGATGTCGTGGCGGAGGAACGACTCGCGCGCGGCGAGCACGTCGTCGAGAGAGAACGGCTTGCGAAGCCGGCGGAGCATCGAGGGCGTGCCGGTGTCGGTCCCGATCTCGGCGCCGACGCAGCGCGCGCGGGCCATGCTCGCGACGAGCTCGTCGTCGAGGGCGACCGGCGATGCATAACAAACCCATGGAAGTGGCGCGCCCCGCGCCACGATCGCCTCGCAGGTCGCGCGCGCGTGGGCGGGCGGCACGTTGAACACGCTGTCGACGAAGAAGGCGTGCGTGACCTGCGGCGTTCGGGCCAGCGAGACGAGCTCGTCGGCGATGTCGTCGGGCACGCGCACCCGCACTCTCCGGCCCTCGAGGTCGGGGTAGTCGCAGTAGGTGCACTGGAACGCGCAGCCACGTTTGGTCTGCACGTTCGCGGTTCCGTCGAACACGAAGTAGCGCGGGTCGGTCAGATCGCGCGCGGGCTTCGGCAGCAGATCGAGGTCGCTCCGGATCTTCGACGTTCGCACCCGAACCACGCCCTCGGAGAGCGTGACCCCGGCGCCGTGGATCAGCCGCTCGGGTTGCTCTCCGCGCGCGAGCTGATCGACCAGGGCGGCGAACGCGCGCTCGCCCTCTCCGACGATGCCGTGGTCGGCGCCGAGCCGTTCCAAGAGCCCCGTCGGCTGGAGGGAGAACCCTGCGCCGCCGAGCACGATCTTCGCCGACGTGCAGCCGCGCGCCGTGGCAACGAGCGCCGCATACTCGGTGATCAGGCGCTCCATGCCGTCGTACGCGTTGGTGCGGAGGTTGCGGATGCCGAAGCCGACGACGTCCGGGACGTGCTCGGCGATCGCGGTCTGCAGCGCAAGGTGTGGGTCGCGCTCGAAGCAGAGATCGAGCACCCGCACCTGGTGTACGTCGCGGACGGCACCGGCGACCGAAAGCACCCCCAGCGGCACCACGGGGGAGGGCAACAGCTCGCGGTTGGCCGAGACGAGCAGCACGCGCATGCGGAATTCGGTTCTAGCACGCACGGAGGCGGCACGCCTTGACCTGCCCGTCAGCTCTCGTCGCGCGGGAGCTTCGTCGCGATCAACGTGCGGGCGAACAGATCGAGGCTGGCGAGCGGGATGCGCGAGAACGAGACCATCCCGTTCGACACGCGCGCGTCCACGTCGGTGAGCGCCGCGTGCTTCGACATGGCTTTGGCGAGCGCGTCGCCCGAGCGCGACTTGCCCTGCCCGCGGCGCTGGTCGGCGTGGAGCGCCTTGGTGGCCGCCTTGACCTCGTCGACGGTCGCGTCGGCGAGAGGGACGTTCTTGGTGCCGCCGTCGCGTTTGACGGGGACCTTCAGGTGATCGAAGTCGACGGGGAGCTTGCCTTTTACGACGCCGACCTTGGCCTCGATGTAGCCGAGCGCGGCGTCGAGCAGTGTGCTCCCGAGCTTGTCGATTTGCGCGGGCGAGGCGTACTTGGCCACGCGCACGTTGCGCTGCACGGTGCGGAGCGGTGACTTGAGCTCGGCGTCGCACCACTCGGCGAGCGACGCGTAGCCGCCGAGGGGCCAGAGGGCGGGCTCGGACTCGAGGATCTCGCCGACCGCCTCGTAGAGCCGATCGAACTGACTGGCCTCATCACGCCGGGCGTCGTCGATTTCGGCGAGCAGCTTGTCGTAGCGGGACTTGAGCTTGGGATCGATCTTCACGGCGGGCTTTGCCGGGGCGGGCTTCTTGGTGGCCTTCTTGCTGGCCTTCTTGGAGGTCTTCTTGGCGGCTTTCTTGCTGGCGGGCATGGGGTGCATTGTCGGGCGGCGCCATCGATGGCGTCCAGCCGCGCCACCGATGGCGCAGCGCAGTGATCGCCCCGTCCACAACGCGCACGCCATCACGCTGTGTGGGCGACTCAATGAGCAAGGGGAAGGCAAACACAACCAAGACCTCACGAGACGAACATCCACCCGTCGCTCCGGCGACGGTCGTGGCACACGATCGCGGACGTCAGGTGAGCCACGCCGCTCACCGTGTCAGGTGGACCCCGCGTCTCGACGGAGACCGCGCGCGGGCCCGCGTGCGCGGGGGAGCCCTCCTGCGTCGGATCCCGGGGGCGCCGTGGCTGAGGTGGACCCCGCGTGCGCGGGGGAGCCCCCATCCGCCGCGGCGAGTCGTCGGATCTCTGCTGTGGACCCCCGCGTGCGCGGGGGAGCCTCGGCCGTGTCCTTGACGGTCGCATCGGCGCTGGGTCCCGCGTGCGCGGGGGAGCCCCCGGGCGGCGCCTGCGAAGTCTGCGACGACGGTGGACCCCCGCGTGCGCGGGGGAGCCAACGGCCAGACGTACGAGCTCGTGCCGCTGGTGGGTGGACCCCCGCGTGCGCGGGGGAGCCTCGATTCGCGCCGACGAACCCGTCCCCCCCGCGGGTGGACCCCCGCGTGCGCGGGGGAGCGACGCTCCGAGGCGCGCCCGTCAAGCCTGAGGCAGGTGGACCCCCGCGTGCGCGGGGGAGCCAAAACCGATGCGGCCCGCGCCGCGCGTCACCAAGGTGGACCCCCGCGTGCGCGGGGAGCCTCGACCGGGCCCGGGAAATCCAGGCCCACGAGGGGTGGGTGGACCCCCGCGTGCGCGGGGGAGCCATTTCCCCTTTCCTCAGGTGCCCACCATGGACGGGTGGACCCCCGCGTGCGCGGGGGAGGTGTAGCAGAAGGACCCCTCGGACCAGTATGGGGGTGGACCCCCGCGTGCGCGGGGGAGCCCCCAGCGTGAGCGCGCCGATGACGCTGTCCTGGGTGGACCCCCGCGTGCGCGGGGGAGCCATCGTGTGCGCGATAGCCTCGTGTCCCGCGCTGGGTGGACCCCCGCGTGCGCGGGGGAGCCGTGGTCCGCCCGATCGTCCCCGCGTGCGCGGGGGAGCCCAGGACCTCGTCGTCCAGACGATCGGCGCGCGGGGTGGACCCCCGCGTGCGCGGGGGAGCCCGCTGCGAGTCGAGCTCCGCACGGATGGCGTCGGGTGGACCCCCGCGTGCGCGGGGGAGCCCCGGCGCATGAACGCGCTCTGGTCGGCGACGCGGGTGGACCCCCGCGTGCGCGGGGGAGCCCAGCCGACGCCGGGGCCGTGGTGCCGCGATTCGGGTGGACCCCCGCGTGCGCGGGGGAGCCGAGAGGGAGATCGAGAAGGCGGTGCGGCCGTGAGGTGGACCCCCGCGTGCGCGGGGGAGCCCGGGATGAGGCTCACGAGTTACTTGTGCACGAGGGTGGACCCCCGCGTGCGCGGGGGAGCCACGGCCCGACCTCGCTTCACCATGTCGGCGTAAGGTGGACCCCCGCGTGCGCGGGGGAGCCGCGCCGTTGAACATCGAACGCATGAACGGGCTGGGTGATCAGGCGCAACATCTCGCGAACGCTCGGGCCGAGCTCGTCGAACAGCCGCGATCTCGATGGTCGGCGAGCAGCTTGTCGTAGTGGGACTTGAGCTTGGGATCGATCTTCACGGCGGGGTTCGCCGGGGCGGGCTTCTTTCTTCTTCGCGGCCTTCTTGCCGGCGGGCATGGGGTGCATTGTCGGACGGCGCCACCGATGGCGCCCAACCGCGCCACCAATGGCGCGGACCTCCAGTGACGCCTCGATACGTACGAGGGCCCCTGAGCGGACCGATGCAAGCTGACGAGGGGCTGCGAGCTTGAGTAACGCCGTCGCGCGAACGAACGCTGTGCTGGTACATCGTCGTGCTACCGTCTGGATTGCCACGGGGCGGCCCGTGCGGAGGACGACGTGGAAGACCTCGGCCAAAGGCTGCCTTACAAGGCGTTGAGCGTCCTGGGCGAGGGTTCCCACGGCACCGTCCTGTTGGTCGAGCACAAACGCCTCGGCAAGCGCTTCGTCCTCAAGCTGATCCAGCAGAAGTTCCTGACGAACCGCGACGTGGTCGGAAGATTCGTCGCGGAGGCGCAACGCGGCGCCAAGCTCGATCACGAGGCGTTCGCGCCGATTGTCGACCTCGGGGAGACCGACGACGGTCGGACGTACTTCGTGATGGAGTACGTCGAGGGCGTCACGCTGCAGCAGGCGCTGCGAAGCAGGTCGTACTTTTCGATCGAGGAGGCATTCGACCTCGCCGTGCAGCTGCTCGACGGTCTGGCGGCTGCACACGATGCGCTCCTCATTCATCGCGACATCAAGCCGGCGAATCTCTTCGTCACCGCTCGAGGTCGACTGAAGATCCTGGATCTCGGAATCTCGAAATCGATCCTCGACACGGGGACCGGGCCGAATACCGCGGCGGGGGTCGCGATCGGCACGCCGAAGTACATGAGCCCCGAGCAGGCCACTGGCCGCGCGGTCACCTTCTCGACGGACGTCTACGCGGTCGGCCTGGTGCTGTTCGAGATGCTCGCGGGAGCCCCGGCGTTCGACGGCGTGAGCACCCATGAGCTGCTGCGCCACCAGCTCTACACGCAGCCCCCCACCCTTGCGGCGCGCGCGGGGCGGCGGTTCCCGCCATCAGTCGAAGACGTCGTCGCGCGCGCGCTCGTCAAAGAGCCCTTGGGGCGTTTTCAGACCGCTCGCGAGATGATCGCCGCGCTTCGATCGGCGCTCTCTTCCAATGAGGCGATCGTCGCGCCGCCCGCGGCGGACTCGACGATCGCGGAGACCTCGCGACCGACGGTGAAGATGGATGGGCCCCCTCCGGCCGACGCGTTCGCGACGGGCTATCAGCCGACAGGCAGTGTCGGGGCGACAGGGAAATCAAGCTCGGTCTCCACGCGCCCGATTGCGCCGAACGCGCTGGTGCTCGGAATGGCCTCCACTTCGCCCCAGGCGATCATCGAGCATGCATCCCACGACATCGCCACCGCGCGCACCGAAGCACTCCCGGCGCTGACTGATTCCGGCGCGAACGAAACGGGCGGGGCGACCACGCGGACGCAGGATGATCAGCGCATTCTAGCGGGCGGCACCACGCTCCCGCGTGCCAGCACCGAGTCGCGAACGCTTCTCACCGCGGCGGCCATCATCGGAAGCGTGGCGGTTGTCCTCGCCAGCGTGGCGCTGCTCGTTTTCGTCCTCCGCGGACCCCGCGAGCCGGCGGCCTTGCCGACGCCCGCATCAGCCTCCCCCACGCCGGCGGCTGTTGCAGTCGCGACAACCGTCGCCGCACCGGCTCCGAGCACCTCGACGAGCCCCGTCAGCTCGGCCAACCCGAGCCCTTCGGTCTCCGCGAGCGTGCTCAATCCCGTGATCGCTCCACCGGCTGCCAAGGCCAAACCGGGCCACTATCAGGCAGCGGTCGATGCGCTGAATGCCGGCGAGCTCGAGACGGCAGACAGCGAAGCTCGGCTCGCCGTCGCCCAGGGCGGTGGCACCCAGGCGCGGCTCCTCCTCGCGCAGGTGCTCGAGCGTCGTGGCAAGAAGGCTGCCGCGCGTGAGGTGTACCAACAGATCCTGGACAAGGATCCGACGATGGCCGCAGCGGTCGCCGGCCTGAAGCGGTGCGGCGGTTAACTCGACGCTCACGCCACCCCGATAATTGGGCGAGCAATCGTGCGACCATCTTCGGACCACCGCCACTTGGCGCGCAACCCGTGCGCGTCGATAGCGATGGCCAGCTCGATTCCGCAGCCTGGCGGCGTGACCTCGGTCGACAGCTCGAGGACGTGCCGCGACGAATCGAGCGTGAACCACCGCCAGAGCAGGCGCGCCCGGCTCGACGTCACCTGAGGCCCGCCGCGACGATGACCTCGGCTGCGCTGAAGGGCTTGCGCAGGCACAGGTCGACGAGGCCCGGCGCGATGGTCTCGACCTCGCCCTCGAAACCCTCCCGGCCGGACATGAGGAGCCGTCTCGTCGTCGGTGACAGGGCGCGTGTTGTCGCGAGCAGCCACAATCCCTCGCCAGGATCCGGCATCTCGTAGTCCGACAGGACGACGTCCACCGACGTCACGGCCAGCACGCGGATCGCTGGAGCAAGGCCCGGGCTCGCGGTGACGTGGAACGCGGCGCGAAGCACGCGGGTGAGCGCGCGCAGGAGCTCGGGACGATCGTCTACCAGAAGGAGGTGGAGCCTGTTCACGCGATGCCATCGTCCAGACGACGCGGGAAGTTGCTCGTTTTCTCGCGGCATTCGTCCAGATCGTATTTCAACCTACTAGTTGATTCCGGAACGAGGCTCCAGCCGGCCCGATCTTTGGGTGCGGCGTCAGGACCCAGATAGGATTGCGCGCGATGTTGGAGCGCGGATCGCGGAGCTTCGCCGCGACCTCCGCTGGACGCAGAGCGTTCTCGCGGAGCGACTCGGGGTCAGCGTGCAGTATGTCGCTCGGGTCGAGGGAGGCAGCTCGAACCTGACCATCCACTCCCTCACGAGGTTCGCGAACGGGTTGAAGGTGACGGTAGTCGAGCTGTTCGTGTCACCTGGACCAGTCGCCGCGGCTAACGGTCCCGGTCGACCACGCAAGAAGTCATAGTTCGATCCTGTCCGCCGACATGCGAGCGTGTGGCAAGCGTTCGAGACAGCCAGGGTCGCCGACCGCGGATGTGCACCAGGTCCATGGCCTGACTTGCTGGACCGATCGGACAGCGGTAGTCGCAAAATTCCACGCAACCGGCGACCCCGTCCGGTCGAACCTTCTCCGATGCACCTTCGCACCTTCCTCCCCGCCCTGCTCCCGGTCGCGTTGGCGACGGCACCAACGCTCGCCGGCCCCGCCCCGAAGGGCGCGCCCGCGGGCTACGAAGCCAAATTCAAGGCCGTCGTCGAGGCCGAGAAGAACGAGGAGTACGAGAAGTCGCTGGCGCTGCTCGATGAGATCCCGGTCGAGAGACACAACGTGTATACGCGCCTGAAACGCGCAACTTTGCTCGTGCGACTCGGACGTTTCATCGAGGCCGAGGCGGTACTGTCGGAGCTGATGAAGGATCCGAAGGCTGACGCTATCCGCGCAACGGTTCAGGGCGACCTGGACGATCTCCGGGCACGCATGCCGAAGCTCACGATTCGGCTCGCAGCAACGAGCAAGGACGACGCGTGGGTCACTGTCGATGACAAGCCCGTCGGACCTCCCGTGACAATCCCGGTGAACCCGGGCACGCACGTGGTTATCGCCAAACGCGCCGGCAAGGAGGTGTTCAAGCAGAAGGTCACGCTCCAAGACTCGCAGACCCTGGAGCTCGAGATCGACACCTCCCTCGCGCCGCCCGAAACGCCGGTCGCGAGCGTCTCGGTTCCAACAGCAAGCCCCGTCAAGCGCACGGACGCGGGACCGGCCCCGACGGAGCCTTCCGCCAACTGGGGACGCGCCCTACCCGCCTTCGCGGTTGGGGCACTTTTCGTCGGCGGCTCCGCAGCTTCGTTCGTGCTGATGAAGGGTGCCCAACGATCGACCGAAGAGAGCTGCGCGGCGCAGCACTCTGTGGGTTGCGATCTCGATGGGGCCGGAGGCGGACGCATCGCCACGTTCGAGACGCTCGGCTGGGTGTCGGCTGGCTTGGCCGTCGCGTCGATCAGCGTCGGAGTGGTGCTGGTCGCAACGACTTCCGGCGCTGCCAACAAGACCGAGAAGCATGGCAGCCTGATCGCGACGCCGCTCGTGGCGAAGGGGACGTTCGGCTTCGGCTTCGAGGGAAGGTTCTGATCATGCGCCGCATCTCCCTCGTAACCCTCCTCGCTGTGGTGCTCGCGTGCTCCATCGGATGCGCGAACCGCAGCTACCCCGCCGAATGCGATCTGTTCCCCGAGCGCTGCTGCGACCTGCTCCCCGAGCAGCCGATTTGTGCAGTCGATGGCGCAGCGGGCGACGCGCTCGACGACTCGTTCGACAGCTCGGCAGGCGACTCGTTCGACAGCTCGACGGACGACTCGTTCGACAGCTCGACGGACGACTCGTTCGATGGCGCAACCGGCGACGCGTTCGACAGCTCGACGGACGACTCGAGCGACAGCGCAACCGGCGACGCGTTCGATGGCGCAACCGGCGACGCGTTCGACAGCTCGGTCGCAGACAGCGGAACCGACGCCGTGGCGGATTCCTCCGCTGACGCAGTGACCGATGCGACGAGCCCCGACGCGTTCGACGGCGGACCGGGTGACACGTCGCCGGCCGATACGGCAGCCCCGCTCGACACGTGTGCACCGATCCTCGTGTGCCCGACAGGGAAGGTGTGCGGAAGCTACCCCAACGGGTGTGGCGGCTCGATCTCATGCGGGAGCTGCGCGACCGGTAAGAGCTGCACTACGTCGAACACCTGCGCCTGTAGCGCGGGCGCCTTTCTCTGTTCCGGGGCAACGTTGCTAAAGTGCGCCACTGACGGCAGCGACTACAGCACGGTCGCGAGCTGCCCGAGTGCCGGGACCTGCGATGCATCGCTCGGACGCTGCAACGAGTGCACGCCCGGCGTGTACTACTGCGCGGGAGCCGATCGTTACTCATGTTCTTCGCTCGGACTAGGCGCCAAGACCGCTACGTGCACGAGCGCGGCGATGTGCGCGTCCGGCTCCGGCGCGAGCTGTGGAACACCAGTATGTGCCGTGGGCGAGAAGACGTGCAGCGGCAGCACGGCGCGGACCTGCAACTCCACGCAGACTGGGTGGGTCGATCAAGCTTGCACGATCGGCTGCGCCGCCGGCCAATGCCTCAAGGTGGTCGACGTGCCGACGCAGATGTCCTCGCACGTTTGCATCGCACTGAGTGACGGAAGCGTTCGGTGCTGGGGGGACTCGTCGAAGGGCGCAACTGGCAGCGGCCCGTTGCCCCACAGTCGCCCAGTCGTGGTACCGGGGCTACCGAACGTGGTGCAGATCGTCGCCTCCGACATGCTGTCAGCCGCTCGACGATCCGACGGCACGCTCTACTGGTGGGGCACCATCTTCGATCCCTTCGCTCCATATGTCGGCAAGCTCTCGAAGTCCCCAACCGCCGTGCCCGGCCTCACTTCGAACATGGAAATCGCGGCTGGGCATCAGAGCGCATGCGCGATCCAAACTGATGGGACCGTGAAGTGCTACGGGCTCGGACCGCTCGGCGACGGCACTACCGATCCATTCGATCCCGCAAAGGTCCTTCCGGGACTGAGTGGGGTCGCACACGTGACCCTCAGCGCCGGGAACAGCTTCGGCTTTGCCGTGCTTGCGACAGAGGGCCGAGCGTGGGGCAACAGCGACTACGGCCAACTGGGCACGGGCTCTCTCCTCGAGCGTCTGACTCCCGTCGGTGTGTACTCAAATGCGGCTCAAATCTCTGCAGGCGCGCTGCACTCCTGCGCGGCGCTCAAGACCGGCATCGTCAAGTGTTCGGGCTACAACGGCGAGGGCCAACTGGGCGACACCACCACATCGGACAGTGCCTCGCCGGTCACGGTCGTCGGGATGTCCACGGCCTCCCAGGTGTGCGCTGGAACCAATCACTCGTGCGCGCGACTGACGGATGGAACGGTGCGCTGCTGGGGCGGGAACGCCTCTGGCCAGCTGGGCGACGGCACCATTGTCGATCGCACTGCGCCGGTTCCTGTGGTCGGGTTGTCTGGCGTGCAAAAGGTCGGCTGCGGCGGGTTCTTCACGTGCGCAGTGTTGGCGGACGGCTCAGTCAGGTGTTGGGGCCTGAACGACAAGAACCAGATTGGCGATGGCACGACCGATTCTCGCCTCGTTCCGACCTCTCCGAGCTGGTGAACGCGTGCTCGACACCAGGATCGCGCGGCTGCCTTGCGATTTGCGTGCTTGGTTCGGCACCGTCGGCCGCGCTTTGACCAGGGCGCCAAGTTTGCGCATTCTTGGTGTGTGCGCGCCATCCCGTTGCTTCTCCTTGGATCCATCCTTGTCGCCGCGTGCGGAGGCAACACCAGCGACGACGAGGCCATCTCGCCCACCGACTCGGGGGCGGTCGACGCGACCGTCCCGGGAGACGAGGGCGTCCAGCCAGACACGGCGTTCGTGCTCGATACCGGACCGATGGGTTGCTCCACGGGCGCGGTCTGCGGCGATGGTGGCACCGGCGTCTGCCTCTCCGATGGCAGCTGCTGCGATCGAACCCGCGCGTGCGGCGCGGCCTGTTGCGCGTCGGGGAGCGTCTGCTCGTTCGGCAAGTGCGAGGTGCCCGGCGCTGCCTGCATCGACGCGACCGAATGCAAGCCCGACGAAATCTGCGATTACGCCCTCGGCACGGCGTCGCCTAGCACCGACGCAGGCGCCGGCGATGCGGGCTCGGACGCGACGGGCGACGGTGGCACGCCCAGCTGCGTTGGAGGGGCCGTGCTCAAGAGCGGCCGCTGCCTTCCGCGGCCTCCGCGGTGCGCCGATCCGAGCGGCGATGCCGGGGTCTCCGATGCCGCCGTGAGCTCCGGTGACGAGATCACCTGTCTGAACAAGTGCGAGTACCGACCTCCGGTCGGCAAGTTCGATCCCAAGCTCAAGTTCTCGTGGGGCAACCCCGCCGCGGTCAACACTCAGGACAGCGTCATGATGACGCCGATCGTGATCCAGCTGGACGACGACAACTGCGACGGCGTGGTCGACGAGCGGGACATTCCCGAGATCGTGTTCTCGACGTTCACGTCCGGTGGGTACAACTCGAACGGGACGCTGCACGCCATCTCGATCGTCGGCAAGAAGGTCGTCGAGAAGTGGAAGGTCGCCCCTTCGGGCACCGACCCTCTGTGGCCCGGGGGACACCTGGCGGGCGGCAACATCGACGGAAAGCCGGGCAACGAGATCGTAACCTGCACGCGCTCGTCGACCTCGACCTACCGCGTGCGCGCCTATGATTCGAAGGGCAAGGAGCTGTGGACCTCGCCCAACGTCGCGTACTGCCGCGTGCCCAACCTCGCCGACCTCGATGGCGACGGCAAAGTCGAAGTGATCACCGAGAGCAACGTGCTCGAGGGTGCTACCGGCAAGGTGCTCCACACGCTCGCCTCCTCGGGCACGGCCGAGGTGACGGTCGCCGACGTCACCGGCGACGGAAAACCGGATATCGTCTCGGCGTTCAGGGTCTGGGACGGCAAGGGCGTCCTCCTCGCAGATGCCACTGCGCCCAGCGTGTCGAGCGCGATCCCGGGCGGCTCGTTCGTGGCGATTGGCGACTTCGACAAGGATGGCATCCCCGAGATCGTCAGCGCTGACTTCGCGAACCACGCGATGCACCTCTGGCGCTATGACGCGACCGCGACCGGAAAGGTGCGCGTGCTTCGCCGAAACCTCGACATTAATGGCATTCCGCCAATCGCCGTCTCGCCGATGCTCTGCTCCGCCGGTTCCGCCGGCAACACGCGCGGAGGCGGTCCGCCGACCGTCGCGGACTTCAACGGCGACGGCTACCCCGACGTCGCGATGGCCGGCGGCGTGGCGTACGGCGTGTGGGACGGCAAGAAGCTGCTCGATCCCACCGTGGCCAACCCGGTGCTCTGGTTGAAGCAGACGCACGACTGCTCGTCGGCCCAGACCGGGTCGTCGGTGTTCGACTTCGACGGCGACGGCAAGGCGGAGGTCATCTACTCCGACGAGTGGTACATGCGGATCTACCGCGGCTCCGACGGGACCGAGCTGTTCAAGACCTGCAACACCACGGGCACGCTCCAGGAGTACCCGGTCATCGCCGACGTGGACAACGACGGCCACGCCGACATCGTCGTCGCGAGCAACAGCTACTCGTCGATCACGTGCCCCACCGACTCGAGCAAGCAGGCCGGCATCCGGGTCTTCGGCGACACCGAGGGCAAGTGGGTGCGCACCCGTCGCATCTGGAACCAGCACACGTATCACGTGACCAACGTCCTCGAGGACGGCACCATCCCGAAGGTCGAGCTCGACAACTGGAAGCAGCCGCGGCTCAACAACTTCCGTCAGAACGTTCAACCTGTCGGAGAGTTCGCCGCTCCCGACCTGATCGTGAGCGTGCGCCCGAACTGCGAGGGCACCTACGCGCTGGTCGCCCGCGTGCGCAACGTGGGCGAGGCGGCGGTCGAGGCCCCGATCGACGTCGGGCTGTACACGGGTACGACCTCGATCGGGAAAGGCGTCACCACCAAGACGCTGTACCCGGGCGAAGCAGAGGACGTGTTCTTCACGTTCACCACGGTGCCCGCCGGCGTGCTCGACGGAACGCTGAAGGTCCACGCGTTGGTCGACGACGGCATGCCGGTGCACGCGTGGCACGAGTGCCGGACCGACAACAACACCAGCACAGAGGTCAGCGGACGGTGCGCCGGCCCGAAGTAGCGACTGAAGCTACTTCGAGAACTTCACGTCGAACGTCGCCTTGGTCGCCGGTGCCGCCGCGCCGGCGATCTTGAGCGACTTCGTCGTCGCGACCGAGCACTGGACCAGGGGCGAGAGTCCGAGGTTTCCTCCGATGACGTCGACCTTCTCCACGACGCCATCGGCGGCGATCGTCGCGCGGAGCTTGAGGGTGCCCTGCGTGCTCGAGTCGCTCGCGAGCGCCTTGCCGTAACACCCGCGATAGCGGTTCTTCGCCTTGTCGAGCGCGGCCTTCAGTGCCGCATCGGTGGTGCCGCCGCTCGCATTGAGGGCGACGAACTCGACGATGCCCGCCGGCGCGCCCGGCTGCGAGGGGTTCGGATCGGCCGTTTTCCCCGCTCCGGGTTCCGAGCCCGCACCGCCGCCACCATCCGCGCCCGACGCCGGCCCCGATCCGGCGCCCGAATCGCCCGCGGTCCCGGCCGCCGCCGCATCCCCGCTGGCCTCCGCCGCCGAGCCCGTGGGTGCAGCCGATCCGGACCCCGCGGCTGCGGCAGACTCCGAGCCAACCGCTGCAGAACCGGAGCCCGCAGCCCCAGCCTGATCTGCGCCCGAAGAACCAGACGCCGCCGCTGCCCCGGCCTCGGCCGTTCCGCCTTCGATCACATCCTCGGTGCTCGCCTTCTTGCAACCCAGGGCGACGACCAGACCGAGGAGTCCCACGACCAACGCTGCGCTCGTTTTCACGCGGCGAGGCTACCACGGCTCGATCCTGACGAACCGTCGTCGCCACGCATCCTATGCTCGTCTTCCCGTGGCCCGGCCCAAGTCGACACCGCTCGCCGCATTCCACGCGCCCGTTCGTGCGTGGTTCGAGGCGGCCTTCGACGCACCGACCCGCGCACAAGCGTTGGCGTGGCCCGCGATCGCCACGGGCGCTTCGACGTTGGTGCTCGCGCCGACCGGCTCGGGCAAGACCCTCGCGGCGTTCCTCTCCGCAATCGACCGGTTCAGCTTCGAGCCTCCTGCGAGCCCCGGGGCGAGATGCCGCGTGCTGTACGTCTCACCTCTCAAGGCGCTCGCCGTCGACGTCGAACGCAACCTCCGCGCGCCGCTCGCCGGCATCGCCGCGGTCGCTGCGAGGTCCAGCACCCCCCTCCATCCGCTCGAGGTCGAGGTCCGCAGCGGCGACACGCCGCAGGCCACGCGTGCGCGCATCGTCCGCACGCCGCCCGACGTCCTCATCACCACGCCCGAGTCGCTCTATCTCCTGCTCACTGCGCAGTCGCGCGCGATCCTCGCCTCGGTCGACGTGGTGATCGTCGACGAGATCCACGCGATGGTCCCGACCAAGCGCGGCGCACACCTCGCCATCTCGCTCGAACGACTCGAGGCCCTGCGGCGCAACGCACGCCCCAAGGCGCCGCCGCTGCAGCGCATCGGGCTGTCGGCCACGCAGCGTCCGCTCGACGAGGTCGCCCGATTCCTCGGGGGTCGCGCCGACGGCACGTGGCGACCGGTCACCATCGTCGATGCGTCCTCGCGCAAGGAGTTCGACGTGCGCGTGGAGGTGCCGGTCGACGATCTGTCCAAGCTCGGTGAGCAGGAGGACAGCGTCCCGAGCGGCCCGGCCTCCAAGGCCCCGCCGGTTCGTTCCATCTGGCCCGCGATCCATCCCCGGCTCGTCGAGCTGATCAAGGCGCACCGGTCGACCATCCTCTTCGTGAACAGCCGCAGGCTCGCCGAGCGGCTCGCGCAGTCGATCAACGAGCTCGCCGGCGACGAGATCGCCCTCGCCCACCATGGGTCGATCGCCCGAGAAAAGCGCTCCGAGATCGAAGAACGGCTGAAGCGCGGCAACCTCCCTGCGATCGTCGCGACCTCGAGCCTCGAGCTCGGCATCGACATGGGCGCGGTCGATCTGGTCATCCAGCTCGAGGCACCGCCGACGGTCGCATCGGCGCTGCAGCGCATCGGTCGCGCCGGTCACTCGGTCGGCGCGGTGTCCAACGGCGTCGTGTTCCCCAAGCACCGCGGCGACCTCCTGCCGTGCGCCGCCGTCGTCGACCGCATGCTCCGCGGCGTCGTCGAAGAGACCGTCCCGCCGAAGAACCCGCTCGACGTCGTCGCACAGCAAATCGTCGCGACGGTCGCGGGCCCCCCGCTCGTTCCCAAGTCGAAGAAGGCCAAGGTGACGGAGCCGGCCGCCGTCCCGGCCGACGCCTTGTTCGAGATCGTCACCGGCGCCGCCCCGTTCGCCGAGCTCCCGCGCACCGCCTTCGACAGCGTGCTCGACATGCTCTCCGGTCGCTACCCGAGCGACGACTTCGCCGAGCTCCGTCCGCGGGTGACCTGGGATCGCATCGCCGGCACGCTCAAGCCAAGGCCGGGTGCCCTGCGGCTCGCCGTCACCAACGGCGGCACCATCACCGATCGTGGCCTCTACGGCGTGTACCTCGTCTCGGGCGGCGAGAAGAGCAAACGCGTCGGCGAGGTCGACGAGGAGTTCGTCTTCGAGTCACGCGTCGGCGAGGTGTTCCTCCTCGGCGCCTCGAGCTGGCGCATCGAGGAGATCACCCACGAGCGGGTCACCGTCACCCCTGCCCCTGGCGAGCCGGGAAAGATGCCCTTCTGGCACGGCGATCGCCCCGGTCGTCCCCGCGAGCTCGGCCGCGCGATCGGCGCGCTCGCCCGGGAGCTCTCCGCGCTGACCCCCGCCAAAGCTCGAACGCTGCTCCACGAGCGCCACATGTTCGACGAGCGTGCGACCAAGAACCTGCTCGCCTACCTCGCCGACGAGCGCGAGGCCGCCGGGGCCATTCCCACCGACGAGACCATCGTGGTCGAGCGGTTCGTCGACGAGCTCGGCGATCATCGCGTCTGTGTGCTCTCACCGCTCGGCGCACGCATCCATGCGCCTTGGGCCACCGCCGTCGCGGCGCGCTTGCGCGAGGAGACCGGCAACGAGGTCGACACCCTCTGGTCGGACGACGGCATGGCGTTCCGCGTGCCCGAGGCCGATCGTCCACCGGACGCGGCGTTGTTCTTCCCGAGCGCAGAGGAGATCGAGTCGATCGTCGTCGACTCGATCGGCGGCACTTCGTTGTTCGCCGCGCGGTTCCGCGAGGCGGCGTCGCGGGCGCTCCTGTTGCCGCGCAAGTCGCCGAACCGTCGCACTCCCCTGTGGATGCAGCGCAAGCGTGCAGCGGATCTGCTCGCGGTCGCCTCGCGACATCGGAACTTCCCGATCGTGCTCGAGACCTACCGCGAGGTCCTCCGCGACGTGTTCGATCTGCCGGCCCTGGTCGACACGCTCCGGGCGATCGAACAACGGCGAATCCGCGTCGTCACCGTGGACGTGCGCAAGCCGTCGCCGTTCGCGGCTTCGCTCCTCTTCACGTGGGTCGCGAGCTTCCTCTACGACGGCGACGCGCCGCTCGCCGAGCGCAAGGCCCACGCGCTCTCGATCGATGCGTCCCAGCTCCGAGAGCTCCTCGGCGAGGCCGAGCTCCGCGAGCTGCTCGACCCCGATGCGATCGACGAGCACGAGCGCACGCTGCAACACCTCGTCCCCACGCGCGTGGCCAGGAGCGCGGACGCGGTTCACGACCTCTTGCTCTCGATCGGCGATCTCTCGGCCGAAGAGCTCCACGCTCGCTGCGACGGTCCTTCGAGCGAGTGGCTCGTGGCGCTGGAGAAGGAGCGCCGCGCCTTCTCGTTCAAGGTCGGTCGCACCAAACGGTGGGCGGCCGCCGAGGACGCCGCGCGCTATCGCGACGCGCTCGGCGTGGTCCCACCGATGGGCCTCCCGCACGTCTTCCTCGAGCCCGTCGCCGATCCGCTGGGCGACCTCGTCGCGCGATTCGCGCGCACCCACGGCCCGTTCGTTCCAGGCTCGGTCGCAACGCGGCTCGGCCTCGCGGTGGGCGCCATCCTCCCGGTGATCGAGCGCCTGCTCCAGAGCGGCAAGCTCGTCGCGGGCGAGTTCCTCCGCGGCGGCCGCGGTCGCGAGTACTGCGAGTCCAACGTCCTGCGCGCGCTCCGGCGAAAGTCGCTCGCCAAGCTGCGCAGGGAGGTCGAGCCGGTCGAGCCGATCGCGCTCGCGCGCTTCCTCCCTGCCTGGCACCGCATCGTCGCACCGAGCGCCGTTCCCACCCGCGCCTCACCGGAGGCGTTGCTCTCGGCGATCGAGCAGCTGCAGGGCGCGCCCATTCCTGCGTCGGTCCTCGAGCAGGACATCCTCCCCGCGCGCGTGCCGGGGTATCAACCCGGAGACCTCGACGCACTCTGCGCGGCGGGCGAGGTCACCTGGGCCGGCGTCGAGCCCATCGGCGCGACCGGAGGCGATGGCCGCATCGCGCTCTACCTCACCTCGCACGAGCCGCTCGTCGGACGCGCGCCCACCCCCGTCGACGGGGACGTCGCAGCGAAGATCCGCGCGCTCCTCGAGGCGCGCGGCGCGATCTTCTTCACCGAGATCGCACGCACGGTCGGTGGCTACCCGGGCGAGCTCCTCGAGGTGCTGTGGAGCATGGTCTGGGCCGGCGAGCTGACCAACGACACCCTGGTCCCGCTGCGCGCACGCATGCGCGAAGAGGCTCCCGCGCGCCGCGCACCGCGTGGTCCCCGCATGCCCTCCCGACTCGGCGCGCCGGCCGGCAGCGAGGGCCGGTGGTCGCTCCGAGCGCGGACGATCACCGCGAGCGAGACCGAGCGGCGCGCCGCGCTCGCGCGCACGTTGCTCGATCGCCACGGAATCCTCGGGCGCGAGGCCGTGCACGCCGAGGAGCTCCCCGGCGGATGGTCCTCGATCTACGACGTACTCAAGGCGATGGAAGACGCCGGCCGGATTCGGCGCGGGTACTTCGTCGCCGGCCTCGGCGGCGCCCAATTCGCGATCCCAGGGGCGGACGATCGGCTCCGCGCGCTCCGCGACGACTGGAGCGTGCGCGGCGTGTCGCCCGGCGCTCCCATCATCCTCGCCGCGACGGATCCGGCAAACCCCTACGGCGCCGCGCTCGCGTGGCCCGACCGCGAGGGGACCTCGCGTCCGCAGCGCGCGGTCGGCGCGTACGTCGTGCTCCACGACGGTGCCCTCCTCGCCTGGATCTCGCGCGGCGAGCAGTCGCTCCTCACGTTCCTCTCCTCGGACGAACCCGCGTTCTCACAGGGCTCGCGCGCGCTCGCGGGTGCGCTCGCCGCGCTCGCCGAACGCGGCGCCCGCAAGACCGTGCTGCTGGCGGAGGTCGACGGCGTGCCGGTCGATCGCTCGCCGCTCGCGCCGTTCCTCCGTGAAGCGGGGTTCCAGGCCGGCGCCCGCGGCTTCCTCAAGAAGAAGCCGCTCATCCCGGCTCAGAGCGATGCCCGAGGGTGACACGATTCACCGCACCGCCTTGACTGGAAAGGTATCAAGCCGCGCGGCGCTCCGCCGCTCGTTCGTGACCGTCGACCGCGACCGTCAGACGCTCGATCGCCGCGTCGATCGCGAAGTACAGATCGTCGCTCGCCGCCTCGATGACCCGAACGGCACCACCGCGCAATCCGACCTCGATGCGACAACCAGCCCACGTCGGACCGTGCGCCGAGAGCGACACGCGGAGCCGCGTGGCCCACGGGTGCGGCCTCGCCCACGCGGCAACGCCCTCTTTCACATACGCGAGCAACTGTGCAGACGGGGTCACGTCACGCCAACGAATTTCGAGTTTCATGATCGACCTCCTGTTCCTGCAACGCGCTCAAATCGGCGTTCATTCGCGGGGTCCGGTCGATTGTCACGATGTCTCCGGGCCACCTCGGCCGAGCCCCTCCCGTGCCAGTCTGGCAGACCCTACGCTCGGCCCATGGGCTACTTCTCCGGGCTGCGATCGGGCGGCCGCGACCACGTCCTTGCCGAGCTCCGCGCGTACCACGAGGAGAACCCCGGGGTGACCGAGGCGACGCTCGGTGGGTTCACCACGCGGGATGGCAAGACCGGCTACGACCTCCTCGTCGACCACGTTCCGGTCGATGCCCGCGTCGTGCTCGATCTCGGCTGCGGCAACGGCCCGTTGTTGGCGCGCCTCGGTGCACGCGGCGTTCCGCGCATCGTCGGCATCGACGTGTGCACCGCGGATCTCGCGCTCGCCCGCGAGCGTGGGGAGTTCGAGCTGCACGCGATCGAGGGGCAACGCTTCGCCGAGGTCGTCGAAGGGCCCGTGGACGTCGTGCTCTCGCACCATGCGTTCTACTTGATGGAGCCGATCGAGCCCGTGATCGCCCAGATCCGCTCGGTGCTCCGGCCCGGCGGAACCTTCGCCTGGGTCGCGTGGAGCCAGGAGCCCATCCAACCGTTTGCCTCGATGATGGCGCGGTTCGGTGAGATCAGCCGAGAGGACGCGCCTGCATTCCGCGGCTGGGGCGATCCGCGCATGTGGAGCGACGACGGGCTCGCTGCGCTCTTCGCGGGCGGGTTCTCCCCGCTCGTGCGCCATCCCTTCGTGCTCGGAATCGCAGAGCCCACCGAGACCCTCGTCGATCGGCTGCTGCGGTTCTTCTACACAGCCGAGCTCCAGTCGCCGGCCGCGCGGGATCAGACGCGCCGCGCCTGGACCGAGATCTTGAAGCCGACGGAGCGCGATGGCATCGCCCACCTCGAGTTCCCCTCGGCTATCCTCACGGCCCAACGAACATGAAACGACTCGCCTTCGCCGCGCTCCTCCACTTCGGATGCCTCTTCGGATGTCGCAAGGAGACCCCGACGGTCGCCCTCACCGACTCGGCCATCAGTCCCGCGCCCTCCGCGCAAGACGCTCAACCGAAGGACACCGAACCCAAGACCACGCGCATCAAGGGATCGCTCGAGGGTGGCTTCGCCGTCGATCGCCTCCAGTTCGTAGCGGGCGCGCCGATCATCGTTACGTTCCTCGCCACCAACACCGGCACCGCTCCGATGGAGTTCGACGTCGGCGGAGACTCCAGCGGCGCGTTGTTTCCCATCCGCTACGGCCTGGTGGTCCGCGACGCCCAGGGCGCCGAGGTGTGCAATCTCGCGAAGTCGCAGCCGACCGGCACGGGCGGGCTGGCGAGCTCGCGCTCGCTCAAGGTCGGCGACCGGTACCGCGAGAAGTTCGCGCTCAATGGCGCCTGCGAGGGGCTGCTCACCCCCGGCAAGTACACCGTCACATTCGTGCGCCGGTTCGACACGTTGATCGCCAAGGACGCCGGCTCCTGTGATCCGATGTTGCCTGGCGAGGTCGTGCCGGCGAGTGCATCCCCGGCCTGCCGCACCCTGTTCGAGGCATCGCCGCTGATCGCGAGCGACGTGAAGCTCGAGGTGGTGCCCTACGATCCCAAGGCCATCGCGACCACGCTCGAGCCGATCGTCAGCGAGGCCAAGACGGCCAAGGACCTGGGTGGGCACTACGAGCGCCTGAGCTATTTCCAGTGGCTATGTCGCCGCGTGACCTGCGAGTGCAAGCCGCCGACGAAGCCCGAGGAGCTCGCGCCGTTCATGTCGGCGATCGTGGCGAAGCTCCCCGCGGCGATTCCCTCGAAGTGTCCTTAGAGCAGTTCTCGAACGGGTTGATCTGAACCCCGGGGCGACGCGCTGGGTTCGACTCCGTCCGCGCCATCACGGGCCGCTGCGCGTCGGGGTGGTGCTCTCCAAATCGCGTAGACGAGCTTGTTCGTAGCTTCGCCGTCTATACGCC
>Ga0208492_1000428_pt1 | contig 35975 bp, 34 predicted proteins | sample Subbioar_CSW14AB_FD_184820 | JGI IMG/M metagenome (GOLD analysis project Ga0208492, IMG submission 184820) | Serpentinite rock and fluid subsurface biosphere microbial communities from McLaughlin Reserve, California, USA - CR12Mar_CSW14AB (SPAdes) | ecosystem: Environmental > Terrestrial > Deep... | reverse complement strand
AGGCCCGGAACTAAATGAATCACCCCGCCGCAAGCGGTCGGGGTATCGAAATGCCGACGCACAAGAAACAAAGCGGCCCAAGGGCCGGGGAACTAACCCCTAAAGAGATTAGACTTGAAGCCATCTCAAAAATCCAAATAATAATATTTGTGATCAGATCCGGGAAAACTTGCGCAATTAATACCTGGCAAAGGAATTGTCCGAAGTGATTAAATCCCAAGTTCCTTTAACAAGCCGATGCATTTTTTAAACCCATCCATTACAAGGATGTTGTATTCTTCAACAAGTGTTTTTAGTTTTTGAAAGTCTTTCTTTTGCATATTATTTGCCTGGATGCCCTTTAAGGGTTGGAATTCCTGGCACAGGGACCTGTAATACACATTAAAATAATTCTGTCTCGGTTCGCTTGATAACAGGGCCGCGGCTGCCATGAGTTTAAAAAGAATGTACTCTATATCCTTTAATGATTTTTCTACTTTCCGTGAAAGATCGATAGACATATCAGTTGAAAGAACAATATCAGCATAAGTTTTGAGCAGATCAAGATTGCCCAGTATCTCTGACACCTTTCTCGCAAAGAGAAAATAATAATGATCGATGCGGGCCATTGGAAATTGCTGTTCAAAACAATCGGTATAGTGCATTACCCAGTTATAATAATCTTCGTGACCGTTTGGCTGGGGAAGTATCCGTATGTCCAATTGTTCGGCTACGCTGATGGCGGTTTTGAGATGCGTGTTACACTCAGATGATCTTTCCTGCAGACCATCTGAAAGTTGTAAGATATAGCTGTTTAATACTTCATTTCCCTCCGTTTTACATGCCTCAAAAAACTGTTGTTGGTTAAAATATAACGCAGGTGCATAGGCAGTAAATCCGGCATAAAATAAAGTAAATCTCTGACTCATCATTTCCTCTTCGAAAGTAGCTTCTGGGTGTACCGTTTTATACAACACGTGTATTTAAGATCAAACGTGAAAACAAAAATAGATAAAAAAAACAGCCGAAATCAATATATTTACCGCCTTCAGGCTTTGTAAATCCTGTTTTTTTCTAAAAAATTCCTAAACGTATTTTGGTAGGTTAAAAGATACGGTTTGATCGTATAAAAAAACTTATTCATCGAAAATAAAAGAAAACGGTTGCTTCATTTTTTTTAAATCCTTAAAATTTAATTTTTTTAGTGCTTTTGCATGCAAAAAGGGCAAAAAGTTATATTAATTCGAAATGAAAAAGTATATTAGCACGCCCGATTAACTTTATTCAAAACTTAAGAGAAGTAAAAGTGATTTTAAAAATAAAGATAATATTACTTATTATAGTAACCTGTCTGCTTCCTTTTTCTTCTATTTCTCAATCAAAACCTAAAGTTGATACTAAAAAAAGCGCTCAGCTTAAGGCTGTTTATATTTACAAATTTACAAATTACGTTACCTGGCCGAATGAAGACAGGATGAAAGAATTTGTGATCTGCGTAATGAGTTCGGAAGACTTACACAACCAGCTAAACGGAATAGGCAACATCGCAAAATTCAGAAACAAAATTCCTATCAAAGTTGTTTATTGCCGCAGCATTAATGACATCCGTCCTAACTGCCAGATGTTGGTCGTAGACGGGTCGCGTAACGACAATCTTTGGACGGTTTATTCCAAGATCAGGGGAAAGGCGGTACTGATGGTTGCCGAGAAACTTGTTGACTTTAAAAAATCAATGATCTCATTTGCAGAGACAGGAGGAAGAATAAAATACATTATCAATAAACCCAAGCTGCTTGAATCCAACCTGATCGTTAAGGACCAGCTATATGAATCGGCGATTGTAAAAGAGGGAGAATGGAAGTCGATCTTCGATAAATTCCAGGCTATTGCCGGATCGGGTGACGGAGAAGTTCGTGTCAATAAGGATGATATTAAACAGATCCTTTCCAGCTATAAAAATCTTGAAGAAGAGAAAAAGGCCAAGGAAGCCATGCTTACCCAGATGGAGGATACGCTTAAAATGAAACTTGAAGTGCTTAAAGCGAAACAACACGAATACGACCAGGTAAGCACCCGCATCCAGGAACAGAAAAGCCTGATGGAAAAACAGGACAATGAGATCCGTTCAAAAAAATCGGAGATCGAAAAAGCCGGGGCTACTATTGGCAAGCAGAAAAATGTGATCGCCATGATCGCTATACTTTCGGCTGTTGGCATCATTCTCCTTTTATTTACGATACGCAGTAATAACCAAAGGCGGAAAGCCAACAAATTACTTTCAGAACAAAAAAGCGAGATCGAAAAACAAAAACACCTGGTTGACGAAAAGCAGAAAGAGATCCTCGACAGTATCAATTACGCGAAAAGGATCCAGACGGCTTTGATGGCCAATAGCAGCATGATGAGCGCTAACCTGAACGAGCATTTTGTATTCTTTAAGCCTAAAGATATTGTAGCCGGTGACTTTTACTGGGCTACCCGCCTGCCTGACAGCTTTATTTATATTACCGCAGATTCCACCGGGCACGGAGTACCGGGGGCCTTTATGAGCCTGTTAAACATCAGCAAGCTGAATGACGCCATTAACCAGAAGATCACGCGTCCTGACCTGGTATTAAACGAGGTAAAGGCCGGTATCATCAGGGCATTAAATCCAGAGGGAAGCTCAGAAGAAAGTAAGGATGGCATGGATGCTATTTTGTGTAAACTCGATACCAGGAACATGAAGCTGCAATTTGCCGCAGCTAACAACAGCTTTTGTATTATCAGGAACAAAACAATAATTAACTGCAAGGCAGATAAAATGCCTGTGGGTAAATCTCATGATGATAACGGGTTATTTACGTTTAACGAAGTAAGCCTCGAAAAAGGAGACATGATCTTTACCTTTACCGATGGTTACGGTGACCAGTTTGGCGGACCGGAAGGAAAAAAATTCATGCACAAACAACTGCGCAAGATCTTTGTTGAAGTTTCTGAAATGCCGATTGAAAAACAAAAAGAAATTATAACCCAGCGCTTTGATGAATGGAAAGGTGATCTTGAACAGGTGGATGATGTGCTGGTGATCGGGGTGAGGGTTTAGTTATTCCTGATTTCTTATTTCTGATTGCGGGTTTGTTATTTAAGTGCTCTTCATAAACATTTTAGCTACTTCGAATGAGTTATCTCTTTCCTGGAGACTAAAAATGAATACTGCCTGCTTACACACAATCTGTGGAATCTGCGCAATCTGTGGCCTTCAATATACGGAGACATCACACAAAATAGGCATCTGCGGCGGGATCTTATTAAAATCCCCTAATAAGCCATGCGCGAGTGGTGAAGGAATCAGCAGAAGCGCTTTATCGCCCCTTTTTAAATACTGCAATCCTTTGTGGATCCCGCTTTCAACATCGTCGTGGCCAACGGTAACCATTTTGCGGCCTTCTGTTTTTGAAGAGTAACAGAGCGTACCGTTCAACAGGCGTATTTCAAAATCAAGCTCAACCCGCATGCTATCGCGGATGCTATCTCCTTTTGCCGAAGGTTTGTAAACAAAGTAACGGATGCCCGAGGAAGTTCTGAAAAACGGCATCTTGTGACTTTTTGCATAATAATCCATTTCATCGTTTTCCTTTTGCATCAGTTGCTGGTTGGCTTTGATAAACTGATCCCTGATAACCTTATCGGTTACTTTGTCGTCGGGCAACTGTTTTTCTTCCCTCACGGGATCGTGATCACAGGAAAGCAGCAGGCTTGCAAATAAACCAAGTGTAACAAACGATCGGATCATAATTATCTTTAAACAAAATTAAGAATAAGTTAGCTGGTGCAACTGGAAATTAATTTAAATTTACCTCCCATATGACCAAGCAGGAAAGGTACGATAAGGTTCTCCGGTATTTTGAAAGCCATGCGGCTCCCGCGGAAACCGAGCTTATTTACTCAAATCCCTTCGAATTACTGGTTGCCGTTATTTTAAGCGCGCAATGCACCGATAAGCGGGTGAACCTGACCACGCCGAGGCTTTTCAGGGACTATCCCACTGCCGATGCTATGGCGGAAGCGAGTCCTGAAACCCTTTTTAATTACATCAGGAGCATAAGCTACCCTAATAATAAGGCGAAACACCTGGCTGGTATGGCAAGGATGCTGGCACAGAATTATCATGGTAAGGTTCCGGCCGACGTGGATACCTTAATGACTTTGCCGGGGGTGGGCCGCAAAACAGCCAATGTAATAGCTTCGGTTATCTATGATAAACCCACGATGGCGGTAGATACCCATGTATTTAGAGTAAGTAACCGGATAGGATTAACTACGAATGCGAAAAATCCCTTGCAATCTGAAAAACAATTAATTAAATTTATACCAGAACATTTGATACCGAAAGCACATCATTGGTTGATTTTACACGGCAGGTATATTTGTTTGGCACGAAATCCGAAGTGCACTATTTGTCCGATTAACATGTATTGTAAGTATTTTGAAAAAAATTATATAAAACAAAATAAACAATAATAAACAACAACTAAAACAAATCCTATGGCTAAGAAAATAAAAAAGTCAGCTAAAAAAGCGACGAAAAAAGCAGCTAAAAAAGTTGTGAAAAAAGCCGCGAAGAAATCAGCAAAAAAAGCAGCATTTAAAAAGGCTGCAAAGAAAAAAACAGCGCCTAAAAAGGCAGCTAAAAAAACAGTGAAAAAAGGCGCAAAAAAAACAGCTAAGAAGGCTGTGAAAAAAGGCGCAAAGAAAGCAGCTAAAAAAGCTGTTAGAAAAGCTGCTCCGAAAAAAGCAGTGAAAAAAGCGGTAAAGCCGGTTAAAAAAAGCGCTCCGAAAAAAGCAGTGAAAAAATCAGCTCCGAAAAAAACCACAAAAAAAGCAGGTACAATTAGTACAGCTATTGGAGCAGCAGCAGATTATTTAAAGAATGCGGCAAACAATATGATGGAAAAAATCACCCCTTCGCACGAGGAAAGGGATATGAACAACAATTCCGATACCAGGACAAATAATTACGATCATTCCAGCAACACATCCCATACTATGCATGATGATGACAATGACGGGGAAGATAGCATGAGCGGCGATAAGGGCCATGGGCGAAACGAAGAAGAAGAATAGTCCTTTTACAGGCCACCAGACAAAACTAGCAGCGGGAGATAAAGCTCCCGCTTTCGAAACAAAGGACCAGGCAGGGAATACAGTCCGTCTGGAGGACTTTTCCGGTAAGAACCTGGTCCTTTATTTTTATCCAAAGGACAACACCCCAACCTGTACAAACCAGGCCTGTAGACTGAGAGACGACTATAACCAGCTTCTTGAAAGAGGTTTTACTATTTTGGGTGTAAGCGCCGACGACGAAATCTCACACGCTAAATTCATACGGAAATTTAAACTCCCCTACCCTTTATTGGCAGACACTGACATGAAAATGATCAGGGATTACGATGTATGGGGTACTAAAATGCTGTTTGGAAGGATCATGGAAGGTATTATAAGAACCACGTTTATAATAGGGTCTGATGGCATTATTAAAGAGATCATAAGGGATATAGACAGCAAAAACCATGGGAAACAAATCCTAGGCATTTAATTTTTTTTAAAATAATTTTGTGAAATAGAATTAAACGGTTAAATTTGCACTCCCGATTTAACCCTGGAAACGGATTGGTAGTTCAGCTGGTTAGAATGCCGCCCTGTCACGGCGGAGGTCGCGGGTTCGAGTCCCGTCCAGTCCGCAAGAATAACACTCAAAACCCTGTAAATCATAAGTTTACAGGGTTTTTGATTTTCTGGGGGACGGTATAGGGGACGGTAAAATTTCTTTCTCCGTTATGTTGAATCGTTTTCCGTTAAAAAGAAACTTTTATTCCGGGGAATTAATTTGAACGAGGTTTTTATAAGTAATCCAAAAACCGTCCATGTTCACAACCCTTTCAGCCACTTAGTTTAAAAAATACTGCATTCTACTTAAAAATACTTTTCATTCTAACAACACTTTGATTAATATTTTTTTTGGAATTTATTAGCATACTGTAAATCAAGCCAATCGAAGGTTATGAGCAATTTTGCACCGAGAAGTAATGTTTACAACTTGCACCCGCTGTTAATTTAATTGTCTGCCTATTCGCACGATTTTTATATTTCTTTGTACCAGTTCTTTATAATAAAATAAAAAAGCCTTAGATTTCTCAAAGGCTTAATTTAATAATACTCCGTTTACCTAGACAGTTGCGGATAAGAATAGGTAACTCTTACTTGAAGTCTCTATCGCTACAAAGCCACGTTGCGAACAAAGGGCTGGTACAGATTACTTACAAGGGTCTTAAATTAGCAACTCATCTGACTTCCAATCAGAAAAAGAGAACTCTTTTAAGGCCTTTTCTTTTTATTAAGTATTTTTTTATTCGATAAAATATTTTATTGTGATCAATAATATATTTTTGTTTACTCAATAATAAGTGGCTTCATACTTATTCTTGATCAAATATAAATATATCCAGGTCTATTTGGTATCCCATTTTTGAACAATATTTCAAATTATGAAAAATCTTACGTAAGAATGGAAACTAGAAAATCTTGGATTGGCTATAATTAGCTAGTAATCAATATATTTCAATATATTTTAATATATACTAATGCTAATAACGTTTTGAAAACTTTCAATATCGAAACCAAAAAATATTTCAAAATACTTCCAAATATTTCAAAATACTTCTAAATACTTCAAAGTAAATGGTCTTGTTCTATTCTTTTGAATCTGCTAGCGCCATATCCACATTGGCATAGAGTTGGGTTAAAAAAGCATTTTTTCTGCCATCCGTAGGTGTTCTTATTTTTTTCCTTCTCAAACTATTGATTTCAGTCTTACAATTCGCTTTCTTTCTCATCAATGCGTCATTAATACTAGTTTGGGTTACAGCGCTGCCCTTTTTAGAAATTCCAAGACAAGTTAATCTTTCTGAATATTTTGGTTCCGCATGCTTATGTACTTTGAAATTGCTGTTTTGAGAAAATAAAATTTTGAATTCTTCTATACCAAAAATTAAAAAACCATACTCATGTGCATTTTCTCCTCTGGGTATAGCCTGATCCTCAAGAAAAATTATTTTGCCGTCTTCTTTTAAGCTTCCTAAAACTGCATTTAATAGAGAATGCCATTTATTTAGGGGGATTTCATGCAAAACATTTATCATTAAAATATAATCAAAAGAAGAAATGTACTTAGATTCCTTTAGTTTTTCGTAACTATCAAGCACTTCCCTCTCTATTTCAGGCGCTATACTGCTTAACACTTGTAGTTGTGAGCTTAACTTCTCTAGACTAGAATGTAAATCTTTTGTAGGCTCAAGTGCCTGATAATAAAGATTAGAAGCTATTGAAGGACTTCTTAAAATTTCCTCTGCTACTCTGCCTTTCCCCGCGCCAAAATCTAGTATTTTAATAGGCTTGTTAGAAGCTCCAAAAATTTCTTTAACCTGACCCTGTTGAACGTCCCCTTCTTTATGTGGTGCTACATTTGGAGGAAATAAGCTTTCTAATGCGAATTGAATCGATGCCCATTCGTACTGGGATGAGAGAAAATTCTCTAGAGAATTTATATTGTCTTCTCCGATAAGTGAAGTCAGGACCATGTTAGGCGTTTCAATACTTGGAGATACAACACTTCCATTCTCCATTAACCAAATTTCGTCTCTATCAAGGATGGAGAGTACTGCAAGTGAATGAGTAGCAATCCAGATTTGGCCATCTTCTCCAACCAAATCTCTAAGTCCTTTTATTAGATCGATTTGAGCTTTTGGATGAAGAAATAATTCTAATTCGTCAATTATTAATATTTTATTCTTAAGCGATAGAGTCTTGTTTTGATGGTTGTACTGCCTCTGAAGCACCAAATATGTTGAGTAAGCAAAAAGTTCTTTCTCACCATCAGATAAGTCTGAAGTATCTAATTCTCGCCCATCAAGGGTGACAATAGGTGTCAAGTGTTCGTCTACAGAATAATCAAGTTTTTTATTCATGATAGCATGGACCACTTCTTTCAGATGTGAAAATAATTCTATGTTTCTATCTTGTATTTCATCATGCGCCTTAAAATATGCTTTACCAGCTTTTCCTTTGTGATAATCTTTTGCTATTTCGGACCTTGTCAAGGCTTTAACAAGTTTAGCGCAATTTTGTTTGACTGTGTCAAAACGAGGGTTTATAATAATATTTAAGGTTTCATTTCGATAGTCATTATCATTCATATTGCGAGAAGATGAAATTTCACTGCCCCTATTGTTGATTACAATCACATCGTCACCATCCTTGAAATCGAAATCTAATGAAAGTTTTTCCATTTCTTCTCGTGCTAATAATCCCGTAAGTCGCTTTTCTGCCGCAATATCTCCAGTCTTACCGGTAAAATGAGCAGATTCTCTTATTATTCCATTTAATTCTTTCCATTTTAATGCTTTGCTTTGAATTTCCATGTTAAGGGTATTCAATAATCTGGTCTTCCCTGAACCATTCTTTCCGAAAACAGCAACAACTTGTTTTAGATTTCGCATTTCTTTAATGTTTAGCCCTGAAACTGCAAAATGTGGACTTGGAATAAAGTTCTTAATTTTCATATATTTTAAACAATTCAACATAAATATAAAACTTATATATTGCATAAAAAATTCATGAAAACATTTGGTGATAGAATCAGTCAATCTCTTATCAATAAAAATTTAAAGGGATTAGAAGATAGAGTGTAAATTAAAACCTTTAGCTTTTCAAATTCACCTATAAATCGCATAACAAAGAAATCATATTAACTTCTGCCTGTTCGACCACAGTTGGGACAGTATGGCTCGTGATTCGTACTATACTCATATTCTTCACCGCACTCTTCGCATCTATTCTCGGGATTTAGTAATTCGATATATTCAATTGGCATCTCTCCCGGGTTGGAATCATAAGAATGATAAATGAAAGGGATACCACAACTTTCACATTTTTGAACCTCGTTTTGAGAATAGCCATCATTACAAAAGGGCCAAAGATCGCCACATTCGGGGCATAGAACATGAAGAGTTCCACATTTAAGACACCTATCAAAATCTGCGACCTCTGTTGGTGCATTTAAGTGCATTTGCAATGTGCCTTTATCTCCAAATAAATCTAGTTGATCCACGTCTTCACGAATTCTATTATCTGAAACATCCATTGGCCCGGTTAAAGAAATGTGTTCACCACAATAATAGCAATCTCTATCTTTATCTCCAATTGCTTCAGCCCAAGCTATTTCCTGCATTATTTTAAAATCTCTAGCCGAAACCAGTTGTTCATTAAGAGATTTGTTTAAAGCCTCTGCAAGAGATTTATGAAAAAAGGACTTAGATGATTCTACTTCCAATTCATAATGTTCGTGTAGCTTGCCGTTTGGAAAAAAATCGTCCTTATTTGAAGTAACAAAATGTCCCTGTTCAATTTTATTATTTTTTAGGAAGTTAAAGAATTGATAGAATATTAGGCAGTCAGCAAAATTATTTTTCTTGTTCTCGAAAGGGAATTTCTTATTAATAGCAAGATCAACTATAAATTGCGACGTCTTTTCATCAGCTTGAAGAATAATGGAATTTTTATGATTAAAAATGCTTTCAACCAACTCAATATTTTTACGAGCTTTAGATATGATCTCCTCCCTATGAGTTTTAAGGTCGATAATTAAACTCTCAATTTTATCTCTAAGAATAGACGCATTATCTGGCTCGTCTATAAAATCCGCAAGATCGTCGGAATAACTGCCAAACATAAGCCCTTCGCGCTTCTCCATGAAAATATGTAAGTTCTTTAATTTTTCTAATATTTGGCTCAAAAAAGCGAAATTTAATTGCCATAATTAACAATTTTAACAAATATCAATCATTTGCAAATCAGTTAAATAGATTAAATTTGCATGTAAACATAATTTTAGAACAACATCATAACATAATTTTGAAACAGCACTAAAACATAATTTTAGTACAACATCAAAACATAATTTTAATACATGGCGACTCCACAGGAAAATCTGGCAAAATCTCTCGAAGCATTAAAGGAGCTTCAGGATACTGGGATTATGGCTATAAAAACCTCTGAATTAAGCCGTGTGGACAGAGAGCGTTTATTAAAAAATGGATTCTTACGCGAGATTTTAAAGGGATGGTATCTCTCTGTTCCAAATCATGAAAAAGATGGCGATAGCACATCCTGGTACACCTCTTTTTGGCATTTCTGTGCTCGTTACTTAGATGATCGATACGGTGAGGATTATTGTATTTCTGCCGAGCAATCCTTACAAATACACGCTGGTAACCTCACGGTGCCCAAGCAACTTATTATTCGCTCCGTATCTGGCCCCAATGCTCTAACTCCTTTACCTTTTGATACATCGTTATTCACGATGGTCTCACCACTTCCCGAAGCAGCAGATATTGAAGTAGTAGACGGAGTTCGCATGTTAACACTGCCTTCTTCGCTTATACATTGCTCTTCAGCGCTATTTGTAAAAAATTCAATAGACGCCAGGGCAGCACTACTTATGATACGCGATGCGTCAGACATCTTAGATTTACTTCTTAGAGGCGGACATAGTACTATTGCCGGCAGGTTAGCAGGGGCTTTCCGGAATGTAGGATCAGAAAGAATTGCCAACGATATCATCAAAAACATGCAATCCGCAGGATATGCTATCCGGGAAACAGATCCTTTTGAATCGCAAACTCCAGTACCATTATCCGGCCGTGAAAAATCGCCGTATGCCAACAGAATACGATTAATGTGGCACGAAATGCGAAAGGTTATTATGAAGAATATTCCACCTGCACCAGGTATTCCAAAAGACATTGAGAAATACATGAAGGATGTGGAGGAGAAATATGTCACTGATGCCTACCACTCTTTATCCATCGAGCGTTACAGAGTTACGCCTGAACTGATAGAGCGCGTAAGAAGCGGCGCATGGGATGCCGGTAAAAACGAAGACGATAAAAAACAAAGAGACGCTATGGCAGCGCGTGGCTACTGGCAGGCTACGCAAAAGGTAAGAGAAAGCATTCTAAAAATATTAAAGAATCAAAATGCCGGCAAAGTAGTTGATGAAGATCATGGTGAATGGTATACTGAATTATTTGCACCAAGTGTAGCGGCCGGTATTTTAGAACGTCGCGATCTCGCTGGCTACAGAACCAATCAAGTTTATATTGGCGGATCTAAGCATGTGCCTTTAAACAAAGATGCGGTTAGAGATACAATGCCTGTACTATTTGAACTTTTGGAACAGGAGCCAGAACCCTTTGTAAGAGCTGTGTTGGGACATTTCATTTTTGTATTCATACATCCTTATATGGATGGTAATGGACGGATGGGGCGCTTTTTAATGAATGCCATGCTTGCCTCAGGCGGTTATCCGTGGACTGTGATACCTGTTGAGGAACGAACAACTTATATGAAAGCTCTTGAAAAAGCAAGCGTTGAAGAAAACATTGAAGACTTTGCCAAGTTTATAGCCTACCTGGTAGATTCAACATTAAAAGGCACACCAGTAGCTACGATTATTCCAGGAGTTGAGTTTCCACCATACAGATTCTTTAAAAATAGCAAAGAAGCAAAATACGAAACCTGGCCAGTCGATGTAAGTGAGAAATTCAGAACTCTTAGGCTTTTTAATATTACCCTAACACCTATAGAAGCCAAACAAGCTTTGGCAATAGAAATTATTATAGATGCAGGCGCTGAAAGGCGAGTATATAAATACAACTTGGCAGACCTTTTTTATAATCAGAATCTCTCAGATACTCTGTTTTTTGTTGACGTTAAAAAGAAACCTATTGACATATTTTTACCAGAAGGCAGAAAACGTATCACATATCGGATTAACTTATTATCCGACGTAAAAGAATTTGATGCGCTACTAGCTTGTGAGTATTTATAAAATTCCAAAAAACTATTATCTTTAACCGTAAATGAAAACCGAACTACCAAGCAATCTGCCCGAACATAAGAGAGGCGAGATAATGGCCATCAAGGAGGCTCTCATTCCACGCTTTGCAGAGATTGAAATGATTATACTTTTTGGAAGCTATGCTCGGGGAGAACAGGTTGACGATTTTTACACCGAAAAAGGAAATACCTACTCTTATAAATCAGATTACGATCTACTCATTATCTTGAGTAAAAATGGTCACGCAAATAGCGATACCTTAACACAATCCATCAGCACCAGGTTAAACGATTTGAAATTGAAAACGCTGGTGCATCCTATTTACCACGGGATTGAATTTGTGAATAGATAAATATGGAGCAGATTATTTTAAACGGTATTAATCTATAAACGGACCACCTTAGTTCTTGTGAGGCACTGCGCACTTAACCATACCTTTGGGGTATATTGCCGGCTGTGAATGACAGGTGGCAACGGTGCCACTCCGATCAACTTTCGGGCTTACGTAAGGAATGCCCAGGTTAAGGCCTCTTAGAATCAGAAAAACAGCCATTACCGCAATTACTACAGGGATCGCTTTCCGGATCTTTTTTCTAACAGGCATTGTAATTAAGCCTCCCGATACCGGCACCAGGATCATCATTGGGAAAGTACCTAAACCAAAACCGGCCATAAACAGAGCGCCCTTTAACAGATCGCCTGTGGCTACAGCACCGGCAAGGCCTACGTATACCAATCCGCATGGCAACAAACCGTTCAATAAACCAACCAGAAACAGAGAAGATCTGCTTCCCATAGAAAAAACGCGCTCAAAACTGGTCCTGATCCAAAGAAAGAAAGGATAACCACTGACCCCGTTCCTGAAGGGAATAAACACATACACGAGAAGGGCAATACCAACCGAAACCGAAAGGACTTGTTGCAAACCAGCGAAAATGAAACTTTTTCCAACAATTCCCGCCAATACTCCCAATACCGAATACGTAATGATCCGACCGAGGTTATATAAAAAAATGAGCGTGTATTTAACAAGCGGAGGTTTATTATGCACCGGTAAGGCCAGGGCGATCGGGCCACACATACCTATGCAGTGAAAACTTCCTAACAAACCCAGCGATATGGCCGCAATTAAAAACCCCATCAGTTAAAATTTATGATAGCCTCTTTAAAATAATTTTTTCCTTTGCTTCTGAATGAGATCTGCATTTTATAGACTCCTTTTATAAAGCCCGGATTTATCATTTGAATGCCGCCTTCATCAGTAAGAAGCGGAATGCGTTTATCCTTTGTAGCATCCGAAGGTCTTATAAATTCAATATTACCCTTTACATCCGGCGACAAAACTTCCTTAGGCAGGATAATTTCCACCGACCTGTCACGGATAATATATTCTATGGGAACGGCCAGCCTGTCGGCATTTGACCTGGCATCGATCTGATCCTGGAATTTTAACTCTTTCGCGTAATAGTCCTTTGATTCCAGCTCTGTTTTATGACGAAAGCAGGTAAAGACAAGTGTGAGTATGATGGCCACAAAACCAAGATAAAGCGCTGTTATTTTTATTCCCCAACTCATGATGTAATTTAACTATTGAATTAATTAGTGACTGGTCCCAGAAAATTTGTTTTAACTGTTTTAATTTTTTTGTTATCCGAATAAATTCCGATTTCAATTTTGGTCTTCCTGCTTTTCAGATCTGATTTGTCGAGGTAAACAAAAAACTCACCTTGTGACACATCTTCTTTTTTAGCGGCAAGGTCCTTACCCATTACTTCAATTCTTCCTTTATAATTCTCTATTCTTAATTCCACCGGAAAACTGTCACGTGTCTTATTAACCAGCTTGATCGTGTAGAGGTTACTCACCTGCTCATTTTCCCTTTCCTGGTAAAGCATACCTTTTGCCCGCAGAACTGTTGCGTCATAATCAGAACGGGTTGCAAGCAGGGCAACTTCTATACTGATAAGGACCAGGAGCACAACCGAATAGGCTTTCATGCGCGTAGTAAACTTCAGTTTCTTTTTTTCCGCAATCCCCTTTTCAGAATCAAACCTGATAAGACCCTTAGGGTATTTAACGCTTTCCATCATGTAATCGCAGGCGTCGATACAGGCCGTACAATTCACACATTCCAGCTGCGTGCCATTCCGGATGTCTATTCCCGTCGGACAGACCTTAACACACAATCCGCAATCAATACAATCGCCTTTTACCACGGACGGGTCTTTTGTGAATTTATGCCTTGGCTCGCCACGGATATAGTCGTAAGCTACCACAATGCTTTCTTTGTCAAGCAGCACGCCCTGCATACGTCCGTAAGGGCACATGATAATACATACTTGTTCGCGGAACCAGGAATACACAAAAAAGAATACGGAAGTAAAGATCAGGATACTGATCAATCCGCCAATATGCTGTTTCAGCGGCTCTGAGGCGATCTTCAGCACTTCATCCATACCAATGATGTAAGACAGGAACGTATTGGCAATAATAAAGGACAGACCAAAGAATAACGTGTATTTCGCCGTCGTACGCAGGATTTTTTCCTTGTTCCAGGACATTTTCTTCAGAGCCTTTTGCTGGTTGGCATCTCCCATAACCCAGTATTCGATCCGCCTGAATAACATTTCCATAAAGATGGTCTGAGGGCATGCCCAGCCACAGAATACGCGCCCGAAGATAACCGTGAATAAAGCTATAAATACAATAAAGATGAGCATCCCCAAACCGAAGATAAAAAAGTCCTGAGGCCAGAAGATCATCCCGAATAAAATGAATTTCCGCTCCACGATGTTGAACATAAATAAGGGATCTCCCGATACTTTAATAAAGGGCAGCGTGAAGAACACGATCAGATAAACATAACTCAGGTATTTCCTTAGGTCATAAAGCCTGCCTTTTGGTTTATTCGGATAGATCCATTTACGTTTTCCCTGCTGGTCAATGGTCGCGATAGAATCGCGGAAACTCTCTTTTATAGTACTGGTTCCGGACATTATTTCTGAAGTTCTGAAACAAGCGTTTTTGTGCTATCCGTTTTTACAGACGCAGAATCTGCCGGCAAGTCTTTTTCAATATACAACTCTCCCTGCTTGTCTTTAGGCTTTGGCGGGTTGGTTCCCTTAAGCGTCCGTATATAACTGGTAAGCTGAGCGATCTGTATGGGCGAGAAATCTTCTTTCCAGGATTTCATGCCTTTATCCGGCCATCCATACTTAATCGTCTTAAAAATATCTTTTACACCTCCACTATGCAGCCAGTAGTCGTCCGTCAGGTTAGGTCCCACCGTGCCTTCGCCAAATTTTCCATGACAGGCGGCACAGGCCGAAATAAAAAGGTCCTTGCCAATGCTTAAATCCGATGGATCTTTCAGCATTTTTACATTGCTTTCATCCACATTATTAACAGACGTTTTCATGTATTCGGCAATTTCAGCCTCAGCCTTTTTGATACTGTTGGTGTATTCTTCAGCTTGCAGCGGGGCCGTTTTTGTAATGTGGTAATTAATCAGATAGATAAACGCAATTAAAATTGTAAGATAGAATCCGTATTTCCACCACGGCGGTAAATTATTATCCAGCTCCTTTATCCCATCGTAGTCATGATCGAGCATGATGGATTCTTCTTCTTCAATATCAACTGTATCGTTCAGCTTATCCAGTATGGTTTTTGTCTTTGGTTTGATTTCGGCTACCGGTTTGGTTTGCGGTTTATGAGCGCCAAGAATATTTTTAAATGTATTGAAGAGTATCCCTAACACCAATAATTCAAGCGCTATGGTAATTATCATGCTATAGAATGTAAATTGATCAAGACCTCCAATTCTGCCATCGTTCACCACCTGCGCGACTTTTTCCTGCGAAAATGCAGAGAAATTCATTAACAGGAATACGAGAAAAAGCCCCGTTGCCTTTACATTTCCGCTACTCTTTTGCTCATTGTCCTTTTTGATCTTCTCAAGGAACATCTCAGAAGCGATAACATTTTTCAACGCGCTGCTTAAAGCTATTACCATAATGGCCAGGATGATGATCACAACAAGCAAGGTATTAAATAACGGATTTGAAAAATAGCTTACTGTGTTTTGAACTTCCTGTTCCTGAGCAAGCGAGATCATCGGAATAAAACTACTTGCGGCTATAAAGAAACTTCTTTTGATGTAACCCATATTATCTCTTTTCATAATTAAATTCATTTTTGTTTGTATCTAAAGGAATGGAGGCAACCTCGTCAAAATATGTCCTGCCCGATCTGATCACATAAATGCTTACAACCAGAAAAAACAGGAAAAAGATAAGGAATGAAACCAGCGGGTAGATCCCTATCCCGGTAATGCTTTCTAAATAATTTATAAATTTCATTTTGTTTCTTTTAATTTATTAAACATGCATGGATGCTTTAAGCCCTGATCCATTTGAAAATGCGGATCCAGACCCAGGCAAATAAAGCGATGAACGCAAAAAAGGTAGCCAACACGGAAAATTCAATTCCTGTATAATCTTGTATTAACTCTATAATTTTCATGTTTTCTGTTTGATCAGTTAGACAATTTTGAAATTTCTTCTTTTGGAGCAGCTTTAATGTCCTTACCCAATTTCTGCAGATAAGCTATCAGAGCTACAATTTCTTTATCCGGAAGTGTTTCAATACCGTCCTTTTTCAGACTTGCGGCAATTCCCTCCGCTTGTTTCTGCATGTCGGCAGCGGCAATTTTTTCGTATCCTTTCGGATAAGGTACGCCAAGTTTTTGCATGGCTTTTATTTTCCCAATTGTGCTGGCCGCGTCAATCTGATCCTCGAGTAACCAGGAATACGTTGGCATAATGGATCCAGGTGACATTGAAGTTGGATCCATCATGTGGTTGTAATGCCAGCTATCGGGATATTTTCCACCTAAGCGCGCCAGGTCAGGGCCCGTTCTTTTTGAACCCCACTGAAAGGGATGATCATATACGAATTCTCCCGCCTTTGAATATTCACCGTACCGCGCGGTTTCATCCCTGAAGGGTCTTACCATCTGCGAGTGACAGGTGTAACATCCTTCGCGCACGTAGATGTCGCGGCCCTGCAATTCAAGCGGTGTGTATGGCTTTACACTTGAGATGGTGGGAATATTGGATTTAACTAAAAACGTTGGGATAATCTCTATCACGCCACCGATCAGGACAACAACCAGACTTAAGATCATCAGCTGCACAGGTTTGCGTTCAATCCAGCGGTGCCAGTGATCTTTGTGATGGGCCTTGTAGCTTTGTGCGAGCGGCGCGGCTTCAGCATCCTCATTCGCGAGGAAATTACCCAGCTTGATGGTTTTGATAAGATTATAACACATCACCAGAGCGCCTACCAGGAACAGAGAACCGCCAACGGCACGTCCCGCGTAGAAAGGCAACATTTTGGTTACGGTATCCATAAACTGCCATTTCAGCTGACCTTCCGGTGTAAATTCTTTCCACATTAAACTTTGCATGATCCCGGCCCAATACAGAGGTACAGTGTAAAGGATGATGCCGAGCGTACCGATCCAGAAATGAAAGTTAGCAAGCTTCATAGAATACAGCTTTGTGCGGAACATGCGCGGGATGAGCCAGTATAGGATCCCGAACGTGAGAAAACCATTCCAGCCCAACGCTCCCACGTGCACATGCGCTACCGTCCAGTCGGTAAAGTGACTGATGGCGTTAATATTTTTAATGGAAAGCATCGGTCCTTCGAAAGTAGCCATACCATAGGCGGTTACAGCTACTACAAGGAATTTCAGAACAACGTCGTCGCGTACCTTATCCCATGCGCCACGCAGTGTAAGTAATCCATTGATCATGCCGCCCCAGGATGGCGCGATAAGCATTACCGAGAACACAACACCCAAAGACTGAGCCCAGTCGGGCACCGCGGTATAAAGTAAGTGATGCGGACCTGCCCAGATGTAAATAAAGATCAGCGCCCAAAAGTGAATAATGGAAAGCCTGTAAGAGTATACCGGCCTGTTGGCTGCTTTGGGTAAAAAATAATACATAAGGCCCAGGTACGGTGTTGTCAAAAAGAAAGCCACGGCATTATGTCCGTACCACCATTGTACCAGCGCATCCTGAACTCCGGCATACCAGGAATATGATTTCCAGAATGAAACCGGGATCTCCATTGAATTGACAATATGCAGGAGGGCAACGGTGACGAAGGTGGCAATGTAAAACCAGATGGCAACATACAAGTGCCGTTCTCTTCTGCGAAGAATAGTGCCGAACATGTTCCAGCCGAACACAACCCATACAATTGTAATTAAGATATCTATCGGCCATTCCAGTTCGGCATACTCTTTACCTGTGGTTTTTCCCATTAACAGGGAGACAGCTGCAAGTACAATAATTAACTGCCAGCCCCAGAAGTGAATTTTACCCAGCAGATCACTGAACATCCGGGTCTTTAATAAACGTTGCAAAGAGTAATACACTCCCATAAAAATGCCGTTGCCAACAAAGGCGAAGATCACCGCATTCGTATGTACCGGCCTAACACGACCGAATGTTGACTGGGCCGTTTCAAAATTGAATACCGGCCATACAAGCTGAAGCGCAGCCAGCAGACCCGCCAGCATACCTACAATGCCCCAAAGCATGGTGGCATAAGCAAATTGTTTTACGATCTTGTTGTCGTACTGGAATTTTTCAATACCGATCTGTTGTCCGGGTTCTGTAAAATCACTCATGTTTTGTGTCGTCATATGTTTGTTTTGTTTCTTCTGATGTTTTATCGTCAAATAACATTCTTACGGAGGGCGTATAATCATCGTCGTATTGCCCATTTTTTACAGACCAGATGAAGGCGATCAAGAAGCCAATGGCGACTGTTAAACTGGCTACTAAAAGAATAATGACTACGCTCATATGGCTTCAAAGGTATTTTGACCCCAGGTTTATTTATATGACATACTCCCATACTCAGACCTGATTTTAATCAGGTTTTAATCTTTTGTGCAAAGAGCGAACTGATCATGGTGGTATAAATCACAATTGAAATAGAACTTAATGGCATCAAAATAGCTGCAATTACAGGCGAAAGATCACCCTGAACCGCGTAATAAAGTCCTGCAACATTATAAACTATTGAAAGAATAAAGCTGCCATAAATAATCCGCTTTTCTTTCCTGCAATAGTCCAGGATACTTTTCAGCCTTGAGAATTGTTTACCATCAAGGATGGCATCACAAGCTGGTGAAAAATTATTTATATCGTCGCTGATCACAATTCCCACATTGCTTTGCTGAAGAGCTCCCGCATCATTCAGGCCGTCCCCAACCATGATCACCTTATGGCCGCGCGCCTGCAAATTTTTAATATACTCCAGCTTATCCTGCGGTTTGCGCTCAAATAAAAGCTCTGATTTTTTAAATAAATCACTCAACACGTGTCGCTCGGAATTATTATCACCTGAGATCAATGCCAGCTTATAAGTTTTATCGAGTTCATGAATTAATGTATCAAGACCCGGCCTGTAATCGGTCTGGATCGAATAATGCCCGAGCACCTCGTTATTGATCGAAACGAATACTGTGCTTCCAGCCTGAAACTGCCGGGAACTAAACCCTCCGATAAATTCCCCGGAACCAATCTTTACCAGGTTATTGTCGATCATGGCCGAGCAGCCTCTGCCCTTCTCTTCTCTGAATTCATTTACCGGCAGTTGTTTTTGAAAAGGCAATTGCATTGCCACGCATTTACTCAGGGGATGATTGGACTGTGACGCCAGGGATCTTACCAGCTGCTGCTCATACAGGTTCAAAGCACCTTTCTCAAAAAGCACCGTAGACTTCCCCTGCAGACTGATAGTACCTGTTTTATCAAACACGATCGTGTCAGCTTCAGAGATGCCTTCGAGTACATTGGCATTTTTTATAAAGAAACCGGCATTCTGCAATTTGCTCATCATATTACCATTTGTAAAAGAAGCCGAAAGAAGCAATGCGCAGGGACAGGCTACGATCAAAATAGAGGTAACCGCGTTGCCAATTTTTGAAGGATCGTTCAGGAACCAATAAACTGCCGTTATGGCCGCAATACTAAACAGAACGTATGTGAAGTACCTGCTTACCTGGTGCACGAAGGATGTTTTTTTTTCAAGTGTCTGTTTTTTAAAAACATCGTTGTTCCATAATTGGGTCAGGTAACTTTGCGAAACCTCTTTTACAACTTCTATCTCAATGGAGGCGCCAATTTGTTTGCCTCCCGCGTAAACCAACTCACCGATAACCTTGTCTGAAGGCAACGATTCTCCGGTAACAAAACTGTAGTCAATGTTGCCTTTACCCATGAACAACATTCCATCCGCAGTGATAATTTCCTGGCTGTGGATCAGCAAGCGATCTCCTTTTTTTATCTCCGAAACAGGAATCTGCTCCCCGGGACCTTTTTCCTTCAATCGCGTAACGCCAATGGGAAAATAAGACTTGTAATCCCTGTCAAAGGTGAGCGACTGGTAAGTTTTGTCCTGGAAAAATCTACCGATCAGCATAAAAAACACGATCCCGCTCATGGAATCAAGGTATCCAGCTCCTGTCCCTGTAGAAATCTCATACACGCTTCTTAAAAACGTGATCAGGATGGCCAGAGCAATAGGAGTATCAATGTTCAGGAATTTTTGCCTGAGGCTTTTGTAGGCTGAAGTAAAAAACTCGGAGGCACAATAAAAAAATACGGGTAACGACAGACCCAGATTAATAAGACTGAATACCCTTTTAAGCAAAGTTTCCTGCATGTCGCCGGAAGAAAAGTACTCCGGAAAGCTCAATAACATTATGTTGCCGAAACAGAAACCTGCTATTCCGATCTTATAAATCCGGCCGCGGTCGTATTTCTTTACCTTACTGCTATCCATATCGTGCAGGCTTATATGGGGCTCATAACCAATTCCGGTCAAAAGTTCAGCCAATACCCGGAGGCTTATCTTATCTGAATTGAATACTATTGTTACCTCCTTTTTCAGAAAATTAACGGTTGAGCTTATTATACCAGGATTTAACTTTACGAGATGTTCGAGGAGCCAGATGCAGCTGCTGCAATGCATTTGCGGCAGGTAAAATATCACATGCGCCTGTGTACCCAAACGGAAATGAATAAGCCTGGAAGAAATTTCTTCGTTGTCCAGAAAAGCGAATTTGCCCTCCCTTACTTTTATTTTCCGGGAAATGCCGGGATTCTTCGAAAGATCATAGTAGTCACAAAGGCCATTCTTACTAATGATCTCGTACACCATTTTACACCCTTCGCAGCAAAAAATCTTTTCGGATGAATGAATATGGTCATCGTCGCAGCTTTCCCCACAATGGTAGCAGGCCATTTTTTGAGATGCTGATGTAATATGCGCCATGTTATGAATTTTCTTTTTTCCTTGTACTAATTGTGAACAAACTATATAGCGGACAGTAGCTGATAAAGGAAGTAAGAATAAATACTCCTGAAACGATCATCAGAACAATGGCCAACGTTCCGCCGATCACATTAAACCCATACAAACCCGCGATTAACACCGCGATGAGAATTCGAATTAATCTGTCGGCAGTTCCCATGTTTTTTCCCATACTTTTTTAAAGCAAAACTACTGGGACAAAAGGCCGATAAACGTGATGAATCTCATTGCTGAATATGACAAATATCATCCTGACTGGTTGTCAACTGATCTAAGTCATTTGAGATCGAAGTCTTAACACATATCTTGCTTATGTGAAAAAACCGGAGCAATACGAAGAACTATACCTGTTGGCAGTAAAACTGCTGGAAACGGGCGAATCAGCGCATACACTTGAAAAACAACTGGCGCAGAGCAGTGACGATATCGTGCTTATTACAGTAGCGATCAAGGAGGCGAAGAACGCGCATTACGGCCGGTTAAGAAAACAAGGATTCAGGCTGGTGCTGATCGGCTGTATTACCGGCTTATCCGGCTTTCTTATCACGTGTATTAATTTTAATACGAGCAGGTCCATTGATTTTGCCATGTATGGTTTAACCTCACTTGGCATCAGCATTGTTTTCTGGGGATTATTTAAGATCATCGGTTAACACAATTATGACATCAATCATTTAAGAAGGTGATCCTTTTCATAACTGTGATCTTAAGCCGGGTGTAGTTTTACCACAAAAAAGAATATGAAAAAATACCTCTTCATTTCAGCGGTTCTGTTCCTGCAGTTCTCCTGTACAAACAAAAATGACACTTCTTCCGAATTCGCGGCAACGTCAAACGATTCATTATTGGGCGCAAACACATCAAGAGTTTCACCGGAAAGCGACTATTTTCAAACCTTCAGAACGATTAAGAAAAACCTGGACTCATTGAGTTCTACCCAGCACAGGATCTATTTTAAAACAAAAGACCAGGTTGAATTCGCTCCCAGCCTGATCACAGAAATTAACGCGGAAATTACAAGACTGAATACCTTACTACTTGAAAACAAAACAACCATACAGCAACTTAACAACCGCCTGTCCGTCAAATCTGAAGCAAACAAAGCGTTAATGGATTCCATTCAGGTCCTGAACCAAATGCTCAGTGAGAACCAAAGCGACCTTATGGATCTGAATGATCTTCTTTATGGCGCGGACAAAGACTTCCGTTTTATGGAAGCCGAGTTGTATCTTATTATTGCACAGAACAACGAACAAAATTCACAAATCGTGAAAAGCATACAGGAAGCAAATACGGCCCGTTACATGATCGGTACTTTAAAAAATCTTAAAGAACAACACATTATTAACACAGAAGGCGGTGTGCTCGGAATAGGAAAAAGGCCTGTATTAAATAACGATCTAAATACTGATGGTTTTACAAAAATTGATCTGCGAAATGTTACCGTACTGCCAATAAACAGCAAAGAAGCCAAACTACTTACTATCCACTCTACCCGCTCTTATAAGCTTGAAAGAGAAAAAAACAAAGTGAAGCAATTGACAATTACAGATCCCAAAGAATTCTGGCGGGTATCTAAATACCTGGTGATTGTAAAAGAAAATTAAAACCGATACGTTAGGATTAAGATCTGATACGTCTCATTGCGCCCGATTCAGATAAAGATCGCCGTATCGTGAAACAAGGTTAGACCGTGAACCCGGAACTATTGTAAAGCCATGTCCCCTCAAAAAGGTTTTAGCTTGTACAAGTGACAAAAATCATTCTTTGGCATGAGCAAGGTTAGAACCTTTCGGCCTGTGAACATTTAATTTTAATTAAAATTTTAAACTATGGAAACTACTGATAAAACCTTTACCGACAGGATTATTAACGGCTTAAAAAACGCGGCCACTGAACTGGAAGAGCTGCGGGTGCAGATGACGCTTGGCAAAGCCGAAGTGAAGGATATTTTTGAAGATCTTAAGAAAAAGTTCAACGGGCGGCTCAATGAACTTAAATCAGAATATGCTAAGATCAAAACCAACGAAAACGTTCTACCGGTAATAAATGCCTTTGAACACCTGCAAGTTCAACTAGCCCTTGGTATGGCAGAAACCCGAGAGCTTTTTGAGGATCAGATCGCAAAAATCCGCAAGGAACTAAACGCTTTGGAAACAGAGTTGAAAAAACACGATCTACTTCATTTCCACGCCGCTGAAATACAGCTGGAGATAGAGAAATTTAAAGCCAAGGTGGAGCTGATCTCCCTGAAATTCAAGCTCAAAAAAATAATAACCGAATATGATTTTCAGCAGAAGAAAGATGAATTCCTTCATGAAATGGATAAACTCAAAGTAAAAATCCTTGGAAAGGAAAACCAGGCCAAAGAAAAATGGAGTTCTTTCAAAAAGGAAATCGAAGAGGCTTATACACATTTAAAAAAGGCCTTTGTGCACTAAATACTCCTCATAAAGAAATCTCAGATATGTTCATACTACTTTTTTGCCGGGGAAAGTTCCGCGATACTGCGTTGAGTTCCGGGGCAGACGACTCTATTCACATATATACTATTTTACGCAGGCGGCGCCTCCGATCTTTATAAAAATTTATACCCTTTCCTAAACATTTGTGTGATCAAACAACCTAAAGAGATCTATCTGAAAAGAATTAACTAATTTCAAAGCAGATTTGATCACATGAAAAAAGGGAACATACTGGTAATTGATGATGAAGAGAAACTCCGGGGCTTATTCGCACGCCTGATCAGCGCTGAAGGATTTGATGTGCAGGAAGCACGTGATTGTAAAACTGCTTTTAAAAAACTGGAACAAAACGACATTGACACGGTGCTTTGTGACGTGAAGCTTCCCGATGCCAATGGCGTTGAACTGACGGCCAAAATTAAAGCACAATTTCCCTTGACGGAGGTTATTCTGTTTACGGCTTACGGCAATATTCCCGATGGCGTGAAAGCAATTAAACAGGGCGCCTTTGATTATATTACCAAAGGAGACGACAATGATAAGATCATCCCGCTTTTATACCGGGCGGTGGATAAGGCATTGCTTCAAAAACGCGTCAGGGATCTTGAAAAAAGAGTGACCGAGCGCTTTACTTTTGATTCCGTTATTGGAAAATCAAAACGTATTCTGGATGCCGTTGACCTGGCAAAAAAAGTAGCTCCCAATGACACGGCCGTTTTAATAACCGGTGAAACCGGTACGGGAAAAGAAGTATTCGCAGAGGCCATTCACGAAGCCAGTCCACGCAAAAACAAAGCCCTGGTTGCCTTAAACTGCAGCAGCTTTAGCAAGGATCTGCTGGAAAGCGAACTGTTCGGACACAAGCAGGGCGCCTTTACCGGAGCCGGCAAAGATAAAAAAGGTTTATTGGAAGAGGCGAACGGAGGAACCCTGTTTTTGGATGAGATCGGTGAAATGCCTTTGGAATTGCAGGCTAAGCTGTTACGTGTTCTGGAAACCAGTGAATTTATAAAATTGGGAGACACCAAAACAACCAAAATCAATTTTCGCTTAATTGCAGCGACCAACAAAGATCTGGCCGTTGAAAGTGAAGAGAAACGTTTCCGCGCAGATCTCTATTTTCGTTTAAATGTTTTCCAGATTCATTTACCGCCACTCAGGGAAAGAGTTAAAGATATTGAAGCGCTCACCTCTTTTTTCGTAAAACGCTTCTCAATTAAGACCAACAAAAAGTTACTCAACATCTCTAAAGCCTTTCTCGAGAAACTGGAACATTATCACTGGGTTGGTAATATCCGCGAGTTAAGGAACATCCTAGAACGTTGCGTGATCCTGTCAGATTCCGATACACTTACACCTGACCTGTTGCCTCCCGAGATCCAACAGGCTTCCGGCGCTACTAAAAATGGCCATTTGTCAGCATTTTCACTGGCCAGCGTCGAAAAACTCCACATTCAGAAAGTTTATAACTACACAAAGGGAAATAAAGCCGAAACGGCTCGTCTCCTGGAAATAGGCATCGCAACGCTATACAGGAAGCTGGAAGAGTTTAATATTGACTGATTATTGAACATCAGCTTTCGGTAATGTATCTTTTGTTGTACCATACCTTGCCACAATAAACCCGAAAATAATGCTATGCAGGAGCATTTCAGGCTGCATTTTAATAAATCCAAGCTTTACATAGGCTGGTTTCATATAAACCCATCCTTCTATGTTTGCAGGCGATGGGGCTGCAGAGCACAGGTGAGTCAGCACGAAGGTTAATGCCGCATAAAAAAAGATCTTCTTAGTTGTTTTCCAATTTGTTTGAAATTCCAAGAGCGGAAGCAAAACCAGTGCAATAAGCGCGCCCCTTAGTATTTGCGCCGGTATTTGCCAGATCATGGCATATTTCCAGAGTTCAGCGTCACCAGGTGTTCTTAAGTAAGCGGACAATAATGAATCCGGGCCCTCCCAGAGATCTTTCGTAATTAGTTGATACGTTATTCCACCGGCGATCAAATATGCGAATACATGAGCTAACAAAACCGCAAGAAAGAACCTCACCCCTTTACTCATTCTTAATTCATGTTTTTAAATTACACGGATAACACCCTTCATTATCCGGTATTACCAAGTTATAACATACAAGGAACAGAGTTTGTGAGCGATGTCAGAAGGCAACCTGATCTTTATCATGGAGCAGCTCGCTTAACTCCAATAGTTTTGTACCAGAATATTACTAAAACCACCTGCTAAAAATTATAAACTAAAACAAGTACAAATGGAAACAAAAAAACAAATTGGCGTCTGGATGGATCATTCTGTAGCACACCTTATGGATTCTAAAGACAATGGAATTTTGACAAGCGACATCAGATCGGAATTTACACATCAGGTTAAACAGGAGGCTCTTAACAAGAATGAAAATATCATGCATAATAAAGAGCAACAGCAACAATCCGGATTTTATCATAAAATTTCGGAAGCGATTAAGAATCATAAAGAGGTCTTACTTTTCGGGCCGACTTCCGCCAAAGATGAATTATCGAATTTGCTTAAGGCGGATCATCATTTTGAAAATGTTAAGGTAGAAGTAAAACATGCCGATAAAATGACGGAAAACCAACGGCAAGCTTTTGTTAAAGAATATTTCCACATAGAATAAGGATCTGTTGGAATTAAGCTATTCCGAATTCTGAGAAGATACAATCGCGGAGAACTGTTTTTATAACGCCCGGATAAAAAGAAAAAGCTATTTTGAATACGCTTTCTTAGTTATTTCAGGCACTCATTCTGATAAGAAGCCTATCATTTTGATAGGCTTCTTTGTTTTTATTTTTTGTCTTATTTAGATAAAGGCCTGATAAATAAACATTTCAATGCAATTTTTAAAGCCGGTATGTATTTTGTGAAATGTGGGCGTGAACCATTTAAAAATAACACTCCTCACTGTCCTGTTAAATACTATTTTACTGCCCAATCCATTGACTTTTGAAAACATTTAAATACGAACACATTCTTTATTTTACCCATCGCCGTATTCATATGCCTGATATGTGTGTCACTTAAGTCTGAAAACTTACCTCTTAAAAAAATTTATAACATTTAACTACGGGAGTTAAAAAGAAAAATATGAGAAAACAATTATTAAGTATCGCTCTTTTTGCAAGCACAGTGACGGCTTTTGCACAAGAGGACACAACCGAACAAATAAATCACCAAAAAGGAGAGCCCCTGGAAGGCATGGACTGTACCTGGTGGAATGGCGCCGACAGACGATCTACTCCTACCCTTGCAGGAAAATACTTTACACCTACGGTGATGGTAGATGTTAATTACACCCATTCATTCAACGATCCCATTGATAATACGGTTGTAGGTTCAACAGCTTTGGCAAGGAACAATGAAATGCAGGTTTCGGCCGCTCACCTCGGTGGAGACTTTTATTACAAAGGGGCCCGCGCTCACGTTGTTACACAATTTGGAACACGCTCAACCGTAATTCCGAGAAATGATTATAGCGTATATAAAGGTCAGTATCAATTGGACAATGTATACCGTTATCTGGCGGAAGCCAACGCGGGGTATCATTTTAAATACCTTCATGGTATTAATGTCGACGCAGGTATGTTCATGTCTTATATCGGGCTTAACTCTTATTATCAAGTGGAAAATTGGGAATACCAGGCTTCATTTACCTCGGATAATACACCCTGGTTTTTTAACGGGATCCGTGTCCAGATCTTCGCAACTAAAAAATTAAAAATAGAACCCTGGATCATTAATGGCTGGCAAAGTTATGGGATGTTTAATAAACAGCCTGGTCTGGGCGGAAATATCACCTGGTGTCCAAATGAAAATGTAAAACTGCTTACCAATGACTATTACGGAGCCGATGCTGCCGGAATACCAGACAGAAAAAGATTTCATTCCGATAATAGTTTATTGGCAAGGTATTTTAATCGTTCCAGATCGAGAGGAATAAGTAAGATGGCATTTTCATTAACCGGCGATTTTGGTTTTGAAAAAGGCGGCGGCGTAAACGGACTAAAAAATGGTGACTCCATTGAGGGACCCGCGCAGTATTTTGCGAGTATAATGTTCTATAACCGGATCTGGTTTGCGAAAAATAAACTGGCATGGACAGTTGGCGGAGGTTATATGAACAATCCAGGGCGTTATCTGGTTCTTTACCCCACAGGTCAGGCAAGTAATCTTCCAAATCCAAATAATCCGACTACAACCGCCGGTGCATTCCCATTCAGCGCCAATCCGGGCGATAAATTTGAAGGATTTGATTATTCTACCAACATCGACTGGATGCCGAATGAACATATTCTATTCCGCCTGGAATACGTTCACCGCCGATCCAATGTGAATTATTTTGCAGGACACGGTGGTGTTACTTCTCCAAGCGGCTACACAACAACTGGTCTTACACCGGGCTGGACACCTGACCTGGTAAAGGCAGAGGACAGGGTCATTTTTGCGGTACTTTTTCGCTTGTGAGATGCAGTACTTATTTGTAAACCCTGAAAAATTCTCTGGAGGCTCTTATCTGTATTGTGGGGTTGGAAAATAGACAAAATGATCCCCGATAAATTTGATATATTCGGGTCACTTATTTGTCTGACCAGAATAGTGGTTATTCTGTTACCAAAAAGATGAATACAAACAGAATTTTATAAAAACTAATCAATTAAAACCAGGAGGCTAAAATGCTAAGTATTATTTTGGGTGTTATTGTTATTGCCATTTCGTATTTTGTTATAAAAAACAATTATAAACTGGGCCGCTACTATTCGATCATAAACCTCGCCGGTGTTTTACTCATATTAACAGGCATAGCCACATCGCTTATAAAACAAGTGGAAGCCGGACAGGCCGGAGTTCAGACTTTATTCGGCAAGGTGGATGATCGCGTGCTGGAGAGCGGACTTAATTTTATCAATCCATTAATGGAAGTTACGATGTTCGATATCAAAACGCAAAATTATACTATGTCCGGGGTTCACGATGAAGGTGACAAAGGTGGAGATGACGCCATAAGAGTGCTGTCAGCAGACGGACTTGAGGTGATTATTGATCTTACGGTATTATACCGGATTGTACCGGCTGAAGCCCCAAGAATTTTAAAGGAAATAGGTACTGATTATAAAAACACAATTGTAAGACCCATCACGCGGACCAAAATACGCGATAACGCGGTTTATTACGATGCTGTTGCTCTCTACTCTACAAAAAGAGATGAATTCCAGGACAGGATATTTAAAGGCATCGAAAAAAATTTTAAAGAAAGAGGCTTGGTCTTAGAGCAACTATTGGTAAGAAATATCACTCTTCCGCAATCCGTTAAAATTACGATCGAATCTAAAATAAATGCGGAACAGGACGCTCAGAAAATGCAGTTCGTGCTGCAAAAGGAAAAACAGGAAGCCGAAAGAAAACGCGTGGAAGCGCAAGGTATTGCTGATTATCAAAAAATAATTAATACGGGACTTAGCGAACAACAGTTACAATATGAGATGATAAAGGCTAACAAAGAGATTGCCACATCCCCCAATACCAAAATAATCATAATGGGCAATTCCAAAGGAGTACCGTTAATTCTGAACGATAAATAATTCAGCAAGAAACTGTTCCTGATTTAATCCATGGAAAAAGAAACTCTAAAAAAATTGACCTTCGCTAGGTTCCTGGTTTCGATCGGGATCGTATTCGGAGATATTGGCGAGAATATTAAATAGAAGAAAATTACTGAAATGACAGTGCTAAAAAAAACCATAACCCTCCTCTACATTGCAGGTAAGTTATCTGCACAGCAGGATTCGTCGGCTTCTAAAATTCCTTTCGATGGAATGGATCTCAGCTGGATAAATGGTCAGAGCAGAATCACGAATCCTATCTTATGCCTCAGAGATAAAAAAACCGGAGAAGCTATTATTACGGGAACCGGCTACCTGGACGCGGATTATAATTACAATTTCGCCAATCCTATCGACAATACACATACCATTTCTTCAACTATAGGTCGCCACAACGAGGTACATATTAACCTTGCCAGCATTGGCGTGGATGTGCAGTACAAAAACATGATCGGGCGATTGCTTTTGCAATACGGGGCCATGCAACACATTGTTCAGGAGTTGGATGAAAGCGTAACCCGGGGCCGGAATACGGGGACCGGCAATCTCAAATTTATCCGCGAAGGAGCCGCAGGTTATCATTTCAACAAATGGTACGGTATTAACCTGGAAGCCGGTATTTTCATGAGTTACATGGGGCTTGAAAGTTATATGGTCCAGGATAACTGGTGTTTCCAGCGCAGCCTGGTGTGTGAATTTACACCATTCTACTTCCAGGGCGCAAGACTGCAGATCTATCCTTCTAAAAAGGTTAAGCAGGAGATCTGGTTGCTCAATGGATGGCAGTCATATAACAGTTTTGGGAATGCGCCGGGAGTCGGCAGCTCGACTTACTGGAGGCCTAACGAAAATCTTCAACTGGTTGCTAATTTCTACTACGGACACGATACAAAAAATCCCGACACCCTGGGTCATCAATCGCACAGACTGCGTTTTCACCACGACAACAGTATTGTATTAAGGTATTACAAGCGTCCGGAATCCAAAGGCATTTCGCAGATGGCGTTGAGCCTGAATTCACACTATGGATTTCAGGATGGTATGGACAAAGGAGATACCATCACACGGAAGGATCATTTTATGTACGGTACTTCCTTATGCAATCGTATCTGGTTTTTCAAAAACAAATGCGCGGTAACGTTAAGAGGAGATGTGTTATCCAACGGCGGCGCTTACCTGGCTTTTTCCCCCTCACCGGTAACGCCGAACGGATTTACAGACGAGCTCGCAACTAAGCCATCCAAGCCGCTTAATATCGCACAGGGCACCATCACTTTTGATTATATGCCAACGGAGTACACCACTTTCCGGGTGGAATTCGGCTACCGCCAGGCCAACATGCCATATTTTGCAGGACACGGCGGTACAACCTCACCCTCAGGATGGACCAATGGTCCCACAACGGTAATTCCATGGCGACCCGACCTTCAAAAATCAGATAGCCGCATTACGGCTGTTATTAATTTCAGATTCTAAAAAGCCGGGGTTGTCAGAAGAAAAAAAATATACGCTGACTACTTCCCCGATGGGATCAAACGATCGGAACGGGAAAATTTGAGATCTATAAAAGAATAAGCGCCCGCGCGAGCATATTACCAGCAAGTAACGCCTGTCTTACCGGAAGCTTTGCCGGTCATTCAAAATAAAAAAATATTTTATAAAGGTAGGAAAGGCCACGTTTTTCTCTCACTTAAAAAAACTAAAATGAAAATAAAAATAAAATTGCGATTAGGGCTGGGACTGCTGCTCACACTTGTTCTTGTATTGGCAACCATTGGCGCAAGGCAGATCAATGTTTTGTCAGACGACACTAAAAACATACTGAAGGATAATTACAACACCCTTGAATACGCGAGGAAGATGCTTGTCGTTCTGGATCAATTGCCAACAGATACTTCTTCCATACATGAATTTTCTGTTAACCTTAACAAACAAAAAAACAACATTACCGAAACAGGTGAAAAAGAAGTCACGCTAAAACTGTCAGAGGATTTTGATAAATTGAAAGTCAATACGGGAAATACCGAAGTGCGCTCACTGGTGCGAAGGGACCTGACAGATCTTATGTTCCTGAATATGTTGGCGATCGAACATAAAAGTAATGTCGCAAAACAAACCTCCCGGGACTCCACCTTCTGGATCGTCTTTACCGGAACCATTTGTTTCCTCATTGCATTCATCTTATTTGTAAATCTTCCGGGAAGTATCGCGAACCCGATCAAGGAGTTAACCGCAAGTATAAAACAGATCGCCGCCATGAATTACAATGAGCGTGTGCATTTCGAAAGTCATAATGAATTCGGGGACCTTGCGAACTCCTTCAATACCATGGCTAAAAAGCTGGAGGAATACAACAGTAGTAATCTTTCAAAATTAATGATGGAAAAAACCCGGGTGGAAACACTGATCAACAACATGCATGATCCCGTAATAGGGCTCGATGAAAAGAAAGTGATCTTATTTGCCAATAACGAGGCCCTGAAGATACTGGGAATGAAAACCGAAGACCTGATAGGCAAGCCAGCCCAGGATGTCGCTGTAACAAATGATCTTATGCGTTCCCTGATAAAGGAATTATTATTGCGCATGGAACACAATGCACAGGACAAAAAACCAATGAAAATTTACGCCGACAACAAAGAAAGTTATTTTGAAAAAGAAATCGTAAGGATTTCAGTAACACCAACCGGCGAAGAAGAAGCTAAACACATAGGTGATTTCATCGTGCTTAAAAATATTACCCCTTTCAAGGAACTGGATTTTGCCAAAACAAATTTTATCGCGACGATCTCCCATGAGTTAAAAACGCCTATTTCGGCGATCAAAGTCAGCCTGCAATTACTGGAAAATAAGAGCACGGGACCTATCAATGAAGATCAGAAACAATTAATAAGCAGTATTAAAGATGACAGCAACCGCCTGCTGAAAATAACCGGAGAATTATTGAATCTGTCACAAATTGAAACAGGCAACATCCAATTAAACATTCAGCCCAGTGCTCCGAAACAGATCCTGCACTATGCTTTGGAAGCGGTTAAGACATCTGCTGACCAGAAGAATATAAAGTTGATGGTAAACACCGATAATGATTTACCCCTGGTAAAAGCAGATACGGAGAAAAGCGCCTGGGTACTGATCAACCTGTTGACCAATGCGATCCGTTATTCCAAACACAACAGCGAAATTCTGATCGACGTTAAAAATGCCGGAGACAAAATTTTTTTCTCGGTAAAGGATTTCGGAAAAGGAATTGAGGTCAAATACCGGGACAAGATCTTTACAAGGTACTTCCAGGTTCCTGGCAGCAGCAAATCAGGTACGGGCCTGGGCTTATCCATCAGTAAAGAATTCATTGAAGGTCAGGGTGGCGAGATCACGGTAGAGAGTGAAATCGGAGAAGGCAGCAGGTTTAGTTTTTCTCTAAATACCCAGGCATAAAATGTATCCTAAAAGCGCAGCTGCTGAGAGCATAGGTTCAGGATCTTATTACACGGCTTGTCCTTGACAGGTTAGCAGGTTTAAAAACAAAAACCACGACTATGCCCCAAATGGTTATGAGCATCCCCATCAGACCTACCATGTTTTTATCAAGATAATCAGAGGTAAAGGCTACATCAATTGCAGAATGGAAAATAGCGCAGACAAGAATACTACCACGTGACGAATTGAACAGCCAGGTTAATAAAATGCTGCCAGTAAGCAGGCTTAAGCCCCAACCCAGTATGCCAGGCATATCCATACCTGTATACCCGGGCCGGTAAAAAAATAATGGCCAGTGCCAGATTGCCCAGAAGAATGCAAGTGTAAGGCTGGCATTTAAAGCGTTAAAAGTCCGCTGTAAACGCGGCAAGGCAAAGCCGCGCCAGCCGGTTTCCTCACCATATCCAAAAAAAAGAAGATTATAAAAGAAAAAACTAATTGCGTTAAATTCCGGAAACTCCCTGGTAAGTCCGACTTTTGAAAGATCTTCAAGATTACCGGTCTGAAAATAATAGATCCCAACCACAATTATGTTAAGTAAAAATGGACTCAGGAGAGCAATCAGCAAAAAGGAAATTTTGGAAGTGGTAAAAAAAGCGCGAATAAGATTTTTCAGATTTTCCGACCCGTCGAATATCCATGTACAAATTAACGAGGCAATTAATGGGCCAATAGCGCCAATAGCATGCAGGTATTTTACAGAATATTCAAACGTAAAACCAAGTACCGGGCTGTAGAGTGGTAACCAAAGCGTCCAAGAGATGAGGTACGCCAGGCAAAAGAATATGGAAAGCTGCCCCATTGAAAATCCGTATTAGAATTGAATCCTATGTTTTTTTCATTTCATCAGCGAACTTACCTGGTATTTTCTGCCGGCACAATGCCCCTGATGTTAAGGATGTGATCAATCAGAATTGTTATTCCATTTTTATGATGATACTAATTGCTGAACCACATGTTTCAGGACGGGAAAATAAAATCCAGCCTTAACCAAAAAGTCGGGGCCGGTGCAGCTTTGTTCAGATCAGGTTAACGATCAGCAAGATCGCATTTACCAAGATACTGAGCGTAAATAAATTTACTACCCATTTAGTTGGTGCCTGCGAGATACATGCAACCAGATTTGCCATAGTAATTCCAAGACTTACAATAAATTGCCAGTCTGGCGCGTGGTTTTCAAATATTTTCATAGTAGTGATGCTCCCCAGACAGCTACCAATGAGAATAGCCATCGCGATCAGGCCAAAATAGCTGAACTCAAGTTTTTGAATGAACTTGTCGTAACGCGAAGCCTGTGTGGTACTTTGTGTGTTTGTGTCGGAACGTCCGTAGGTTCTGGTAAGTGTTGTCATGTCTATTTTTTTTGCTTCAAAATTAAGCTGGCTTTCACCGCGAATACCTGAGTTAGGTCAGGCGAAGGCCATGATTTTTATCAGTTCTAAAGTGTGCTTTATAGCCAATATAAATGGGCTCAATACTCATCCGATAAACACAGTTTTTTCACGATCGTATTCTGTTGAACAAAAATCCTCTTTATTGAGACGGTATACTGACATAAATCATATTCCCACATGATTTTAGCCGTTATCTGGCATTGATAAGCGAAATACTTTTAAGGTATTAAAACAAACACTAAACCAATGAAAACCATACTTGTGCCTACTGACTTTTCGGAAACAGCAGAAACAGCTTATGACTTTGCCATAACCCTTGCAAAAAATCTTAATAGCAGGCTTGTTCTGCTTCATGTTTACCAGAATCCTGCCCCTGTTGCGGAAGTTCCCTTTGATGTTCTGAATGACGAACGAAGACTATTGAAAGAGGAATCAGAAAAAACGATAAAAGCGCTCAAAATGAAAATGGATTACGCAGGCAACCTTGCATACGAATATCTGTCATTGGAAGGCGAGACCAGGAACATCATTTTGACTGTTGCCAGAGAAAAAAAAGCGGAGCTTATAATTATGGGCGCTACCGGCCAAACCGGCCTAAGCAGTACGCTTTTCGGAAGCATAAGCCAAAGTATCATGGAAAAAGCGACTTGCCCCGTTATGGCAATACCTCCTGGATTTACCGCCAATAAAACCATCCGGAAAATTACCTACGCAACGGATTATCACAACAGCGATATAACTGCGATTGAGAAAGCGGCCGAAATTGCCGCGGCCCTGCATGCTCAATTAGACATCCTTCATATCTCAGACGCGGTTATAGGCGCCGACGAAGAAAAATCTCTCATGCGTCATTTTATGGAGAAGGTTAAGAATACCACCTCTTATAACAATTTATCTTTTCAAATCATACACGGATACAATGTTGAAGAAAGACTTGAAAAGTATGTGGAAGACGGGTCAACCGAAATGCTTCTCATGGCTACTCACTACCGGGATTTTATAGATAAGCTGTTTGGCAGAAGTATAACGAGAAATATTGCACGCACCTCTACAGTGCCTGTGGTGGCTTTTCATTTCAATGCGAAAACATCGGTAAAACTAATATAACAAACAATATGAAACCGATCCATTGAACCGTTTAAGCTAGTGCTAAGTTAATCTTATTCTTGCGCAAAGCCCAGCCAGGGTTCGTGCCGAAGACAGAAAACCCGGACAGGGCTCCCTTTTATTTTAGTTTACATGACATTAATATATCACAATTTCAGGGTCAATTTCCAGGCGGTTTTCAATGTTTATAACACCAGGCGACGACCATACAGTGCGTTCAGCATCTCTTTTTTCGGCAAAAGAACGTACGGCCCCGCTTAAAATCACTGTATCCCTGATCACGTCAACTTTGATCCTGTTTGAATCAATGCTGGCATGACGAAGGAAGGCCAGAGCAATTTTTTGTTTCACATCTTCTGCCATCACTTTGTTTTTAACGCGGATGTTATTTGTAATGCTACACACGCCATCGAGGTTTTCAACCGCCTTTTGCGCTGAAACTTTTTGAAAATTCCATTCCGCTTCACCTTCTATACTAAACGACATATATAATTGCGGATAAATTAGTATATTTGTATAAAAACGTTATGCAAAAACTAACCGTAAGTAATCCTAAAAAAATTGAGCGCCAAATAAACGC
>Ga0208492_1000427_pt1 | contig 36071 bp, 41 predicted proteins | sample Subbioar_CSW14AB_FD_184820 | JGI IMG/M metagenome (GOLD analysis project Ga0208492, IMG submission 184820) | Serpentinite rock and fluid subsurface biosphere microbial communities from McLaughlin Reserve, California, USA - CR12Mar_CSW14AB (SPAdes) | ecosystem: Environmental > Terrestrial > Deep... | reverse complement strand
GACCAAAGAAACCGCCCGCACCGAAGGGGGAGTATAAAAAAGGCGAACACATATCGACTTATAAATTAATCAAAAAACGCAGGCCGTGACACCTTGGAAGCCCTGGCCCTTAAGGAGTTCAGTCGCCAGCGTTCTTCCACGATCGGCCCCGCACACATTCTCTGCCGTCTCGACAAGAAGCCTCGCTAAGTCCGATCGTTCAATACCCTGATCAGTCCGGGTCTCGTGTGAGGGCTCGTTGATTGGTTGTCCCTCTTTATTGATCTTCTGCTGTACCAGTTTAGGTTGCCTTTTGAATATCTGTAAGAGTCTGCAAAATCGATCGTTTATAGCGTTGCAAAAGAAAGTGCTTGCCTTCCCGAATGCTGGGTTGAAAAGCGGCGCTGCGCCGATCATAGCAAAGAAGCCCTCTTGCCGGAGGTCCTCTTCCGTCAGGCCGGGGATTCGCCAGTTTGTTCGCGCAATCATTGCGCCGACTAGGTCAGCATTCTCTTTAACCAGCCATTGTTGCTCCTCGGTGAGTGGTCGTCGGACAACGAGGTCGGATTTCCTGATGCCGTTTGCTTGGCGCCATGCGCGGACCCGCCAATGCAAGGCGTTCCTTTGGGCGTCAGATATTGATGGGAACTGCTCAGTCAGAATCCGTCCGATTTTGCCGGAGACGGTCCTGGGGTTCTTGGTCAGAATGGGCTCAATTACCACCCAGATCTTGTGAAGAAGTGACGTCGGATCTTCCCACTTCTGCGCCAGACGGGATAGTTGCTGTTTTCGACCCGAGGCGACTTGGGCGACGCCGTTGGCTTTCCGCCACCGCGCAACTTGCGATCGAATGTGAATCGGCTTGAATTCGACTCCTGGGAACTGTTTGCGCAGGTGGTCGTAGGCACCCTGGACTGAAAGGGCAGGTTGTTCGACCAGCAGCGGGATCAGAGCTTGCCAAACGGGGATCAAGAACGCTCGCCTGCCACCATGCTGAGGACCTCCCTTGGGAAGCCTGATACCGGCCCGCTTGCGGAAACTCAGCCCGAACTCGTACACGCTGCATTTGGTTGCATTCGGAAACTCGAGCAAGATCTTTTCGTAAAGCAAAGCAGGGCGCAGGGTAGGTTCGGTTGAAAGGATTTCATCGACACGAATTCCAACCGGGTGTCGTCTAGCGCGCATCGAAGATCTCGTATGGGCAAGATAGAAATAAAAAACGCCACACGGGGTGATTACCCGTGCAGCGTTTCTTCGATGTCCGGCTTCGTTCAGGTCAGGGCAGGAGTTCGGCAATACGCTCGACTACCTGCTGGTGCAGCGGTGATTCCTTAGTTGTCCAGACTTCTACTCCGCTGTCCGTCTCGAACAAGACCACTTGGGTCCATGGGGACATTTGGAAGGCCCCTTCGAGTATTTCGGCGAAGCCAGGGACCGGATCATTCCCCAGGAAGCGAATTAGAATCGTTTGTTGTGTTAGCCAATGGACCGCCTCAACGGTGCTTACCTGCGGGAACCGCTGCAGGAAGTTTTTGAACTGCCTGTTGAGATCGATCTGATCTGATCCCAGAAACTCGCCGCCGGGGCTCTTGGCGAGCCTGGTTCCTTGTAAATCATGATTCTTCATCACAATGTCAATTGATTTCATAGCGCCCATGCTTGCATCTCCGTGGTTATGATAAATTCCCGGTGGTGAACACAGTCCTATTCTATCAGCCCCGCCCGAATAAAATCCTTCAACATCCTGGCTCGCTCTTGCCTGGCTTGCTCCGAGTGGTTGGATAGATCAATGATCAGCATCAGCTTCCGCGGTAGTGGTGCGGGCGGACTTGGGGGTAACGGCACCTCGACGTATTCGTCTCGGTCGTAGGTTCTGGGTTGGCCGATTACGCCGGATCTGCCAACCTTTTGAACAAACCACGAATCGTGGTCATTGACCCCTGCCGCATCGTCAAACCCGATGCATGGCTCCCATTTCATTCCAGCGGGCCTCATCCATAGTCGACCTTCCCGAAGTTCGTACGAGTCGCCATGCCAGTTAGCCACGCGCCCCCCATCTTCGATGTATTGCAGGGCAACTGGCCATTTGACGTAGGGCTCAGGCGCGGGTGTCGCTTCGATCTCGCAGACCCATTCGCTGAGTTCATGAAGGGCCGAGACTGGCACTGTGGCACCGGTCACGACATTGATGAGTTGCTCTGGGCTTGAGCCTTGCTTGTAGGTGGTCCTGGTGCAGTCTCGGCATGAGAGACCTTCCGCCATCCATCGGCGGGCAACTGTGAAGTCCATTTTGTACCGAACGTGCTTCTTGGCCATTCTTATCTCCGTGAAAGGCAACTTGGAACTTGCGAAGGTTGGTGTATAACGATCTGTCGAACGGTTATTTCTCTCCCTGGAAAAGGAATCAGTCATGGATGCCAGAACAAAGTACGACGAAGCGGTCAAAGAATTCAAAGCAAAGGCTGCGGAAGCCGAACGCATCGCATCGTTTTTTGCCTCAATTGGTCATAAGTTCGTAACCTGGAAAAACATCCGGCTTTCAAATACTCGTGCGCAACGTGGGTTTTCGATTAGCTCAGCTATAAAAAATCCTTTGGATATCGACATGAGCAAATGGCCAAGCCAAGACGAAGTAGAAAAAGCAATATACGATTATGACGAAGCGAAGAGTAAGCTCGTTAACGCCTACGGCGCAATCCCTAATTCAGCAAAGGAAAGTACGGTAAAACCAGAGACCTTTTTCTAGGCTGGTGGCTTCGGCTTACACCTCTCACACGGCGCCCATCTGGTGCATGGCTCAGCACCAAATTGAGGATCCGTCTCGACAAGGGGGCAGGTTCGAGAAGCTCTGGAGATGCTTCGTTTGGCTTCTTCGCTTAGTGGAATGGGGCGCCCATCGAGCGCAAACCTCATAACCTGAAAATTCCATTTTGTCTCAGATTGCTGCCGTCGTTCAGCCTCTGCGTTTGCCACGCCTAGGCTCGTGGTCGCAAAGACGCTACCCGACCCAAGCGCCCAGTTACCTCTGCCGTGCCAGTGCTGCTTGGGTTCGTCAGCGTGAGGGCGATAGGTTACCCAAACTCCGTAGGTCTCCTTCATTGCGTCATGCTCCTTCCTTGGGCTTAGCGCCTGGCACGGTCCAGAAATCAGGGTCGACACGTGACGCGACTCGATAGGCGACCATGTCTTGGCAGGCGTGAACCTTGCCGCACATGTCGCGCTTATCTTGATCAGACACCCCGGGCAACCTGGCAAACAAAGTGAAAGCCTCACCAAGAAGCTTGACGACTTTCTTCTCTTCGTCGGTCGTCTTAACTGCCGTGGTAATTGTCACCCCGGTCTCAAGGACTTGAAGCTTTCCCACCGCGTCCTGGCTTTCCTTTGCCCATGCTTCCTTAATGGCCATTTAGATTGCACCTCCCTGCTTCCAGACAACTAATCAAACAAGCAATAACCTGCGTTGCTTCATGCTCTGTCAATGCTTCCCAGTCATGGCTGAAAATGCGCACTATTGCTTCGTCGGGATCGCCCAGTAGTCCCGCAAGCACTGCTAGCCGCCTGATGTTTTGCTTGGTTTTGAAGCACGCTTGCGTGTTGTCAATGATTTGAACACCGATCATATTGCTTAGTTCCTTAAGCCATTGTCAAACGTCGAATGATCGATCGCGGTTGGACAATGCGCGAGTCGTATCCAGATAACGCGTAGAACTGCATCGGCTTGAACTCAGGTGGTGCGATGGTCGGTGCCGGCATGATCTTGCTCCAATCCGGCGGCAGGCAGTAAAAGTCCTGCCTAGATCGGAGCAGCCACTTGACGTCAGCCCGGCATCGCCCGATTGGCTTTCCCTTTCGCCTCGACCTGGCAAGCCTGCGGATCAAAACGTTTGGTCGCTTCTTCGGGTTGATGGCTTTCTTGAGCTTCAACCATTTCCCAAAGTGATTCCACGGGCAAGTCTGCTCAATGTGCTTCAGCAACGATTCTTTGGTCAACGGTTTGGGTAGCGCACGAATTGCCGCGTCCCGTTTTTCTTGCTCTTCGCGCTCCTTGGCTAGCATCTTCATTAGAGCGCAGAGGCTTTCAATCGTGACATTCGCAGTGGTTGGGCCATTCACGACACCTTGTGGCATTACGGATGCATGTGCGCTATCCCCAATGAAGATTGGGTCATCGTGTCGAAAGGCGAATGCGGAGCGCTCAATTGCTTGTCTGGTACGGTGCAGTGCTAGCCCGGCAAGCGTGTAAGAAAGTGGTTCTTGGCCACTAATCAATTCAGATGGATCGCACCGGAAGATGTCTTCAATTGCCACTTGATTGCGCCCTCAGGTACTCTCGGGCAAACGCTGCGGATTCGTTCTGGCATCGTTCACAAAAGCAATCGGTTGCGCACGTGCAAGTTGCCATCGCCTGGTTAACGGTTCGCTGAAGGTGGTCTCGAAGTTCACGGTTTTGCTGCTCAAGCAGGAGTACCCTGTTTCGGTATTCGGCATGGAGCGCGCCCACTTCAACCAGTTTGGTGCGATGCTTCTTGCTCATTCGCTTATCCCCTCCTGTGCCACCCCGTGATCTGACTTCGAACCATGCGGTTTATCGCCCATTCAAAATCGCTGTCGCATCCAACATGACGATTGAATTCCCGGAGTGCTGCCAGCTCGTTCGGAAATTCGTAATGATGAACTTCCCTTTTCGTGATCGGATCGCGGCCAACCAATTGAAACCAATCCGAAAGTCTGGTTTCGGTTGGGTCAAACTTGATGTGCGTTACGCTCATGGTTTGCCCTTTCGATTTTTGACTGGCGCTAATTCGCCGTACCTAAAGGTGTTGTCTTTGGCAAACTGAACCCCGCAAAACGGACAGTGTCGAATGTCATTTTCGTTGGCTTTGAGGGCGCCAAAGCCATTCGAGCAAACACCGCAGACCGCCACGACTTCGGAGGTCCGGTTTGCCCACAACGCTTGGAACGCATCGTGCTTCTTCTTTTGTGCTTCCATCCGCTCCTTGCTTCGGCGCTTCATTAGTCTGGCTCCGCTCAAGACTTGCTTTCACTCGTCTATGGTCGACAATGCGTTCCGATGGGCTGCCGCAATGCGGGCAGAACAGTTCTTCGAATTGCTCGGAAATGAGCATCGCCCATCCACGTTTGCAGTGCACGCAGGCAGCCAGTCGCTCTTGCTTTCGGCTGTTCCATGCGGACGCGAAGGCTTTATACGCGACCCGAAAAGACTCCTTCTCCTCGTCGCTCAGTTGCTTGTTGTTTTGCGTCATGAGGTTTGGTTTAGACTCCCTGGGATCGGACTGACTGCGGCATTATTGAAATGCAAGTACGCGACCCATGGGCATGTTGGCCAAGTCTTTAGATCGCCCCAGTAGAAACTAAATTTTTCTTCGAGGATCGATCGCATGCAAACTCGGAGGTACTGATCGGTCAAGTAGTCACCGATGCGCACGCCTAAAATGCCACCCAGTTCTCTTGCGACCGCTCGGACCTCCGCTAAGAACGCATCTTGCCACTGACTGTAGGCGTGCCAGCCGATGGCAATGGGTGGCCTGCGCGGCGCGAGCGGACGATCCAGCAAGACCTGGTCGATCGTATGCGCGATTTTCTTCAGCTCCTCGTTCTGGGTCATTGGTTGAGCGCTCCGATTCCGTTCGCGAATCGAAGTAGTGCTAGCGCGGTATCTTCATGGCGGCACCAGCCCAAAATATCATTCCGGTGCCAGAGAGTTTTGCTTCCCAAGCTGCCCGGTTCGATGAAAGATCTGCCCTCGAAATAGCCGAGAAAAATCCGAATCGACGGGTCGTTTTGCAGGAAACTGGTGACGACCACAAGAACCCTTGCGCCCTGGTCTGGCAAGCACGCTGCCGAGTGAAACGCGCTGGCCACGACCGCCTTCATCTGATCGTGGGTGAAGGTGATGGCTATCGGCTTGGGGGTTGGCGGTTCAGCGGCAGGTGGGCCAAACGAACCGGACTCGGTTGCACCGCATTCGGAATCGAACGGTGGTGCCGCTTGAGCTGGTTGCTCGGCAGGGGGATCGATCACCTTGAAGCCGAAGCTGATTGCCATCGTTGCGGTCATTTCAATTGGGATTTCAACTGTTGCCATCGGGTCAAAACTCCATGAGAAGAACGAGATTTAAAAATGGCACCGGTGAAGTTACGAATCACCGGTGCCGCACCCCAGGACGAGGCCAAGATTCCTAGCCCTGGGGTGCCACGTTACCCCCGGGCCAAGGGGGCGAGTGGTTCGTCAGGTGGACGATGGAAGGGATTGCTGGCTTTGGAGAATGGCGCTGCTGATTCTGGCAGCGTTGAGCCAAAGAGCCGTATCGACTTGCTGATTCTTGATCATCTAAACACCTCGCCCTTGTGTTTATGAGAACTATCGTGTGGTTAACTCAGCCGTCTTGTCAATCATAGCGTGGTCGCTAAAGAGTTTGGAAAAAATTTTCATCGGGCCAATCTGGCCCATCCTTGGGTGCTTCGTGGGTGCTCACCCTTTGGGCGGACATATCAATATACATGCTGATATCATATCCGGGTCATTCGCCAACCTGTTGCTCAGGTTTCGGGGTTCTCCCGTATATGGAAAAAACTTGAGCAACTGAGCAACTGAGCAAGAGCCTAGGGGTCGATTACATTTTTTACTTGCCCAACTGATCAAGCTTGTCTCCCATTCTTCCTGTCTTCACCATCTTCGCCCTTCCTCGGGGTCAGTTGCTCAGTTGCTCAGTTGCTCAAGTTTTTTCCATATACGGGGGCCGTTAGAAACTTGAGCAACTGAATACATGGTCATTCGCCAACCTGTTGCTCAGGTTTCACTAGTTCCCAGTGCAGAACTTTCACTCCGTCATCCTTGAGGACATGAGTCTTCTGGATTTCCCCACAGTGCTTCATCTCATCGCGGGCACGCCTAGTCGTGGCTTCCGAGTGACCATAGCCGCGCATGATTGTCATAATGTCACGCCCTGGAATGGAGCCCCCATTAGTCTCGAGCGCCTCACGCAAATCATTGATTGCGGCTTCTTTGATTTGTCCGGCGGGACCGCGACTTCCCTTTCGCTCTGCGTGCTCGGCTGATCGCTGAAAACTCTGCTCAAAATCCTCTTCATTGAATGTGTATTCAACATGATCGCCCTCGAATTCAGGAACGGATATCTCGATCGGCTCGCCGGTCTCAGGACAGAGTCCAGAATCGTCAACGGTTTTCTTGAAAACAATGCTTCCGCCATCTTTAAAATCATTGGCTTTGCTCACGAAAACTACTGTTCGTACGGGAATTTTTTCAGGCCGCATACCGGTTCCGGATGCAGCAATACTTGCTTGGCGATTCTTTTTCACATCGTCCGGGTGCTTTTCCATGACCAAGCCGAAACGCGCGAGCCCCATGATCGCCATGCCGCCCGAACCTTTAGTCATGCTCGGTCCAGATCTAGAAAGAGACGCTTTGGTGAAGTGTCGGATCATCACAAAGGTACAGTTGTAATCCTCACCGAACTGGCGAAGTCGGCCCAGTACGCAGCGCATTTTCTGATTATCAATTGTTGATTTGCCTGGGTCAATTAGTCCATCCATGCTGTCGAGAATACAGAGCGAAGGACGCTTGGTGCGTAATAAATCTTCAAGTGGGCGGTAGTCAGTGGGTGCAGAAAAATAACGCTTTATTATCTCGCCGTTTTCATCCTTTGTCGGAATGCCATTGACGATGAGTATGCGATCGTCATCACCGCCACACCGCCGGTGACGCTCTGCAATCTTGGAGTCTTCCTCCTCGCAGGTAATCCAAACTGCATTCTCTGGGTCACAGACTTTTGCTCCAGGTATTGGGCTTTCGCGAAAACCGACTGTTACCCCAGCCACCAAGCTGGCCAGGAATTGCGACTTGCCGGTTCCTGGCCAAGCATCACAAAGCCCAAAGAATCCACGAGGAATCATCTTGGGTAGGATCCACTTTATTGCGGTCATTGGCTTGCAGGCCGATCCAACTGAGTAGAACGACTGGGTTGGGTCGACTGGCCGCACAACTTCAACGGATGCTTGGTTTGCCTTTGTTTTATTTGGAGATTTAGGTGAATAGAACTCGTCCCAAACCTTCTGTTTTTGCTGGTAGAAATCCTCCCCTTGGATTGGATCGTTCGCCTTGGCTAGTGCGCTTTTCCACTTGTGATTTATTTGGTATTCGTCTTCTGGTGGGGAGGCATTTTCTCTGTTCCATTTTTCAAATAGTGCTTTTCCAATTGGCTCTAAGGCTGCATCGCGACCAGCCCCCCAGTCCCTTGTGATCTCGCAAGCCACCCGGAACAAAGCATCGTGCCCGCCACTCCCAGCCACCGACGCGGGGAGAGTTGCTAAGTATTTCCAAAGATCATCGGCCCACAGGTCAGCAAAGGTAGCGTACTTTTCGCGGTTGGATTTAGCAGCCGGCTTAACCAGCTTTGGTTCCGGAGTCTTGGCAGGCACGTTCTTCTTGAGTCGCAATTCGTAAAGCTCATCCGCCAGTGCCTTGAGGTGGGAAATTTCCATCCCGCCCCCAGGTATTCGTTGCCCGGTCGTCGCAAGGAACCCGCGGCCGTTGAACAATTGGGCTGACACCCCATTCCCCAAATTAAATTTCTTCTCGGGGAAATCACATTCGAAATGAAGCCCGAGGGCGTGCAATCCGGTACCGCTAACCGACCGTTCCCAGTAAACATTTTCGCCGACCCGATCGATTAACGCTTCGATCTCTGGGCTCAGGAACTCGCCGCCCTCACTGAAGACGTTGTCGATGTCGACCCCGCCACCGCCACCTGGTGGGCAGCCTAATCCCACGCCCCACCTGCCGGCAGCGTCCGACCCAGTCAGAGTGGTCGCAACTTCCAAAGCTTCCTTCAGCGGCACTAAGTTTTCGAGTTGGTCATGCCCACCCTTGATAGCTCTGCCGTTTGCGACAATCCGCGGAACCTTGGTCCATGTGCCTTTGGATGGATCGTGTTTGTCTTCTGCCCACTCAAGGGACCAGACAAGCCAGGTCGGGCGCGCAGCAAGATCTGGCGGGAAGTCATTGATCGATGGAAGCGCAATTCGGGGCGGGTTCGCTTGGTCTGAAAGCACCCGATTTCTAAGCGTCGTCCCTGACTCAATCATTCGAACTCCGTAGCTGGCCGTCCTAGGCGAACATCATGCCTGCCTGAGCGCGGAAAAACCATGTGGATATTGGTGGTAAACACCACGAAATAACTATTTCGATATTGATAAGACGACTACTGCGCGTTCATCTGTCGCGCTGGTCCATTGAATTTCAGTTTGCAGTTCGACAACGTGCCGGCAACATGATGAAAAGACCCCGGGTTTTCCGGGTCTTGGAATACGATTAGGACTTCGCACTCCCTGGCTTTTTGAAGTAGCTCGCCCTTCAACTCAAAGCCGGGTTGCGCGGTAATGAGGATACGCGGATCGATCTCAACCATGATCCGTCGCTCCCCCGTTGTGTCGGGTTCATCATAGGCCCATGCTTGGAATGGCGGGGCAGATTCTTTGGCGTGCATGTGAATACTCCGTTTGGTGGTTACTGGTGGGCGCCAAGACCCGCAAGCACGGTGATGGCTTCCGGTTCCCTGGTGGGTGGCTCGTTGAACCTCTCGGCATTCCCGGCCATCCAGTAACTGGCCCTTTCCATGTGTGGGTGGGGGAACCTGGCGACCACATCGAAGGTCCGACGCAACTCTATGAGGGTCTCAGCGAACTCATCCTTGTGCTCGTCAGGAACTACCGCGATAACCCAGGGTCGGATTCTGATGCTGTAGACTTCGCTGTCCTCGGGGTCACACGAAACGACTTCTAGAATCCTTGGAACTCCCGCCATGCTTGAATACTCCGTTTGGTGGTTGATGGTGGTTAACACCTATTTAAAAAAACTACTTAGTTCTTTGGGGCAAACCCTTGTTGAAACCATTTTTTATTCGCTGCTTCCAGCGCGTTTCTAAAGTCCTGATCACAACGGCAAGACCGCGGAGTAGCATAGATAGCAAGTATTGTGCCCAATGGAGTGCCCTGCTTTGGCCTAGGTTCGCCATTTCGTGCCATCTCCAGAAGCAATTTCTTCTTTTCGGCCAGGGCAACCCTTTGTTCGGCTCGGCTACCCCTTGGTTGCCCTACCTTGAGCAGCCACTTGTTGTTGTACTTTTCGATTGCTGCAACAAAACCAGGATCATAACTGATGGATTTCGGACGCACATACCTTAAAAATGCTTCGCGCAAAACCGTTCGTGACTTTGGCATATTGGCGCCATTCTTTGCCAAGGCGATTAGTTGTTTCTTTTTACGGACTACACCATCGCACACAGTATTAACAAGCCAATCTGGTCTGCGAGATTTAAGCTGTATACGAAAGTCGCGATCATACGCGTTGCTTGATTCGCATATGTAACTGTATAGAGTAACCCACTGTTTGCTACCGCGCAGTGGCTTGGGGGCGCCACTCTCGGCCAGGGCAAGCAGTTCCGCTTTCTTGACATCTGAACTGCGAAGTCCCTGTGTTAACATTTGAATCCTCCCTCGTTAAACGGACGTTGCGCGAAGTGCTTCGGCCACGCGTTCGATTTCAACAACCCGCGGATGGTCGGCCGGCAGATCTGGCTTGACCCGAAAGGAAATGGAGGGGTGCGATCGCACCGATTCCAAGAGCCCCAAGGAAGCCATTTGGGTGGTTTTTTTTCGGACAACAATCAGGCTGACCCCGGTTAGCTCGTGCAACTTGGCGGTGCTGATCCAGCCGCCGTTCTCCTTGAGCGCTTTCCAGATGCTGACTTCGTTCTTGCTGATCAAATATCTGCCCATCGCCTCTTCTCCTTTGTGCCCTATTGAACTGAATCAAGTCTCTCTACTGGATATTATACCGGTGATTATCCACTCTGGCCCACAAGTGGCATGGCAAACCAGTGTATAACCACAGGTCATTGTAGCAAGGAGCCCCGGGAGTTTTCCCGGGGTGTTGTCCCGCTTGGTTATTTTCTTGGCGAAGTGGCTTTGGGAAGATCCTTGAGTGCCAACTCGAATTGCTCAGTGGATTCCTTGATCATGTTATTCAGGGAAGCCGGACCCCTTTTGGCGAGATTAGCATCGGCAATTTCCTGCAGGGCTTGCTTAAGGAAGTCGTCGAAATAGATGCACATGTCCATCGATGAGATTGGCCATTGCCCACTGCGGTGGCCAAACGCTTTGCAAATTTCCGTATGGACACCTTGAGCCAATACCCCGGTAAGCGTGTGTGCAAAATGGAGTTCGAGAGGGCTGGGGTATGGTAGCGCCAAGAGAGGATAGAACACGGACGCTAACCTCTTGGCGCAGGCGTCAACCCCTGCAAAGAATCTGGCTTCACCGTCTGACATTTGTGCCGTGCCAAAGCCCCCGTGCTCAACAGTGCTCAAGATGGTGGCGATACGTTCGGGAAGGCCGCGAAAAGCCACGGCCATTTCGGAATCCAGTTTCTCGATGTCAGCCTTGGTACCACCGATGGCAATCGTTTTCATCGAATCGGTCTCCATGTTCTGTGATTCAGCCTCACCACCCCAGCGGCATTGCGAATCACGTTAAGTCATCATATCGCAGGTTAAGATAGATTGTCTAGTGTTAACCACTGGAATTCTCGGAAAAAAAAATTCCCCAGGCGTAGTGCCTGGGGTCGGTGGTTGTTTGGGGTCACTCATGCCTCACAAAACTGGCGCGCCCATCAGTTCGGCCAGGAGCTTTTTAAGTTTGTCTGCGCGCGCGACCGTCTTGGGTTGCGCGCCAGACATGCCAGCTAGGGCGGGTAGAGGAACGCCGAGCAGCATGAGTGCTCGATGCCGATTGACCAACGCGTGGTACGGTATCCCGCCCATCGACAGCTCTGTAAGGCTTTTGCCCTCGCGCCAGGCCCGGACCCACATAACAAGGAAGGCTTCATCAGTGAGCCGTTCGCGTACCATGGCGGCCTCCATTAGGCGCACTTTGATGCGAGGGCGTGCTTTTTGCTTTTTCCCCAGAGCACCGAATTCTGAGGGCGGATGAGTATGCCACCCAGCAAGACCCGAGCGCCTTCCATTGTTGGGTGCGGGAGCGTGATCACGACGGTGTGCCCCAGGCTTTCCATCAAGTTTGGGATCTGGATTTCGTTTGGCAAAACGGCCACGAGTTCGGCTAAAAAACTGCCGTACAAGGGCGCCATTAAAGCTTGAAGGTCGGCTGGTGCGACAGCGAATGGCCAGATTGTAACGGGACGGGCTTCTTTGTTGTGACCGACGCAAGACTTGCACATGATTAGCTCCAGGTGAGAGATGAGATCGCGGGGTTCGTTTCCCGCATGAGGGGTATGGTAGGTTCATTGCGGTACCACGTAAAGACGTTAGGTACACGAAACATCAGTTCGGTACATTGCTTGTTATGTAACGTTCTTCCTAATCCCTTGTGTACCAAAGAATTAGAACTTGATAATTTTCGGAAGATTTTGGTACCGAGATGTCTTAATTTCGGCCAAACTGGGGTTATGATCCCTAGAGTGACATTCAACAATGCAGGAGACTCTACCTTGGCACCGCCCAGAAGACCGCAAACGTCTGGCACAAATGTCCGTTTCACCGAGGCCGAGCGCGAAGTTTTAGCCAAAATCTGTGAACTTGAAGACCGGCGGCTGACCGACTTGATTCGAAGGGCGTTGAAGACATACGCCGCAGGACTCAACATCGAGTGGCCCAAAGCTGAAACACCGCCCCCAAGACGGGGCAAAAGCCCCAAAAAGTAAAGGCCAACTGTCGGTCAGATTTTTTTTCTGAACTTCTCTACACGTTGCTATGATGCTCTGTGGATGCTTGGTGTTTACCACCAACCAGTTGACTTGATCATCAAGGATGAGCACATGGCAGAACAAGAGTCTTTGGTTTATCGCCCAGAGGAACTGGCAAAAGTCCTCGGGATATCGAAGGTTTCGGTTCACCGGATGAATTCATCCGGTCAGCTCCCGAAGCCCGTTCGCTTTGGTCGCTGCGTTGCGTGGCAAAGAACTGCAATCGGGGCATGGCTCGAAGCTGGGTGTCCTGATCGCACGCGTTGGGAGGCTCTCGTCAACGCATCCAAACCGAAAAACGGTCGCGGGTAATCAAATGGAGGCGCCGAAAAGATGGGGCTTTTTAAACCGACTTATCGGGACCGAGCATCCGGTAGGCTTAAAAAAACAGGCAAATACTACGGACAGTACGTTGACGCCACGGGGAAAACCAAAAGAGTCCCGCTGTCGACCGACAAAGTAGCTGCGGGCATGATGCTCTCCACGCTGGTCCGTCGGGCCGAGATGGCGCGTGCTGGCGTGATCGACAAGTTCGAAGAGTTCCGCACGCAACCAGTCGCCACGCACGTCGAGGAATGGCACAAGAACTTGCTTTCATCCGGGGTGACACCAAACCACGCCACTCTGGTGAAGACTCGCGCTAAAGCCGTTCTGGATGAAGCCAAGGTGGTTTTCACGTCCGACCTGGTTCCAAGCAAGATTCTGGATGCCATTGATGCTCTGGCGCAGGCCAACGGTTTCTCACTCCAAACTCGAAATTTCTACTTGCAAGGAGTCAAGCAATTTTGTCGCTGGCTCGTGAGGGATCACCGAATCGAGTCGAGCCCGCTAACTCACTTGCAGGCGTGGAATGTTGCACTAGACCGGCGGCATGACCGTCGCGTGCTTTCCATGGATGAGGTTAGAGTTCTATTATCGAGCACCTTGGCTGGTCCGGTACGAACGAGGCTCACTGGTGTTCAGCGCTATTGGCTTTACAGGTTGGCTGTGTCAACCGGGCTTAGAGCAAATGAATTGAGTTCACTGAGCCCCAAGTCGTTCGATATCAATGAACGACTTGTTGCAATCATGGCGGGGCAGGCCAAGAACCGCAGGGAGGATAGCCTTCCCTTGCCGGATCACCTGTTTCCTGAGTTGTCCGACTGGTTGGCGGGACTGGATCCGGACGCTCCACTCTGGCCAGGCCCATGGGCAAAGAACCGCCAAGCCGGCCAATTTCTTAAGGGGGACCTTTTGCGGGCCAGGAATGCGTGGATCGACGAGGCTGCCGGTAGCGAGAGACAGGAAAGGGAAGACTCGGATTTTTTGCGATGGGAAGATTCGGAAGGGCAATTCGCTGATTTTCACGCATTGCGGCATACGTTTATTACCTGGCTCGTCGACTCTGGCGCTAACATCAAATCAATTCAGCGCTTAGCGCGACATTCGACGATCACGCTGACGATGGATCGATACGCCAAGGTTGGGGCATTCACATTGGCAGGAGTCGCGAATGGGGTGGCCAATCCAATGGCCATCGAAAAAAAAAAGAAGGGTACCGGAACCTTAGGCAGGGCTGACTTGTCTTGTACGAAGCTTGTACGGACGGACGATGTTTTGGGGAATTCTGTGATGCTTACTGATATCGATTCGGGTAAGACACACCCCACCCCAATGGGGGTGAAACCCATGAAAACACCGACAAAACAAGCGGAGAGGGAGGGATTCGAACCCTCGGAAGGCTTGCACCTTCACCGGTTTTCGAGACCGGCACGATCGGCCGCTCTGTCACCTCTCCGGAAGCCTTCATTATCAGGATGTTGGGCGACAACAGCAAGGGATGGTCGCCAAAGGACATTCAAGCCGGGAGCCAGGCGTCGGCACGACCGGATCCGCGGAGCGGTTGCCCGGTCTCAAGAAGGCCTGTCAAGATGACCAAACCCTAAGCTGCGGTGTCATTTAAGGCTGGAGGGCAGGTGATCAGGGATTGCGCCAAGGGAGGATCCGGCGGCGCTGGGGGGCGCCCGGGATCGATCGCAGAATCCGGTACTGACGCAGAGGTTGAGCCACCGTGGGAGTGGTGGAGAGCGCGAAGTTCGATTGGGTGAGCACCGGGGTCAGAGTTTTGGCCCAGACCGCGTATCCCGCCTCATTGAAATGAAGCTGATCCTTGTCGAATAGGTCGGCCTTGGGCCGCAAGCCACCCGCGAGCACGGGGGTAAAGGTATCAACGAATTGAGAACTGGGGTGCAAGGCGCAGATGAACTCCAGCAGGCTGTTGGTGTAGCTTTGCGCCTCGAGGAAATTGATGCGATTGGGACTCGGCTTGATCGCGAGAACGGCCACCTTGGTGCCTGGCAGCTCTTTTTCTATGCGCGTCAGAAAGGCATCGACTCGCATGGCGATGACCTCGGGCGCATCGCCGGAAGCGAGGTCGTTGTCGCCGCCGTAAAAGACGATTCGCTCTGGCCGGTAGGCCAAAATCATCCGGTCGAAAAAATAGTTGACATCGGAAGTCTTGGAGCCGCCAAAACCAAAATTCACCATTTTTTGATTGGGAAAGGACTGATCGAGTTTCCACAAGCGAATCATTGAACTGCCAACGAACAGGATCGTTCCGGGTGGAAGCGGTTTGGCCGTCTTTTCGAGCGCGGCGATTTCTTGTTCGTACCGTTGCGGACCTTTGATCTCCTCTTTTGGTTGCGACGCATTGGGTTGGTTCTGGGCTGCCGGTTTGGGCTCCTGGGATTGCGACCAGACCGGGCTCGGAACCCCGATCAGCATCAAGAGTGCGAGGGGAATCGAGGATGAAGCGAGGAGGGACGCGCGCCAAAGAGAGAGAGGTTTCATGGTGGGATTCCCGAAATAGGGGAGGAAGGCACGACCTGCGGTTCAATCTAACCGGTTACGAAAAATGATGCGACCCCGGCTGGTTGCAGGCAACCGGCCGGGGCCGCGGAATTTGCGTCGCGTGTCAGGTCAGCGACTAGAAGGAGTCCTTACCACCCTTGGGGGACTGCTTCACCGGCGATTGGCCGTGAGGAGCTTGGCCATGAGGAGCCTGGGCTCCGCCCTTGGGCGATTGCGGCATCTGCATCTTCATCTTGGGGTGGGAGTGATCCACCGCCATGGTGTTGTCGCAGCAGGGTCCGCACGACAGCCGGCGAGCGCAGAGCTTGTCGAACAAGCAGGGCTTGCAAGGTTCGCACGATTCGACCCACATCGGCCGCCTTACGCAGATTTCCTTTTCTACGCAGACAGGAACTTTCTTGCGGATGGTGACCGGGACTTCTTCCGTCACGGTGTAAGGCACCTTGCAGTGGATTTCCACGGGCACCATGTTGCAGACCGTTTCGCGGACCTTGCGGCACACGGTGACCGGTTCCATCGTGCAGGTGGTGTAAGGCACTTTGCGGGTGCGGGTTTCGGGGATGACTTCGGTCACGCTGTAGGGGACCTGCTTGGTGACGGTGTAGGGCACCATGCGGCAGACGATCTGGGGAACCAGCTTCACCTTTTCTTCCACTTCCGTTTTCCAACTGGTGCACACGATCGTCTTGGTGCGAGCCTCGCGTTCCATGCGAGTGTGGCAGGTGGTGTAGGTTTCGTTCCAGCAAGCGCCTTCGACGAATTGCCATTCGCAAGGATCACCAGCGCCCTTGCCGCCTTTACCGCTTTGGGGCTTGTGGGAAGCGTGCTGGCCCTTGGCACCCTTGCTGCCGACTGGGTCGCAACCGGGGTGGCGATGGCCCTGGCCGTTGCCATCGACATAGGCGCCCTTGAGGATGCGGGTGGTCGTGTAGGGGACTTCCTTGACGACCTTTTCGCATTCCCAGCGGCAGGTGGTGTAGGGCACCACCTTGACGCATTCTTCCATGTGAATGCGCGGGACCTTGATCGTCACCGTCTTGACGGTGCAGACCGGAACCTTGTGGCAGCGAGTGTAGGGGACTTCTTCGCTGACGATTTCCTTTTCGTAGCGAGTCACCGGCACGCTTTCGCAGACGGTGGTGCAGCGCAGCACACGGCGGCTGCAAACTTCGGGGCAAGGATCGGGAGCCTGGGCCAATTTGCCTCCCTTGCCGCCTTTTCCACCGTCAATGACCTTGTGGGCTTCGTGGATCTTGCCTGCTTTGCCACCCTTGATGCCGTCGTCGCAAGGATCGGCGCAGATGGTGGGGCAGCGCATGACGGTGTAGGTTTCAGTGACCCATTCGAGCTTCTTGCGCGGGCGCATTTCGCAGGTGGTCACTGGTTTGCAAACGGTACGGCAAACCGTGCGGGTGCCGTGTTCCACTTCGGTTTTCCAGGTGGTGCAAGGAATCTCCTTGACGCACTCCTCGATTTCGACGCGGGGCACGCAATAGCGAACCTCACGAGTGTGGTGTTCGACGATCGGTTTGCGTATGTAACTCACACATTCGCGGGTGTGTGATTCACAGACTTTTTTGCAAACTTGACCCGAACGGGTGTGAGTTTGAGTCTCGGTCACAGGCTTGCAAACGGTGTAGCAAATCTCTTTCTCGGTCTGAACAGGAACGCGGTGGCAAACGTTGTAGCGAACTTCACGCTGAATCGTGTCGATTTCCGGCTTGCAACGGTTTTCAATCACTTCCTTGTAGCAGGTTTTGCGGATCTTGTTGCAAACCGTGTATTCCTCTTCACGGTACTCGGTGTGGTAGCGAGGTTTCAGAATGGTGTCTTCCACGGTGCGCACGATCGTCTCGCGGCACGGCTTCATGATCGTCTTGACTTCATCGCGGTAGCAGGTGCGGCAAACGGTCTTCGTCGACTGTTCGCACACGGTCTGGTAGCAGGTGATGTACCGCTTTTCGATGTGCGTATCCCAGACCAGCTTGTAGCTGGGGCGATATTTTTCGCAGAAGCATGGGGAAACGCAATTCGGGTCCGCCACCGCTGCCTTGGAGGAGGCGTATTTGCCGACTCCCAGGTTTGAGGCCACGGCAGGCTGGGCACCCACGAGACCAGCCAGCACCACGAGCAGAGGGGCCGCCTGTCGAAGGGTCATGGAAGAACACTCCTCTAAAAAACCAGGCGCCAGTCATGGCGCGAATTCGGTCGCATCCCTGAAGCCAAATCGTCGCTGTGCAACTTTCCACCCGAGGAAGAAGCCTTCTTCCTGACTCGAGTCGGATGGGACATCATGTCCGCGCTTGACCATTGGCGGGTCGCCTGGTCCTATGCCCGCCACGCACCACTTTCCCTATCGGGAGGTTCGGAGTCTTCGAAACAGAGGATGCCGCAAGGTTTGCCCAATCCCGAGTCTGCGAGGGTCGGGATACTCTCAACTCGCCGAGCTTACGGAAAGGACATGGTTTTCCATTTGGGCCGATCGTTGCCAGGGTAACGATGATTCCCACGGAGAGGGACATGCCGATTGCGACTTGAAGGGGGATTCGATTTGACAGATCCGATTCCAGTGATTTTCCCCACGGGTTACGAGTCGCGCCGGTCGTAGCGGATGAGCCGATTGCACGGCCTCGACAGACGGCGCAAGCCTCCTCAAGGTCATAACCGGCCCAGTTTTTCAGTTCGACACGGCTTGGATTCAGAATCCGCGGGCCAATCCGGTGATTGCCCTGCGAAGACCATGTTTTTCCCACCGGGCATTCTCTAAAAATGACCAGGGCCAGGGCCTTCCCGTGGGTTTCTTGACCGTTTCATGAGGTTCCCCACGGCGGCTAACAAAAAGCGATCAAGCCGAAGACGCTGAAAACTCCAGAAACCGATTCTCACGGTGGGTGCGCGAAATGAATTCCTTTGACAATTCCCTGCTCCAGTCGATCTTGGGGCTGCGGTCCGCCGGTTCGAATGAGATTTTCCTGTCTTTCACGCACCTGGGGGACAAGGAGATCGTTCTGCTGTTGACCGCGTTTCTGGCGATCGGAGGCTGGATTGCCGGCTTGCGCCTGAGGCCGCTGGGGCTTCTGGCCGTGGTGGGTCTGTCGCTGTTGACGAGCGAGGCGATCAAGAAAACGGTGAATCGGGAAAGGCCGTTCCTGGTCCACAAGGAGACGATCGAGATTCTGCCGGGCACGATCATGCCCGATTCGGCCTCGTTTCCTAGCGGTCACGCCACCTTATCGGCCGCGCTGTTTGTGGGCGGTGCGCTCCTCGCCCCCAATATGTCTCGTTCCAAGCGGCTGCGTTTGGCGGTGCTTGGCTTGATCGTGACCTTCTTGGTGGGCTTTAGCCGCGTCTATCTGGGCCTGCACTGGCCCACCGACGTGTTCACCGGGTGGGCCATCGGTATTGGCTGGGGCCTCATCGCGGCCTGGGTGTTGGATCGCTTTGGACCGGAGCGCGAAGGGCCTGCTGGAACGTTCAATCAGATCCGAGTTTCCTGAGAAGCATCTTCGTATAGGGGACGTCGGGTTTTTCCGGCATCTGTTGCGTGAGAGATTCCTTGGTCGATCCCGGTGCTGCCAGCGGGCCATCCATTGCCGCCAATGCCCCGAGGACTTTCTTGATCCGTTCCAGAAGCGGTCCGCGCGAGAGAGGGGCGAACCCGCCGTCGGGCGTCAGCCTCCCAAGCGACGTTGCCAGTTCCAAAACGGGTTTCCAGACGGTTTGATCCCGGCCCAGAAGGCGCAAGGCTCCGGCGAGATCACCCAGTTGCAGGCCAAGCTCGCGGCGCGCGCGGACGTGCCAATTTCCAGGCGTATCGGGCAGGGCGGCCAGCAGTTCGACGGCTCGTCGGTGCACCGCCTCGGCCTGATTCCGATCGGCTTGGGGCGTGGTGTGAGATCCCGCACCCTGCCGGGGCTTGGCTTCGCCGTTGGGCTCTTTGCCCGGCATCGGCACCGTGAAGTTTTCAGGCATGGCGCCACTCTGACTTGATCGGCTCGCTTGGTGAAAGGCAATGCACCCCGGTCTCAAGAGGCCGGTGCCACCAGTTCGGGAAATTTCTTGAACAGCTTTTCCACTTTGGGCGCGGCGACAAAAAGGCAATAGGGCTGATTGGGGTGATTGCGGAAATAGCCCTGATGGTACTCTTCAGCCGAATAGAAGGTCGGTAGGGGGGAAACCTCGGTCACGATGCGGCCCGGCCAGACCTTTTCGGCCGTGGTGCGCTCGATCGCCTTTTCTATCGTCGCTTTTTCCGCTTCGTTTCCATAGTAAACGACCGATCGGTATTGCGTGCCGACATCGGCCCCCTGGCGATTGAGCGTGGTGGGGTCGTGCACCGCGAAAAACACATCGAGCAACCGGTCGAGCGAAAGAACCTGCGGGTCGTAGTCGACCCGGATCACTTCGGCATGTCCGGTGCGGCCCGAGCAAACCTGGTCATAGGTCGGTTTCTCGTTCGTCCCGCCAGCGTATCCCGAAACGACCTTTTTGACCCCCTTCAGGCACTCGAAAACCGCTTCGACGCACCAGAAACAGCCGCCACCCATCACGATGCTTGCATCTGCCATGCGCCGACTCCCCTCGTGGTTCGCTTATACGCATACACGCATGATAGTTCCCCGCGGGTCGGGCGTGGACCGGGGGAAAGGGATCGTGTAATATCGCCTGGCTTACGGGCGGACCGAAACGTAGGCCGCCCGTTGGGAGTCATGAGTATTCGCGGCCGCGGGCCCGTGTCATTCCTCTAATGGGTCATTCCTCAAGCAGATCGGGCAGCGTGCAGCGGGGGGAGACGAGGTGGCCGCGATTGACGAGGTTTCTGACCGGTTGGCCAAGCAACAGCCGGCGGGCTTCTTCGGCCCCCTTGGACCGCATTTCGATAAAGCCGGCGTCACTGTAATACGCGACATGCGGGGACAGGAGCAGTTTGGGATGGGTGCGCAGGCGATCCGAAACGGGAGGCTCGGGGTCGGTCACATCAAGTGCCGCCGCGGCCAGGTGGCCTCGGTCGAGCGCGTTCAAGAGCGCTTCGTTGTCGACGACCGGGCCGCGGGCCGTGTTGATCAAGTACGCGGTCGGCTTCATCATCGCGAGCGTTTTGGCGTTCAGGATGTGATGCGTCTTGGTGGTCAACGGACAATGCAGAGAGACGAAATCGCATTTCCCCAGGAATTCTTCCAATGAATGGACCTGCACGATTCCCAGCGCCTTGTCGAGACCGGGACGAGCGTAGGGATCGTAGTAAATGACATTCAGGCCGAGCGCCTTGCACCTCAGAGCCATGGCGGTACCGATTCGCCCGCACCCGAGGATGCCCGCCGTGCGGCCGCGCATGCGCGGGGCGCCGAAGATGATGGCCGGCTCCCAGCCTCCATTGACGATCGCCAGATGATTGTCGACCAGTTTGCGGCTGATGGCGAGCATGCTCATGAGGGCGTGATCGGCGACATCTTCGGTGCCGTAGTCGGGCACATTGCAAACCAGAATCCCCATCTTGCCCGCGGCGGCCAGGTCGACGTTGTTGTAGCCAACGCCGCAGCGGACGATTCCCTTGCAGCGCGCCATGAGCGAAATCGAGGCCTGGCTAAGCGGAATGTCGTGGTAAAGGAGGATGGCATCGGCCTTGGGCGCGTGCGCGAGGAAGCCGTCCTCGCTGGTCAAGTTCAACGGATGAATGTCGGCGATGTCGCCGAGGATTTTTTGTTCCAGTGCCGTTTCGGTGAGGTAGTCGGGAATGTAGACATGATGTCGCGTCATCGAAAACAACTCGTTAGGGAGGGAAGTACCGCAAGGCGGGCAGGTAAGGAATCGTTCTATCGAGGAATTGCCCGGTTGGGTGGGGGCCAATGGCCTCGAAAGGGCAAAAAAAGGCGTGAAAGTAGAAGAAGAACGGCATTTGGCCCCGAATAAGATGAGGGTTGCCTCTTGAGAACGGGAATCGGCTGCCTGGATTGGGCGAGAGATTCGCCAGGTATTTCGCGCAAATATTTGGCAAGGGAGGCCCGAGCGGCCCTCCCCTTCCCGATGATGTCCTCACAAGGATCGGCTCCGCATGACTGCACCAAGCAAACCCTGGTACCGGATTCTTTATGTCCAGGTCTTGATGGGAGTCGCGCTGGGGATTGTCGTGGGGGCACTCTATCCGAAGTGGGGCGCGAGCCTGAAGCCGCTCGGCGATGGCTTCATCAAGCTCGTCAAGATGATGATTGCGCCCATCATTTTTTGCACCGTCGTTCATGGAATCGCCTCCATGGGCGATCTGAAACGGCTGGGCCGAATCGGCCTGAAAACCCTGCTATATTTCGAAGTGGTCTCGACGCTGGCGCTGATCATCGGCCTTGTGGTGGCGAACCTGATGCAACCGGGTGCCGGGTTTCAGGCGCCGCAAAGCGCCCAGGCGGACAAAGCGCTGAAATTTGCCGAGAAGGCCCATGAGCTAGGCACGGTCGATTTTCTGCTTGGAACCATTCCTCAGTCCTTTTTCAGCGGCCTGGTCAATGGTGAAATCTTGCAGGTGCTTTTTGCCGCGGTGTTGGCGGCGTTCGGCCTGGCTTCGATGGGAGAACGAGGGAAGCCGATCCTTCTGGGCATCGAGCGGGCTTCGGAACTGTTTTTCGCGATGATGGCGATTGTGGTTCAAGCGGCCCCAATCGGCGCTTTCGGCGCGATGGCCTTTACGGTCGGCGAATTCGGCATCCATGCACTTGGGAATCTCATCTACCTCATGGTTGGGTTTTACCTCACCGCCTTGCTGTTCGTTGGTTTGGTGCTTGGCTCCATTTTGAAGGCCTGCGGCCTATCGCTTTTCCGTTTTCTGCTTTTGATCAAGGACGAACTCTTGCTCGTGCTGGGGACCAGTTCCTCGGAAACCGCCTTGCCTGGTTTGATTCGAAAACTGAAGGAGCTGGGCTGCCACCCTTCGACGGTCGGTCTGGTGATCCCCACCGGTTACAGCTTCAATCTCGATGGGACAAATATCTACCTCTCGATGGCCATTCTCTTTCTGGCCCAGGCCACGAACACACCGCTGGACCTGAGTCAGCAACTCGGTTTGTTGTTTGTGGCGATGCTCACTTCCAAGGGGGCCAGCGGCGTGACCGGGGCCGGTTTCATTACCTTGGCGGCAACCTTGAACGCCGCGCCGGGCATCCCGGTCGAATCGATCGCTTATCTACTGGGAATCGATCGGTTCATGAGCGAATGCCGGGCGCTGACCAATCTCGTGGGCAATGGCGTGGCCACCGTGGCGATCAGCCGCTGGGAAGGCGAGGTCACCGCGGCCGATCTGAACCGGCCCTTTGAAGAACCCCTTACCCATGTGGATGCCATCCCGCAAGGAGTTCCTCGGTCGGAAGATTTGCCGTCCACTTGAGGTCGGCGGGGCCTACGCGCGAAGATGCGAAAAGGTTCGCGAAAAAAAGGTAAAGATACCATTTTTTGACGGGCCCTTTGAAGGCAGCCGTTGTCAAGCGAGTCTTAGTTTGCCAATCTGACAGCCTGGAAACGCGCGGGATACGAATCTGTCAGGAATCGATCCGGGATCCTATTTCATTTGTTTTCGTTATCTCCTTGCCCTATTGGAACTTACGGCTCGTTTTCTCATTGGCACACTGCTTGCATGTTCAAGGCCATCGGATGGATAAACGGGAAGGCCTAACCCGACTATAAAGATGGCCAAAGGAGAAAATGATCATGAACAGGCTGTTGCGACATAATGGTTTGGGATTGTTCGAAGAACTTCGCCGGGAGATGGATCAATTCCTCGGCAAGGTGGTGAGCCCTACTGAAAACAAGCAAGGTGGCGCTCAACCTCCGGTGGCCTGGATTCCCCGGCTTGACCTCGAGGAAAACGACAAGGAATACAAGCTTTCGATCGAGCTTCCCGGCGTGGATGAGAAAGAGATCGAGCTGAAGGTGGAAGAAGATCGCCTGAGTGTGTCGGGTTCCAAAAAGCTGGAACGCGAAGAAAAGAAATCCAACTTCCACCGCATCGAACGGATCTCCGGCAACTTCCACCGCGAACTGGTGCTGCCCGCGGACGCCGACCGCGATGCGATCGAAGCCAAGTACGATAAGGGAGTGCTGCACGTGGCCATTGCCAAGAAGCCGGCTCCGACTCATCGCAAGATCACCGTCAAAACGTCGGTCAATTAAGTTTGGCCTGGCATATCGTTGATCAGAAATGTCTCAAAAGGCTTCCGGATTTTCCGGGAGCCTTTTTCTTTCGGGTCGCGTTGAATCCAACCTCTCATAACGGCACCGTGCAACCATTTTTTGAAACGATCACACGATAAGACGCAAATCCTTTTGAGGCAGGAAAAAGCAGGTCAGGCGCTTCACTGAGTGATCGCCGGCGTTCGTCGCCAACCTGGTTAAGATCACTGCCTTTCTGGGATCTTGCCGTGATCATGATGGATGAAGCTCAACCTCTTCCTCAAAACCCATCGCTTCCCCTTTTTCGGAGGTTCTCGCCAGGCGAATCGCAGGCAGATGCCAACGATTCTCTGGATGGCGCCCTGGATAGCCCTCTGGATGGGGCGTTGGATGGGTTGGACCCTCGCCATGAAAAACGGTCGAGACTGGCAGGTTCACGGCGCGCCAAGCCCGACTATGCCGCATTGCGGCTGGCAGGAGAAATCGCTTCTTCGTTGAATCTGCTGCTTGCAAGCAGCAGCGATCCGGATTTGAGCGGTTTTGCCGTGGCGTCGGCCACGCCGACGGGAAAAGGATCTCACTTTCTCGTGCGAATTTATGCGACCGATTCGACCTTCGCATTCGATCCCGAGCGCGTGATGGCATCGCTCAAGCGGGCCAAACCGTACTTCCGTCAAGAAATCGCCAGTGCGATCACTCGCAAACACGCTCCCGACTTTCGCTTTCAACTGCTACCGCCCGGAGCACAGCCATTTTGAACCAGGCCGAAGAGTCTCAAGCGTCAGGCCGGCCGATCGCCAGCGAGGCTGCCGTGGATGCCTGTTCCCTCCGGTGGTGGCATCCCGGCGTGGCTCAGCGTGAGATTGCACTACCGTCCTTGAACCGCCACGGCGGCTTGACCTCCCTGGTCAAAACGGTCAAAAACCTGGCACTCAACCCCGGCATCGTGCGGATTGCGGTCATGCCCGATGCTCATGAAGGCTCCGCGGTGCCTAATGGCACGGTGGTCGCAACCAAAGATCTGATCTATCCGCGCATGGTGGGAGCCGACATTGGTTGCGGCGTCGCGGCCATCCGGTTCGACCTTGCAGCCGATGAAATCAAGAAAGCCGATTGGGTCAAGGTCTTGAGTTTGTTGCAGCGCGCGATCCCGACACTCAAGTCTCCGGAACCCTCGATTAGTGAATCCTTGACCGAGTTTTGTCGCCCTGAGGAATTAAGCCATCAAACTCTGGTGCAACAAGCCAAGCGGGAAGGCCGCTACCAGTTGGGCACGCTGGGCCGGGGCAATCACTTCGTCGAGTTGCAGCGTGATGAGCAGGGTGCGCTCTGGGCCATGGTCCATACCGGCTCGCGGGCGATGGGGCCTTTCATCACGGATCATCATCTGGCCCGTGCTCAATCGGTTCATCGCTCAGGCCAGCCATTTCTCGATCTGAGCGAACCCGCCGGTCAGGACTACTTCAACGACATGCAATGGGCTCTGGCCTATGCGCGGGAAAACCGGCTCATTCTGCTCAATCGCGTTGCCGACATCCTTGAGCGCGGCTGGAAAACCCGGGTGATCGATTCAAGCTATCTCGATTGCCCCCATAATTTCGCCCGCCGCGAAATCCATGGCGGTCAGTCGCTTCTGGTGCATCGCAAAAGCGCCAATTCCGCACGAACCGACGAACTCGGCTTGATCCCCGGTTCCATGGGAACGCAAAGCCGGATCGTCCGCGGTCTGGGCGATCCCAAATCTCTCTGCTCTTCCGCTCATGGCGCCGGCAGAGCCTTGAGCCGAGCCCAGGCTTTTGAAAAAATCTCTTTGAGCCAACTGCAAAGGTCGATGAAGGGAATTGCTTTTAACGAAGCGGCCGCCGCCAAACTGAGAGATGAATCGCCGCGCGCCTACAAGGACTTGGGCGAGGTGATGTCCGCCCAAATAGACCTTGTAAGAACGGTAGCGGTCCTTAAGCCGCTTTGCGTTCACAAGGGAATTTGAGTGGACGGCGCCGGGCCTTTTGGCCAGATCGTCCTGGCTTTGAGGCCGCCGATGGGGCTGCTGGCCAGTTCGACCCAGCCGCCGTGCTGCGTGACGATCCGCTTGACCAGGGCCAGACCCAACCCCACCCCTTTGTTGTTCTCGCGGATCCGGTCTCCTAATTGCACGAATGGTTCGAACACCCGTTCCCGGTCCTCCTCGGGAATGCCGGGGCCGTCGTCGTCGACATCGATGACGGTGGCTTCCTCAATTTCCTCGGACCGAAGTACGACCCGGCTTTTCGCATAACGTCCGGCGTTGCCAAGCAGATTGCCAAGCGCGCGCTGCAACCCCTGGCGGTCTGCCAAGACCGCCTTGTCTCCGACTGGTTTGCATCTCTGGATGGAAAATTCGATGTTCGGGTGAATCATTGCTTGTTTGGCCACGACCGATTCCATGACTTCTTTCAGATCGATCGGTTCTTTATGGATCACCGTCTCGGCGGTTTCCATTTTCACATAACGCAAGAGCTCCTCCACGAGACCGTCGAGGTCCATGGCGGCATCGTCCAACGCCATGAGTCTTAGCGAGCGCTCGGTTTCGTCCTTGGCCGTTTCGATCAGTTCGATGGCAAATCGAATGCGCGCCAGAGGTGTGCGTAACTCGTGCGAAACGGCCTGCAATAGTTCCATCTGCATGCGCACAAGCGATTCGGTGCGAGCGGCCATCAAGTTGAAAGCGACGGCGAGCGGCTTTGCCGAGCGAATACTCCCCACGTCGACGCGGGCGCTCAGGTCGCCGGCGGCGATCGCCTTGGCCGCATTTTCCACCTGCCTGAGTTGCCCGGAAACGGGCCAGAGCAACAAGGCGATGGCCGCGGCGGCGGGCAGCAGCACCAGGGCCAGGGTCGTCGCGGCCGCGCCCTGTTCGTTGCGCTCAAAATTGGGAAAGGGGCCAAATCGCAACACGCGGTTGGCGCCCGAAAGTGGTGTCACCGAATAGAACCGGTCATTGCCCGGGCTGTAGAAAACGACCTTGTCTCCGCGTTCTAATCTCGATTTGGGTTCTTCAGGCAGCTCATCCAGCGTAAGGATTTCGAGCGGATAGTCGAAGTTTGTTTGCAACCGGGCCAGGGTTTGGTCCGTGGGCGATCCCCGGTCCAGTTCTTCCGCGCTCAGGCGCATCCAGCCGGCGATTCCCTCCTCGATCGAACGCAAGGAGTAATCGGGCAATGGCCCCAGAATGAGGGCTTCATTGTTGGTGAATCGCTTTGCGATCCTTTCTTTGCCCGGGCCGGTCTCGGGAAAAAAACAGACCACATCTTCGGTGTCGATCAGGCGTTTTTGCTGGGCCGCGGTCAAGCTGTCGAGGGGAACGATTTCTACGGGATAGGTGAATCTTTTGCGAATTTCCGCCAGTTTCGCGGATCGGTTTTCCCTTGGAGCCTTTGAGAGGTCGGCGGCGATCAAGCGTACGCCTCCGCCGTGAGCGCGCGACATCACCTTTTCCCGGCTCGCTTCGCTTCGCGCCCGCAGTACGATTCCGTGAATGTACCAGGCCATAAAAAGGACAGCGACGACGCCAAGATAAAAGTAGATGAATAATTGTTTCATGGTTCCGCCGAGAGTTGGTAACCGGTTCCACGAATCGATTTGATGCGTCTTGGCTTGACCGGGTCGTCGCCGAGCTTCTTCCTCAGGCGGGAGATCCGCAGGTCGATCGAGCGGTCGACTCCATCGTATTTCATTCCATGAATGATCTGGGAGATTTCATCCCGGCTGACGGTCTGCCCGGCATGTTCGGCCAGAATTTTGAGCAGGTCGAATTCAGCAGTCGTCAGGTCGAGCGTTTTGCCGTCAAGTTCCGCCCATCTGCGGGTGGGGTCGATGAGCAAGTCGCCCACGACGAGAGGTTGATTTTTGGACGGCTCTTCTGAAACGCCTTTGCGCAAGTGGGCGCGCAGGCGAGCGAGTAAGGCCCGGGGCCGCACGGGTTTGGCCATATAGTCGTCGGCGCCAAGGTCGAGGCCGATGACTTCATCGAGTTCTTCGCCGCGCGCGGTCAACATGAAGATCACGCCGTGATAGAGGCCACGGATCGCCTTGCAAATCGAAAAGCCGTCGAGGCCGGGCAGATTGAGATCGAGAATCACGATGTCGTAGTTGCCCGCAAGAATTCGTCCCTGCGCCTGCAATCCGTTTGCCTCGATGTCGACATGAAAGCCGTTTTGGGACAGGAAATCATGAACCATCGACGCGAGTTCATGGTCATCCTCTACGAGAATGATTCGCGGACTCGGATTTTCTTGGCTCATCGACATGACGGGTGAAACTTCCATGCGGTCATCCTGTATCTTCCCTGCGCGCCTGGATCTCAAGGAAAGTTTGCGAACTCGGCTTCCAAACTTCCAGTGAATTCACTCAGGTTGCCAGATGAGAGCCGCATGAGGAAATTCTAGAAAATCGACCTCGCACGGCGCATTTCATGGGAATTTCACACTCGTGAAACTGAGGGCGGCTATGAGAGATTAATCATTAAAAATCATCATTAAAGATTGCGTTGTGAAATGGTACGAATCGTTACCAAACTAATGTCTCATTGACCGTAAGGCGCGGCTAGAATCCGTTTGACGTGACACTCAAACTCGATTTTCGGTAACTCTCGGTTGCCGGGAGGCGAGTCCCTTGGACGGGTTCTGCCGATGTTCCTCGCGCCTTGGCGAAGGATGGATCTGGCCGGCCCTTGGGGAGTGGTGGTGTTCTCCACACCAGTGAAACTCCCGCCTCAAGTAACAGAGAGTTGATTAACGATGTATATGGAATGGTTTGCCATTGCCCTGGCCGGGGGTTGCGTTGTGGCCGTCGTCTTGCTCGGTATACGTAGTTTATTGGGAAAAAAGGACCGAGAGGTTTCGCTTGTAACGCCTGTTCCGCTAAGGGTTTCGCTTGCCTGCCTGGTTGCCATCGGTATGGCAGTGGGTGTGTATGCCTGGTCTCAAAGCGGCAGCGAACCGCCGGTCCAATCAAGCGATTATCGTGCGCATGAGCCGAATCAATTCACCGGCAATGGGCAAGTTGACAATCAAATGCTAGCCGTTGGCAAGCCTGCACCAAGATTCGAACTGTCAGGGATCGACACCACCGACAAGACCCCTCTGTGGAACGCCGGGGCAGACAAGCCGGTTGTTTTGATTTTCGGGAACTTCGGGTGTCCCTATTTTTGCTCGCGTCTTGATTCTCTTGCCAAACTGCAAGCTGCTTATGAAGGCCGTGTTGACTTTCGTCTGGTCTATATCGATATTCAGCACGAAGAGCCAGCATTCATGCAACATGTGATTGCCGATCCCAGTGTGCCGGCGACCGACAGGAAAAACCGAATGGCCCGAATCCGCGCTGGAATGGCGCGGTATGGTCTCACGATGGATTGCCTGATCGACGAGGAGGACAACCGCGCTCAGAATTCTTACCGGGCCTTTCCCGCCCGCCTGGTAATTGTGGGCAAGGATGGCGAGATCGGTTTCGATTCGGGAAATATTTTCCAAAACGGCCTCGACATTGCAGGTGCCATGGAGTGGCTGGATGCCCATCCAGGCGACTCAAAGATCATGGCTCCCGCCGGTCAACACTCGGGCGATTGAAAGATCACGACCTAGACAAACAGGGGCCGCACGGCATTCCAAACGCCGGGCGGCCCCTGCCTTTTTGATCTGTTCCGTTCTTGTTTCGATCACAAGAAGTTGCACACATTCGATCAACCCGCGTGTGGGATTCAGCCGCAATCGTGGGCAGAAAGCCGAGTGAAAGATAGAATCTCAAGCGGACTCTTACCCCGGAGGTTCCATGCCACTCTTGACATTTCAACTTCCCTTACGGTTGCCTCGCACTTTCACGATCCGAAATCTCCTTGTTGCGTTCATTTGGATCGTGCTGGCAATCGGTGCGATGACCTTTGCGTCCAAACCCGACGACGTCGATCCGAAACTGAACGGGACCTGGAAATTGGTCTCGCTCCAATACCATGGCGAAACAACCAACTTCGAGGAAAAGGCGGCCCGCTTAGTCATCGATGGTTCGAAGGTGAATTATGCCCGCGAGAAAATCGAAATCGAAGGGTTGACCGGGTATCTCGGCCTGGCGCTCAAGTTTGACGCGGATCGAAAATGCGTCGAAGTGCAGTCGACCCTGGAAGGCGCTCCCGCGAAAAAGGCGGGACTGGAAAAAGGGGATGTCGTGCTTGCGATCGGCAATGAGCGAGCCGTCGAGCTACTTCCCACGATCGAGATGGTGCGCAAAGCCAAGCCCACGACAAAACTCGACATTCAAATTCGCAGAGGCGAAGCGGTCAAGGAGATCCAGGTGTTGGTGGGAGCACTGCCTTTCTCCTACATTGCGGGTCTGGAATCGTAAGGCGCGAGGCCGTGGCGCATCAAGGGCGACGCCAGGTGGTTTGGCGTCTTCAAGTTTAAAGGAATGTCGTTCGCGGCAGATCTTTTTTTTGATTAAAGAAATAAAAGATCTTGTTATCGTTGAATCCAATACCTGAAGAGGATCTCTGAGATGCGCTCAACCTGGACGATTCTTTGGCTGGGATGGCTTCTGGCTCCGCTGTCCGCCGCGGACGACCTGGGCCAATCGGGTTTCGTCGATTCGAACGGAGTCAAGATCCACTATGTCACCGCCGGCCAGGGGCCATTGCTCGTGATGGTACATGGCTTTCCCGACTATCACTACACCTGGCGCGATCAGATGCCGGCACTTGCCAAGCATTTTCAGGTCGTGGCGATCGATCAGCGTGGGTACAACAAGAGCGACAAACCCGAAGGGGTCGAAAACTACAAGGCGGATAAATTGGTGGGCGACCTGGTCGCCGTGCTCGATCATTTCAAGCAAAAGAGAATGATTCTGGTTGGCCACGACTGGGGCGGATTTGTCGCCTGGAATTTCGTGATGACGCATCCCGACAAGGTGGATCGGCTCATCATCCTTAACCTGCCCCACCCCAACGGCCTGATGCGCGAGCTGGCCAACAACCCCGATCAACAAAAGAACAGCGCCTACGCTCGGGCCTTCCAAAAATCGGAGGCGGCCTCGATCATCAAACCCGAAGTGCTCGTCCTGTGGGTCAAGGAGCCCGAGGCGCGCAAGGAATACCTGGCAGCCCTCAAACGATCGTCCATGGAAGGGATGCTCAATTACTACAAGGCTAACTACCCCGAGCCGCCCTACAAGGCTCCGCCGAAACTGCCGCTCGTGAAATGTCCGGTGTTGATGATTCACGGTCTGGATGACAAGGCCCTGCTACCGGGAGCGTTGAATGATACCTGGAACTGGATCGAAAAAGACCTGACGCTTGTCACCGTGCCTGGAGCGGGCCATTTTGTCCACCGGGACAAGCCCGAATTCGTCACCCGCAAAATGGTGGGCTGGTTGACGGAAAAGGGAAATTGACCGGGGAAAATCTCTCTCCCGCGACACTTCCGTCCACGGCGAATCCCCTGAAATCTTGCCCTTTTCGTAGCGGATCGGAACGCCGCCTTCTGCTGCTGCGAATCATTTAGCTTGCAATTTCGTCAAAAAAAGTTCCTTTCCGTGTCAAAAAACGGGCCTCCTTGCGTGTAATACGAAGGAGGCCCGTTCATGCCCCAATTTCCTGAAACTCGATTCTCCCTCTTCCTGCGCCTGCGCGACCGCGCGGATCCCGGCGCCTGGGCCGAGTTTTGCCTGCTTTATGAACCGGTCATTTTGCGGCTGGCGCGTGCGAGCGGCCTGCAGGAAGCGGATGCCCGCGACTTGACGCAAGATGTGCTCGCCAAGGTCTGGCGCGTGCTCGATACCTGGGACCACGATCCCAAGCGGGGGCAATTTCGCACCTGGCTGCACCGGGTCGTGCGCAATCAGTGGATCGATTCGCTTCGCAAATTGCGGCCCGGCAGCCTCGGTTCGGGCGACACCGGGGTCCATGAAGATTTGGCCCAAAAGCCGGAGGCGATCGACGAAGCGATCGATTGGGAGGTCCGGCGCGAGCTGTTCCTCGCCGCCGCCGAAAAGGTGCGTGGCGAAGTGGCGCCCGCCACGTGGGAGGCATTTTGGCGCACCTGCGTCGGGGGCCAGCCCTTGGAAAAAGTTGCCAAGGATTTGAGCCTGCGACTAGGTTCGGTTTACGCCGCGCGCAGCAGAATCATGGCGCGCATTCGCGCCGCGGTCGAAGAGGCCGATGAGCCCCCTATCGGAAATACCGGAAACACAGGAAATTCAGAAGAGGTATTGCCATGCCCAGCATGATGTGCGACCACCCTGACCTTCCGTTGTTCCTCGAGGGGAGAATCCCCGCAGGCGAGGAACAGCCCTGGCTCGATCATCTGGAAACCTGCCCCCGATGCCAATCGCGCATTGAGGAGATGGCGGCCGGGAACAACTGGTGGCGAGATGCGCGCACCTTCCTGTCGACCGATTCCAGCGTGGCGATGCTCTCGACCTCCACGGGTAGCACGGTCGAATCCGAGGAAGCCGGTCACGAGCCGATCTCTCTCGATTTTCTGGCCCCCACCGATGACCCCGAAAGTCTCGGCAGACTCGGCGCCTATGAGGTGACCGGCGTCATTGGGCGGGGCGGTTCGGGAATTGTGCTCAAGGCGTTCGATCGCTCGCTCAATCGCAATGTGGCGATCAAGGTATTGTCGCCTCATCTGGCGACGAGCGGCGCCGCGAGGAAACGATTTGCACGTGAGGGGCAAGCCGCGGCCGCGGTGGTGCACGAACATGTCATTCCGATTTTCGCGGTGGCCGCCCATCAAAACCTGCCATTCATCGTGATGCAGTATTTTCCGGGGCGCTCGCTTCAGCAGCGTCTCGATCGGGAAGGTCCCCTGGAATTGCGGGAGATTCTGCGCATCGGCCTGCAAACGGCGCGGGGACTGGCGGCGGCCCATGCCCAGGGGCTGATTCATCGTGACGTCAAACCGGCCAACATCCTTCTGGCCGACGGGATCGAACGCGTCACGCTTTCTGACTTTGGATTGGCCCGGGCGGTCGACGACGCCCGCTTGACCCGAACCGGCTGGCTGGCGGGCACACCGGAATATATGTCGCCGGAGCAGTCGCGCGGCAAGGGCCTGGATGCCCGCTCGGACCTATTTAGTCTCGGTAGCGTGCTCTACACCGCAAGCACCGGCCGGGTGCCTTTTCAGGCGGAGACCAGTTACGGGACGCTGCGTCAGGTGACCGACGACGAGCCGGCGCCGATCCGCCACCTCAATGCCGACATTCCCGACTGGCTTTGTGGTCTCATTGCCAAGTTGATGGCCAAGGCGCCGGAGAACCGCTTCGGTAGCGCCGAGGAAGTGGCCAATCTGCTGGAAGCCTGCCTGGCCCACGTGCAGCAACCCGAAACCACCGCGCTACCCGAATCGCTCGTCGTCGAGAAGCCAAAACCGAATCGGAAAAGCTTTTTCGGCGGAAGGACCGTGGCGACGGTCCTGTTGGGACTCGCGGGCTTCTTCGTGGGTGCATTCGCACTCTGGCAGATAACTTCACCGCCGGATATTGCCGGATGGTGGACGGGAGAAGACTGGGGCAAGGTGCAATTGAAGCATCTGGGATCGGGTGAATACGAGGGGACCTACACCGACACCTTCGGCAAGGCGCCGGGGACGATTCACCTCAACTGGTCACGAATCGAAAGGCGCTTTTTCGGCACCTGGCGTGAAGGCGAAGATCGGTCTGGAGAATTATCGATCCGCCTGGTCAAGGATGAGATCCGCGGGGCGCTGATCACGGATGCCAAGTCCAAAATCAATCCGGCCACGCCGAGATTGGCGGATTTGTTGTGGGTGAAAGAGGGAAATCAAACGGATTCAGGCAGCAAAATTGCCAAGAAAACGATTCAAGCTCGGCTTCAAGGGCATTGGCAAGTCACTTGGATTTCCGATCGTATGTCTGGAGTCAGAGAATACGTGCCCACCACGGAAGCAAGATGGATATTTTCCGAGGATCGATTGACGTTCTTTTTAAACGACAAGGACAATGGCACTAAGCTAACGTTTGAATTAATAAACGATGAAAATCCTTTCCTGATTGACCTGGTCAATGGTAACGCTTCCTCGAGATGCGTCGGCATCGTAGAGGAAAATAAAATCCGTTTCTGCATGGGTACCGTGTATCGGCCAGCAAAAAAAGCAGAACCGACGGATGGACTAAAGTATTTTGAGCTGGCCAGATTGGAAGATGCGCCGGCTGCGAAACCAACGATTGAAAACACCGGCGCCCTTCAGGACCAGGGAGTAAGGTCGTTGGTGCAAAAAGGCGACCGCACCTCTATAGCGCGCGAACGGGCGATTGCCCTCGAGAACGCGAGGGAGAAAGAAGTTAAACACGATCAAGAATTGAAACTTCAAAGTGCCATTCGCGGAACATGGATTCCGTCGGTTCATAACGATGGACTATTCAAAATTCGGGAGTTTCAAGCCGAGTTCCCACCACCGGTCTGGAGAATTGAGATCGATAGGATCATTTTTGAGACCAATCCAAAGATCGAAGCGGCCGTCGAGGTGCTTGAAGCCAAAGTACCGGCTCTGCTGCAGTTAACTTACGCCAATCAAGCGAAACAGTTTCTGCGAATCGATAGTCAAAATAGCAAACTCCTCATCGCTTCATCTACGAAACGGGCGCCCGAGAAAGCAGTACCGGCCTCCGATTGCGAATACTGGGAACTGAAAAAAGTGGTGGATCCGCTTGTGGACCGAAACTGGGCGATCAAGGTCGATGCTCGCGATTCCGATTTGAAATCGCAAGCGACTCTCCCGCCTTCCAAGGACTTACTGTTCCCGCAGCAGCCGCTTCCCAAGGTGCCCGCTCCGAATCTCGTCTTTGCCTGGAAGGAAGGAGAACAGAATCGGCAAGACCTCAAACCCATGTCGAGGGTGTACGGGAAGCAAGAGTGGGCGGGTTATATCAAGGGGGTTACGATCAAGCTCACTTGGAGCTATCTGGGTCGAACCGTGACCAAGGTCGGTCCCGACGCGGAAATCTATGAAATCAATGCGACCGAGTCGATCAAAGGGGTGGATCAGAAAACTTGGAACAAAAAAGTGACCTTTAACGGGCAACCGGTCAAGGTATTTGAAAATGAGGGCTTCTCGATAACGATGGCGCCGTCTCAAATGCCGGCCTATCCCGCGAAGGCGGCGAACGAGTATCCGGGCATGGCTGCCATGTTGCAAAAAATCACGGCGTCACAATCCATGACCTACAATAAGCATATAAAATCTTCATTTTGGAATGAAAACATTGTAATGGGCATAAAAATCCGCAATCAATTTGTTGTGACAGAGAGGAGCGATTATGGTAAAAAGCAAGAAACATCATATTACGACACAATTCGAAATGTGGCGTTGACAATTGATTATAAATCGAAAGAAGCAAGCTATCGAAAAATGGACGGTAATGTTAGCGCTAATTTAGATGTAAGATGCAAATTGTCAGCACTTGGCGATCTTCCATCCAACGAAAATAGCAATGAAATTATGGATGGATTTTTATGTAGGAAGTATACGATCTATGACGTCCTTCATAAAAATAGAAAAGCCTCTGAAATCATCCTGTGGATTAATCAATTGACGAACACGCCATTAAAAATGGTCGAATCCGTGACTGGAGATTCCGATCGGGAAATCACGACGACCTGGCCAAACCAGACCGACCTGCCTGAAGTGCCGGAAGAATCGGTGGCCATGCCGGGTTTCTCGGGTGCGAAAAACTACGCGCTTTATGCGGAAATCTACGGCTCCAAGAGTAAAAGCCAATCCGACTCTTCCTCGCCCCCTACTTCCGGGCCAGCGGCCATTGAGGTCGATGAGCGTCACAAAACAAGAATTCTCGATCAATTGCAAGGCAACTGGGTCACGGTGAAAAAGGCGCTGGGAGACGGGAAAGACCGATTGGGCCATGACGCAGAAGTTTGGATGATTTCCGGGAATAAAATACGATTCGGTAGCAGTGAAATGTTCTCCTATGACATAAAAATTATTGAAGTAAGTAGTCCAGTAAAAGTTGACTTAATTTTAAACGTAAATAAAGACGAAGATAAAATCACCCTAGGAAAAATCGCGGATAAATGCTTGATTCAATTGGAAGAAAATAAAATCGTTTTATGCCAGTCGGTCGCTGGAAGTAGGCCATCAAAGTTAGGGTATGGAGAGGGTGCAGTCTCCCCACGGAGCCGAAGTCTGGGGTGAATCCCCAGGAGGTTTGGAAAAAACCGATTGAGTCTTTGAAAAGGGTTTGAAAGAAAGAGGCGCCTTCCCTTCAAAAGCATTAGCAAAAGA
>Ga0208492_1000426_pt1 | contig 36081 bp, 25 predicted proteins | sample Subbioar_CSW14AB_FD_184820 | JGI IMG/M metagenome (GOLD analysis project Ga0208492, IMG submission 184820) | Serpentinite rock and fluid subsurface biosphere microbial communities from McLaughlin Reserve, California, USA - CR12Mar_CSW14AB (SPAdes) | ecosystem: Environmental > Terrestrial > Deep... | reverse complement strand
GCTTCAATCGAAACGATCGATAGGGCCCCGGCTTTTCAAGCCGGGGGGAACGGGAATCCCTTCGGATCCATCCGGGTGAGAAGTGCTCTAGGTGACTGGTGTGAAAAAAACACCAGTCACCTAGAGACCTTCGATCCAGCTCTTCACCTTGGCGGCCGCCGCGTCGTCGACCACCTTGCTCCCGACGGGAGGCATCGCCCAGAAATCGCGCTTGGTGATGCGCATGTAGAGATGGCTCTTCGACGCGTCGCCCGGAACGACGCCGATGAACGGATTGCCGGCGGGGTCGGCGTGGGCCATCGGCTTGTTGATCGTCGTGAGATACGTCGGCGTCTTGGCCGGATCGGTGATGCCGACCGGAACCTTCAGCCGCAGCGCCCGCACCGTCGCCCAACGGCCCTTGTCGGAGTGGCAGTAGCCGCAATTGCCGTGGAGGTAGCCGAGCACCTCTTGCACGACGCCCGTGCCGGGGACCGCGAACGTGCCTGTCGGCGCTTTGTCGAAGAGCCCCTTGCTCGCGAGGTTCGCGAGCGTGCCCTTGTCGTCGCTCAGTTGGATGGCGCCTGGTCCGATGAGCCCATCGGCGGTGCCGCTGTGACAGTTCTCGCACGCGGCCTGGTCGGGCACGTCGTGCGTGGTGCCGAGCGCGTTGACCACGCCGCTCGGGGCTGCGGTCGCGCTCGTGCCGTCGGCGCTCCACACATACGCGCCGTAGCGCCAGCCAATCGGCCCTTCGCCCGTCTTCTCGAGGAATCGCGTCTCGACGAGCTTCCCGCCGACGCGGAACTCCTTCCACGCCTTGGTGCCCACGGGATACACCCAGTGGTCGACGTCGGTCGTCACGATCGTCTTGCCGGCGGGCACCAAGAGGAACCGCGCCTTGTCGGCGCCGTCGGACCACAGCGGAAAGCGCACGTCGTAGGCGAGCACGCCGGGTGCGAGCGTCTTTGCGGCAAAGTCCGAGTAGAGCCCCGTCTCGGCGAGCGTCTTCGGTACCGGCGGCGGAGGGACCTCCTCCGGGGCCGTGTCCGCGTCGCGCCCCGCGTCGCTCGTCCCCGTCTCGGTCGTAGCGACCTCCGACGTCGAGGCATCATCGACCGCGGCCGAAGGGGGCGTCTCGTTCGAGCCGCATCCGGCGACCACCAACAAAAACGGCGCGAGGCGACGCACGGAGCTCACGGTATCACGCGCGACGCTTGAGCTCGCCGTCGAGCTGGAGCGCGCGCGGATCGCGGGGGACGGCGCGCAAGACCGGATCGAGCTCGGCGCGCGCGCGACGGAGCAGACCGGCATCGAGGTAGACCTCGACCATCGTGAGACGAAGCTGCGGATCGTTGGGCGAGAGGCGCACCGCGGTCTCCGCGAAGCGCACCGCCTTGTGCAGATCACCATGCGCGAGCCGCATCGCGTTGGCGGCGCGTTCGGCCACCTGCGGGTCGTTGGGCAGACCTTCGGCGGCCTTGCTCCAGGAGATGGCCGCGGCGACCCAGCTGCCCGCGCTCTCTTCGTAGCGCGCCTGTTTGACGTACGCCTCGGCCATGACCTGGTGGGCACGCGCAGAGAGGCGATCGGCCTCGGCGGCGAGGGAGGGATCGAGCTTGGCCGCGAGCCGCATGCGCGTCGAGGCGGTGACGAAATCGCCGTTCGCCGCGGCGGTGCGCGCCGAGGTGATGACCGCCTCCACACCCATCTGGAACGGCGTCGGCGTGGGAGCGGAGGACGAGGGCGTGGGATGCACCGGGCGCGCCGTCGTGGGCCGAACCGCGGACATCGACGGCGTCGAACCGGTGCGCGGCGGAGGCGCCGCCGACTTGTTGCCGAGCAGGCGACGCGCGAGCGCCTCGCGTCGTTGGCGCTCGGCCTCGGGCGAGAGCGGCTGGGCGGGCGCAGGGGTTGGCGTGACCGGAACGGGCGTCGGCGTGGCAAGCCGCGCCGCGTTGCGCTCTTCGGCCGCGGTGACCACGCGCTCGAACGCCGTGGTGCGGTCGCGCTCGGCGAGGTACGCGTCGTACTCCTGGCGCCGTACGACGACCGCGAGGGTGTCGTGCGCCATGGTCATGCGGCCGAAGATGAGCTCCATCCTCGCCTTGTAGACGCCGAGCTTCTTGCCGAAGTGGCGGTCGGGGTGGATGCGCGAAGCGTGCGCGTAATACGCGCCCTTGATGGCCTTCTTGTCGGCGTCACGCGCGACGCCGAGCAGCGCATAGTGATCGAGCTCCTCGAGACGCGCGTGCAGGACGTCGATCTCCGCGCGCAATTTGGGGTCGAGCTCGACTCCGTCCGACATCGTGCATCAACCTAGCACCGCCCCTCAGCGGCATCTCCAGCGATCCACGTCGAGCTGAGGCTCCGCATACTCGCCCTCGGTCGAGCCCTCCTTGGCCATGCCCAAGGCGACAACGACCTTCCCGGTGAGAAACAGCGGGCCTGAACAATCGGGGAGCTTTTCGACGTGGGCAGCGACCTGCAGGTGCGAACCTTCGACATCGACAAAAATCGGATGTTTCCCCGGCCTCGTGGACGGAATCCGTGGCCGCGGCCTGGCCACGAGCGTGCCCGCGATGGTCACCTCTTCGCCAGCGTGGCCCACCAGCGAGCTGACGACGCCGGTCGGCGCAGGCTCGGGTTGGGGATCGCGGGGGAGCTCGCGTTCCGGAGCCGCGGTGATCTCGGGCTTTCGCTCGCGACAGCCCATGGCCAGCAGAGCGACCACGGCGGCGTACCCGAGCTTCATCGCCCTCCAAGGATGACCGACATCGCCGAGGGGTGACAACGCTCGCCGCGCCCGCACCCCAATCGCGCAGGGAGGTGTAAGGTCGTGCTCGTCCCGCCGTTTGTTCGGTGCTTCCCACGGATAGTGATGTGAACTTCGGAGATCCGATCGATGCGCCGCGTCCACACCTTCTTCGCCCTCCTCCTCGCAGTCCACGCCCTCCCTGCGTGCAGCGCCAAGAGCTCCTCCTCACCGCCGGTTCGCTCGTATCCCGCGCCACCGCCGCCGCCGACCTACCCGAGCTATCCGAGCGGCGGCGTGCCGGGAGCTGCGGGCGGCTCGTACGGGGCAGGCGCGACAGGGGCTGTGCCCGGCACTCCGCAATCGGAGCTCGACGAGGACAAGGTCTCGGCGAAGAAGGAGTCGTACGAGGTGACCGTCGCCAGCACCGGCGATAGCGCCGGCGGCGGCTCAGCGACGCCTCCGGGCCCGGCCACACCCTCGACCGTCGAGCCGCAGCCCCACGCGCAGGAGATGTTCGACATCGAGGCCCGCGTGTCGGTCGAGGTCGAGAAGGTCGGCGAAGCCGCGGCGAAGGTCCGCGAGATCGCCAAGAAGCATGGTGGTCAGGTGGTGGCCGACACGGTCAACGACGACACCGGCTCGTCCGCCGCATCGTTCACGCTGCGTATTCCCACCAGCGGCAGCGAGAAGTTCCTCGAAGAGGTCGGCGGCATCGGCATCGTCCGTAATCGACAGGTCACCGCGCGGGACATCGGCAAGGAGTTCCACGACGCGCAGATCATGCTCAACAACCTGATGGTGACGCTCAAGCGCTACGAGGAGATTCTCGCCAAGGCGCAGGACGTCAACCAGATCCTCTCGATCGAACGCGAGATGACCCGCATTCGCGGGGAGATCGATCGCATCAAGGGCGACATGCGTTGGATGAAGGACCGCGCGGCGCGCGCGACCATCTATCTGACGCTGTTCACCTCGCGGCCCGACGTCACGCCGACGTTCGATCCGAAGGCCAAGGTCTACCCGGGCGTGCGTGCATTGCACTTCGCCGACTTCCGCGGCGACGCGGGGAACTACGGGTTCTTCGGGTTCGGCCTCTCGATCGCGGCCGCGCGATACTTCAGCGTCGACTTCGACGGCATGCGCCGCCTCGCCAATCCCGGAAAGGGGCTCGACGCGTTCTTCGTCACCATCGGCGGAGAGTTCTATTCGGACTTCCTCGGTGCCGGTCGGCGCGCGTTCCTCAATCCGTACCTCGGGTGGCGCGTCGGTTATGCGCGTATCGCCGTCACCGACGACGCCAAGGACGAGATGCTCATCGGCGGCACGCTCGGCGTGGAGCTGTACAAGACCAAGTTCTTCCGCTTCGACGCCCAGACCCGCTTGATGGGCCTCTTCGGCAACAAAGACGTCGGTGGCCACTTCGGTGTGCAGTCCGGCCTGCAGATGCACATCGCGTTCTGATCAGTTCTTGATCGCGACGATCGCCGCCTCGACGGCGCGGTAACACTCCGCGCCTGCGGCGTCCTCGCCGAGCTTCACGAAGTAGCTGCCGGGGCGCCCGTGCTCGCCGGGGAACCCGGAGATGTCCATGCCCGGCTCGGTCCCACCCCCGCCGAGCTGCGCGGCCAGCTTGCTCATGCGACCGATCGACGCCTGGGCGAGCGGCAGCGAGAGGGCCATCGCGCCGCGCTTCTCGCCCCACGCGGCGACCAACAAATGCGTCGCGTGGAGCACCACCACGGTGTCGTGCTCCGCCTCGGGATCGACGGGGTTGGCGCGACGACCGAACATCCTGCCGAAGAAGCTCTCGGCCGGCGGGTTCACCGAGTGGGTGAGCCAACAGCGCACGGCGGAGGGCTCGAGGACGAGCTGATTCTTCGCCGCGTGCGCGCGCAGCTCCAATGCGAGCGGCTGGGGCAGACTCGTGAAGGAGACCTCGCGGGTGTCGGAGCGATAGAGCGCCACGGCCGCGATGTTAGACGAGGTCGTCGAAGTCCACCGCCGACTTGCGGAGCTTGGCGAGCTGCTTCTTGTTCGGCCAGGCGCTCGGGCGCACGCGAGAGGGCGAGAACCCCGGCTCGTCGGCCCAGCCCATGAGCGCCGCGACCTCTGCGAACGGCACGTGGAACGACCAACGGGTCTCGCCCTCGCCGCCGTCGAGCGTGACCAGCTCGGCGTGCGGGAGCAGCGATTCGATGTTCTCGCCCCACAGACACCACGTGATCGGCCGGCCGTCGGCGCGGAGGAAACCGTTGAGGGTCGCGACGAACACGTCGACGTTGTCGCGCTCGTGCAGCTTGTCGAGCACCTCCTTCTGCTCGGCGTATTCGCGGAGCGCGAGGCGCACGTGGCCGAGCATCACCTTGCGCGCGAGGGCGTCGTTGCCCTTGCGCACGTAGGGAACGACGCGTCCCGCCTCGTCGACCGTGTACACCGCCGGCGAGATGGCGCGGGTAGAAATGCTCCATTCGCGCTCGGCCATCTCGCAGAGGCGCTCGACCATCGAGGGGCGCGCATCGCCGGCGATGAAGATCTGCGCTCGCTCGGGGATGATCGCGAGCGGCCGTCCGTCGACCTCCCCGACGAACGACGCGAGCATTCCCGGCATGGCCAGTCGGCTGCTCTGGTAGTCATCGTCTTCGGCCACGTGGAACATCGGGCCGTCGCTGTCGTCGTACGGTGACGGACGCGAGAGCAGCTCCGACGCGTTCTCGAGCGCGTGCGCGATGGCAGCGTCGTGATCGATGCCCCACTTCGCGAGGTTCGCGGCGGTGGCGTAGCGGAGGCTCTGTTCGTCGTCGATCGCGACGCGCAGATCGACGAACGGGACGAAGGGGCGACCGAGGAGCGTGTCGGTGCCGCCGCGGTTCGCCAACTGCACGTGCATGCCGAACGTCGTCGCGCGCAGCGTGGGCACGAGACGCGCCCGAACCTCGGAGAAGTCGTCGGTCGACTGCGGCGTGAGCAGCGCACGGAGGCGAGCGTCGAGGAACTGCGCGCGATCTTCGGGGGACATCTCGCGCGTCTCGGCGAAGAGGCTCGCGAGGTAGACGATCGACTGCTGACCGCCCGGAAGTTGCACCCGCAGTGCGAACTCCCCCGACTCGCGCCGGACCGTGCTCTCCGGGAGCGCCGCGCGCAGCAGCGCGGTGACCAGCGCACGGAACAGATCGCGGGGGTTCTTCTTGCGAGCGAGCTTCTTCGGTGCGACCGTCTTCTTGGCCTTTGCGACGCTCTTCTTCGCGGGCGCGGTCTTCTTCTTCGGCGCGGCCTTCTTCTTCGGTGCGGGAGCCTTCGTCTTCTTCGTCCTCTTGGCCGCCATCGGCCGATCATAGAAGCTTCCCCTGGCGGCCGACTCGGATCTCGACGTCGCGCCATTTGCGGCTTGGCACCGTTCGGCACAACGAGATCGGCCGGCGTGCAGGTAGCCCCTTCGAGTCGATCGCGGTCAATCCGCGGCATGCAGGTTGCTCATGACCAAAGTCATGACTCGCCAACGACTCCACCACCTCCTCACGTCGGCCCTGTTCACGGCGCTCTCGGCCTGCGGAGGCGTGGTGACCGAGACGGGTGGCAGCGATGCGGCCACCGACACCGGCACCGGCAGCGACACCGCCGCCGACTCGCCGCCGGACCTCGGCCTCGCGTGCAGACCGATCGCAGACAGCACGACCTGCGGCGAGAAGGTGACCTACCCGTGCGGGCTGCCCTTCGAGCCGGCCGGGCCGACGCCGACGGCCGACGAGTGCAAGTCGCTGTGCGCGCCGATCACCTTCAGCGGCGGGAGCACCGGCCCGATGTTCTGCAACGTGTGGAGCCCCGAGGACACCGGGCCCGCGAAGACCGTCTCGTGCGCGTCCTGCGCGATCGGACGGCGGCCCGCCGACCTGCTCGAAGGCGACGCATCGTCGAGCCAGTGCAACGACCCGGTTGGCGTCGCGCTCGCGGAGATGGCCCGCATCGAGGCGGCCAGCGTGCACGCGTTCCGGCGGCTCGAGCACTCGCTCGGCGCGCTCCACGCCGACGACGAGCTCCTCGCGCGCGTCCGGCACGCCGCGCGAGACGAGATCGCGCACGCTCGACTCGTCGGCGGGCTCGCGCGCGAGAGGGGCGTGGCACCGCGGCCCGTGAAGCTGGATCGCGCGCACACCTCGACGACCTTCGAGCTCGCGCTCGAGAACGCGGTCGAGGGCTGCGTGCACGAGACGCTCGGAGTCGCGTATCTCGATCACCAACGGCTTCACGCCGAGGACCCGGCGCTCCGCGCGATGGCCGAGGCGCTCTACGAGGACGAGCTCGATCACGCCGCACTCTCGTGGGATCTCGTTGCGTTCTTCGATGCTCACCTCGATGCTCGTCAGCGCGCCGAGCTCCGAAAGGCTCGAGCCCGTGCGCTCGACGACGTCATCGCGGAAGCGGGCCGGATAGACCCGACAGTCGTCGCGGCTCTCGGTCTGCCGTCGCGTGCGGTCGTGGCCGAGATGGTCGGCTCGTTGCGCGAGACGCTGTTCGCCTGAGCGGCGCGTCCCCTGTTATGCTGCTCGCCGGCGAAGGACGCCGAGCGGGGGCTCCGTTGATCAAGGTCCTGGTAGCGGATGACCACGCCGTGGTTCGGAGGGGGCTTCGGCAGATCCTCGCCGAGACCAAGGACATCGAGGTCGCGGCCGAGGCGGCCTCGGGACCCGAGGTGCTGCGCCTGGTCCGCGAGCAACGTTTCAACGCGGTCATCCTCGACGTGAACCTCGGCAGCGCGAACGGGCTCGAGCTCCTCGCCGAGATCCGCCGCGAGCGGCCGGACGTGCCGGTGCTCATCCTCACGGTGTACTCGGCCGAGCAATACGGCGTACGCGCGCTCCGAGCGGGTGCCGCCGGGTTCCTCACCAAGGAGAGCGCCCCCGACCAGCTCGTCGATGCCCTGCGCAAGGTGGTCTCGGGCGGCCGGTACATGAGCATCGAGATGGCCGAGCAACTCGCCAATTGGGTCGCCGACGATCGCGAGCGCCCGCCGCACGAGCTGCTCTCCGAGCGCGAGTTGCAGGTCCTCCGAATGCTCGCTTCCGGCAAGACCGTGTCCCAGGTCGCCGAGGAGCTCTCGCTGAGCGTGAAGACCATCAGCACGCACCGGATGCGGCTCCTCAAGAAGATGCAGATGAAGACCAACGCCGAGCTCACGCACTACGCAGTGCGCAACGGTCTGGTGGACTGAAGGAAAATCCCCCGGACTGAAGTCCGGGGCACCGACGGCAAGACGAAGCCCTTCGGGCTGGCGGAGTTACGTGTCGAGGACGACCTCGTTGTCGACAAGCGTGCTCGGTTCTGCTCGAAGTCGGCCGGCGTCTGCTCACCGAACGGCGCCGACACGTACCGGAAAGTTGCCGAAGAGATCGCGACGACAGGCGCCTGCCAGACCGCAGGACGCGGCCTTGCGGTCGCCGCGCTCGCGGTGGCGAGCCGCATCCTGCTAGCCCAGAGGGCTTCGTCTTGCAGTCGGTGCCCCGGACTTCAGTCCGGGGGAATTCTCCGACGGCTCTTGACTACAAGGGGTAGGACGAACACTGACGCGGGCCTTCCTGCGAGTCCGAGCGGCGATTCCCCTCGCGGCCGATAGGGAAACGGGGATCGCCGTATCTACCATTCGGGAATGCGTGTTCTCGTCGTCGACGATTCGCCAGCGGTCCGCGCGCGGGTCGTCGCCGACGTCCGCGAGATTCGGGGCCTCGAGGTCGTCGGCGAGGCTGCCGATGGAGCCACGGCCCTGGCCCAAATCGCGAAGCTCGAGCCCGACGTGGTCGTCCTCGATTTGCGGCTCCCGGACATGAGCGGGCTCGACCTCCTGCCGAAGATCAAGGCGCGTCCCTCCGCCCCGCGGGTCGTCGTGCTCACCAACCATGGTGAGGACCGTTATCGAAGCGAGTGCTTCGTGCGCGGAGCCGACGCGTTCGTCGACAAGGCCGCGCCGTTCTCGGCGCTCCTCACGGCCATCATGGCAGAGTCGTCAGACGATCGCTGACACGACGTGCGCCTCGGTCCGACGCGAGAAATGGGCCCAGACTGATGCACGAAACGCGGCGCGGTGCCTAAGTCTTGGAGCATGGACTGGCATGTTGCAGCTTTCGAACGCGCATCGGACGCGACGGTGGTGCTCGACGACGACGGTCGCATCGTCCAGAGCAACCGTGCGGCGCGTGCGCTGATCGGTGATCGCGAGCCCTCGAGCCTGCTCGACTCGGAAGCGCTCTGCCTTCAACTACGGCGAGAGGGTGCAGTCGAGCGCGAGCTCCGGATCCGCGACGGCAAGAACGCCGAGCGCGTGTTGTCCCTGCGTGGCGAGACGCTCGTCGAGGGGCAGTACCTGGTCGTTCTTCGCGACGTGACCGAGCTGCGACACGCCGAGAGCGTGCTCGACCGCGCGATGCGAATCGAGTCCATCGGGTACGTCGCCGCCAGCGCGGTGCACGACCTCAACAACCTGCTCACCCCCATCGCCTCCTACGCGAGCTTGCTGGAGCTCGGGCTGGAAGCTGGAGGGGACCAACAGGCTCTGGCGCGTGAGATCTGCGTCGCCACCTCGCGCGCAGCAGCGGTCGTGCGGGAGGTGCTGGCGGTGATGCGCCCAGCGCGCGCCTCGACCCGACGCAGCCTCGGGCTCAACGACACGGTGCTCGAGCTGCGCAGCCTGATCGAGCGCATCCTCGGGCCGGAGATCGATCTCGAGCTCTCGCTCGCCGATGGGCTGCCTCTCCCTGCCGTCGACGGCCTCCACCTCGAGCGCGCGTTGCTCAACCTGGTGACGAACGCACGCGACGCGATGCCCCAAGGGGGGAAGCTCCGGATCGAGACCACCACGGTGGCGCGAGGGACGCGGCGACACGTCGCCCTGCGCGTGACGGACACGGGTACCGGCATGTCCGAGGCGTTGCGGGCGCAGGTCCTGACGCGACCCTCGACCTCGAAGGACGCCGGCTCGGGTCTCGGGTTGTTGTCGGTGCGCCGGCTGATGGCTGCGAGCGACGGAGAGCTCGCGCTCGAGAGCGAAGAGGGCCGCGGCACTTCGATCTCCCTGCTCTTCCCCTTGGCCGACCTACGTCGCGCGCTCGAAGGAGGTACGTCATGCGAGCCCCAGTGATCCCGGCGCAGCCCACTCTGCTCCTGGTCGAAGCCGATGACGAGCTGCGGGGCATCCTCAGCGAGGTCGTCGCCCAACTCGGCTTCTCCTCGGTCGCGGTGGCGACCGCCGAGACCGCGCGGACCCTCCTCCGAATCCGAAGCCTGCGGTTCGAGCTCGTGCTGGTCGACTGCGAGTGCGCCGACGGCTCGTTCTCGACCGAGTTGCTCGACGTCCTGGCCTCTCGGCCGAGCGGGCCCACGGCCGTGGTGTTCGCCCGCTGCCGCGAGGCCGTGCGGCTCGCGCGGACCCATCGCGCTCTGCACGTCGGACCGATCGGGCCTGACGTCGTCAACGGGTTGTCGCGTGCGCTCGAAGAGGGGCGCCGGCGTGGCCTCAGCGCGCCGGCACGCCGAGAGGTAGCTGAAGGGTGACGAGTGTTCCTTGCGGCTCGACGCGGCCGAACGTCGCCGTGCCGCCGAGCCGCCGCGCACGCTCGCGGATGCCGACGAGGCCGAGCGAACGCGGGTCCTGAATGCTCTCGGGGGTGATGCTGGTCCCGTTGTCGCGGACCGTCAGCACGAGCGTGCCGTTGGTCTCTGCGAGTCGTGCGTCGACATGGGTGGCCGCGGCGTGCCGCGCCACGTTGGTGAGCGCTTCTTGGAAGACCCGAAACACCGTGGTCGAGACGTCGCGACTGTACTTCCGCTCGACCATGTCCGACCGGAACGCGCAGGGAATGCCGGCGCGCTTCTCGAACTCCTGCGCCTGCCACGAGAGCGCGGCGATGAGCCCGATGTCGTCGAGCACGCCGGGACGGAGCTCCGCGGAGATGCGGCGGACCTCGTGGATGATCTCGTCGGTCATCGTGGACAGCTCGCCGAGCTTCCCCAGCAGGGCCTCGGTGGCGATGCCTTCGGTGGACTTCGCACGGCGTGCGATCCACGCCACGTCCATCTTCAACGCGGTCAGCGTCTGACCGAGCTGGTCGTGAATCTCGCGCGCGATGCCCGTGCGCTCTTCCTCGCGCGCGGCCTCGACGCGGGTTGCGAGGTCCCGCAGCTGCTGGTCGAGCTGGTCGCGTTGGATGGCGATGCCGGCGACGTGCGTCGCCCGTGCGATCAGCTCCAGGTCCAACCCGGTCGGGGCGCGGGGCTCTTGGTAGTAGAGCGCGAACGTGCCGATCACCCGCTCGGCTTCGTGTCCGGGCGCGAGGATGGGCGTGGACCAACAGGCCCGTAGCCCGAATCGACGCGCCAGGTCGCGGTAGTCGTCCCACAGCGGATCGGTCTCGATGTCGGTGACGATCACCGACCTTCGGAGGGCCGCGGCGGTTCCACACGAGCCGGCCGACGGACCGATCGGCGCTCCGTCGATCGCGCGGCTGTACTCCTCGGGCAGGTTCGGCGCGGCACCGAGCTGCACGCGGAGTCCATCTGCGGACATCAGGAGCACGGAGCCTTGCGCCGGCGGCGCCTGCTGCTCGATCGCGAGCACGAGCTCGTTCAGCACGGCCTGCAGCGGCTGACCCGATGCGGCCATCTCGAGCACGTGCTGCTCGATGACCGTCATCGCCCGGGCACGCGCCTCGCCGCTCACGTCCTCGATCGCGAGTCCGACCGAGCGTTCCGCGATCGGGAACGCTTTGACCGAGAACGTACGAGCGCGGTCCGGCGCATCGACGAAGTTATACGACGCGAGCTGTCGCTCGGTGCCGTCGCGCGCGACGTTGCAGACCAGATCGACGATGTCCGTGCCCTTGGTCCTCGGGAAGATCTCGCCGAGCGCCTGTCCGACCCGCCCCGAGAGCGTCACGCCGGAGGTCCGCTCGGCGGCGGGATTGAACGCGAGCAGCGTGATCGTTCGGGGATCCGAGGGATCGCCGACGAACCACGTCATGAGCCCGATCTGGATGGCCCGCACGATGTCCGCGTAACGACGGATCGCCCGTTCGTGCTCGCGCGTTTCGGTGATGTCGTGCACCGTGCCGAGAAGGCGCGTGCAGCGGCCTCCTGCGTCGGCGATGGGCGTGACCGAGACCTCGCCGTACTTCGTTCCGGTCGGGTACTCGGTGGTCTCCTCCCACCGCACCGTGTGTCGCTCGGCGATGGCCTCGCGGTACTTGGCGAGCACCATCGTGCGCGAGGGCTCGGGGATGACCTCGTCGACGAACTTGCCCACGACCTGCTGGGCCTGGAGCCCCGTCGCCGCGAGGAACATCGGGTTGACCTCGAGGAACCGGAAACGCTCGCCTTCGACGCCGAGGTGAAATACCACGTCGCTGACGCTCACGTTCACCAAGGCGCGGACATGCTCGTTCGCGCGAAGCTTTCGCAGCTCGGCGCCATCGCGTTCGGCCCGGCGGAGTGCGGCGCCGAGCGGCTCGGGGCCGTGAGCGAACAAGCACACCCGCGCCCCGAGCTCCGCGGCGAGCGTCGCCACCGACTCGGTGAGCTCGTCGACGAGGACGACGGCCGGGATCGCGTCTTCGCGCGCGGAGGCTGCCTCGAGCAAACCACGGAGGTCGTTGCCGCGGAGGTGCTCGACGATCAGCACATCCCAATCGGAAGGCGGCGAGAGGGCCTGCGCGGCGCTCGCCATGGAGACGCTCGCGAGATCCGACGGCTCCACACCGCAGCGCGAGACGAGGGCGCGCGCGCGAGCGTCGTCGCCAGTGGGTGTCGTGATCAGGACGCGCAAGCCCCCCTCCCGTTCTCGGACAACGGTACGCCCATCGGATGCGGCAGTCACCCGGGCGGAAACGTGGCGCCGTTTGGGCAAAGTGGCCAGCGCACCACGGCTGGAGCTTCACCGCGAGGGCGTACTGGGCTTGCGGGGGTAGGGGGAATGGCGACTACACGAGCTACCACTACCCGGGTGGCCTCGATCTGAAGGCCATCGCACCGCCGCCGCCGATCAAGTGAATCGCGGAGAGTGAAGTCGTATGCTCCGGGTATGAGGTTTCTGCTCCTCGCACTCGGGCTCGCGATGGTCACCGGCTGCGACGGTAGCGAAGACGCGACCGCCGTAGACGACGCGGCCGTTTCGACCGATGCGACCGGAGATGTCGCAACTGGCACCGACTCCGCGCCCCTCCCCACCACCGACGCGGCCGGCCTCACCGCCTACGGCTCTCCCTACACCGGCGGAGAGTTCCATCTCGGTCCGGTCGATTGGAGCGAGACCAAGTGGCACAACGCCTGTGCGCCGCCGACGAAATATGCGGCATCGGTGCGCGCGGCCGAAGGCGTGCTCCTCGCCGGTCTATGGGGCGGCATCCCGAACGTCGCCGGGTATTGTGACGCCTGCATCCGCGTCCAGACCGCGAAGGGCAAGTCGGCGGTGCTTCGGGTGGTGACCTATGGAGACACCACCGCCAACAGCATCGACGTCAGCCCCGAGGCGTTTGCCATCCTCGACAGCGGCGAATACCCGCGCGCGATGACCTGGCAGTTCGTCAAGTGCCCCGAGAGCGGCCCGGTCCTCTACGAGTTCCAGACGGGGGCGAACGAGTGGTGGACCAGCCTCTGGGTTCGCAATGCGCGTGTGCCGATCGCGAAGGTCGAGGTGAAGTGCAAGAACCACGCTGCGTTCGTTGCCCTCGCACGTGGTGGTGACGGCACGCTCACCGACGCCTCGGGGTTCGGCAACGGCCCGTTCACCCTTCGACTCACCGGCGTCGACGGCACGACCCACGAAGACTCGTTCGCGTGGCCGAGCCCGGACATCGCCGGCAAGATGCTCACCGGGAAGGGCAACTTTCCCTAGCTCTAGAGGGCCTCGACCTCCGGCCAGAATCGGCGCTCGATTGCCGAGTAGTCGACCTCCACGTCGAGCCGCGCCAGCACCGAATAGAAGCCGAACTGCAGTCGGTTCATGAACAGCATGTCCGCGGGCAGCGCGAAGAATTCGACGTCGTCGGCCCGCCGCGCGTCGGCCGCGAGGCTCCTCAGCTCGTCGACGATCGAGGAGACGTACGCCCGCGTCATCCGGTACGGCCGATGGAACAGCGGCTCGAAACATCGGCGCATGAACCCGATCGCCTTTCGCTGGAGCGCACCGGGCGGAGCGGCGAGCAGGCGGATCACCGCGTCCGCGAAGGCCCGCTCGTCCAGAGCCATCGCCGCGCGGTGCAGCGCGCGCGCACAATGCAGGTTCGCGGCCTCGATCGGTTGAACGCAGCCGAAGTCGAGGAACACGACCGTGCCGGCTGGGCAGAAGAGGTAGTTGCCAGGATGCGGATCGGCGTTGAAGTGTCCGTGAACGAGGTTCCCCTTGAAGACGAATCGCCAGAGCGTCTCGGCCCAACGTCGACGATCCGACTCGGGCGCCCGGCAGGCCTCGTCGAACGTCGCGCCATGCATCAGGTCCGTGGTGAGCACGCGCCGCGCGGTGCGTTGCGGGTGCACCCGTGGCAGGCGGATCTCCTGATCGCCCTCGTGGAAGCCGGCGAACATCGAGAGTCGTTCCGCTTCGAGCCCGTAGTCGAGCTCTTCGGTGAAGCGCTGGCGCACGACTTCGAGTTGCTCCTTCATCTTGAACCGGCGCCCGATCAGCGAGCCGAACATCGGCTGGAGCAGCGACGCGTTGGCCAGATCGGCATGCAGGGCGCGAGCGATCCCGGGGTGCTGCACCTTCACGGCGACCTCGCGTTCGCCATCGCCCGTCGCGATGACCGCGCGGTGCACCTGTCCGATGGACGCGCTCGCGAACGGTGTGACGTCGAACGTCAAGAAGAGCCGATCGAGGGGTGCGCCGAGCTCGTCCTCGACGAGGTGACGCACCTCGGCGGGGTTCGATGCCGGCGTCGCCGCAAGAAGTCCCTTCATCGCCGTCTCGTAGGGGCCGCGTTGCGCTTCGGGCACGACACCGTCGACGTAGCTCGCCATCTGTCCGACCTTCGACGCGAGCCCACGCAGCGTGCCGAGGACCTCTGCAGCGTGCTCGGCGGCTGCGGTCACCTCTCGCTCGCCCAACGAGGTGCTCGCGCGCAGACCGGCGCTCGCCAGCCGTGCCAGCCTCCCGAGACGGGTTGTCGGAACAGCACGATCGACCTTCGCCATGCGAACCCCCCCAGGTGCGCGGGCCAGATCTTCAACATCCGTCGCGTGAAGCGCTCGCACAACCTCGGCGACGCAGCGGCATGGGCGATGTCATGGCGCGGCCGTGCCCGGTCACGTCTGGGTCACGGCTCTAGCGGTGCGCGAGCAAAGTGCGATGCTGCCCCGATGTCCGAGACAGCTGTATCCCGTCCGCGTGCGCTCGCGCAGCTGTCGACGGCGCTCACCATCCTGCTTCACCTCGCGCTCCTGTTGGTGTTCGTCGTGCGGCCCTCGTGGCAAGCGCTCGCCCTCGCGCTCGGCGGGTACCTCGTGCGGATGTGGGCGATCACCACCGGGTTCCACCGGTACTTCTCGCACCGGACCTTCAAGACCGGGCGCGTGTTCCAGTTCATCCTCGGCTGGCTCGGGACGTCGGCGATGCAGAACGGTCCTCTGTGGTGGGCGAGCTGGCACCGTCACCACCATCGGTTCTCCGACATGGCCGAGGACGTGCACTCGCCGGTGCAGCGCGGGTTCTGGCACTCGCACATGGGCTGGTACCTCGACGGCAGTCACGAGGAGACCGTGCTGTCTCGCGTGCCGGATCTCGCCAGCCAGCCGGAGCTGGTGTTCCTCGAGCGTCACCGCTGGCTGCCGATCATCACGCACGCGGCCGTGTGCTTCGCGGTCGCCGGGTTCTCCGGTCTGGTCTGGGGATTTCTCGTGAGCACGCTCGCGGTTCTCCACGCGACCGCGTTGATCAACTCGCTCGCGCACGTGTGGGGCTCACGCCGCTACGACACCAAGGACCAGTCGCGCAACAACGCCCTGCTCGCGATCCTCACGCTCGGCGAGGGCTGGCACAACAACCATCACCACTGCATGACGTCCGCGCGTCAGGGGTTCTTCTGGTGGGAGATCGACGTGAGTTGGTACGTGCTGCTCGTGCTCGAGAAGCTCGGCGTCGTGTGGGACGTCCGTCGGCCTACGGCCGAGCGGGTCGCCCGCATCGCGCTGGCCAAGCCGCTTCCGCTTCCTGCGTGATCACGGGGTGAGCGTCAGGGTCCACGAGGTGATGGTCCCGACGTCGCCGTTGGCGCTGTCAGTGATGACCAGGCGCCACTTGCCGGCGGTGTCGGCGCCGCTGAAGCCGGCAGCTGGAGCGGCCTCGAGGAAGGTGAAGCCGTCCACGGTGCTGGACGTGCGTGGTCCCACCGGGTGGTAGGTGCCCACGGCCGTCGACGTCCAGAGCGACGTGGCCGCGCTGTCGTCGAAGCCGTAGGTGCCCGTGAGCTTGGCGCTCGAGCCGCAGCCCGTCGAGGTGGTGTAACGCCCGACGCGATCGAAGAGCGAGGTCGACGCGATGACCGCGGTCGTCTCCAGCTCCACCCGCGCCTTCAAGTCGCCGACCCACGTGTGCTGGATGTTGTTCAGCGAGACGGTCACGTTGCCCACCGTGAAGTGGCTGGCGAGGACGATTTCACTGTTGAGCGCTGCGCCCGCGGTGCCGGTGCTGCACGTGGTGGCGCTGTCGGGAATGCTCGCGGGCGAGCTCTGGGCCACACCACCGACGGTGAACGCCGACTGTGTGATCACGATCTTGCTCACTGCACCGCAGGTGACGCCCACGGTCGTCACGTTCGCGCTGCCCATCGTGCCGCTGCCCGAGGTGACCGTGCACGTCTGGTAGTACTTGGTCGGTTGGGTCTGGACCGCGACCGACCAGGTGGTCCCGCTCGGCACCGCGTTGGGGAAGGTGAAGCTCGTCGCCGGAGTGCTGGCCGTGACCGTCGAGTAGCCGGTCACGCCGCCTGCCGTCAGGGCGAGCACGAGCCCATCGCCCTTGAGGCCGGTGATCGTTCCACCGACGGAGTAGTTGTTGACGCAGTTGATCGCGACGCTGGTGATGTCCGCGTTGGTGACGGTGCCACTACCTGCCGTGACGGTGCACGTTTGACCGAGGCCCGGCGTCGACGGTTGGGTGAGGACCTTCACCAGGTACGGCGAGCCGCTCGCGATCTTCGTCGCGAACTTGAAGCCGCCGCCGCTCGTCAGCGTTCCGCTGGTGAGCGTGAGGTTGTCGCCCGAGTTGTTCTGCAGGACGAGCGTTCCGGTGCCGAGCCCGGTCACCGTGCCACCGACGAAGTAGGTGTTCGTCGTGCACGTCACGGCCACGTTGGTGACGTTGACCGAGCCGATGGTGCCCGAGCCGTTGGCCACGGTGCAGGTCTGCCACTTGGGCGATCCGGGCTGCGTCTTGACCGTCACGTTGTACGTCGTGCCGGTGGTGAGCGGCGTCGGGAAGTTGAAGTTGCCGTTGGCGCTCACGACGAGGTCGTCGCCGCCGCTGTTCACCAGCGTGACCGTGCCACTGAGCCCGCTCACGGTGCCGCCCACGGTGTAGGTCGTGGAGCAGTTCACGGTGACGGTGACGTCGGCGTCGCCGATGACGCCCACGCCGAGGCTCACGTTGCACACCTGCGTCGCGGGTTGGGTCTTGACCGTGACCGCGTAGCTCACGCCGCTCGCGAGCTTGGTCGCGAAGGGCAGGGTGCCGTTGCCGACGAAGGTGAGATCGTCCGCGCCCTTGTTCTGCAGGACCAACGTGCCGCCGGTCATGCCGATGACGCGCGCGGAGACGGTGAACTTGTTGGTCGTGCAGGTGACCGCGACGGTCGTCACGTTCGCGGCGCCCATGGTGCCGCTCCCGCTGGTGACCGTGCAGGTCTGGCTGATCGGGCTGACCGGACGGGTCTGGACGACGACGCTGTAGGTCGTCCCGCTCGCCACTGACGTGGAGAAGGTGAACGGAATGGCGGCGCCGGTGCCGATGAACGTGAGGTCGGTCCCCGCCTGGTTGCGCAAGACTAGCGTCGCGTCGGTTGCGAGGCCGGTGATCGTGCCGCCGACGGTGAAGCTGTTGGTGACGCAGGCCACGTTGACGACGACCTTGGTGTTGGCCACCGTGCCGAACCCGCCCGTGACGGTGCAGGTCTGCGACGGCGAGGTCGGTTGCGTCGAGACGGAGACGTTGTACGTCGAGCCGCTCAACACCTTCGTCGGGAACGGGGTCTCGCCGTTGCCGGTGACCGCCACCGTTTCGGCGTTGTTCTTCACGACGAGGCCGGAACCCGCGAGCCCGGTGACGTTGACCGCGACGGTGAGCGCGTTGGTCGTGCAGTTGACCACGACGCTCGTGACGTTCGCCGAGGCGACGGTCCCGGTGCCGCCGGTGACCGTGCAGGTCTGGCTCTTGGAGGTCGGCTGCGAGTCGACCGTGACGGCGAACGCGGTGCCGCTGGAGATCGCGCCGGAGAACGCGAACGAGCCGTTGCCGGTGATCTCGAGCGGGCTTGCGCCGTTGAGGAGCAAGCGGAGGCCCGAGCCGTCGAGGCCGGTGACGGTGCCGCCGACGGTGAACGCATCGGTCGCGCAGTTGACGACCACGCCGGTGACGGGCCCGCCGCCGACGTTGCCGGTGCCGCCGGTGATCGCGCAGGTCTGGGTCGGACCGCTCGGCTGGGTCTTGACCGTGACCTTGTAGGAGTCGCCGCTCGCAAGCTTGGTCGGGAAGGTGAACGTGTCGTTGGCGGTGATGGTGAGGTCGTCGCCGAGGTTGTTCTGCAGCACGAGGCCGGTGCCGAGGAGGCCCGAGACCGTGCCGCCGACGGTGAAGGTGCTCGTGACGCAGGTGACGACCACGCTGGTCACGTTCGCGCCCGCGACGGTGCCCGACTTGGCCGTGACGGTGCAGCTCTGGCTCGGAGTCGTCGGCTGCGACTTCACCGTGACCGAGTACGGGTTGCCGCTCTTGACGGGAGTGGCAAAGGTGAACGCGCCGTCCGAGCCGATGGTGAGGTCGTCACCGAGGTTGTTCTGCAGGACGAGGCCGGCGCCCTTGAGGCCGGTGACGGTGCCGCCGACGGTGAAGGTGTCGACCTTGCAGGCGACCGTGACTCCGGTGACGGCGCTGCCGCCGACGGTGCCCGAGCCGCTGGTGATCGTGCAGGACTGGCTCGGCGCGGTCGGCTGCGATTTGACGGTAACCGTATACGCAGCGCCGCTCAGCAGCTTGGTCGGGAAGGTGAAGGTGCCGTTGCTGGTGACCGCCAGGTCGTCGCCGGCGTTGTTCTGCAGGACGAGCCCGGTGCCGGTGAGCCCCGAGACCGTGCCGCCGATGGTGAACGACTGCGTGACGCAGTTGATGACGACCGACGTCACGCTCCCAGGAGCAGCCGGCGCGGTGCCGCTGCCGCCGGTGATGGTGCAGGTCTGAGTCGGGGTCGAGGGCTGAGCCTTGACGGTGACCGCGTACGCGGCGCCGCCGGCGATGCCGGTGGGGAACGCGAAGGTGCCGGTGCCCGAGATCTTGAGATCGTCGCCGCCGTTGTTCTGGAGGACGAGGCCCGAGCCCTTGAGCCCGTTGACCGACCCGCCGACCACGACCAGCGTGGACGAGCAGTTGATCACGACCGACGAGACGGGGCCGGCGCCGATGGTGCCCGCGCCGCCGACGACCACGCAGGTCTGAGCGGGAGAGGCGGGCTGGGTCTTGATCGAGACGCTGTAGAAGGCCGCGGTCGACAGCGGCGTGGCGAACGCGAAGCCGCCGTTCGCTCCGATCGCGAGGTCGTCGCCGCCGTTGTTCTGCAACACGAGCCCCGAGCCGGTGAGCCCGACGACCGTGCCGCCAACCGTGTACCGATCGTTGGCGCAGTTGACGATCACCGAGGTGACGTCGCTCGAGGCGACGACGCCGGTTCCGCCCGCGACCGTGCAGGTCTGCGACGGAGCGCTGGGCTGCGTCTTGATCGCGACGCCGAACGCGCCGCCGCTCTTGACCTCGCCTGCGAAGACGAACGCGCCGTCCTTGGAGATCGCGAGGTCTTCGGTGCCGTTCTTCTGCAGCACGAGCCCGGAGCCCGTGAGGCCGACGACGGTGCCCCTGATCTTGTATGTGTTGGTCGTGCAGGTGACCGTCACGGTCTTGACGTCGGCCTCGCCCACGGTGCCGGTGCCGGCGGCGACGACGCAGGTCTGCGACGGGCCGATCGGCTGGGTCTTGAGGGTCACCGCGTAGGTGGTGCCGCTGAGGACCGGCTTCGAGAAGGTGAACGCACCATTGGCGGCGACGGTGAGATCGTCGCCACCGTTGTTCTGGAGGACGACGCTTCCGCCCTCGAGGCCGCTGACCACGCCGCCGACGGTCAGCGCGCGCGTCTCACACTCGATCTTCACCGAGGTGACGGCCGCGGAACCGACCACGCCCTCGTTCGCGCTGGCCGTGCACTTCTGCGACGGCGCGTTCGGCTCGGTGCCGACGGTGACCTTGTAGGCCGCGCCGCTCTTGAGCAGCGTGGGGAACGCGAACGTTCCATTGCTGGTGATCGGCAGGTTCTCGGTGCCGTTGAGCGAGAGGAGCAGGCCCTTGCCCGCGAGGCCGCTGACCGTGCCGCCGATGGTGAACGAGTCGGTGCTGCAGTTGACGATCACGCCCGTGACGTTGGCCGTGCCGATGACACCCTTGCCGCCGGTGACCGAGCAGTTCTGCGACGGATCGCTCGGCTGGGTCTTGATCGTGACGTCGTAGCTCGCGCCGCTCGCCAGCTTGGCAGGGAACGAGAAGGTCCCATCTGCGGCGATCGGGAGGTCGTCTCCGCCTGCGTTCTGCAAGACGAGTCCCTTGCCCAACAGGCCGACGACCGTGCCGCCCACCACGAACTCGCCGACGGCGCCGCCCTCGCCGGGGGCATCCGTGGCGCCCGTGTCGAACGTGATTCCGCCCGCGTCGACGTCGAGGCTCGTTTCTTCGCTTCCATTGGCGCAAGCCGTCAGGAACAGCGCGAACATCGAGAGCCACGCGAGCCAGACCCAGGTCAGCCACCGCTTCATGGCGGCGCACACTAGGCGATGCGCTCACCATGCGCTCGCGCAACCATTGCCTTTTTGACCAAAGCGGACGAGCCCCTGGCGTGCCCCAAAATGAGACGCCCGCTCGTGATCGGGCGAAAGCAGAGCCAGAGCAGAAACCCCGGGTGGATACCAAGCGCGCTCGGCGCAGGGAAATCTGACGTGCACGCGTGTGCGTGTGCTTCCTGCAACGCGTAATGCGACGGCACTCGCAGCCGTTGCCGTCGGAGAGTACCCATGAGCTCACCCAGCTCTCGCATCAGCGCGCTCACGGAGAGCGTCCGCACGTTGGCGGAGGGGCGCACGCCGCCGTTGATCGACACGACGGGGGACGGCGAGCTCGACGAGCTCGAGCGCGAGGTCAACCGGCTCATTCGAGCGACCAGCGCGGCGTCTCAGGAGCGACTGCTCTTCCTGGTCGGGCCGGTCGTGATGTTCCGATGGATCAACACCGCGGACTGGCCGGTCGAGTACGTCTCGCCGAACATCACGGCGCTGACGGGCTACCCCGTCGAGGATTTCGCGTCGGGGCGGCGCTCGTATGCGAGCCTGATCCACGCGGACGACCTACCCCGCGTGCTGGAGGAGGTGACCAGCAACAGCAAGGGTGACGCGAGGTGGTTCGCGCACCGGCCGTATCGTCTGATTCGAGCCGATGGCGTGGCGCTGTGGGTCGCCGACTACACGGTGATCCTGCGCGACACGGCCGGCGCGATTACCCACTACTTCGGCTACATCATCGACATCAGCGAGCAGGTGGAACAGCGTGTTCGGCTCGACCGCGAGCGGCGTCGAGTGGAGGACGCTGCCGAGCTCGACCGTGCAAAGACCGCATTCTTCACCAACGTGAGCCACGAGCTGCGCACCCCGCTCACGCTCATCCTGGGGCCGCTCGAAGAGCTCCTCGGCGGTCCTCTCGAAGCAGCGAAGCGAGACATGCTCGAGGCTGCGCGCCGCAACACACTCCGACTCGAGAAGCTGGTGAACACGTTGCTCGACTTCGCTCGCCTCGAGGCTGGTCGGATCGACGCGCACTTCGAGCCGACCGACCTCGCGAGCTTCACGCGCGACCTCGCGAGCTTCTTCGACTCGGCAGCCAGGTCCGCGGGGCTCGAGTTCGTCGTGGACTGCGAGCCGCTCGACGAGCCCGCGTGGGTCGATCGCGACATGTGGGAGAAGATCGTCTCGAACCTGCTCTCCAATGCGCTCAAGTTCACGCTCGAGGGAGCGATCCACGTACGCATGCGCGCGACGGGTGACTCGATCCGGCTCGAGGTCGAAGACACCGGGGCCGGCATCCCCGAGACCGAGGTCCCACGGCTCTTCGAGCGGTTCCACCGAGTTCAAGGGACGCGCGCGCGGAGCCACGAGGGCACAGGGATCGGTCTCTCGCTGGTGAGCGAGCTCGCCAAGCTGCACGGTGGGACGGTGAGTGTGCGGAGCAAGCTGGGCGTGGGCACGTCGTTCACCGTCTCGATCCCGCGCGGTCACGCTCACCTGCCGGAGGGGCAGGTCTCGCTCGAGGAGGTCGCACCGGCCGCACCGAAGTCGGCGAGCGGCCATGTCATGGACACGGGGACGACGATGGTCGAGATCACCCGTGCGAATGAGCCCAGTGCGGCTGGAGTCGTACGGGGCGCAATGCCCATGGTCTTTGTCGTGGACGACAACGCCGACATGCGCGCCTACCTGCACCGGATGCTCCAAAAGGACTACGAGGTCCAAGCCTACGCCGATGGGAAGCAGGCCCTCGACGCGATCCGGCGCCGGCCTCCCGACATCGTGGTCGCGGACGTGATGATGCCCGTGATGAGCGGGTTCGAGCTGCTCGCCGCGCTGCGCGCCGAGGAGGGGAGCCGCACGCTCCCGATCATCCTCGTCTCCGCGCGGGCCGGCGAAGAGGCACGGGTCGAGGGAATCGAGGCCGGCGCCGACGACTACCTGGTCAAGCCCTTCTCGCCCCGCGAGCTCCTGGCGCGCGTGCGCACGCAGTGGGCCCTCGCGCAAATGCGGCAAGAGGCGGCGCGGCACGACGAGCGAATGGCGCGGCTCGAGGGAGAGCGGCATTGGCTCGAAGCCGTCCTCGATCGGACCCCGATGCCGCTGCTGCTGCTCGAGCCCGAGACCGGCCGCGTGACCTTCGCCAACCGCGCCGCGGACACGATGGCAGGAGGGACGTTTCCCCTCGACATCCCGCAAGAGGAGTACGCCGCGCACTACCGGCTGACCGACGAGCACGATCGTGAGCTCGCTCCGGACCAGTTTCCCGGCGTCCGCGCCGCGCGCGGCGAGCGTGTCGAAGGACAGATGGTGTACTGGCACACGCCCGTCGGTCGGTTCCCCGTACTCGCGAGCGGCGAGCTGCTGCCGGCCATGGACGAACACGCTGCGGCCGTCGTCCTCGCCATCCAGGACGTGTCCGACCTCGTCCGCACCATCCGCGCCCGCGACGAGTTCCTCTCGATCGCGTCGCACGAGCTGAAGACGCCCCTGACCTCGCTGAAGATGCAGGTCCAGCTCCGGCAGCGCGCGCTCACCCAGGGCGATGCGTCGGCCTTCGCGCCAGAGGCCCTCGCGCGGACGTTGGCGAGTGATGTGCGGCAGATCGACAGGCTGACGCGCCTCGTGGACGACATTCTCGATGTCTCGCGGATCACGTCGGGGCGCTTCACGCTGGCGCTCGACGGGCCGGTCGACCTCGCGGCGTCGGTACGCGATGTGGTCGAACGCTCCGCCGCCATGCTCGCAGCTGCGGGGTGTCCCGTCACGATCGATGCGCCGCGGTCCGTCGTTGGCCGGTGGGATCGCGGACGCATCGAGCAGGTCGTCTTGAACCTGCTGACCAACGCGTCCAAGTACGGCCGCGGCAAGCCCATCCACCTGGCCGTGAGCCTACGAGGAGACCGCGCGGTGCTCGCGGTGCGCGACGAGGGAATCGGGATCTCGGCCGCCGATCAAAAGCGCATCTTCCAGATCTTCGAGCGCGCCATCTCGAAGGACGAGGTCGCCGGGCTCGGCCTCGGTCTCTACATCGCGCGCCGCATCGTGGAGGCGCACGGCGGCTCCATCTGCGTCGCGAGTGAGCTCGGAATGGGCGCGACCTTCACGGTGGACCTTCCTGTCGGGGGGAGCGCGTGACTGGCAAGGTGCTCGTCGTCGAGGACGACGAGGACATCCTCGCGAACGTCCGGCTGCTGCTCGAGAGCGAAGGCTACAGCGTCGAGGCCGCACCGAACGGTCGCGCCGCCCTGGCGTCTCTGGCGCACGCCGATCCTCTGCCGAGCGTCATCCTGCTCGATCTCATGATGCCCGTGATGAACGGTTACCAGTTCCGTGAGGCCCAGCTTGCGGACCCTCGGATCGCTGCGGTGCCCATCGTGCTCATGACCGCCGACGGTCACCTCGTCGAGAAGACCGCACGCCTCGGGGCCGCCGGCGCGATCGGCAAGCCCTTCGACATCGATGATCTCGTCGGTGCGGTGAGACGTTTCACGTAGAATCGCGATCGCGGCTGGGCGCGTCGGCGTCGGCGGACGCGTCGGGCGGCGATTCGACCGTCTGTGCAGGTGGACTTCGTGGCAGCTCGACGATGAACGTGCTGCCGGCACCTGGCTGGCTCTCCACGCGGATCGTGCCGCCGTGCGCCTCGACGATGTGACGGACGATGTAGAGCCCGAGACCGAGCCCCGCGTACGTCTTGGCCGACTTTGCTCTCTCGAACCGGAGGAAGATTCGCTTGGCGTCTTCCGGCGGGATGCCGATGCCGTGGTCGCGAACGACGAGCCGCGCGCACTCTCCGGCGGCGGCCACCTCCACCTCGATGGGCTTGCCAGCGCCGAACTTGAGCGCGTTCGCCAGCAGGTTCGTCACGACCTGCTCCACTCGGAGCCGGTCGAACTTGCCGACCACGGGCTCACGGGTCCCGAGCGTCACCGGGGACTTCGCCTTCGCGGCGTCCGCTCGAAAGCGGTTCACCACGTCGGCGGCGACTTCCTTCAAGTCGCACTCCTCGAGCTCGAGATGCAGCCTGCCCGAGGTGATGCGCGTCACATCCAGGAGCTGTGAAATGAGCCGCGTGAGCCTCTCGGCCTGCCTGGCCGCCACAGCGAGCCTGTCGCGAAAGCTCTCGGGTGCCTCGCCGCCCGGGCGCAGCATGTTCTCGAGCTGGAGCTTGAGTGACGACAGCGGGGTCCTGAGCTCGTGGGAGGCGATGGACAGGAACTCGTCGCGCGCGCGGATCGCATCGAGCGCCTCTCTGTAGAGTTGCTCGCGTTCGAGCTCGCTGACCTTGCGCTCGGTGATGTCTCTCGCGATGGCGACGACGTGACGACCACCGGCCGGAACGATCTGGAACGAGAACTCGACGGGGATTTCGCGCCCGTCCTTCCGCGTGCAACGTGTCTCCAGCGTTACCCGGCTCTCCGCTCCGTTGCGCAACGGCGCGAGCAGCTCGCGGAACCGCGCCTCGTCGTGCTCGGCCATGAAGTCGACGAGCCGCATCTGCGACAGCTCTTCCTGTGGGTACCCGAGGAGAATGCTCGCGCCTTGGTTCAGGTAGCGGAAGCGCCATTGCTCCGCGTCGAAGATGACGACGAGATCGAGCACCGCGTCGAGGGTGCCTTTGAACTCGGAGAGCACCGCCTGTGCACGTTTCTGATCCTCGATGTCGGTGAAGGTGCCGAGCCACGCGACGAGTTGCGGAACTGTTGCGCCCTGCTCGGGGACCGCCCGGAAGAGATGCCATCGGTACGATCCATCCGCCCTCCGGAGGCGGCACTCCGCCTCGAGCTCGCGTCCGGAGCGCAGGGCCTCGTGCCACAGGCGACTCGTCTCCACGTCGTCCGGGTGGGCCGCGAGCTCCCACGAACCCGCCGCCTGAAGGGCGGAGATGCCCGTGTACTCGAACCACTTCTGGTTGAAGTAGTCGATGGCGCCGTCTGGCCGCGCCGTCCAGATGATGTGGGGCAGCGCGTCCGCGAGGCTCCGGAACCGCCTCTCGTTCGCGAGACGGAGCTCGACGAGACGGAGCTCGTTGCGCTCACGTTCGAACGCGAGCAAGGCCTCGCCCTGGTGCTCGATGTGTTTCCTCTGCCGATAGAGCTCCGCGAACACGGCGACCTTCGCGCGGACCATCTCGGGGACGACAGGCTTCACCAGGTAGTCGACCGCGCCGACGCCATAGCCCTTGTAGATGAGCTCGACCTCCGTCGCCTGGCCCGTCAGGAACAAGATCGGAACGGCGGCGGTGCGGTCACGCTCCTTGATCGCGGTCGCGAGCTCGAACCCGTTGAGCCCTGGCATCACGACGTCGACGAGGAGCACGGCGAACTCTTCGGCGAGGAGCCGGCGCAGCGCCTCGGCCCCCGAGCTCGCCTCGACGATGCGGTAGTCAGGCGAAGAGAGCACCGCCTTCAGCGCGAGCCGGTTCTCCTGGACATCGTCGACGATCAGGACGTTGACCGGCCCGGACTCTTCATGAGTCGGCGAGGCCATCTTGCTCTCCTCGACGCCGGAGCTGGCGAACGATGACCGAGACGAGCTGCCGTGTTTCCGCTGGCTTGACGACGTAGTCGTCGGCGCCGGCAGCGAGAACCTGTCGGCGATCGGACTCGCTCGCCTTCGCCGTGAGGGCGACGATGGGCAGCGTCGCGAACTCCGTCATCGATCGGATGTGGCGCGTCGCCTCGTAGCCGTCGATCTCGGGCATCATGATGTCCATCAGCACCAGAGCGACGTCGCGGTGCTCGCCGAGCGCGCCATAGGCCTCGCGCGCGTTCGAGGCCGGGACGACGGTGACGCCGAACCGCTCGAGGAGCGCAGCCACGGCGTAGAGGTTCCGGGCGTCGTCCTCGACGACCAGGATCTTCTTGCCTGTGAGCACGCTCGTGTCATCCCCTGCAGACCGAGTCGTCGAGGGCGCGACGACCCGCTCCGCTGCTTCCACCGGCGGCGGCAGCTGCGCGACCGAGTCGTCCGGATGCAGGGGCAGGTAGAGCGTGAACGTGCTCCCCACGCCCTCCGTGCTCTCGAGCGAGATGTCCCCGCCGAGCACCCGCGCGTACTCGCGACTGATCGTCAGCCCGAGTCCGGTCCCGCCGTATTTGCGCGTGATCGTCGAGTCTGCTTGCTGGAACGCATCGAAGATCCTGTCGTGCTGCTCCTTCGGGACCCCGATGCCGGTGTCCGTGACGGCCAACGCGAGCACCCCCGCCGCGCGCGCGATGCGCAGCTTCACACCGCCGCGCTCGGTGAACTTGAACGCGTTCGAGAGGAGGTTCTTCAGGATCTGGTCGAGGAGCTGGTGATCCGTCGTGATCGCCGCGGGCGCGCCCTCCGCGATCTCGACGGTGAACGAAAGGCCGCGCTGCAGGGCCACGGGGCGGAACGTCCGCTCGGCAAACGCGACCACGTCCTCGAGCGGGTAGCGCTGCGGGTGCGTCTCGATGCGTCCGGCTTCCACCTTGGAGAGATCCAGGATCTGGTTGATGAGCGCGAGCAGGTCGCGCCCCGATGAGTGAATGGTCTCCGCCCACTCCTCCTGCGTCGGCGACAGGTTCTTGTCCTCGTTGGCCGCGAGCATCTGGGCGAGGATCATCATGCTGTTGAGCGGCGTCCGGATCTCGTGGGACATGTTCGTCAGGAACTGGGACTTGTACTGCGACACCTTCCCGAGCTCCTGAGCCTTGGCCTCGAGCGACGCACTCGCTTGGGCGATCTCGCGGTTACGCAGCTCGAGGAGCTGCGCCTTGTCTTCGAGCTCGGTGCGACGGTTCTGGAGCTCGACGTTCGAACCCTGGAGCTGCTGCAACAGCTGCTCGGTTCGCATGCTGGTTCCAATCAGGTTGATCGCGAGGCCGAGGTTGAGCATCAGCTGCTCGAAGAAGTTGAGCTGGATGGGCGTGAACTCGTGGAACGCGCCGATCTCGATGACCCCACGGACTTGATCCTCGAAGAGCACGGGGAAGACGGCGATGCTGCGGGCGGGCGCGTGGCCGAGCCCCGAGGTGATCTCGATGTAGTCCTCCGGCACCTCGTTCACGACGATGGGCTTCCGCTCGAGCGCGCACTGGCCGACGAGGCCCTCGCCGAGCTCGAAGCGGTTCGCGAGGCTCTTGCGCTTGGTGTGCCCGTAGGAGCTCGTCAGCTTCAGCGTGATCTGAGGACCCTCGCGCTCGGCCAGGTAAAATGCACCCTGTTGGGCACTGACCATCGCCGTCAGCTCCGACATGGTCTGGTCGGTGAGTGACAGCAGGTTGCGCTGGCCCTGCATGATGCCGAAGAACCTGGCCAGGTTGGTCTTGAGCCAGTCCTGCTCCTTGTTCGTCCGAGTCGTGTCTCGGAGCTTGGTGATCATCTGGTTGACGGTGTCCTTCAATCCGAGGACCTCCCCGCGCGCCTCGACGGCGATGCTGCGCGTGAGGTCGCCTTGGATCACCGCCGTCGCGACCTCCGAGATCGCGCGGACCTGGCCGGTGAGGTTCGCCGCGAGCTGATTGACGTTGTCGGTCAGGTCCCTCCAGGTCCCAGCGGCGCCCGGCACCTTCGCCTGGCCACCCAGCTTCCCCTCGATCCCGACCTCCCGCGCGACCGTCGTCACCTGATCGGCGAACGTGCGCAGCGTCTCGGTCATGTCGTTGATCGTGTCCGCGAGGGTGGCGATCTCACCCTTCGCGACGAGCACGAGCTTCTTCGTCAGGGTCCCGCCCGCGACCGAGGTCACGACCTTGCTGATCCCGCGCACCTGGTCGGTGAGGTTGGACGCCATGATGTTCACGGCGTCGGTGAGGTCCTTCCAGATGCCCGACACGCCGGGCACGCGGGCCTGTCCTCCGAGCTGCCCCTCGGTCCCGACCTCCCGCGCGACGCGCGTGACCTCGGCGGCGAACGTTCGCAGCTGATCGACCATCGCGTTGATGGTGTTCGTCAGCTCGAGGACCTCGCCCTTGGCCTCGACGGTGATCTTCTTCGACAGGTCGCCGTTCGCGACCGCCGTCGTGACGAGTGCGATGTTCCGCACCTGCGCCGTGAGGTTCCCGGCGAACATGTTGACGCTCTCCGTCAGGTCTTTCCACGTACCGGAGGCGCCTGGCACGCGGGCCTGGCCGCCGAGCTTGCCCTCGTTGCCGACCTCTCGCGCCACCGTCGTGACCTGGTCGGCGAAGGTTCGGAGCGTGTCGGTCATCGCGTTGATGGTGTCGGCGAGCGACGCGATCTCGCCGCGCGCCTCGAGGACGAGCTTCTGGGCGAGGTCTCCGTTCGCGACCGCCGTGACGACCTTGGCGATGCCTCGCACCTGACTGGTCAGGTTCGACGCCATGACGTTGACGCTCTCGGTCAGCTCCTGCCAGGTGCCTCCCATCCCCGGCACCTCCGCCTGTCCACCGAGCTTGCCTTCGGTGCCGACCTCGCGCGCCACCCGCGTCACCTCGCGCGCGAACGTACGGAGCTGGTCGACCATCCCGTTGACGGTGTCCTTCAGGTTGAGGATCTCGCCCTGCGCCTCGACGCTGATCTTCTGCGAGAGGTCGCCCTTCGCGACCGCGGTCGTCACGAGCGCGATGTTTCGCACCTGGTTGGTGAGGTTGCCCGCGAGCATGTTGACGTTGTCGGTCAGCTCCCTCCAGGTGCCCGCCATGCCGGGGACCTTCGCCTGCCCACCGAGCTTGCCCTCGATGCCGACCTCGCGCGCGACGGTGGTCACCTGATCGGCGAAGGTGCGCAACGCGTCGGTCATGTTGTTGATCGTGTCCGCGAGGGCTGCGATCTCGCCCTTCGCCTCGACGACGAACTTCTTCGACAGGTCTCCCTCGGCGACCGCCGTCACGACCTTTGCGATGCCGCGGACCTGGTTGGTCAGGTTCGTCGCCATCAGATTCACGTTGTCGGTGAGGTCCTTCCACGTGCCGGCGACTCCGGGGACCTGCGCCTGCCCACCGAGCCGTCCCTCGGTGCCGACCTCGCGCGCCACCCGGGTGACCTCGGCGGCGAACCCCCGCAGCTGCTCGACCATCCCGTTGACGGTGTCCTTCAGCTCGAGGATCTCGCCCTTGGCCTCGACGGTGATCTTCTTCGACAGGTCGCCGTTCGCGACGGCGGTGGTGACGAGCGCGATGTTGCGGACCTGGTTCGTGAGGTTGCCCGCGAGCAGGTTCACGTTGTCGGTGAGGTCTTTCCACGTACCCGACACGCCCTTCACGTCGGCCTGTCCGCCCAGCTTGCCCTCGGTGCCGACCTCCTTCGCGACGCGGGTGACCTCCGAGGCGAAGGTCCGGAGCTGATCGACCATCGCGTTCGTGGTGTTCTTCAGCTCGAGGATCTCGCCCCGGACGTCGACGGTGATCTTCTGGGAAAGGTCTCCGTTCGCGACCGCGGTCGTGACGAGCGCGATGTTGCGTACCTGGTTCGTGAGGTTGCCGGCGAGCATGTTCACGTTCTCGGTCAGGTCCCGCCAGGTGCCGGAGACACCGGGCACCTTCGCTTGCCCGCCGAGCTTGCCGTCGATGCCGACCTCGCGCGCGACCGTCGTGACCTGATCGGCGAACGTGCGCAGCGTGTCCGTCATGTTGTTGATGGTGTCGGCGAGGGCGGCGATCTCGCCCTTCGCCTCCACCACGAACTTCTGGGCGAGGTCGCCCGTCGCCACCGCCGTCACGACCTTGGCGATACCCCGGACCTGATCGGTGAGGTTTCGCGCCATCAGGTTCACGTTGTCGGTCAGGTCCCTCCATGTCCCCGACACGCCCTTCACGTCGGCCTGGCCGCCGAGCTTGCCCTCGGTGCCGACCTCGCGCGCCACGCGCGTGACCTCCGACGCGAACGTCTGGAGCCGGTCGACGAGCGAGTTGATCGTGTTCTTCAGCTCGAGGATCTCGCCGCGTGCCTCGACCGTGATCTTCTTCGACAGGTCACCCGTCGCGATCGCCGTCGTGACGAGCGTGATGTTGCGCACCTGATCGGTCAGGTTCCCCGCGAGCATGTTCACGCTGTCGGTGAGGTCCTTCCACGTGCCGGAGACCCCGCGGACGTCTGCCTGCGCGCCGAGCCTCCCCTCGCTTCCCACCTCCCGCGCGACCCGGGTGACCTCGGAGGCGAACATGCGGAGCTGCTCGACCATCGAGTTGATCGTGTTCTTCAGCTCGAGGATCTCGCCGCGGGCTTCGACGGTGATCTTCTGGGAAAGATCACCCTTCGCGATCGCGGTCGACACGAGCGCGATGTTGCGCACCTGCGCCGTCAAGTTGTTGGCGAGACCGTTGACGCTGTCGGTCAGCTCCTGCCAGACGCCGGACACCCCGCGGATGTCCGCCTGGGCGCCGAGCTTGCCGTCGGTACCGACCTCCTTCGCGACGCGGATGACCTCGGCCGCGAAGGCGCGGAGCCGATCGACCGTGGCGTTGAGCGCGTTCTTCAGCTCGAGGATCTCGCCCCGAGCTTCGACGGTGATCTTCTGCGACAGGTCGCCATTGGCGATCGCCGTCGCGACGAGCGCGATGTTCCTCACCTGCGCGGTGAGGTTGAACGCGAGGAGGCTGACGTCATCGAGCAGGGCCTTCCAAGTCCCGGTGAGCCCGTCGAGCCCCGCCGGCGTGCCCAGCTTGCCTTCGGTGCCGATCTCGCGGACGACTTGCGAGATCCCCGCCGAGACGGCCCGAAGGCGCTTGGTCACCGTGTTGACCGTGGCGCCGAGAGAGAGGAACTCGCCCTGGAGCGGCTGCCCGTCGAGATGCACCCGCATGTCCTGCGAGAGGTCGCCTTCGGCGAGCAGCGTGAGCACGCGGACCGCCTCCGTCGTCGGAAATGCCATCGAGCCGATCAGCGAGTTGACCGCACCGACGGCCGACGCCCACGAGCCGCTCGCGGGACCGAGCGTCGCGCGATCGGCGAGGTTGCCCTCGACTCCGACCGAATGGGCGACGCGGTAGAGCTCGCGCACGAGCGCCTCGTGCTCCTCGGCGACGCTGTTGAACGCGAGCGAGACCTCCGCGAGCAGGCCATCCGCCGTCCCGTTGGGCGGCAGGCGCACGGTGAACTCGCCTTGCCGGAGAGATCGCAACGCGTCGCGGATGGATCGGAGGCGTTCGTCCGCGCGCTCGTCTCGTGCGCGCCGCCACTCCGGGGCCGGCGGAGGAGAAGAGGCTGATTCCCCACGTTGCGAAGGGTCAGGGGTCGTCGCCATGGATGGTGCTCGCTCTCGAGTTGGCCGAAGCCGGCTCGATGCGTGCAATAGGGACACCATTCGCCGTGAGCAGAGAGTGCTCGGCGGTGGTGCTCGCTCAGCGCGACGACGTGGAAACCGAGGTCAGCGGGCCCAGGCGAGCGAATCGCCGTATTCGCCGCTCAACTTCCGGATGCGCGTGGGGTTCGAGACAGGCAGCACGTACATGCCGGGAGCCTTGCCACCGGCGCCGGTGGAGAAGAACGCGACCAGGCGCCCATCGGGGCTGCAGGCGGGATACGCGTTGCTGCCGTGACCCTGCGTGAGGCGCCGGAGGTTGCCGCCGCTGGTGTCGGTCGCGACCAGATCGGCGCCGCTGCCGACACCGACCGTGAACACCACGATCAAGCCATTCGGTGAATCGCAGAACGTGGGCGCCGACGCGTGGAACCCGGCCGGCGACACGGTGTGTCCGTCGACGTACACGCGTTGACCGCCGCTGCCGCTCGCGACGTAAGCCATCTTGCCGAGCGGACCCAGGACCGGTCGGTTGGGCAGGGCGGGCGTCTCGACCGGGGCGAGCTCCGTGCCGTCTGCGTTGCCGCGGTAGATCCTGCTCGCCTCGTCCTTCATCACCGCGACCGCCAGCTTGGTGCGATCAGGCGAGAAAGAGACCGACAGGACCGAGCCTGGTTTGCCGAGCGAGAGCTCGGTGGCGGCGGTGCCGTGCACCAGCTTGAACGGGTCGTAGCTCTTGCTGACCGTGAACCAGACCTCGCCCTTCGGCCCGAACGTGGGCGAGAGCGCGGTGTCGTCGGCGTTGCCATAGGCGACCTTGTCGAGGCCATCGATGTCGCTCGAGAACACCTGGCGGCCCTTGGCCGTGCGCAGGGTGAAGGCCAGGTGGCTGTCGAAGGGCCCAAAATACCCGGTGAGCGCCGAGACGAGCTTGTCGCCGAGGGCGTGCGCCGCGCGTCGCGGATCCTTGCCGAGCTGCACCGAGTGTTTGACGATCGGATCGTCGCCCTTGCCGATCAGCCACGCGTCGCCCGCGACGTCGGTCGCGTCCTTCTTCGCCCGGACGACGACCGAGATGCCCTTGGCCTTGAACGCCTTGGTGTCGACCGGATCGTCCTTGGAAAATGGGCCTGCGGGCATGGCCGCGTCGTCGACCACGTCCCACACGCCGAGCCGATCGAGGTCCTTCTTCAGGATGGCGCTCGACTCGGCGTCGTCGCCCCCGAGCGGGATCACCGCGAGCTTGGGGAGCGCCACGCCGGCCGAGCCGGTGACCTCCACGGTGCCGAGCTCGGTGTCGGGCGGCGGCTTCGGTTGCGCCGATGCGTCGACCGCGAACACGGCTGCACAGGAAAACGAAAGAATCGAAATCACTCGCATGCAGCCCTCACCGAGCAGCGGAACGAAAGTCGCAATTTGGTCCCGAGGATGTCGGGATAGCTCTCCGGCGGCGGGGGCAACACTGCCCCGCTCACCTGCACCTTGGCGAGATCGCGATAGAGCTGATCGTCGAAGGTGTCGTCGCCGCTGCCTTTGACCACGTCGTAGCCCCCGACCTTGCGATCGGCGGTGATGTCGATGACCACCGTGGCGCGGAGGTCCTTCAGCTTGTCCCACGGGACCTTGCCGCGGATGTTGAACCTCGCCGAGAACCACGCGTCGAGCTGCGCGCGGTACTGATCGACCGCGTGGGCCTTGAGCGGATCGGTTTCGGTGCCGGTCTTGCTGCCGGCGGCGGAGCCCTCGTTCTGTGCCACCGGATCGGTCGACGCGTCCCCTGCGACCGGATCGAGCGACTGCGCGTCGCTGGCCACGCCGGCGTCTCCGTGTGTCTCGGGGGCCTTCTCGGTGTCGGCCTTGGTCGACGGGGTGCTGTCGCCGCCCTTCTTCTGCGAGGCCTTGGGCTTGAGCCACATGTCCGGCAGCTTGCCTGGCTGCTTCTTGCCTCCGAGCTTGAGCATCGGGAGGTCGTCGGGGACGGGCGTGATCGCGACCGACACGGGTTTGGCGTTGTCGTCGGAGAGATCGACGAGCACCTCTTTGGGCTCCCCGCGCGCGAGGAGCGCGATGAACGCGCCTTGGACGACGATGGCCACGCCCACGGCGATGGCCACGTCGCTCCTCGGATAGACGCGGGGAAACCAGCTGCTCACGGCTTGGGCTCGGGATCGACCAAGAGGTTGAGCGAGGTCACCCCTGCTGCACGCGCCGCAGCGACCGCGCGGGCCACCACGCGATAGCGCGCCTCGCGATCGGCGCGGATGTAGAGCTCGTGCTCGCTCTGGATGCGCGGGTTCTGGGCGAGCGTCCGTTCGAGCGTCGAGGTGATCTCCTGCTCGCCGAGGAAGATCTTCTCGTTCTTGTCGATCGAGACCACCAGCTTGGCGTCCTTGATCGGCTGGTTGGACGCCTGCACCTCGGGCAGCTCGATGCGCAGGCTGGTCGAGAGAAGCGGTGCGGTGACCATGAACACGATGAGGAGGACCAACATGACGTCGACGAGCGGCGTCACGTTGATGTCGGCGAAGCCTCCGCGGCGGCGGCCGCGTCCAGACGAGAACGCCATCAGCTTGCCCGCAGGCGCTCCTGGGGGCGCGACTCGGCGACCACGAGCACCCACTCTTCGGCGGACGATTCGAGCGAGCTCTCGAGATCACCGAGGCGCTTGTCGATGATGTTGTAGAAGACGACCGCGGGGATCGCAGCCGCGAGTCCGATCGCCGTGGCGAACAGCGCCTCGCCGATGGCCGGGGCGACGACCGGCAGCGACGCGGACTTCTCGGCGCCGATGCGCACGAACGCGTCGATGATGCCGTAGACCGTGCCGAACAGGCCGACGAACGGAGAGACCGCGGCGATGGTGCCGAGCGTCGGCATGAACGTCGATGCGCGCAGGCGCTCGTTGACGATCGCCCGGTCGACGATGGCGCGAAGGCGCTCGACGCCGCCGGGCGCGCCGCGCATGGCGAGCCACGACACGACGCGACCGCCGGGCGAGGTGCGGTGCGCTTGGGCGATCTCGAACAGCTCGAGGCCGTTGGTCGCGCGCATGGCCTCGCCCTCGAACCTGGCTTGGGCGGTGCGCAGTCGCGCGAGCTGGAGCAACTTGAGCACGGCGATGACCCACACCATCGTCGAGGCGAGGATCAAGAGGGCGACGGTCAGCTTCACCGGGCCCGATGCGTGCGTGAGCAGCGTGATCGGATCGAGCTGGATGACCTTCGGGGCTTCCGGCGCAGTGGTCATTCGGATCATTCCGCGAGGACGATGTCGACGCGGCGATCGAGCGCCCAGCTCGCCTCGTCCGTGCCCTTGGCGTCCATCGCGCCGCGCGAGGTGGTGGTGGCCTGCTTCTTGTCGAGGCCCTTCTCGAAGAGGTACTTCGAGACCGAGTCGGCCCGCGAGAGGCCGAGCTGCACGTTGTAGTCGGAGTCACCGCGCGGATCGGCGTGGCCGACCAGCTTCATCACGCGGCCCTTCATCGGGCCGGTCTTGAAGCACTCGGCGAGCTTGTCGAGCGCACCGGAGCTGGCGATCTTCGCCGAGTCGAACGCGAAATACGCCTCGGTGCTTGTGATGCCGCATGCCTTGGCGATCTCGTCCGAGATCTTCACGCCGCTCGCGGTGGGCGTGTTCGGCACGCTCGTCGCGTCGGGCTTGGCCGCAGCGGCCGTCTCTTCCTTGGGCGTGGCCACCGCGCTCTTGCCGGTCGGATCCTCGGCAGGCTTCTTCTCGCCACCACAACCGACGGCAACGAGCGCGCACAACAGCGCGGTTCGCGAGAGCTCGAGCATGGGCATACCTCCGTGGCGGTTGAACAAGGTGGGTATGTCCTATCTTCCGACGCCGAGCGCAAGTGAGGTCTGCAGTCGACAGGGTGTCGAGTTAATGTGTCTCGCATCGTCCCGAAGAGAAGAGTTCACTTCAAATGTTGCTGCCGCTCGCTTCGCGCCGACCCGATGTGACTCTCGTCGACCAAGACGTCATCGTTTGCGCTGGAAGGATGGCCACGTGAGAACTCAAGAGCCGTCGAAGAATTGCCCCCGGACTGAAGTCCGGGGCACCGACTGCAAGACGAAGCCCTCCGGGCTGGGGAGGAACGGCTCGCAACAGC
>Ga0208492_1000425_pt1 | contig 36102 bp, 30 predicted proteins | sample Subbioar_CSW14AB_FD_184820 | JGI IMG/M metagenome (GOLD analysis project Ga0208492, IMG submission 184820) | Serpentinite rock and fluid subsurface biosphere microbial communities from McLaughlin Reserve, California, USA - CR12Mar_CSW14AB (SPAdes) | ecosystem: Environmental > Terrestrial > Deep... | reverse complement strand
TAAAAAAGACAAAAAAAGCCTCAAAAGAAGGCGAAAAGAGGCCGCTGCTTCTACTCAATACTTGGCCGATTTATTGATATTCTGATGCGGTTGCCCTGACGTCAAGTACAGATGATCATGTTTATGAAAAATCTTTCCATGCTTGGCGGAGCTTTATTAATTACTTATTTTGGAGCCGGGCCAATGAGTGTTGATAATAAACCGAAGAATTAAATTTTGTCCAGTCTTTTCTCATAACAGAAAAATCTCAAGCCCGGCCTGTAACTCAGACCAATTTCCCCTGCATAAACATACCCCACTTTAGGAAAAAGTTTTTGAGTGGCCTTGTTCATACTATTGGTATCGATCCTTAAGGTTTTAACACTCCGCCGGATGGCTTCATCTTCCGCCTTTCGCAGTAAGGCTACGGCTGCACCTCGTCCACGAAAACGCGGACTCACCGCCAGCCTGTGTGTAACAATCGCCGTTTCATTTAAGTCCCAACCAACCTCAGCGTACTCAGGATCCTGATCGGTGGTAATGGCGGAAACACCGGCAATTTTGCCATCGATCTCCGCAACCCAGAGTTTGTCATGTGTGATGTCCTTCGTAAATATTTCAGGGTTCGGATATCTGTCGTCCCATTGAAAATTTCCGCCAGCGTTCATTAAAGGAACGACTTCAGAAACAAGCTGCATGATGGATGGAATGTCGTTAAAGATAGCGAGACGGATAAGCATAAATAAAAAATATTTACAAATGTAATTTATTTCTGGATCATAAATTGCATTTCCATTCCTATTGATCCTGAGTATATAATACTTCTGGAAGGCACAATTAATTATTCTTTTCTCCTGAAAAATCAGTTCTGTTTTTTTCAATTATAGAACCGCCGATGGTACAATTTCACACTAAGTGGAATTTGTTACGCTCCACTCGTCTATTTAGTTCAAGGCATCCGTCAAATCTTATCACCGTGGTTTCAACATCAGCAAACATAAACATTTGTTTACATTTTTGAAGGTTTGATTGGATAAAAAAGAGAGCTCAAAACCACAAAAACAAATCGGTTATAAGTTCTGGCAATTGATTATTACAACTTTCTCGTTGTTTCATACAATCATTCAGCGATTTTATGATATAGCTTTGTATAACACTGATTAACCTAAACACTAAATTTAGTCTTCATGAAAATTTTCCGACCTTTTATTATTCTTTGCCTGTTGACTGTCACAGGTATGAGCCAAATCCTGAATGAAAATTTTAACGGGGGGATTCCTTCCGGTTGGGCACAAATCCCCACGGCAACCTGGAGCCTGAGTCCAAATCTGGGCACTTCCGGGAGTGGATGTGCGCTAACTCAAGATCCCGGATTTACGCTGCCAACAACTAGTCTGCGCACACCAACACTCGATCTTTCCGGTATAGCAACCCTGACTATTGCCTTTAAAACCGCATTGGTGAAAAACAATTTTGTTATTCCCAATATTGCTCTTTCTTACAGTACAACTTCAGGAATACAGTTTTTAGCGCGCTGGGGCAGCGGGTTTAGTAGCAATACCACTTACACATTGAACGGAAGCGAGGATTTTACTCCTCCACTTGAAGCACAAAATGTAAATTGGGAAGGCTGCACGCATACCTTATCTGTGCCGGCAAATATCAGTCCTGTTTGTTTTATTTTTGATGCAGAGCTTATAAATTCAGGCTACGTTTTACTGGAAGATATCCTGGTTACAGGAACTACGTCTACCTTAACCACCGGATTGTCAAAAACAGATTTCAACGAATCGATTTCAGTGTTCCCTAACCCTGTCGTTAATAAAAAAACTACTGTTGCGGGAATAAATATTCAGGATGTATTTTTCTTTGATAACCAGGGCAGGAATTTACCAATTGATTTTGTAAAAACCGATAACGCATTTGATATCGATCTTACTAAACTCCTCCCGGGAATTTATTATCTTACCGCGATCACTACCAGAGGAGTTACTATCCATAAAAAGATCGTTGTAGAATAAGTGTGTCTGCTCTTGTTGAAGGCGCAAAGTATTTCTCATTGTAATACTAATTTTCTTTTAATTTCGTTTGTATTTTAGAATAACAAACCGACATTAACCGAAACCCAAGGCCATGAAAAAAATAATTTTTCCTTTACTACTTTTTACATTTCCTGGTAACTTTTTTGCACTGTGCAATACCGTTTACGACACATTAAAACGCAACGAAATAAGCGCAAGCCTTTTGCCTGCTCTTATTTTGTTTTCCGGCTATGAACCTGTGAGTCGTTACGGAAGCTACAATTTCGGCTACAAACACTACCTGAAAGATAAAACGGTTCTACGGGCCTCTTTCAGTTTTGCGCCAGACTGGTCTTTTGCAAATGGAGAAAAAAAATACTTAAGAACGCAGGATACCATTCATATCTTTTCGTCACACTCCGTCACGATCAGGAACAGGTTCCAGGTGAATCTTGGATTTGAGAACATATTCCGGACCCGGCATTTTATGCATGGTATTGGTGCTGAGCTTTTTTTAAGAAGCCAGAAATATGCCATCAGTGATCCTGTGTATTGGTATCCTGCATACATTGATCCAAATAGCAGCGAAACTCTCAAATATTCTCCTGAAAAAAAATTCCCGGGAACTATTTATAATGGCATAGACAGCCTGTATTACTCTTATGACATGAATGATCTGGGACTTGGACTACAGCTTATCTACACCCTGCATTACAGGATCAATTCACATTTTTACCTGAGCTCAACCATAGGGCCTTACCTGATGCTTGTGAGGTCTTATTACAATAACCAGTGTGGGGACAGGGAGCGTTTCCATAATGGATATTATACGCGCCTGGATGCCCATGTTCTGCTCATTTCTGATTTTTCGCTGGCGTTCAGATTTTAAGATTCATGTTTTTTTTATGGCAGGGGTTTTGCGTACCTTGCCGTCACATGAAAACCTATAAAAACCTTTCTGGAAATTCCGGAGTTGTAGCTTATGAAATTGGCAGGACCTTTATTAAAATTAAATTTGAGGGGGAGTCAGGTATTTACACTTACGATTATAAACGTCCGGGAAAGCAGATTGTGGAACATATGAAAACCCTGGCTTTACAAGGGGAGGGGCTTAGTACCTACATCAGCCGGGAAGTGGGAACAAATTTTTCTTTTAAAAGATAATGCATTAGTGGCGCATAACGATAAAGCCGTGATACAGTTTGTTTTTTCCTTCTGTAAATTCCAGGATATAATAGTAGGTTGATGCTGGAAGAATATCATGGCCAAGTGAGTTAACGTTTGCCTTTCCGTCCCAGCTTAATTCCGCACCCTCCCTAAAATACACTTTATTTCCCCAGCGGTTAAAAATGGTGAGCTTCGCGTTCCTGCCATTCATTCCCTTGATAATAAAGAGGTCGTTTCTTCCATCATCATCGGGCGAAAATCCCTCGGGAATAAAAAGATCGATAAGTTCAATCTCAATGAGAGTAATGACATTATTATTGGTTGGATCACCATCACTGTCCGAATCCGAGTTAAAACCGTTATTCGAAGTGTCTGTTGCAACAATATTGTTTTTATCCGTGGCGAAACCGATCACTAAATTTTTAAGCGTACCCTCAAATCCATTCGGGTCGATCATAACTGTAAACGCAATAGTATCGCGTGTGTTAGCCGGTAAAGTACTGGTTAGCGCTGAAGTTAAACTCAATTCGGAATTCCCGTTAAATAATGGATTTGCAATGAGTAAAGAGTTTTTTGATAAAATTGCCGGTGGACTTACGATTGTATATGTAAGCGGATAAATAAAAGTAGAGCTAAGATTATCGTGAAGAATTACATTTGTAAGATCACTGTTGGAAGAATTATTTGCGGTAACAATAAACCTGATCCTGTAAAACTCAGCGCCATACTCCTCAGGTATGGAGGCGGCGTTTGTTATACCAAAGGCTGTATTGACACAGTTATTCACCAGGATAGGTACCATCGCATAGCTGCAAATAGCATTACCACTTATAACCGTATAGGTAACAGACTCTGAAGGCGTGTAAACAACTACCGGAGCGATCTGAAAGCCCGGCATCCAGGTGTAATTTGTTATTGCCCCGCTTGCCGTGAGTGTTACACTTTCACCCGCGCAAATAGATGTGTTGGAACTAACTACGCTAATGGCAGGACTATTGATCACATGAATGTAAGCGGTTGATTGTGACGAACAGCCAAAGGAATTAAATCCAACAATCGTGTATGTTGTGCTCGTTGAAGGACTGATTATGGCAGTGTGTGAAACAGGCGGAGGATCTCCTAATAACCAGGCCAGTGTGGAGGCTCCCGTAGCGGTAAGCGTTGCTGTATGGCCGATACAAATTGTAGGAGGTGTTACAGCAGTTAAAAGATCCGGGACAGGAAATACCGTTAGAGAGATTGAAGCTGTCGATATACAATTTCCATTGGCGCCTGTAACAGTATATTGAGTTGTAAAATACGGGTTTACCGTTACTGAAGAGCCGCTGAAATTACCAGGCGACCAATTATAATCTGTAGCGCCCTCCGCTGTTAAGGAAGCAGTACCGCCCACACAGAGCGATGAGACAGAACTTGCAGCGCTCACCTTAGGAGTATCGTAGACCACTAGTGTAATTACTGTGCTTCCGGAACATGAGCCCAGCGTTCCAAGAACGGTATAGGTTGTGGTGACACTCGGGCTAACCGAAACTAACGGTCCTGTATTTGGCGTAACCTCTGACGGAGGAAACCAGCTCAGGTTGGCAGAGGCACTTACTAAAAAATTTACAGGTGGGCCGGGGAAACAGGCAAATGTGGACGAAGGAACAATACTTAAGGCGATAGGACTTACACTACCGGTGATATTGATACTTGCCGAACCGGCACAACCGTTGAGTGTATTGGTAAGGCTTACTGAATAAATTCCCGGAGTGTTAATACTTACGGACGAAGTGTTAGCAGCGCCTATAATTCCCGGGCCGGTCCACATAATAACAGTCGACGAATTGGTAGGTGTAACGGAAAGGTCTATTGTATTATTGTTGCAAAGGCTTCCTGAGGTAAAAATACTCACCTGAAGCCCCATGGATACATTTACTGTTGTACTTCCCGAACACACACCATCATCGCCTAATACAGAATAGGTAGTGTTACCTGCTGGATTCACAACTACGCTTGCGCCCGAAAGATTTCCAGGGAGCCAGGTATAATTCACAGCTCCACTTGCAGAAAGTGTGCAGGAGTTCCCGGGACATACTATTGACGGGTTTGCCTGGGCACTAAGGGAAACGGAAGGACTTACAAAAATGGTCCAGGTTTCTGAAGCAGAACAGGAGGAACCATTCGTCGCTGTAACAGTATACACAGTGGTAACAGAAGGACTTACATTTACATTTGGCCCATTCAGATTCCCTGGTTGCCAGGAATAGGAAGACGCTCCGTTTGCGGATAAACTCACGGTATTTCCCAGGCAAATGATTGTATCAGAACTTGAAACAGAAATCTGTGGACCGGGCATAACATTCTGAAACCTGATCAAAGTGGCCGTACATGGTCCATTTGAACCAAGTACAGTGTAGGTTGTGGGCACAAGCGGGCTTACAACAATGGCAGATCCTGTTCCGATCCCCACCCAGCTATATGTAGTTGCTCCACCTGCTGTAATGGTTAACGTGGCCCCTGAACAGTCAAGTGTTGGAGTACTGCTAGCCGTTAAAGATGGTGTCGGCGTTACGTTTACAAGTATTGTCGCGCTCACCGGGCAAGCCGGAGTACCTGAATTTATCGCAGTCACTGTGTAAATTGTGGTAACCGAAGGATTCACAACAACTGAAGAGGCAGTGGCTCCACCGGGAGTCCAGGTATAAGACCCAGCTCCGGTAACAGTAAGTGTGGCCTGGTTACCGGAACAGATAGAACTGCTTGAGCTTACGGCGTTCAAAGTGCCGGTTGAGGCAGTATACAATTGCTGGATCTCGCACAGAGTTAAAACACGATTCCAGATCCCGATATCGTCAATCTTTCCATTAAAGAACCGGTGAAACGTATTACTGACACCATGATAGTCTGTCCCAAAATACAGGGGATTTGTGGATGCACAGATGTTTCCCGGTGAGAACATGGTGGCCGCCGAAACGCCATTGATATAAATAGTCAGGCCCTGGCTTGAACTGCTCGTGTATACAAGATGAATCCATGTATTTAAAAGCGCAGGGCTTAAAACCGGCGGTGACGTGAAGCCTGTTAAATTATTATTATTGGTCGCAAACTGAACCGTGTTGTTGGACAGAGCGCCTTCGTATGTATCGGAGTTGGCATTGCTGGAGGTACAGCTTACCTGGTACCATTTTGTCACAATCCCTTGTACACCCAAAGGAAAGGCGCCAATCTGGATCCAGGCCGAGATGGTGAGGTCACTGTATCCTGATAAAGAACTGGTACTTGCCACAACAATATAATTGTTGCTGCCATTAAAATTATACGCAGAATTGGAAGCGCTAAACCTGTCGGTGGTCAGACTGGCACCATTTACGGTTCCGTGATGTCCGTTTCCACTCACATCATTTGCATTTCCGGTGAAGGGCCAATACCCCATCAAACCTGAAGTTGGGACATAAGAAGGGACCTGGGAATAATTATTTAAAAAAGACAATAATAAAAATATGCCAAACAGCCTTTTCATACTTGTTTTAACTGGGTTTTAGAGATAATTAAAGATATAAAATAAACCGATACCCTGTGCTTAAAAAAATGTTTTACCTAACTTGCCGGCAAATGAAAAAAATCTACGGTTTCTTTATAATTCTTTTAGGCATTATATTTATACTTATCTCTATCATGGGTCTTGTGCGCGCTTTTGACGCATTTACACAACTGGGATCCTCAACAGAAAACATCGTACGAACCCTTGGAAGCATTGTATTTCCGCTCCTGTTAACCGTTACAGGGAGGTGGCTGTTCAGAAAAGGTCTTGTACTCTGGAAGAATAAAACTCCGAACCGCTAAATACCATTTTACTTTCTGAGCCATTTAAGCATTGGCTTCTCAAACACCGTGTTTATCAATTTAGCCACGAGCAGGAGGGTAAAAAAATAGATAAAAAAATACGATCCGGTTTTTACGAAGTCATCGCTACAGAGTTTTGTAAATACTACCCAAACAGGGTATTGAAATATAAACAGTCCGTAACTCAGGTTCCCGAGATCACTCACAAACTTGTTCGATAAAAAAGTATGAATAACTGAACGATCGTGGTACAGGGAAAAAATTAGAAGCATAAATAAAGGGGAAAGCAGTCCGTTATGGACATATTTTAAAACGGGATTCGGAATAAAAATCACATACGCAAAACTTAAAAAAGATACCAGCAGGAAAAGCGTTGCGTACTTGACAAAGACTGTTTCTTTTTTCTGCATGGATATCAGCCGCGCTGTTGCCATGCCTACGAAAAAAGTAGACAGATGCCACAATGGGAAAGTGCTTATAAACTCTTCGGTAATTTTAGTTCCATTATAAACGTACTCTACAAAAAGAATGTGTTGCAGAGATTGGAAAAGCCAGATCAAAAAAGTAACCCAAAGTAATTTGCCAGTAGGAAGGCCGATTATCCATTTAAGTAAAAAAGGGAAAAGAAGATAAAACATCAGCTCCACCGAGATCGACCATGTTGGATAATTAAGATCAAGCACATGTCCCGGGTTTAGGCTCTGTAAGCCCAGAGCATGCAAGATGATGTTAAGTCCTTTCGGAGACGCGTCCTTAATAAATACAACCACCAATAAAGTCCATATGAATGCAAACCAGTAGAGTGGGAAAATCCGCGTGAAACGCCTGCTATAAAAATACTTTGCGGTGAGCGCAGGCATTTGTCTGGCATACACCATGCACATAACAAAGCCAGAAATGAAAAAAAAGAAAGAAACCCTGAAACTACTGTTTAAGATCAGTGTTTTTAGTATGGGTTGATTAAACGGATAATAAGCAAGGCCGTAGTGAAATAAAATCACGCCAACGGCAAGAATAAAACGAATAAAATTTAATGGATGGAAATACACAAATCCAGTTTGATCTTCCAAATCTAACAATTTTTAAAGACCCACTGATCGTTATTAGTCAGGTTGTAGATTAAGGCGGTATTTTTCAATCAACCAATAGAGTTATCCCTCTGAAGACTGCAAATTTCTTGTAGACATCTTTATTTGAAAACTTTTTTGCTTAGTCCACAGGTTTTGGTCCTGATCCCCTTTTTTCGAACATTTCCATTTTTTGCAGAATACAAAAAGGCTCCGCGAAGGAGCCTCAATTTGGATGATTATTGCATGTGAAGTCTTAGTATTGGTAAGTTATCACTGCGCGATCCATCTGACCATCATTTTAGCGAATTGATCAGTGAATAAATCATTCTTGCTAATATGATAGTTAATCTGATGCCAGAAAAAAAAGCCCGGATCATCCTGTCCTTGTAGAAAAAAGGACACAAAAAAGTGTATCTTTACAGGCCATGCGCGTACTCCTTACCACACTTAATGCCAAATACATACATACCAACCTCGCCATTCGTTTGTTGTATGAGTTAAACCATGACCATGAAGGACTGGAGTGGAAAGAGTTTACCATCAAGGAACCGAAAGATCAGGTAGCGGACTACTGCAGTAAATTCAGCGTGGTAGCCTTCAGCTGTTACATCTGGAATATTTCACAGACACTGGAAGTAGCGAAAAAGATAAAGGCTTTAAATCCCGAAACACGTATCCTTCTGGGTGGTCCCGAAGTAAGTTATGAGTATGAAGCAGTCATTTCACTTGATTATATAGATTACATTATAGCCGGCGAAGGCGAAGCGGCATTTAACGCTTTCCTTAATTCTTACCCTGAGATTGAACGGGTTCCAAATCTTGTGCGGAAAGGTGCCGCCGGGATAATTACAAATCCGTCTGCCCCTGTGTTTGATCTTAAGAATTTTGCAACAAGCATGCCCTATCGTTTTGATAAAGCGGAAGACCTGGCCAATAAAGTGCTGTACATCGAAACCTCCCGTGGATGTCCCTACAAATGTGAATTCTGCCTGGCCAGCCTCGATAATAAAGTACGTTACCTACCCGATGCAAGCATTAAGGCAACCCTGTTGTACATGATGAAGCATGGAAAAGTAATCAAGTTCCTGGACCGGACCTTTAATATCAAGCGGGATTTCACCATCGATATTTTTAAATTTATTTTAGAACATCACAGGCCGGAGAATGTTTTCCAGTTTGAAATTACCGCAGATATTCTGCATCCGGACATTATCCGGTTTATCCATGATCATGTTCCAAAAGGTCTTTTTCGTTTTGAAATCGGGATCCAAACAGTCAATCAAAAGGCAAATCTTGAGGTGAGCCGCAAACAAAGTTTTGATAAAACAAAAGGCATTATTAAACAACTGGACTATAAAGTTGAAATGCATCTCGACCTTATTGTAGGCCTTCCGCTTGATTACTGGGACGATATCAAATACAGCATAGAAGAAGTCTTTAAATTATACGCGCCCGAAATGCAACTTGGGTTCTTAAAATTTTTGAAGGGAACGACCATGCGAGACAAGGAACAGCATAAGTTTGTTTACGATCCGCTTCCACCTTACCAGATCATCGAGAGTAAATATCTTTCCAAAACACAGCTTGCAGACATTGTAAAGCTGGAAAACGCGCTTGAGATCTACTGGAACGGAAAAAAGGCCACGCATACTTTAAAATATGCAGCGGCCCACTACAGCATTTTTGACTTTTTATTAGGACTTGGAAAACACTTCGGAACCGTAAGAGATTATCACAAATATTCGCTGAACGATGTATTTGAAATAGCTACAACCTTTGTGGAAAAAGAATACCCGCACGATTTGGTACTGAAACAATTGATCGCGATCGATTATTATCTTCATTTTAAAGTTAAACCGCAGTCGCTTTTTGCAGAAGAAATTTCCAAGCCGGAGAGAAATGCGCTCATTGAAAAATTACGATTGAACCACCATAAATTCAGGTTCACTATTCTTGCCATAGATTTTGATTTTGATTGTTTTTTACAAAATAACCAAGTACAACCCGGCAAACATTATTTTATTGCACAATACAATGGCATTAAAAAAGCAGAGGTTGTATCTCAAGTAGTATTCGCCCTGGCTGTCTGAATTTTCAAGCCATTATGCCGGTGAAAAAATCACAATACGGTAGTTTGTATCTAACGGTTTGGTTGGAGTTCCACCGTGTATATGCGAACAATTTAAACGGATAAGTCCCTTTTCTATACTGTATTGGGTAAAGATATAATGATCTGAAAACGGCAAAGCAGACCATTGTGAATTGTTTTCCATGTAAAGTTTAACTTCACCTTTTTCAATAACATCCTGTGTTATTTCCGAAACAACTATCACGGCCTCCCAATAATTATAGGTAGTGGTCGCTTTCATGGACCAATAAGAAGATGTTATTTTTATTGGGTTAATATGCGATTGTTTCAGATTCCCCGGTTTTCCAGGAGTACCAGGGTCACCCTGGGGCCCAGCCACATTTTTTGTACACGATGAGCCGGTAAGCATGAATATGAATACAGGGATAACAAAAAATAATTTAAAAGTTTTAAAACTACTCATGGCCAAGCTTCGATTTTAATTAGACATCTCACGCCCTGCATTATCATCAGAGTAATTTAGATAAGGCGCCGCGGGTTTACCACTTTCTGAAAGTATTACCAGGCGGTAATCGGTGGTAACCGGCTTAGGCGGCAGGCCACCATGAATATCGCTCAGTGTAAGATTCACCATGCCTGTCTTAAAACCATACTGAGTAAACTCATCACCCTCGGTATAAGGTAATTCCCACCAGGAAGAGTATCTGAACACATATACCTTTACCGCTCCTTTGTCAACAACATCCTGTGTGATAAGCGCTGAGTTAATACTGGTTAACCAGCCTGAAGAATCAGCGTTCACCGTCCACTGTGTAGAGGCGATCAAAAAAATATTACTGCTACTAATGCTCGCGTTGCCACCCCCACCCGGGGTGCCAGGTTCACCTTTTGGCCCCTGGATTTCTTTTTTCTTGCAACCTGTGCATAAAGTTGATAAAACACAAATAAGCAAAACTATTTGTTTAAGGGATCTTTTATTCATTCGTCAAAAAGGCATTATGGGTTTATGATTTGCTAAGTAAGCCATTTAAATGTGAAAAATAAAAAATTTAACAGCTATTTATTAAGTCACTGGAAACCTCTATTTTCACTGTATAAAATTAAGATCATGAATAAAGACCCGAGTATTGACGCTTACATTCATAAATCTGAGGATTTTGCAAAGCCTGTCCTGGAACATTTTCGCGCGCTTGTTCACAAAGCATGTCCCAATGTACAGGAAACGATCAAATGGGGGTTCCCTCATTTTGATTATTTAGATATGCCAATGACAAGTATGGCTTCTTTTAAAAAGCATTGCGCGGTGGGATTCTGGAAAGCCGCTTTAATGAAGGATTCTGAAAAACTAATAAGAATGGCAAAAACGGAAGAGGCAATGGGACACCTGGGACGGATCACTTCTTTAAAGGACCTGCCGAAAGACACGGTGATCCTTAAATATATTAAAGACGCGATGAAATTAAACGAACAAGGAATCAAACTTTCATCGAAAACAGATCCTGCTACTAAAAAAGAACTTGAGGTTCCCGTCGATTTTATGAAGGCGCTCAAAAAAAACAAAAAAGCGCTTAAGGCCTTTGAAGGATTCAGCAATACTAATAAAAAGGAATACCTATTATGGGTTACAGGCGCCAAAACAGAAGCAACACGTTTGAGTCGACTCGACACCGCGGTTGAATGGATGAGTGAAGGCAAAATACGTCACTGGAAATACGCAAAATAGTGGCTGTTTTCGAGGATACTATATACATGATAAAAGAGAATTATGAGCAAATTAAAAAAAGAACCATTCAGAAACATAGATTTTAGTTCTGAAAACCCTCAGCAAGAGTCTTTTGAAAACTATGAATTTATCAATTGCTCGTTTCCCGATCTTTCAAAGCTTACTATTTTAGATTGTGATTTCAAAAACTGCAATCTGAGTAATTTAAAAACAACCGGTAGCCTTCTGCAAAATGTTTCCTTTTACGATTGCAAACTCCTGGGGCTTAACTTTGCAGGTTCCAAGGACTTTGGTTTTGAAGTCCATTTCGAGAACTGCATTCTTGATTATGTTTCCTTTGATAAAAAAAACATGAACAAAAGCAGCTTTAAGAACTGCAGGATGCATAACGTTAATTTGACTCAGGCTGATTTCTCTAAATGCACCTTATCTCATTGCGATTTTTTTGAAGCTCTTTTCTCGGGCACCGATTTAAGAACCGTCGATTTTACCACCTGTACAAATTTTATTATCGACCCCGGTCTGAACAAAATAAAAAAAGCGAAATTCTCGCTACATAGCTTACCCAACCTGCTTTTGAGCTATGACATCATTGTGGAAGATCTATAGGCTTCTCTGAAATTTTAGAAGTTTTTATCATTTGACAGAACTCGTTTTTATTACTTTCGTAATATGAAAATAGCTATCTTCCGAAACAGGGCAAATGTTTAGAACTCCCGATAGTTATCGGGATGAGCCAGCCTGTGCGGATGACCAATGAAGTTAACACGGCTATACCATCCCGAAGCCAGTTCGGGACAAGTAATGACAATAAAAAACAATAAATAACTACATATGAAAAGCAGTATTCTTAAATTCACCGGCCTGATTGCGGTACTTGTTTTTGTTTTTGCCGGTTGTGCAAAGGACGAAACAGAACCTGAAGAAGAAACCCCGACAACACCCGGTACTTCACCTGCAAAAAAATTTACCTGGAACATCGATGGAAACAGTACTGTCACCGCGGATGATTCATATTTTATTCCAGGCTTCAATAATATAGTCGCCACTAAAAGCACTAGCACAGTTGATATTATCCTGGATGACCTGAACCAGGGCGCCCACATTATTTCTCCCTCCATAACGCTGGACTATTCAAGCAGTTCCTCTACTCTGCCGGCTAAGTCGGGAACCATTGTCATTACAGAAAACACCGGATCGCTTATTGCCGGAACCTTTACCTGCGCGTTTTCACAAGGCTCTTCTGTAAATAGTATAAAAGGAGAATTCAGCGATGTTCCGAAAAAATAATTTTAACCGATTTTTATCTTAATTAACATTAGTTTCTATCCTTTTTACTGAACTTTAGTTTCCTTAAAATGTTTATTTCCCGTGTCAGGATTCAGGTTTAAAAACTTTCTTGCGGACCCAAAATCTAAGTTTGATGAACTGTTTAAGATCTTTAAACAACTCATTACCTATACCAGTGGGGATGTGGAAGAAGCTCTTGAATGGTTCAAGCAACTGGATAAGGAATACGAGCTTACCAATGAAGACTACTCGTTTGACGATTTTATAAATGACCTGAAAAAAAATGGTTACCTGCGTGAAAAAAAAGATGGAACGGGTGGAATGGTGATCACATCCAAAACAGAGCAGGCAATTCGCAGCAACGCCCTGGAACATATTTTCGGAAGATTGAAAAAAGGAGCGTCCGGGAATCATAAAACAAAATTCACGGGTAAGAACGGCGAAGAAATTAGTACGGATCTGAGGGCTTATGAATTTGGTGATTCACCCCAGACTATATCGATGATAGAATCCCTGAAACAAGCGCAGATAAATCATGGCCTGGATAATTTTCAACTTACCGAAAACGATTTGCTGGTTGGTGAGCAGGAATTTAAAACGCAAACGGCGACTGTATTGATGATCGATATCAGCCACAGTATGATCCTTTATGGCGAAGACAGGATTACCCCGGCCAAGATGGTTGCCATGGCCATGGCGGAAATGGTAAAACGCAATTATCCGAAAGACAGTCTTGATATTATTGTTTTTGGTGACGACGCCTGGCCGATCCAGTTGAAAGACCTTCCATACCTGCAGGTGGGCCCTTACCATACCAATACTGTTGCCGGCCTGGAACTGGCGATGTCGATCCTTCGCAAAAAGAAAGCCACCAATAAACACATTTTTATGATCACAGATGGTAAACCTTCCTGCATCAAAGAGGATGGCGTGTATTATAAAAACAGTAACGGTCTCGATCGCCGCATTGTAAACAAATGCCTGACACTTGCCGCTTCATGCAAACGCAGCAAAATTGAGATCACAACATTTATGGTGGCACGTGACAATTACCTTAAGAGTTTTATTGATGAATTTACTGAAGCAAACCAGGGAAAGGCTTATTTTACAGGCCTTAAAGGATTGGGAGAAATGATCTTTCGGGATTATACAAATAAAAAAAGCAAAAAAATTTAGAGGTAGAACCGGAAGTACAGAACTTAAGGGAACCATTACCTGAACACGAAATAATAAACGCGAAATAAAAATATGAGTCAGCCAACAATAAAAACTTTAGGAGAATTAAAAAAGTCGGGATATAAATTTTTAACTATTAAGGACGAGCTGCGTGAGAACTTAATTTCCAAATTAAAAAGTAACGCGCCTATATTTGACGGTATTTTTGGTTATGAGAATACCGTTATTCCTGAATTACAAAGAGCCATTCTAAGCCGCCATAATATTTTGTTCCTGGGATTAAGAGGACAGGCTAAAACCAAAATGGCAAGGCAACTGGTAAATTTATTGGATGAATATATTCCGGTGGTTGCCGGCAGCCCTTTAAATGATGATCCCCTGCAACCCATTTCTAATTTCGCCAAAAAATTAATTTCTGAGAAAAAAGATGAGACCCCGGTTAACTGGATCCACCGTAGCGAACGTTTTGCCGAAAAACTGGCTACGCCTGATGTCAGTGTTGCAGATCTCATCGGCGACCTTGATCCTATTAAAGCAGCGAATTTAAAATTATCTTTCTCCGACGAGAATGTGATTCATTATGGATTAATTCCACGCAGCAACCGCTTCATCTTTGTCATAAACGAACTCCCAGATCTGCAGGCGCGCCTGCAGGTTGCCTTATTTAATATTTTGCAGGAAGGTGACGTACAGATAAGAGGGTTCAATTTAAGGATCCCGCTGGATCTCCAGTTTGTATTTACAGCCAATCCGGAAGACTACACAAACCGTGGCAGCATTGTTACACCACTCAAAGACCGGATTGGCTCACAGATCCTGACACATTATCCTAAATCGATTGAATACTCGAAACTGATCACGCAGGACCAGGCAAAACTAAATGCTGATCAGCAAAAAATTGAAATCCCGGAAGTTTTGAAAAACCTGGTAGAACAAATAGCCGTGGAAGCCAGGACCAGCGAATTTGTGGATGCCAAAAGCGGCGTTAGCGCCCGTTTAACCATAAGCGCTTTTGAGAGCCTTATCAGCACGGCAGAATTGCGTTTCCTGACCAATAACCAGCCCTACAGCTTTACACGTATCAGTGACCTCTATGGTGCCATTCCTGCCATTAACGGAAAAATAGAACTGGTATACGAAGGAGAACAGGAAGGACCTGCTGTGATCGCGCAGAACCTGATCAGTCTTGCGATCCGCAATTTGTTTGTTCAGTTATTTCCCGATCCCGCTAAATTAAAACGCAAAAATGAATCTTCGGAATACTCGGGCATTGTAAATTGGTTTGCGCAAGGGAATACCCTCGATCTCCTTGACAAGGAAAATGATAAAGTATACAGCTCGGCTCTATCAATTGTAGATGGGCTTGAAGAACTTGTATCCAGGCATTACCCTAAAATAAAAGGCACTGAAAAATTAGTCCTTATGGAGTTTGTCCTGCATGGACTCGCCGAGCATTCCTTGTTAAGCAAAAACAAAATAGCCGAAGGCGTAAGTTTTAAAGATTTTTTTGGTTCGTTAATGAACCAGAATTTAAACTTCGATAAAGGAGAGAATTAATAGTCCCTGGCAAAGCCTTGCAAGTCATATTGGCGCTTGATGATCCTGCAAGGTTATTGCACAGAACGTGGCGAACGAGAACCGATTCTCTACTTCAATGTTCTACTACAAACTTATCAATTCTGAGAATCCGGCTTTCGTGATCAAATACTTTGTAAAAATAAATACCTGGAGCATAGTCCTGCAAACAAACAGCTACCTTCTGATTCTCGAAATTCTTCCGGGCGACAAAAGTACCTTTTGAATTGTATATTTCCACCATCGATGCCCCTTCTGTTTCAGATGTGATCCGGAAATTTTCACTGGCGGGATTCGGGTAAGCGGAAATTAATGTAGCATGTTTTTCAAATTGTGTAACACCTGTTGTATTAGCAACTAAAGAAAAGCCATCTATATCTAGAGTTGTACCAAAAGAACCAGGCGAATTTCCTGCAAAAGATTTATTTGCAGCTACGTTGATCTGAATGGAATCCGGATTAACATTTTCCGTATAGGTTAAAGCGATCGTAAAGGATGTCCACGTATTCGTACTCGTTATTATTCTAAAACCGGCATTTCCTGCTAAAATTGAAATTCCGTTTTTCTTAAGGTCGATGCCTATGTAAGCAGTATCCTGTCCAGCCAGATTACACTTGTAATAACCTGTTAAAGCCAGTGGTTTTAAAGTATACGCCGCGCCAGAAAAGGGTGCTTGGTTAACTACACTTCCCAACTGCATAGCTCCTGCAGCGAAGGGGTTTGTTGTTGGCTGCCCGTTAGACGTTAGTCTTACATAACTAGTCAGATCTAGGGCGCCAACAGTCATCTGTGCGGCGCCACGGCTTAAAAAACCTGCAGGTGTTGGCCCTCCTGAAACCGACCAGTTCTCAAAACTCAAATTGTTAATTCCTGTTTGGGCAGAGCCCACCCAAAAAATGCAAGTTAATGCTGCTGATATAATTACTTTTTTCATGTGATAGTTTTTATTTTCCACAAATGTATTGGTGGTTTTTAGCGGAATCAAATTAAAGGGAAGTACAACAGGTTTTTGGGATTTTATGCAACTTTTGGGATGAAGAACAAGGAAGCCGCTTCCCCTTAGGGGTGAACTACAAACTAATTCATAGCTTTTATACGTTCCAGGATATCTTTACCATGATTTCTGGACACCGGGATTGTATCCTCTGTTCCATTGAATGTAATTCGGTAACCCTGCACGTTACCTGTAATATGAGCCGCATTTGAAAGATTCACAATATATGATCTGTGACATCGTGCGATCAACGGTGTTGTAATTTGTGTTTCAAGACGTTTTAAACTCGCCCGGATTAATTCTTTCTTTTTTTTTCCGTCCGTCATAAAAAAAATAGTACTGTAATTGTCTGTCGATTCAATATACAGGAGTTGACGGGAAAATAGTTCAAAAGTGTCTTTGTTATTCTCAGCAATCAATATTATGCGTTCATTCGACAGAACGCTGGATGAGCTGGTGCTTTCCCTAGCTTTTCGACTTTCTATCTCCTGGTCAATTTCACGAGCCATTTTTTTATTCATGCTTAAGAATTTCTGGTACTTAAATGCCACGCTTGCGATAATCGGAAAAATACCCGTCAAAAAGGTAATCGTCAAAACATAAATAAACTGGCTGAAATAAAAATGGGAGAGCCTGTAAAGATTCGCCAAAAGCATATTACCAAAAGTAATAGAAACAACTATAAGCAAAATGATCAGAATCTCCTTCCATACCTTCCAGTTGTCGGCTAAAGAATTCTTTGAAAATAAAAAAACGAGGAGAACCTGGACAAGCGAACAAAATAAAAAGGAAACAAAACCAAACCCTAATAATTTTAGGATCTTATAATTGGTTTCCCATTCGTTAATTTCAAACGGCTGGAAGACAATTAAAAAAAATGAAATAAATAAACCTATCCCTAAATTGCCGCGAATGTTTTTTACTGAAAATGGCTCATGGGGATAAGACCTATTAAAGAAATCTGTCATCTTAAATCAGGCTTTATCGCGAAAACCCCACCGATGTCCCCGACCTGAAACTCTTTTTCAGTCCCAGCATTTTAATAGCGGTTACTGCTGCTTCATCACCTTTGTTCCCATGCTTTCCGCCTGCCCTGTCTGCGGCTTGTTGCTGGTTATCCGGTGTTAGTACACCAAAAATAAACGGCATGTTATATTTTATATTGAGGTCTGTTATCCCTTTAGCTACTGCATCACAAATAAAATCAAAATGGCGGGTTTCGCCTTGTATAACGCAACCTAAACAAATAATAGCATCTACGTTTGCATATTCAGCCATATACTGAGCACCCAGGGTTAATTCAAAACTTCCCGGAACTTCCTTAATGATAATATTCTCTTCAAGCGCTCCGTTTTGTAAGAGCGTCTTTATCGCGCCCTCTTTTAAAGCATTCGTGATCTCATAATTCCATTCTGAATACACGATGCCGAATTTAAAGGGATTAGCATCAGGAATACTGCTGCCCTCTATAGTAGATAAATTCTTGTTTATGCTGCTCATCTTTTTCTAAACTAAAAAAGTCTGCGGGTGAGCAGACTTTTTATTAATACTTTATTTCCTATTATAAATTACCCAGAGATTTTACTCTGGCAATCAGCTTTTCGATATCCTGTGATTCCGCGGACCTTGGAAATTCTTTCTGTATACGCTCATAAATATTAAGGGCTTCAGAATAATTGCCTTTTAGCTCATTGGCAAATGCCGCTTTTTTAAGATAAAGAGGGCCGGTGAAGACACTTTTGCTTTTATCAGCTGCTTTTGAATAATACTTGATCGCGTCATCCACATGACTAAGTTCCATATGGCAATCGCCAATAGCGCCAATAGCGATCGGAGCAATTGTTTCGTCATTACCGCTGTATTTTCCTAAGAATTCAATTGCCTGTTCAAATTTACCGGTATGCAAATAACATACACCGGCATAATAATTAGCAAGATTTCCTGTTTGTGTCATACCATATTCTTCCGCGATCTGCTCAAAGCCTTTCATTTGTTTCTGGCCATCGGCCGACATCACCATTGATCCACCTTTCAGAGCCATTGCAAAACTGTCTTTTTGAAACAGGTTCTCAGCCCAGAAGATCTCGTTCACCGCTTCTTTTTCCTGTTCAGGCAAATAATAAAATTTGAAATAGCAAAACACCCCTATGATCAACAAAAGACCTCCACCAACGTAGTTTACCATCTTTTTGTTCTTCTCATAATACAATTGTACTCCCTGTAAATTTGGGTCAATTGGTTTTCTAGTTTCAACAGTTTCTTCTACCGGATTTGAGTCGTTGTTGTCTACAGTAGTTTCTTCTTTTAAATCAGCCATTTGTACTTAAAAATTAGTCTGCGAAGATAGCACTTTTTCTGTTAAAACAGAATTTTAGCCCTCACAAGGGTTAAAATTAAGCGTATTTTTGTACAAAATCATGTTTTTAAAGCAATTATCCCTTATAAACTTCAAAAATTACCCGGAATTTAATGCAAAATTCTCTGAAAAGATTAATTGTTTTGTAGGAAATAATGGCATGGGGAAAACAAACCTGCTGGATGCGATCTATTACCTTTCCTTTTGCAAAAGCTTTTTTAATTCTGTCGACAGCCAGAATATCCGCCACAATGAAGGGTTTTTTGTGATCCAGGGGCATTTTGAAAAAGCCGGAGAGGAAAGCGAAGTACATTGCGGAATTAAGCGTAACCAAAAGAAGGTCTTTAAAAAGAACAAAAAGGAATACGACCGCTTAAGCGAACACATAGGCCAGTTTCCCCTGGTAATGATCTCTCCCGGAGATTCGGATCTGATCAATGGCAGTAGTGAGGTGCGCAGGAAGTTCCTGGATGGAATTATCTCTCAATACGATAAAGTATACCTTGATAAACTGATCTCATACAACCAGGTATTAAAACAACGCAACGCTCTTTTGAAACATTTTTTTGAAAGCCGCAGCTTTGACTCGGAAACACTTGAAATTTGGGACGAACAGCTGATTATTTACGGAAAGGCCATTCTTGAGATCCGCCAGGATTTTTTAAAGCAGTTCATTCCTCTTTTTAATACCTACTATAAATTTATAAGCGACAGCAAAGAAGATGTTGCCCTTCATTACGAAAACAGCCTGGGTGAAAAAGATCAGACGGGTGCCGGATTTAAAACAGCGCTGCTTACCTCACTGGCAAGAGACAGGGCCGTGCATTACACAACTGTTGGGCCGCACAAGGACGACCTTGAATTTTCACTGGATACGTTCAGCTTAAAAAAATACGCCTCGCAAGGCCAGCAAAAGTCATTTTTACTCGCATTGAAGCTGGCACAGTTCGAATTTATAAAAGACCAGAAACATACAAAACCACTTTTGCTTTTGGATGATGTATATGATAAGCTGGATGAGGAACGCTTCACCAAGCTCCTGGAAATGGTTAGCAGCGATAAATTCGGGCAGGTATTTATCACGGATACTCACGCCGACCGGATGAATGAATTGCTCAATCAAAAACAGATCGAACATCGGATCTTTGTGGTGGAGAATAGTTTGGTGAAAGAGTTTTGATCCGCTTTTTTTAGAATCCGGCGCCGGCAAACTACTGTTAAGTTAATCTTATTCTTGCATAAAACAATTGTTATTCATTATACCACCTGCCAATATTCAGGATCAGGCCGAGTGAAGAAAAATTATTTGCATGTTTAATTGCATTTGGCGTCATGTTTATGGTGAGCCCGTACTGAAATTGCAGTTTAATGAATTTATATCCGCCTCTTAACGTAAGAGCAGGTTCTGCAAACATAAACAAGGGGCCGGTAAGACTACGATTATCCAGGTAATCATCGGCAAGCTGTTGCCGGCTATAGTTCGTCTGCGAAAAATTTGTATACTTCACAAACGAAAAACGCGAACTAAATACAAGATCAAAAAAACGTGACTTATACCCCAGATCCGGCTGGATAAATAATTTTGCGGCGTTGGCATTAAAACTTGCCATATAAGAATTCTCATTCTGGTCGGTGAACATTTGTTGTTTGTGAATCCTGCCCACTCCCCCTCCTACATAACTTTCAAATACAAAATTTCCGGTTAAGGGCTTAAAATAACCGATCCCGGCTTCGCCCAGCATACCATTGTGCTGATAGTTGTTGTCTGCTGTATAATTCTGATAATAACCATTCGCCATGATCCCGAGGTTTCTGCCAACGGCAATAGCGACCTGCAGATCATTTTTAGTTGCGGTAACCTGCACGTCCCCTTTCTCTTTTAGCAAAGGTACATTAACCGCATTCGAAACATACAGTTGCGTGGTGCAGGAATTTAAAAGAAGTAAACCGCTTAAGATTGAAGAAAATAAAACTAAATTTTTCATAGCCCGCGTTTTAGTCAATATCCGTTAATTTTATGCCAGGCAAACACACTCCAAGTTCCACAAAGGACCAGTTTGAGAAAATAATTGCCCGTTCAGGTAAGGATTATAATAATGATCACAGCTATCAGGATAGCCAGGATCACCGCAAAAAGCACGATCTTGAAAATCGTATTGAGCAGGCCCAATGCACTTTGCCAGTTTTCTTTAACGCTTCTTTTAGACGTATTGGTTTTCTGTGCGGATGTGTTTACTTCGGCCTTAACCCACGATACCGCCATGTTGCCAGCCTGGATCAACGGATCAACAATCCGTTTTGGAGCGGGAACCACGACACGTGAAACGCCGTTTTTTTTTGCCGGTTGAAATGATGCTATAATCAGTGGCGCCTCTGTGTCCGGTTTTTCAGTTCTAACAGCAACAACCCGTTGAGCTTTTATTGTGGGTTCCTGGTTTTTAACCCTCGCGGCATGTGCCTGGGAGTGTTTGGTATGAGAGTGTCCCAGCCGGGTATAACGCTGGGTCATAAACGAATTACTTTTACAGCTGCATAAAAAAATAAGTGTGACTATACAGAGTGCGTTAACATTTTTCATTTCCTTTTTAGAAATAAAAAATTCAAAAGCTGTGCCAGTAATAAACAGCTACCACTAAGACACTTAGATCACTAAGCCACACTAAGTATTAAGCTTGTCTTAACCAAATTATAGACCTTACAGGGTCTGAGTGCTACCGGTGCCTTAAATGATTAATGGTTCTAAAACTCACAGTTCTTCGGTGTCCGCGGAAAAGGGATCACATCACGGATATTGGTCATACCCGTAACAAATAACACCAGGCGTTCAAAACCCAGACCAAATCCTGCATGCGGACAAGAACCAAACCTGCGGGTATCGAGGTACCAGGACAATTCTTCAACAGGAATACCAATCTCGCCCATACGCGCTTCCAGCCTTTCAAGCCGCTCCTCCCTTTGACTTCCACCGACGATCTCTCCAATTCCCGGAAACAGAATATCCATAGCCGCTACCGTTTTTTCGTCATCGTTCTGACGCATGTAAAACGATTTGATCTCTTTTGGATAATCTGTTAAGATCACCGGTTTTTTAAAATGCTTTTCCACAAGATAACGCTCGTGTTCGCTCTGGAGATCAACACCCCATTTATCGACGAGGTACTGGAATTTCTTTTTCTTGTTATGATTACTCTCACGCAGGATCTCAATTGCCTGTGTATACGTGACACGTTCGAATTTATTATCCAGGCAGAACTGGAGCTTATTCAACAAAGTAAGCTCGCTACGCTCGTTCTGAGGTTTTTGTTTTTCTTCCTCTTCCAGGCGCTGGCTTAAGAACTGAATGTCTTCAAGGTTCGTATCAAGTGTATATTTAATAACATACTGCAGCATTTCTTCTGCAAGGTTCATGTTATCGGTAAGATCACAGAATGCCATTTCCGGCTCTATCATCCAGAATTCAGCCAGGTGGCGCGCTGTATTACTGTTTTCTGCTCTAAAGGTTGGACCGAATGTATAAATATCTCTGAAGGCCATAGCGGCCAGCTCACCTTCTAATTGTCCGGAAACAGTAAGATTGGTAGACTTTCCGAAGAAATCCTGTTTGTAATCAATGTTCCCCTGTTCATCTTTCGGTGGATTGGCAATGTCAAAATTTGTTACGCGAAACATCTCTCCTGCTCCCTCCGCATCACTGGATGTGATGATCGGAGTATGCATGTACAAAAATCCTTTTTCATTAAAGAACTTATGGATGGCAAAGGCCAGAGTATTTCTGACGCGGAAAACAGCGCCAAATGTATTGGTGCGGAAACGCAGGTGTGCGATCTCCCTCAAAAACTCAAGACTATGTTTTTTAGGCTGCAATGGATATTTTTCCGCGTCACTGTCTCCCAAAATCTCAACTGAGCTTGCTTTTAACTCAACCGGTTGCCCTTTTCCAAGAGAAGCAACCAGTATCCCCGTTGCACTAACTGCTGCACCCGTTGTAATGCGTTTTAAGATTTCTTCCGCGGTATTTGTAAAGTCAACAACCACCTGCAGATTATTGTTAGTAGATCCATCGTTCAAGGCAATGAATGAATTGTTCCTGAATGTGCGCACCCAACCCTTCACGGTGATCGTTTGCTCTGTGGGTGTTGTTTTTAAAATGTCTTTAATACGTAAGCGTGCCATATACTTGTTAAATAAGGGTCAAATTTACTAAGATTTTACTGATAAAGATGAGCCCCCAGGCGGGAATCTATACTTTTATCTTCAAATATTCAGTTTCACTAATCTCATCTGCCATCTCCTCATAATTCAAAACCAGGTCTTGTATAAAAAGAACTTCCGGGAATAATTTCGCTTCAATTTGTTTAATTACTTTTTTGGTTCCGATGATCTGAATTTCTTCAAATAAACGGGGGTGTATAATTTTAAAATAACTCTTATTGTTTTTATACTTTCGGTATACGGGAAAGTGTATATCTTCAATCTTCATGGCAAAGTCGTTTCTGGAATCCGTTGCGGAATATATTCACGAAAGATACAAAGATAATGTAGAAAAACTTTGCATTGTTTTGCCGAACAAGCGCGGAGCTCTCTTTTTAAAAAATCACCTTGGCAGGACTTTTGGCAAAACCATCTGGTTGCCGACCATCATAAGTGCCGAAGAACTTATTACCGAACTAAGTGAATTGCGGACTCTTGAAGAAATTGATCTTGTCTGCCATTTATACGAAAGTTATAAAGTGTGCTACGGTGAAAACGCCGAAGCTTTTGACAGCTTTGCAAAATGGGGACAGTTGATCCTCCAGGACTTCAATGAAATTGACCGCTACCTTGCCGACTCTGAACAACTTTATGAAAACCTGAAAGATATTAAAGTTATTGAGAACTGGAGCCTGGGTGAGGAAACACTCAGCGAATACCAAACGAACTACTTGCGGTTTATGAATAGCCTCGGCGCTATTTATAAACACTTCTCCGCTTTTCTGCTAACAAACGGATGGGCATACCAGGGACTCGCGTACAAGTACGCCGTTATTAACCAGGATAAAAATACCTTCCTCACACAATTTGATAAAATCCTTTTCTGCGGCTTCAATGCCTTGAATGCTGCTGAACTAAAAATTTTTCATAAACTCTTTGAACAGAAAAAAGCCGACCTCATTTGGGATGCCGATCGTTATTACCTCGATAACCCCAACCAGGAGGCCGGTTTGTTTTTACGGAACAACTTTGAATTTTTTAAAGAACGGGAGCCCTTTTTTATCCAGGATAATTTTAAGGAGAGAAAGGATATTAAAATAATTTCCGTATCGAAACAGATCGGTCAGGCACAAGTTGTAAAACAAACTTTGCAACAGCTTATTGACCGGGGAATCCCTTTGGATACCGTAGCAGTTGTTCTCGCAAATGAAAAACTCCTGTGGCCGGTGCTTCAACAGCTCCCGGCAGCCGTAGAGCATGTGAACATTACTATGGAGTATCCGCTCCGTTATACATCAACATATAGCTTCATAGAACTCCTGATACAAATACAGGTAAATTTTGAAAAACAAAAAAAGGCATACAAAACTATTTACCACAGCGACCTCACAGGTCTGTTCCGTCAGCCGTTATTTTTATATTATGTAAAAGCCAAAGGACTTAAGGTAAACCTGCCTTTCATCATTAAGCAGGTAACGGAACGTAATATTTCTTTTATTTCACAAAAGAATCTGCAACAATTATTGGATGAGAATTATCCTGTTCTTGGACCTATGCTTCAACCTGCACGTTCCATCCGGGATCTTTGCGCGCTCATTCTTGAGATCTTAAAAACCAGCATTGATTATTTTTCAGTACAACAAAGTTCTAACCAGAATAACCTGGAACTGGAGTACCTGCAGATCATCCTGAAGAATTTTAACCGTTTAAATGAGATTCTTTTACGTTATCCTCACTTTAATGACATCCGGTCTTTCAGGCAATTGTATTCACAGGTGGTGGGTAATGCCAGTGCTCCCTTTATTGGTGAGCCCTTAAGAGGCCTGCAGATCATGGGCGTGTTAGAAACACGCACCCTTGATTTTGATCATATTATCCTGGTAAATGTAAATGAAGGAGTACTGCCCTCGGGAAAAACCATCAACTCTTTTATCCCGAACGATCTGAAACGTGCGTTTGGTTTGCCACTTTACCTGGAGAAAGATGCCATCTATGCCTACCACTTTTACCGCCTCTTACAGAAAGCAAAAGACATCACCATTACCTACGATAGTGAAACAGATACTTTTAGCAAGGGCGAAAAAAGCAGGTTTGTTACGCAGCTTGAGCTGGAAATGGAACATTACAATCCGGCAATCACTATAGTTGAAGAAGTCGCTTCCTATAAAAATTTCCCCGAAGCACTTGCCAATGTAATTACGATCACAAAGGATGATACAATTTTGAAAAGTATCTTCGAAAAAGCCTCCGGTAATGACAAGTATGGTGGCTTGTCGCCTTCAGGACTGATCTCTTATAAAGAATGCCCTTTGAAATTTTATTTTAGATATGGAGTGCATCTGAAAGAAACAAAAGAAGTGGAAGAAAGTGCCGAAGCCAATACGTTTGGTTCGATCCTCCACTTGAGTCTTGAAACACTTTATAAAGATTTTACGGGAAAAATTATTACAGCGACAGATCTCCAGGAAAAATTAAAAATAGCGGACGAGGCTGTTAACCAAAGCTTTATTTCCTTCTTTGACAATAACGAACCCGTTGGAAAAAGCATTCTCCAGCAGGAAGTAATAAAAGTATATGTCAAAAAACTGGTAAACAACGACATTAAATTTATAAATAACCTAAATGCTCAGAATCACTTTCTAACCCTGAATAGTCTGGAAGAAGAAATGTCTGCTCCTCTGGATATTGTTATTAATGGCCTGAACAGGACCCTTTTCATAAAAGGAAAAATCGACCGCGTGGATAGTTACAAAGGCCTGTTAAGGATCATCGATTACAAAAGCTCTGTTAAAGAGTACGAAGACAAATTTGTCTTTGATGGATTCGAAAAACTGTTCCATGATAAAAATTACAACAAACAACTCCAGCTTTTTATTTATGCCTGGTTACTTTTTAAAAACAACGTAGCTGCCCCGGAAAAACTTATGCCCTGCATAGTCCCGTTTAAGGTTTTTTTAGAAGATCCAAAATATATTCTTGGAACCGATAAAAAACCGCTGAGTTTCAGCCATCAGCTTTTTTATGATTTTGAAAATGAATTAAAACAATTTGTCGCTTCTATATTTGATCAGAAGATCCCTTTCCTTCAAACGAGCGATGAGAAGACCCATGAATATTGTCCTTACAATACCATTTGTAACTTTAAAGTTTAATCTTGAAAAAGGAAAGAAAAAATCCGTTTATAAACCAAAAACCATGCCAAATACGATCCTTCGCAAGCCCTTGGTAGGATTGGAATAAAATCAATTCTATTCTTTATTATCACCAACTATTTATATAAATCTCTTGTAAGGGTAATATATGAATAGACTCTTTTATACAATTTTTCAACTCTTTATTTTATTACCCTGCTTTAGCATTAAACCGCTACCTCACTTTGTGCAAAGCAAAGACATTTTTGGCACACGCGTTTTTATTGAAAATAAAGGGCAGTTTGATAAAAGCATAGACGGAGGTCAAAAGGTTTTGTATGCTTATGAAAACGGGGAAGAACGCATCTATTTTACGCCGGATGGTCTGGTATATAAGCTGATCAAAACATATCCCCTGACGGAAGAACAGAGGGAAGAAATTGAAAAAGGAAAACAGGTTAAAAAAAAGGCTGACAAATTATACCACATTCAGATGAAGTGGGCAAACTCCAACAAGCAGATCCAGGTAGTGGCGGACCAAAAACAATCCTGGTATTTTACCTACGGGGGCCCACAGTTGAATTCATACGGCTATAAAAAAATAACCTATAAAAATGTATACGATCACATTGATATCGAATATATAATTCCGGACGATAAGGACTATGGAATTAAATACAATGTGATCTTGCACCCCTCCGCGGATCCAGGCGCAATTAAGATCCTGTATTCGGGCGACGTAAAAAAAATAAGAAAAAAAGGAAAAGAAGTTGTGGTAAAAACTCCCATGGGCGATATTACCGAATACGCTCCGGAAAGCTTTGACGAAAATAACGTTGCTGTTTCAACTTCTTATTCGTTAAATGGAGACACACTGGGGTTTTTTTTGGAGGGATCCTACAACCGGAATAGAAAGATGGTCATAGATCCCTGGATTACAACTATCACAACACTTACTAACCCAAACGATGGATATGACGTGGACTATGATTATGCAGGCAATTTATATGTTTATGGCGGTGGCTCGCCCAATACCGTTGCCACTTCCAAGATCGCCAAATATTCTCCAACCGGGGTGCTGTTATGGACCTTCCCTGCGCTGCTAACGGCGCAGGCATGGAACACGGCGGGTCTTAGCGGCATCCCTGGAAATTTCACAGTCAATAAAACAACTCAAAAATCCTATACCGGTGAAACCTTCGGCTCAAGGATCGTCCGGATAGATGCCAACGGAAATTATGACAATCTTATTACTGCAGCATCCATGTTCTGGGGAGAACTGTGGGAATTTGCTTTTAGTCCCTGCACTCAGGTTGTGTATGCTTTTGGCGGAGGGACCAGCTTCAATCGCCACGCGGCTATAGTAGATGAAATTACAGCAACCTCCATCCCGGTGAATCTTTCCGGCTTCACACAAACTAACCAGGACGTGGTATGCTGCACGATTGATGACAATGGAGATATGTTTTTGATGTTCACCGTGCCTGCACCCAATTTTCTTACCACTGCGAATCACATCTTAAAAGTTAATGCCGGATTCACCGGTAACACCTGGGTACAGCCTTCCACATACTCTACTTTGTTGGAATATAGCAATAAACCTTTTTTTTCAAATCTTCCGCAGAGTATTACCGCCACGTCTTCGAACGGATTTAATTGCCTGGCTGTGAATGCCAATTATTTATATTATTACGACGGATTTAACGTTGCCGCCTTTAACAAAACAACCGGCGTTAAGACTGCCTCAACGACTATTACCGGCTACACCCCTCTGGGACAGGGAGGTATAGCGGTGGACGATTGTGATAATGTTTACGTTGGAGGAAATGGCTTTATAAATGTTTTTCATTTTAATGGCACTGCATTTACTGCACTGCCAGGTATTCCTCTTGGAGTAACAGGCCCGCTCCAGCGTGTGTACGACCTGAAGCTGGATCGGACAACCAACATCCTCTATGCCAGCGGAAGTAAATTTGTGGGCACCTACACTACCTCTCAGATATGTAGCAATACCACTCAGATCGCACTGAATGTGAATTGCGGCACATACAACAATGCTGCTGCCATAGTTTCCGTAACCCCTGCAATTCCGGGCGGACTACTTTCCTATACCTGGTCCGGCACATCAGGGATCATTTCGCAGACCAACACAGCCCAAACCAGCAATACGCTTTCCAACCTGCCGAACGGTAATTACACCGTGTACGTTCAGGTTAACGCGCCCTGCGGAGCAATAAACTCCGAGACCTTTTCCATTAATTGCCCACTGTGTTCCATTGTTGCAGAAGGTACTGTATGCTGCATTGCTTCCGGCATTGGATTTTCACTTGCCGCAACCAGTCCCGCCAATTTTAGTTCCGGTCCCTCCTATATCTGGACTGGTCCCGGCGGATACACATCCACTCTCACGCAATTCAGTTTTATAAACGGTTCATATGGTGTGTACACACTTAGCGCTACCGACGGGACCTGCATTGCCACAGCGCACACTACACTCAGTGCGCCTCCGGCCCTGATTTTATCTGCGACAGCTAGCCCAAGTTCCGGATGTATCGGCAAAACTATTTCCCTGAGCGCAATTGCCAGCGGAGGAACCGGTCCTTATACATATTCCTGGACCGGAGGACCTGCCGGGCCTTTCTATACTGTCAGCTCAACTAACATCGGAACAATCACTTACACCGTGCTGGCGAGCGACGCAGCACAATGCAAATCGATGAACACTGTAACGGTATCTTTTTATGAAGTGCCGGTTATCAGCGCCAGCAGCGCTACCGTTTGTGAAGGCTCACAAGTGAGCCTCGAAGCCAGCGGGGCCGAAAGCTATGTATGGTTTCCAGGCGCCGGCACCGGAAATCCTTATGTGGTGACGGCTATGTCAAGCGGCACTTTTATGGTCATTGGAAGTACAAAAGGGTGTACGAATTCCGCGGTGTCCACAGTAGCAGTCATCAAAGCTCCTGTCACCAGCCTCTCTGCTTTTTCACAAAGCGGTTGCGAGCCTCTGTGTGTTAATTTGTCCCAGGTGTCGGCAAGCCAGCTTGTTTCACATAATTGGTTGATAAATGGGGTGTCAATAGGAACGACCAGTTCGATCGGAGAGTATTGTTTTCGATCCCCCGGCAATTACGTGATCAGTTTTGTTGGCACCGACCAGAGTGGCTGCAGCAATTTGCCGGTTTCACGCGGAGTGAGTGTTTATAAAAAGCCAAAAGCAAACTTTATTTTCAGCGGTGAACTTACCCTGCCGAATGCGGAAGTTTTTTATAACGATGCAAGCTCACCCAATGTTACCAACTGGTCCTGGTACTTCGGAGACGGTGAATCTGCCAATATCAAAGACCCAAAGCACGTATTTTCTTATCCCACGATTTATACAACTTTCCTGGTCGTAGAAACCCGGGAAGGTTGCGCCGATACAATATCAAAACCGGTGAAGATCGACGAGCTCCCGCTCCTGTTTGTCCCCAATAGCTTTACACCGAACGGAGATGGAAAAAATGACACATTCTTTGCCAAAGGCGCCGGCATAAGGGATTTTAAAATGTCCATCTACGATCGCTGGGGAAAAAAAATCTTTGAGACAGAGGACATTACCCAAGCCTGGGACGGAACTTATAAAGGTAAAGTAGTCCAGGATGGCAGTTATGCGTGGCTGATCATCTATACTTTAATAAAACACCGTACAGAAACAGTTGCCGGTCACGTGAATGTTTTAAAGTAATTAGTCGTCCGCCAGAACGAGATTTTCCATCCCTACCGTCATCTTCATCAAACCAAATTTTATAAACACCTTTTCATCCTTAATTTCCTCTATCACCCCCACTTCACTTCCATTGAGGACTTTTACTCTGCTCCCAACTTTTAAAACCGGCTTTATCCGCGCTATTTTTTTCTCTGCGTAAGCGTCCAATTTGTTTTGCCTGCGTAGATCTTCCTGCTTTTTTGTTTCTGCAGTAATGCCATCTATAAAACGTTTAATAATAACTTTTTTATCTTTCTTTTTATTCCAGTCATCCATCAAACGCAGGTATTTCTGGCCAAAGTCCGCGAGCCTTGCAAGTTCTATTTTACGTTCACGCTCACGGTTTATCTTTTCTTCCCAGTTATTAAATAAAGTATGGTATTTTTCTTTCGCGATTTTTTTAAGGAATTCCTCATGCTCCGAGCGTTGAAGTTGTTCCGCGAGTTTTGTTTTTTGGTTCTGCACGTCCGCCAGCAAGCGGTTTAATTTTAATTTATCCTTATCCACTTTTTCCTTTGCACGCTCAATCAAATGTTTTGGAAAACCAATACGCTCGGCAACCTCGAAAGTGTAACTACTCCCGGGTTCGCCAATACTTAATATGTATTTCGGTTCCAGCGTTTCAATATCAAACAACATGCTTGCGTTCAGAGCGCCGCTTAATTTTTCCGCCAAAAGTTTTACATCGCCAAAATGCGAAGTAATGATTCCTTTTGTTTTAGAAGTCACCAGGCTCTCCAGTACCGCTTCTGCTATAGCACTTCCAAGTTCCGGATCGGTTCCGCTTCCGAACTCATCCATTAAGACCAGGGTCCCTTCGTGGATCTCATTCAAAATGGAGGTCATGGATTTTAATTTCGCGCTATAAGTACTTAATTCATTTTCTATACTTTGTGTATCGCCAATATCAATTAAGATCTTATCAAAAAAACAATAACTGCTTGTTTCTTTAACAGGAATAAGTAAGCCGCTTTGAAGCATGATCTGTAACAAACCTACTGTTTTCAACGAAATGGTTTTCCCTCCTGCATTAGGTCCACTGATCACAATGATCCTGTTTTTTGCGTTTAATTCAAGGCTAAGCGGTATGGTGGGTTTCCCCGCCCGTTTGTTCTGGAGATATAGAAGCGGATGGTATGCTTCAGAAATATTGAGGGTAAATCCTTCTTTGATTTCCGGTAAATTGGCATTGAGAATTACCGCGAATTCCGCTTTTGCTTTTACAAAATCGGTATAGGTCAGAAATGCAAATGCTTCCTTTAATGCAGGGGCAAAAGGTTTGATCAGGGCGCACAGCTCACGCAAGATCCTGTTTACTTCGCGGTGCTCGTCAATTTCAAGTTCGGCAACATCGTTATTAATGCCAATTGTAACGCCCGGTTCTATAAAAATGGTTTTCCCGCTCTCACTTTTACTATGTACAAATCCCGGCACTTCCGATTTATGCTCCACAAGCACTGCCAGAGTGCGGCGCCCGTTAAAAAAACTTTCTTCATTCTCCCGTAAAAAACCCTGCTTCCGCAACTCGTTAATGTAATTGTAAAAACGCTTATCGCTTTCCCTTCTTTTTTCAGCCACTAGTTTACGGATGCGGCTGAGTTCAGGCGACGCGCTGTTCTTTACCTGCCCTTCAGCGTCGATGATCTTATGGATCTCATCCACCACAAAATCAAAAACCTGCAGGTCCTTTACCAGTTCGGATAAAAACGGCATGCCCGATTTTTTACCTTTCAGGTAACGAATTAATGTGTTGCAGACCTCAACTGTTTTTAATACGCTCAATAATTGGGATTCGTGAAGGAGCGCTCCTTCCAGGGACAGGTAATTTAACTCAGCAGCTATGTCTTCATGCTCTATGGAAGGAAAGTATCCCTTGCCCGCTATAATTAATTTAAGCTCGTTTGTTTGATTTAATTCCGTAAGAACATCTTGTGATTTACTTTTCGGGAAGATCTCCTCGCATAACAATTTTGCTTGTTTGCTGTGACATCTTTGTTGTACCAGGTACCTTATTTTATCAAACTGAAGAAGCTCAAGGTGTTTCTTCTCAATCATTACGCTTTATCAAATTACAATTTACAAAAATCTTTATAAAAAAACAACAAAGTTAAACATTTGTGGAATGTGTGAATTAGATTATTTTTGAGAGTGTAAAACCAAGGATCATACAATGAAAACGGAACTGATTACCAAAATGGAAGAACTGCTGTCGAAAGACGCAGGTGAAGTTGCTGCTGATGTGCGCGCTCTGCAAAAAGAGTACCAAAAGCTCTGGACTTCTGAATTTGAAACAGCCAAACAATCCTTTACAGATGAAGGTGGCAAAACCAAAGAATTTGAATACCACAAACAGGCTCAGGATCTTAAGTTTGAAAGCCTGGTCGAAAAATACAACAAGCTAAAAAAAGAAGCGGACGCCAAAATCGCATCCGAACAATCAAAAAATCTGTTGATCCGCCAGGAGATCATTGCCAAGATCAGGGACCTGAGCCATCTGAGTGAAAATGTAGGAGCCGCGGTAAGAAAACTGCAGGAGCTGCAAACCCAATGGAAAGAGACTGGCCCAGTATCTTCCCACAAATATAAGGAAATACAGGCCGACTATAGTCGCGCTGTTGAAGATATTTATTATAATCTCAAGATCTTCCGTGATCTGCAGGAACACGATCTCAAAAAGAATTTTGAGCACAAAACGGAGATCATTGAGAAACTGAAAGGGATTCAAGCTCTTGAAAATATTAAGGAAGCGGAGCGCCTGATCAAAATTTACCGTAACGAGTGGGATGAGATAGGCCCTGTACCTAACGGCAAATGGGAGGCTTTAAAGCATGATTATAAAACAGTGCTTGATGAAACATATTCCAAAATTAAAGGACATTATCATTCCATTGAAGAACAAAAAGAGGCCAATTTAAAATCCAAGCTGGAGATCATTGAAAAAGCAAAAGAAATAATCAATTCCACTGCGGAAGCAAAAGCATCCCGTTGGAATGAGGCTACAGAAAGAATAATTGCCTTGCAGGCTGACTGGAAATCCATTGGAAGAACAACCGAAAAAGACAATGAAAAGATCTGGGCCGAATTCAGGACGCTGTGCGATAGTTTCTTCGATAAGAAAAAAGCATTCTTTGCCGGGTTGAATGAAAAATTCTTTTCCAACCGCAAAATTAAATCAGAACTGATCGCCAAAGCAGAAGCTCTGCAACACAGTACTGACTGGCAGAAAACAGGCCTCGACCTGATCAGGCTGCAGGATACCTGGAAAAAATATCCAAGCAATGGTGATAAGGAAGAACCTAAACTATTTGCGCGCTTCAGGAAAGCATGCAACACCTTTTTTGACGCAAAAAAAGCGCATTACGAAAATATTGAGGCTTCCTTCGAACAAAACCTGGTCAAAAAAGAAGAGATTCTTGCCCGCTTGAATGATCTTAAATTAACGGAAGATGGAACTGCCAACCGTGAGCTTTTAAAAGCTTTTAACGCGGAATGGAATGAAGCAGGCCTGGTTCCCATGAAAGATAAAAAACGCATCAATGATGCTTTCTACAATAAACTCGATGAGTTATACGAGCAGATGCATATTGATAAAAACGAAAAAGCCGCCATACAATTTAAAACAAAACTGGAGCGTCTTGCTGCGTCCGAAAATGGTTATGACCTTTTATTGAAAGAATCGGACCATCTTAAAAAAATGGCAGACGAGATCAATGGACGTGTCCGCACTTACGATAATAACTTAGGTTTCTTTAAAAGCTCCAAAGGCAGCAACAATACTTTTATGAAGGAAATTGAAGAAAAGATCGCCGCTGAAAAATCAAAGATCGCGGAATTAACTGCCAAACGTAAGCTCATTTCCGAAGAACTAAATAAGATCCGCGCGGCAGCTGAAAAGTCAAAGGCGGAGGCGTAATTACCCGGGCTTATATAAAGCCACAGATTTCAGGAATTCGCGAATTAGGTCCTTAATTGGTGATTTGCGGCTTTATTTTTGAGTCACTTATTTCCTGATTTTCTTTTGGTGTATTTTTATAGCAAAAGCACTAAATGTTGAGCCCAATGAGTTGCTGAAAGTTTAAGCAGCAGCTCTAAAACAAAATAACAACTTAACATCTCTCAAATCAGTGTTTTCTATCACTTAAATAAATCCCTGCTATCCGCGCAATCCGTGGCTTTTAAAATGGTATTTGAATTTTAGCGGGACAGACCATATTTATGATGAATTCTATGCAAAACAGGATCAATCCTCCAGCATAAAAATAGCTTCACTGAATTCGTTAATGGCCTTGTTGTTTTTTTGTTCTTTGGCTTTTTCAAGGCCGCATTTATAATACTCGAGTGCTTCGGGAATCCTCAGCAGAGAGGCAAAAAGCCGGCCCAACTGATAATACGCAGGTACATAATTCTCGTCCAGGCTCAGAACAATTTTAAACTGACTTTCTGCATCTGCAACTTTACCAAGATCATTGGCATATTCAAGGCCAAGGGCGTAGTTTAAAAAGAGGTCCTCTGGCTCTTTCTCCAGCATGCTCAACAGGTTCTCTATACGTCCCGCGCTTTTCAATGGATCAGGCGGAAGTAAACTGCTTCAGGAAACGGCTGTCGTTTTCAAAGAATAAGCGCAGGTCTTTAATTTCATATTTAAGCATGGCGATCCGTTCAATACCCATTCCAAAAGCAAACCCCTTGAACTTGTTTTCGTCAATTTTACAATTGATCAAAACCTGGGGATCAACCATGCCGCAGCCTAATATTTCTACCCAGCCTGTGTATTTACAGACATTGCAGCCCTTGCCCTTGCATATGGTACAGCTAATATCCATTTCCGCGCTTGGCTCGGTAAATGGGAAATAGCTGGGACGCAGGCGGATCTTTGTATCCGGGCCAAACATTTCTTTAGCGAAATAAAGTAAGGTTTGTTTCAGGTCAGCGAAAGAAACTTTTTCATCTATATACAAACCTTCCACCTGGTGAAACTGGCAATGCGCGCGTGCGCTGATAGCTTCGTTACGGTAAACCCTTCCTGGTGAAATGGTGCGAATAGGTGGTTTCTGGCGTTCCATAATATGGACCTGTACGCTTGAGGTTTGTGTACGCAGAACCATTTCAGGGTTCAGGTTCACATAAAACGTGTCCTGCATGTCGCGTGCAGGATGATTCTCCGGTGTATTCAGGGCTGTAAAATTATGCCAGTCATCTTCAATTTCCTTTCCGTCGCTTACCGTAAACCCAATGCGTGAAAAAATCCCGATGATCTGGTTCTTAACCAGGGTAAGCGGGTGACGGCTTCCGTTCTGAAGTGTCGGAAAGCCCGGCAAGGAAAGGTCAACAGAAACGGCAGTGTCTTTTTCTTCGGATTCAAATTTTTCTTTCAGCTGGTTGATCTTGTCCTGGGCTTTGGTCTTCAGGGTATTTAATTTTTGGCCTACTTCCTTTTTAATATCAGATGGAACATTCTTAAAATCGTCAAATAAAGCACTTACCTCGCCTTTTTTGCTCAGCCACTTGATCCTGTATTCCTCTACTTGTTCTTTGGTCTGGGCGGCAAATGCTTCCACCTCTTCCATAAGACTGTTTATTTTTTCGTGCATGCCCATAATAAAGAGAACAAAAATACGAAATTTACGGGATTTATAGGCAAACAGGCCAGGGTTACTCAGGGCAACCGCATCAGAATATCAATAAATCGGCCAAGTATTGAGTAGAAGCAGCGGCCTCTTTTCGCCTTCTTTTGAGGCTTTTTTTGTCTTTTTTACATCGAATAATGTTT